>WNGE01002702.1_pt1 | contig 21488 bp, 22 predicted proteins | sample 5400651 | NCBI WGS metagenome assembly WNGE01 (sample SAMN13153370, study PRJNA577476) | soil metagenome | isolation source: 60 cm soil or saprolite under grassland replicate 2 | place: USA:California | collected 2016-06-15 | reverse complement strand
ACGGTCAGCCGGTACTGGCCGATGCCGGCTTCCTGCCCACCGTCCTGCAGGGCCCCGTTGAGCAGCGCCGCGCGAATGGTGTGTCCCATGCCCTCGTCCAGGTCGAGTTCGTAGGTGAACTCGCTGACCTGGCGGAAAACGGTCTTGTCGCTGAAGTGCGCCTTCCCGGGCCGCAGCAGCAGGCACCGGTACCACCGGAGGGCCATGCGTTTCCCCGGTTCCTTCCTGGGCTTGCTGCCCGCACCTTGCCATCGGGCGGCCAGGTCGTCGAGCACCTGGTCGACCGTCCGGGCCGACAGACGCCCGTCGCGGCGGTTGAGGAACAGCGCCGCCGTAGCGGCGCCGGGCCAGCCGGCGCGCTCGGCTTTCCACTCGGTCAGCGAGGTCCGGGCGGCCGGGTCGAGCAGCGGGATCTCGCGGGATTCGCGCTGCCCGCAGCTTGCCATCGGGCGGCGGGCAGCGGAAGGCCATATTCCCGTCACCGGCAGCGCCCCGCGAGATCGGCACCGTCCTGATTCGCGTCCACGGCCTGCGGGCCATGGCGGTGGGCCTGGTGCGCTGCCGTGCAGGCGTTCCCGGCTGCCGCGCGGCTTCGGGGAAGGGGATGCGCGGCGGCCGGGAACTCGGCCACGTCCCCTACGTACGCAACCCGAGCAAACCTGGCGCAGCCCAGGCGTAAGGACAAGCACGACGACATCCCCGAGCTGATCAGTCTCGCCAAGACGATAGCCCGCTGGAAAGACCAGATCACCTGCGCGGTCCTGACCGGCGTGACGAACGCGACCTCCGAGAGCCTGAACAGGCTCGCCAAGCTCGAAGCACGCCAGGCATACGGCTTCCGCAACCCCGCAAACCAGCGCCGACGCGTCCGCATCGCCTGCACCCGCAGCCGACGGCGCCCGGCACGAACCGCTGTCAGAAGGAAAACACGAACCGTAACCGGACGACACCCAGACCCCGGTTAACGTCGAAGGCCCACTTATCTGGTCATCAGATGGCAGGATCACCAGTGCCAGAGCCCCGGCGGGGCCGCTCCGACCTGCTTGGTGTTCACTATTATTAGGGCAGACATCGCGGACGAGGCTCAGGCGAACCCGAAAGCCTCCTCCGCTGATGTGAAACCAGTGCATGGTGCCACACACCATTCACAGTAGAGTGAGGCATTTTGGGCGTCATGATTCGGTAGGCGCGCGACGGCGTAGGCCGGAATCTCGATCGCCGTGTGTCGTGCAAGCGGATCGCGGGGCCGGGGAACGGGCGAAATGTCGTCAAGCCGGTCAACATTTCGAATCTGTGCGCAGGCCAGGACCGGGTAAGTCTGATCGGGAGTATGGGTGAGACATTCGAGGTTACTGCATATGGTGCAGGAGCCGTTAGCGCGCCGAGCAGCAATGCGTGAGCAAGTGACCCCATGCGTGTGGCCGCACGCGGGGAGGCTGCTTTGGTCGCTGTCACAGATCGAGCAGAGCCTGCGGGCGACGAAACCCGCAGACAGCCCGACGCGCAGGTGCATCAGCGAAAGGCGGCAGACATCAAACCAGCGATCATTCTCCCGCTTCGCCCGGCATCCGAATAGCCCCGCGACCATTTCTCCAATCGTGTGTGCCCACGCATGGGCATCACTGGCAAGATCCGTATCCTCAAGGTGGTCGAAGGCATCCACGGCCGCGTCGAGCGCGCCCCTGGCCTGTTCTTCCAGCCTTGCGAGAAACCCTGCACCCCTCTCCCCAGGCACCGGCAGCGAAGACAGGGAGAACTGGCCTGCGGCGGCGGCCAGAAGCCGACGGGTCTCTTGCCACCGGGCACGACGAGCGGCAACGAGTACACGGCCAGCGTCGGGAGACCACGGGTGATCAAGATCAACTGGCGGGGGAACAGTTGAACCCGCCGCGATAAGCACCTGAGCAAGTGCCGCGCCATACCCGCGACGGGCATCGGCGAGCAACCTCCGGCCTTCGGCCTCCAAAGCAGCTGTGCGGGCTGGGCCCGCGGCCGGGGAAAGGAGCACTCCAAACCGGACGGCGTAACCACGCGTTTCAAGGCCAGCGAGTCGCCTGGGCGGGCCCACTCGGAACCACACAGCTCCACGTGTGATCTCAGTCATTCCGGCGGTGGCTCTCCCCGGACCAGGGCCATGGCCACGTCGACGACCCGCTCATCGTGGCCGGTGACTTTCAGCCCTTCGATCTCACGCCGGGTGCCCTCGATTTTTATGCGATCCACCTCAATCACGAACGGCGCGGTATCCGGCCCGGGCCTGTGGCCGCCGAGCGCTTTCCGCACGCGAGCGAGCAGCCACCGGTAGATTTCCCCAATGTTCTCTTGGGCAAGTGCCTGTGCGACGAAGATTCCGACGGCGCCGACCTCACCCGCGCCGTATTCACTGATGAAGGTTCTGTCTGATTCCCCGTGTGCCCAATCGACCCGGACCCCGGCAGCGTGCAGAGCCCTCACGCCCTGCAGATCAGCATCCCGGTACTCACCGCGCCCGTCTCTCACCCGCTGTGGCAGGATCAGCAGCTCTGCCTCATCTCCCCTTCGCAGGAGAAGATCATTCGCCCACCCAGGGACCTCCATCCACTCCACGATCACGGCCGCGCTTTGGCCGTTGTTCACCGCTCGATCAGGGCGGCGATCCGCACGGGGCCGCTTGAGATAGACCTCAATGTCATCCAGGCTGGCCCCAAACCCGTCTCCGGCAAGCTCGCCAAAGACAAGCGCATTCGAACGTGGGTCGATGAGCTGGTAACCGTTGTAATCAAGCGCTAGCGGGTCACGGCGGCGGGACTTCTGCAGGCGAAGGCCTTGCCGTTCGGCCATACGCCGCAGCCTGGCCTCACGCACCTTTTGCTCGGCATCCATGTCATGCGAGCGTACTGGAAGATGACCTGTGAGCCAACCCGGAGGATCACCCGGAACTATCTCCATACGTCACCTGAGAACCCGCGGATTAAGAGTCCGCTGCTCTGCGTTTCCGCACGTCCACCAGCGTTCACCGGTGCAGGTCACCGCACTGTGCACACCTCCATGGACGGTGCTGGACGTAGGTGAACTGCAACTCAAACTGCAACTGAGACTCTTCATCATTGCGCGTCCTGCATGGCACGATCGCCGCTACGGCGCCCGCCAGGCTGCGCCGAAGCGGCCGGAAGCCGGGCCAGTTGTCACTTGACTTAGGGTCCTTAGCCCCTTGCAGCCGTCCCGTTCGGCTCTTGGCGCGGGGAGGCGCTGGGCGCAAGGTCGCAGCAACGCCGAATGGCGCTGCTTGGCTCTGCCATGGCCGAAGGGAGGTTGCCATGCGAATGCAACCAGTTGGAAGAACACCGGCCCCGGGTGACAGCGGTCAGTAAGGGCTCGGTCTCCCGCGCCGTTACGCCCGTGGGCCGCTTCCTGGCCGAACTGGGGGGGCCACTGTTCGCTCCCAAGTGGGGCCACGACTCGCCCACAGAGCCAATTTGGTCGTATAGCCGAGTTGCCCGATGATTCGGTGGTGAGCACGACTGTGGCGGCGACTGCCAGCCCATGGGTCCCGGTAGCTGCGGCAGCCGTGGGTGCTGGCGCCGTTCTTATCGTGGGGATCCTGACACAGCTGTGGGCCGACCACCGCGAGAAGAAGCGGTGGCAGCGAGAACGCGAAGACCGGCAGGAGCAATGGCGGCGGGAACGGGAAGACCGGCAGGTGCAGTGGGAGCGTGAGGACTCTCTGCGCTGGCTGCAAGACCGCCAGCAGGCGTATGCCCGGTTCGTAGCTGCCTTGTTCGAATGGGATGCACGGCTGAGTAAAGCCCGGGTCGCCTGCAAGTACGACGCGGAATTCGGCACGCGCACAAAACTCGATACGGCTGAGATTGCAGGCACGCGCATGGCTGCTCGCCAAGATCTCACCCTTGTCCAATTCATGGCTCCAGAGGAGATCCGCTCCCTCGCGAGGTCCGCCGTGACTTTTCGTGAGGCGTTCCTGATGGTTCACCTGGATGTCGATGAGGTCAACGTCGCTGAGCTAGACGCAGCCTGGAATCAACTGTCCACAAGCATGACCGCGCTGCTGAAGGCCATGCGGAACGACCTGAGGATCGAGATCGCGGTCGAAGACACTGATACCGCACACGCGAGTGATGAGGTAGCACAGCTCAAGATTTCGTCGGGCGAAAGCACGCCACAATTGGCGCCGGACGGCACCGGGGGGAATGACAAGCGTGGCATGGACGGAACCTGACCGCGCATCAGATGCCGCTTGGGAGCGGATGCGCTGAGCGCGTGGGCCCCTGGCTTTGACCTCGTCGGTGACGCCCCTCTCCCGACCGTGTAACGACAGCCTGGCGAGGTTTTCCGCATTCCAACCCGGTTCACCAAGCGTCGCCGAGCGCTTCCAGCCGCCGTTTGAGCACGCGCAGCGCCGCCGCCTCGGCCCGGCACTCCGGGCAGCCGGCCAGGTGCGCGTACAGACGGTCGCGTTCATCGTGGCTGAGTTCACCGTCGACAGGAGTGAATAGAACCTCCCCGAAGGAATGGGCATGGGGGGTGCGGGCTATGCGGCAGGCGGAAACGGCCGATCCGGCAACGAGCTGCCCAGCGGCGTATGCCAGCTTCGTTAGGTCCGCGAGCGGCGCGGGCCGTGAGCGGCGCGTGTGGGCGCTCGACGCTGATCTGGCCGCGGCGTTCGACCGCATCGATCATGATCACCTTCTCGCCGCCATCGGGTCGTTCCCGGCCAGGGACCTGATCTCCGGCCTACCTCGACGACCTGCTGCGCACTCGTGAACGCCTGGCCGCCACCATCGACGGAGTCGATGAATGGGCCCGCGCTGACGCGACACCCGCGGAGGAAGAAATCCGCCGGGTCCGGCACCTGGTCAACCGGATCAAGGGCGACATCGCCCACCTGGACGCCAGCCAGCGCGCTCAGATCGACGACGCGGTGACCGTCGTCCGCCGCCACCGCGCGGTCCACCTCGGCATGCCAGCCGTCCGCACCGTGCTGTCCTCACCCCGAACGGAGACCTCCGCATGACAACTCCCACCCGGTCAGCGCCGGGCGGCTCCAGGACCGAGGCCATGATGAAGGGCCGCCAAGCCGACCCTGAACATTCACCTGGTCATGGACAACGGGTCGTCGCGCACCTCCGGGGCAACCCGGGCCTGGATCGCCGCCCACCCCCGGATCACCGTCACCTACACGCCCAAGCACGCGTCCTGGCTGGACATGGCCGAACTGTGGTTCTCGGTGCTGACCCGGGCACTGCTGCGCCGCGGCGAGTTCGCCTCCCGCGCCGACCTCATCGAGCAGATCACCGTCTTCACGATCCGCTACAACAGGACCGCCCGGCCCTGGAGGTGGGCCTACGACGCCCGTGCCGACCACGCGCGCTACCGCGCCCACCACCAGGCCACCGCAGAACCGGCTACCGCTCAACCCTGCCGCAGGCCGCGTAACAGCCACGGCCGCCATCAAACCGAACCCCTCAAGGACTTCCGCGGGGCTGCACTCAGTTGGTCACTCACCGGCTGCCGTCGCGTCATACACACGTTCGAAACACTGGCTTGAACTGGTCGGGGTGGCCGGATTTGAACCGGCGGCCTCTTCGTCCCGAAGCGAGATCATTGCCGCACTCAGCAGCACGAATACAAGACCGGCGCCATGGGGGCTGCCAGGTGTCCGACACGATGCCGGGTGGGTACTGGGGTTTAAGGGAGGGAGAACGATCATGGCACTGTCAGCAAGTGAGAAGCAAGAGAAGCATGATAGGGCAACGCTCGCAGCAGCACGGTGTAGGATCCGCGAATCCTTGAGCACCCGACACGTCGGCTGTCTGCGGCGTTCTTGGTGATGAGCAAAGGGTGTCTATCGGCGTTCCGTGGGATGATGAGCAATCAGGCGTGATAGCTCCGGCCACTGTCAATGAGGAGGTCGCTGCAGGGTCCCGTCCTCCTCGCGGATAGCTAAGCCGTCCACATCAACGCTGCCGCAACTGTTCTTTCGCTGCTCGAACCGTGTCCTCATATTGCTGACGACGCTCCAGCGGAGAGACCGGGTCAACCGGTAGACCGAGGTGGCGGGCGTGCTGGTAGACGATCTGCTGATGGTCAGTTGCCGAACCGTAGGGGTCGAGCGTGCCTTCGGGTCTCAGCATTGCTGGCTGATCGATCCCGAAGATGGCCAGCAGGTCCGCAGCCAGGCGGTGGGCGGTGCGAAGGCGCATGGTCGTGTCTCGCATGTCGGCCAGGTGCACCCTATGGACGATCGGCACCATGACGGCATCGTTGACTGACTGCTGAGCCCTGGTGCTAGCCAGGTGCCAGCCCTGCCGTTGCCCGCTGTCGTCGACAAGTTCGCTAAGCAGGGCGATACGGGCCCAGGCGTCTGTGTGTGGCCCCAGCAACATGGCTGTGACCAGGGCACTGCCACCCGCGCCGACGTTAGCGGCGTGCGCGGTGAGGATATCCAGCAGCGTCAGCAGGCGGATCTCGACCTCATCGCGGCGGGCGGGGATCGTCTGGCCGTCACTGATGATCTGCGGGAGGCCGTACCACTGCTTGTCGTCCGTTAGTGGGTTGGCGGCGACTTGATGAGCGAGGACGTACGCGCCGGCCGCGTCCCCGGCGTCGTACAGGGCCAGCCGCCACCAGTGCGGCGGATCTGCGTTGGCTGCCTGGTTGGTGATCACTACGCCGCCTGGCTGTCGGTAGGTCGCCGAGCCTAGAGAGAAGCCGTCGATGGGCGCTTGAGCGAACTGCCAGTCCTGAAGGAACTGCTGGGCGGTATCGGGGTTGATCATAGCGACGTCCGTTAGCCGGTGCTCTGGCACCACAGCCATGCCCAGCCACAGGCCGGACCCACCGAGTTGCTGCGGGATCCCGTGCAGCAGGTTCGATGCTTCAGCCTGCTGGTCGCGGCCGCGGTCGGCGTCAGTCTGGAGCCGCTGCTTGATCATCGTGATGTCTCGCTGATTCCACCGCTCGCTGCGCGTGCCATGGCGGGCAAAGACATCACCGGCCCGGAAGATGACGATCTGGCTCTTGCCGTCCCAGTAGGCGCCGTCGCACTCGAAGACGCAAAAGCCGTCAAGATGCGGCACAACGTAGATCAGAGCGTAGGACTGCCCCTGGTAGCTATGGCTGGCCGAGCGAATCTCGAACGGCTTGGGCAGGTACTTGGCGAGCTTGGCGTGCAGGGTGGCCGGATCGAACAGGCCGGGATGCTCGACGTCACCAGTCGGCTGGCCGTTGTCGTCGGCACCAACCAGGATGTAGCCGCCGGTAATCATCATGGCTCCGGCGTCCTTGGCAAACTCAACCAACCCGCGCGTGGACGAGATATCGCACTGCCGCTTGTAATCGAGCCAGTCTTGTTCGCTGTAGAGGGCGAGCAGACGTGCTAGGGCATCTGCATCGACGGAGCCTGCCCACGCCGGAAGGTTGCTGGTCACGAGGCAAGCCTAGAGTGCCGCCGCGAATCCCAGAGCACTCGACGACCGGCCGCCTGTGGCTTTCTTGGGAGTGAACAATGCTGTCCTGTTCCGCGTACGGCCAGCGGGCTGGTGTTCATCCACGGTGTGCTGCCGCCTCCGCTGGCCGGGCGCGCGCTATCCGACAATGCGGGTCGGTAGCTCGACGGCGTCACCACGGGACAATGCAGAGTGAGGCTTGTTGCCGCAGACATGACAATCCGGGTCGGCGTCTGGTTCTTGCAGCGTGAGTTGGAGGCCGCCCGGGACTACGGGCCGGGACCGCAGGATGCGGAAACCGGTCGACGGCCGCCCTAGTCCGGTGGCGTAGTGCATGAAGTCGTTGACGGCCCAACCGACTGACATCGCGTTGATCGTGATGACACTAGGGGCATCCACTTCTGGGTCATCAACGTACCGCTGGTTGCGCCGCTGTTCCTCGGTAGCGAGCGCTTCCTCAGTCAACTTCGACAGGTTGACCAGTCCGTTGCATCGCAGGCACCCGGGGGCCGTACCGATTGTGCGGATTACGCCGAAGACATCAGCGATGGAGCCGTTAGCCGAGTTCAGTACGACCTTGGAACCGACCTGAAGTGTTGGGATTAGGTACTGATAGGCGATCTGGTTGACCACGTCGCGCGCCAGCATCGTGTCTGCCGCCAGGAAGATGAAGTCGCAGGACCGAAGCTGGCGCGCAACAGGGTCGTCAGCGATGTCGCCGCTCACCGCGTGCACCTGTGCCTGCGGGTTCGCATGCGCAATGATGCGGCGCGCAAGATTGACTTTGCTGGTTGGGCGGCTCAGCCCGAGTCGGCAGCCGACGCGACCGACCACGCCAGTGCCTAGCCAGCCGGTCGCGTCGCGCGATCGGGCCTCGGGTAGGCGCGGCAGGTTTGAAGGACTGACGTGATCGGGATCTGCTATGACGAACTGCCCGACGCCGAGCCTGCTCAGTGCCTGCACGATCAGCATGCCGACGCCGCCTGCGCCGACGATCCCAACGCGCATTTCGCCGAGAAGTTGCTGGCCGATGGACCCGAAAATCAAAGCCTGCCGAGCAAAAGTCGCATTCCGGGTCGCTGTGCTGGACGCGGGCGGACCGCCTCGCAGAGCGCCATGGTCTGTACGGCGGTCCAGGAAGTCGCCAGCGATCGAGGTTAGTGCCACGTCTGTGCGGGCCCCACCCGGGAACCAGATGTCTCCCGCCACTGCCTGTCGCGACAACACCAGCCCGCCGACCGCCTCGCCGTTAACATCCAGCAGTGTCGGATAGGCGCGCTCGTGGGAGTCGAGATCTGAGGGGGAGAATGCAACTTGCCCGTCACCGCTATGGTTATGCGCGGCCAGATAGACGAGGCCGAGATCCTTCGCGCGACGCAGTTGCCGGGTGACGAAAGCGCCCTTGAGGTGGCGGTACCCGCGCACACCTGGCACGTAGTCCACGCCGTCGATCGCCGGCACGACCTCGCGGACGACCAGTCGGAGGCCGCGGTCGGTTCTGACGGCTCCACACAGCAGTGCCGCCCCATGCTCGTTCCGGTCACCTGGGAACAGGTGCTTAGAAAGGTGGTTCCACTGGGCCGGGCGAAACCGCACCTCCACGCTGGACGTCATTGCGCGCGGATCCAGTCGAGCACCTTGGCTACCTTGTGGGGCGCGGTCTGCGTGGCGAACGCTCCGCGCGTGCGGCGAGACACCTGGAGGACTGGCCGAGACGCCGAGTCGCCGGGCCAAGACAGTTGTGTGGGCTGGAAGCCCGGGCCGAGGGCAGCACCATCGGCCCTCGTAAAGTCGGGTCGGATAAAGAACGGGTAGATATCGCTGCCCGGCAGGTTGAACGGCAGCAGGAAGATGACGAACGAGCTGCCCTGCGCATATGGGGGGCCGAACGGCACGTCGAGCATCTCGATCCAGGCACCACCTTGCGCGTCCGGCACGACGCGCAAGGTGGTCGATGGGTGCGCTCCCTGCAGCAGGTCTATGGCGCTTCGGACGGGGCCCTTGAGCAGCGGCGTCGTGTCAGGAGTTGTCGTCACCGGGAATCGCCCAAAACTCGTCACCGCTCTTGACCGTGATCTCGCGGTCATCGGGGATGATCTTTTGCTCCCCGCTTGGTCTGACCTCGGACAGGACGAAGTCGAGTTGGATCGGCACCCCTGCTGCAATCGCCGCTTCCTTGACCTGGAGGCCCGTCACCTTCCGGCTTGTGAGTACGACGAACTGGCCGTTTACGGTCACCCTGGCCTCGTCCGCGTCCGTCTTGGCCACGACCTCGGTGGCATCACCGCCAGCCTGGGCGGCCGTCATGTCGCCAGCCAACACCATCACCTCCGTGATTGCTAAAATCGCAAGCAGCTCCACGCTAGCCTGCGGTTGCTAAAATCGCAAGTAGGCGACTTGCCAGTATCGCAACTGGATCTTGGTCACGGAAGGACTAGGGGGTACCGTACGAGTCATGGATCTGGAGGTCGGTGCCCGGATTCGCCTGGTACGTGAGGCTGTTGGCCTGCAGGCGCAGGACCTCGCCGCGCGAGTAGGCCTCGACCCGACCGCGATCTCGAAGATCGAGAACGGTAAGCGTGCGATCAAGGCGGTGGAGCTGACTCGCATCGCCGAGGCACTGAAGGTGTCGCCGCTGGCTCTGCTGGAAGACGACCCGGTGCTCTCGAATCTCCCACTCGCTGCCCGCCGCGCGGGCCCCAGCATCGCCAGCGGAGGAGCCTACCAGCGGCTGTTGAGCCTGTCAGAACTGCACGTCGTGCTTGCCGGGGCGGGTATCCCGACCTCTCCAAACTTGGCGGGTGTACCGGATGTCACAGGGCTCTCATGGCTAGACGGCGCCACACGCCTCGCAGACTGGGCTGTTCGCGACCTGCGCGTCGAGCCTGGCGATCAACGACTCGGCGCGCTCGCCACTGTCATCGAGGGCAAGCTGAAGATCGACGTCCTCATCGAGCCTTATCCGGATGATGCGTTGTCCGGTGCAGCCATCACCCACCGGTCGTTCCCGCTGATCTTTGTCAACAGCGAGTTCCCACAGCCCCGGTCTCTGTTCACGCTGGCGCACGAACTAGGCCACGTCCTCGCGGGCCACGCCGATGACTCGATCACTCTGGACCGGGAACTATCCGGGTCCACCGATGCCGAGCGGATGGCCAACGCGTTTGCCGCGAAATACCTCATGCCTGAGGATTACATTCGCAGAGAGATTACCGACCGCGGTCGCAGGGTCTCGACGTTGGCCTACCTGACGTACATGCTCGGGGTGAGTTACGAGTCACTGATCTATCGGCTGCACAACCTGCGGCTTATCAACGCGGAGGGGCGGGACAAGCTCAAAGCGATCAGCTGGCAGCAGCTTAACTCTCACCTGGCCAATCTAGGACTCTCTTCTGGCTTGAGCAGGGAGCAGATTGGGCGCCTACAGTATCGAGGCACCGTGAAGCCTGCGGGCAGGCCACCTGCGCTGCTGCTGCGGAGAGCATGGGACGGGTACAGGAAAGGGGTTATCAGCATCAGGCCTCTTGCCGGCCTGATGGGACTCGACCCCGAGAAGCTACTTGACCAGATTGAGGCGGATGGAGATATCCAATCCTCTATAGAGGAAGTAAACTCATCGAACTATGGCGAGACCGACAGCACCGAATCGGCTGAGGAGCTATTCGGTGGAAGCCCCTTCTAACGGCCTCGCCAGGCTCTGCGTGCAATGACAGATCCAAGGCTGGTAGATGCAGTCACTCTGCGTCATTTCGGAATCACAGAGCATCTAGCAGTGCTTAAAGACATACTTTCCGCGTACCCGTCGCCTTACTGGAGCGATGCCGTTCGTAGTGAAATCCTCGCGGGTATCGGCCAGCAGGACTGTGACAATGTCCTAGCCGCATCATTTCTCGGGGTGCCACACCAGATCCAGACTGCGGACCTAGCGGAAGTGATGCGAATCCGGATCGCGCTAAGTGATGGAAACAGTCGCGCTACTGAGCATCTCGGCGAGGCCGAGAGTATCTTCCTGGCCGACAAGCTCAACGGCACGTTCGTCACCGACGACCACGCAGCGTATGACCTCGCTAGCCGGCGCCTTGGACATTGCCGAGCACTCGATACAGTTGACCTCTTGCGCGAGACGGTCATCACAGGTTATTTCACGTCAAGCGAAGCCCAACAGGTGGCCGATGCGATACGTAACAGCGGCAGAAGGCTACGCCGAGGGCATCCACCGACATTCACCCCGAAGTACTTCGAACCCTGATTCCAGGAATGCGTTCAGACTCAACGGGCCGAGATCCAGCACCAGCCCCGGCCAGTCTGACATTCCAGATGACCACCATCTCAAATGTCCGGCAGCACGCGGTTACCCGTCTCCGGGCACACCCATCACTCACCAGCCGCTTCTCAACTTGGCGCCACCACGCATCGAACTGGTCGATCTGTGCCAACACAACCACGATCTGTGTCAATCTCGCATTTGGCGACGCCTGTCGGCCCGATCACTGGCCGGCTATTCAGCAGCCGCGAGCGTCCGTGTAAGTTCCTGGAGTGTCGTGAATGGGAAGGTCCCGCCTGCGAATGCTGCAGGGACTGGTCGGCGTGTCACGAAGATCGGCCGGATTTCGTATGTTAGTTCTTCCGTGACGGGGAGTCGTAGCGCCGCCGCGACGGCGTTCGGGTGCGGCATCAGGTCCCTGTGCTTCGCGCTGAGCTGGTCGGCATACGCCTTGTCCTTCCGGTGAGTCACGTAGAACCTGTCCAGGTGCCGGCGAATCTCGGGTACGACATAGACGTCCGCCGGATCCTTCACCTCAAGCAGCCAGATGATCCGCGAGCCTGGCCGACCTGCCAAGGAATCGATCTCGCCGCTGAGTGAGGGAACGCCCAGCCGTTGCGGGTCTGTCTCGCGGATCCGCGTTTCGCACGCGTACCCGGCAGCCCGCAGAGCGTAGGCGACGTCGTTTTCCAGTTGGCGGTTCCGAGCGTCGCGGAGCTTCGAGAGGGCGCGGTCGAGCGCTGGGGGCGGCGGTGGCGAACTCCAGGGCAGCAGTCCTTGGGTCAGGTAGTTGAGATAGACGGACGCGCTCGTCAGGCAGAAGTGCGGCGCGATGACCGCGAAGTCGTCCCGCAGCGCCGCTATCGGCTGGATAAGGAGCCGACGCTGGCGGCTGCGGGCGTGCCATGGCCGCCAATCTGCCGACTTGAGCTCGCTGGGCCGACTCGTCAGCAAGCTGACGGCGGACCGGATACGGTCATCTCCGTCCGGCTCACTGCTGAATGTAAGCAGGTCACGCAGCGTCCGGATAACCGTGTCGGCGTCGGTGACCACTGCATCGGCTTCGGATCCGCTGAGTGGCCAGTTTCCCAGGGCGAACAGGACGGTGATGATGTCGGAAGCCGACACTCCGAACACCTGCTCCGCGGCCTCGTCAACTTCGGCAGGGATGCCCGGTAGGTGCGTCCTCGGCGTCATAGCGGCATCCGGGGTGCTGCGTTCGGCGCGGGCATCTTCCCTGGCTGTGGCTCCGGTGCCCATCTCGTGGCGGGCGCGGGCCTGCTGGAATGCCTGTACGTCGAAGTTATACACGCGGCCGCCGCCCGCGGCTGTTGGCACAGCGGCTTCTGCGGGGGAATCGATGGCCTCGATCTCGTACATGTCGGAGATCTCGATTGCCGTCGGCCGTACCTGATGATGGACGGCCTCGCTCCGCAACGTTGCCTCGAAGTACGCCTGGGCTGCGGCGAGGAGTTCCATCCAGGCCAGCCGGTCGACCAGGGTCTGCCCGTGGGGCTGATCGCGCAGGGCGAGCTCTACCAGGACTTCTATGCACCGGCGGAGGACGAGGTGCTCCGACTGGACCTCCGCCATTCGCGCCACCGGGTCCCATTCAAGGTCCAGGCGCGACGACTGCTCAAGGTTGCGGACCTCTCGTTCCCGGTCTGCGGCAGCCCGCTCCGCCTCGATCATCCCGACCGAGATCAGCTCTTCCGCGTCGTGGCGCGCGAGCCGCTCCGTCAGCAGTTCGAGGGCGGCCGGAGCAAGGACGTCACGGTCGAGTTCCTTCGCCTCATCCCCGGCGTAGACTCCTGCGTCCACGCCGGCGGCGTGGACGCGCCTGGCTATCTCCCGGTGAGCCTCGGAGGAGAACGCGGCGTCAAGTTCCAGCGGCGATGCCAGTTCGGGCCGGGCGGTCCGTGCCGGGCTGATGCTGAGGGCGAAAGTCGGCTCGGCCTGGGCCCAGGCCTCGCGGATAGATGCAGCCGGCTCGTCCGCCAGCCCGCCACGCCGGGCTATATCGCTTACCGACTCGCCCATCAGTGCCTGCGCGGCCCGGATGTCGGTGTTAGCGGTCTCTGCGAAGGCTTGTGCGCTGACCAGCAAGGTCGCTTCCACAACCTGGTCGCTGACGGTCACCTCATCGACGGCCATCGCCTGGCCGCCGGGGACAGGTTGGAGCCGGATCCTGTACCCGGTGATTCCCGCTGCGCCATGAGCCTCTTCCCAGACGGCGCGGATGGCGTCGAACCCGTACGCGAGCCCTCCTGCAAGGTCGTGCAGGAGAATCGCTTCCTCCCCCTGCCAGGCAGGATCCGCAGCACGGACTGCCACCGGAATGCTGCCGAGATGCACCTGCCATCCGGTTAGCTCCGGCCGCCCATGCTCGTGGCCGCTCATGCCGGCCCGCATGGCTCGCCCCATGCGAAGACGGAAGGGGGACCGTTTCCTGTTCGCTCGACGACATCGAACGCCGCAGTCGGCGGCAGCCCGGTGGCCAGCAGAGCGCGCTCCAGGGGCGCCTGGTCGCTGGCCCGTTTCCACTCGGCGTTGCCCCAGTGGGGCTCGATCTGCATGAGGTGCGGCGCGATGCCGCCTCCGAAGAAGGTTTTGTCGTTACTGCGCCACCACTCCCATAGGTTGATGGCCTCCCACCCGAATATCTGCGGCCGGTCTGGGGCGGCGAGCTCACGGCAGAACATGAAGAGGTCGCTGTCCGCATCAGCGGTCTGGGCCGCCCAGGTCAGGTCGTCAAGCGACATCGCTGCGGCGCCGGGGAACTGGCGGACTGCACCATGCCCGGCGGCGGCGCTAACCAGGAGAGGGATCACTTCCGTCCGCGAGTCGAGCGTCAGGACCCCGCCGGGCATGGGTACCCGGATCGGCTCACGGCTGCCCCGGGCTTCGCGGCCGATCTTGAAGGCGACGGGCTCCTCGTCGAATGGCAGCCGGGTGGAGGAAAGGCTCGCCACGAGCTGGACGAGGACCGCCCGCGCTTCGCCGAGCAGGCTCACCCACTGGACAACGTTGCCAGGCGAGACGACGGGCCCGGACTCGTCGTCGTCCGGGCCGAGGAGATCGCCGAACCTCCACAGCGCCCGGCGCGCGCGCCGGGCGGCCAGCTGGGCAAACCGCCGCGCGCAGTCGGCATCACCCGCGGCTTTCCTGGCCAGGACGGTAACACCGTAACCAAGCGCGTCAGGGATGAAGGCAGGAGGAAGCCACCAAAGGCCCCCGCCGCCAGATTCTGCCCGCGGCAGTTCCGGCCAGGCCGCCGGAGGCAGTGAGACAGCGAAGTAGCGGTCGAAGACGCTATTGGGGTGCTCCGGCTCGTACGGCAGCGTGTCCGCTGGCGATGTTGCGAACCGGAGAGCTGCGGCCCGCCTCGCCGAACCGGCGATGCCCGGAGGCGGAGGCTGCAAGGCGAGAGCCGCGGCGGCGGCGTACTCGGCTTCCGAGATACGAGGCGGGGCGCTGAGACCCGCCACGTCATCGTCATCGTCTGGCCAGGCAGAACGCAGGCACCCGATCGCATGATCGAGGTAGAGCAGCCCGGTATCGACATAATCGCGGACACCGAAGCCCAGGCGCGGAATAAGGAAATCGTCGATAGCCGCCGCGACCATGTCAGCGCGCTCCACATCAGCAACCGGACGTTCCACTGACCCAGGAAACAACCGGACCAGCCGATCCCCGCGCCGGGCAAGCACTACTGACCGCGGATCGTTTGGCAGGAAGTCCTCCAAGGACCCTAGCCTCGGATCATCCCGACGCGCCCCCGCCAGTAGCGGTTCGAGAGCCGCCGGGGCCACCGCTTTCGAACAGCGCTCTGCCAGCGCCAGCGATCGCGCGGTCAGGTGACCCACCGACGCCCACCGGTGCCGCACAGTCGGCGACGCACCCGCGGCAGTCGCGAGCGTCAGAAGGCTACCAAGCGAGCATGCCGCCACCCGGCGATCCAGGCCCTGGGGCAGGGTGCGGCCTCCCCGTCGCCCACGCCGACCCCCAGCCACATACCCCTCCCCGAACATCCCCACCGGCACTCCTCGACAACGCCGGCAAGCATACGGTGCCTGTCGAGGCGGCTCGTAGTGGATTTCGCCAGACGTAAGGGCTGACGATCAGAGACTCACGCAGCAGCCAGCACAGCACGGCGGCAGTCGCGCGGGCATCCGCCAGTGTCGCGTGATCGTCATTGGGCCGGTGGCAGGTCGCGGGCTTGTACAGCGCCTTCAGCCTGAAGGTGCGCCCGTCCAGTTGGACGCGGGTGGTCGCAGCGTGCACAGCCGAGCATCGCGGGGAACGGGCATTAGGACCCGCCGTGACTCTTGGATGAGGAACTGCTGCTCGAACGCCAGATTGTGTGCGACGAACACGACCCGCCCTTACCTGCCGCCACAGGCGGAGCGCACCGTCTCAGCTCGCGGGCACCCCGCCAAGTCCTCGTCGGTCAGCCTGCGCGAATTTCGCGGGCTGCGCTCGTGCCCGCCGTCACCGGGTCAATGTCCATCGACCCGGTCACCCGACTGCGGGCATGCCCGAACTGCTGACAGTCGCTCCTATCTTCCCTTTTACCCCGGGGGCATCGTCTTGTGCCCTCAGCCGTTCACGTTTACCTGCTCAGTGCGGTAATGAGGGTCGTCTGGTCCAGCGATTCAGCGCGCACATAACCAGATGATCAGTGCACAGGGATGCGCATGCCGGAACAGTTGCGATGCTGCCCGTATTCGACGCTCTGCATTTGCGCCGACCCCTCTTGGAAGGCGAGCCGACAGAACGCTGAGTAATCAACCTGTGCGTTCGCTCGCTCCCAAGAAGGCCAGTGTTAGGTACCCTGACGGCACGAACGTTCGTAGCTACAGTATTGCTCATGAGACCTGGATTTTGCTCATCCGGTGCTCATGATCATCCGGAATTGCTCATGATCGTCAGGATCCTACACACGGGCAGCCCGTAAGGCCGGGCACGGCGAGGTCGCGGGCCTAATCCTGAGTGGGGCGATCAAGGTATGGCGGCAGTCCAGCGGTTCCGGTCAGTGGCAGTTCGATGATGTCCGCAAAATGGCCCCGCACAGCCTCGCCATCGTGTTCGTCGCTGACCTAGGTGAAGGCCCAGCGGAGTTCTATGTTGTGCCGGTAACCGTCATGTCGGACATCGCGCTGCGGCGGCTCCATGAGGCAGGCGACCGGCCGCGCACGCCCGGCAGCGGGCACAGCGCGATGTCGCCAGGCGATGGGTGGCTTGACACAGGGTGGCTTGACGCCTATCGCGACCGGTGGGACTTCTGGCAGTTGTGGGACGGAGCGAACTGGCCTCCTGTGGCCCCGCCAGCGAGGAGGATGGCGTCACGATCGCCCGCGTCATGAGGTGCCAACCGGACATGCGGTGAACCGCCCCGGGTTCGGTGGAGACTTCCTATTTTGGAAGGATGATCTTCATGCCGAAGCAGTACCCGAGGGAACTCCGGGAGCGCGCGGTGCGCCTGGTGATCGAGCACCGTGGCGAGGACCAGACCGAGTATGCGGCGATCCGGTCGATCAACTCGGGTCTCAGTTTTGGTCTCATTCATGTTCGTACACGAGATCCGGTCGCCTGCACTGGCTTTCATCAGTCCGCACCTGATCGGCGAACTCGCTGGAAATCCCGCTTGTCAGCGGTGAGGATGGCTCTGTGGATCAACGCGTGGATGGGCCACTCGATCAGCGCATGGCGCAGCTCGTCAGCGGCGTCGGGCAGGTCTGCATCTCCGCCGGCATGCTTGAGTGGGCGCTAACTTACCTCACAGGCCTGATCGAGAACTGGGACGATGCGAAGCACAGCGAGGTATTCGGCAGTCCGGGTCAGCCGCTAAAGGAATACCGCAACCTCGTCCCCCGGCTGGAAGTCCTTGGCCTTGACCCAGATGTTGCCCAGCTCGCCAACGACGCGGGCAGGCTCCTCGCCGAACGCCACCGGGTGGTGCACTCGATGATGATGGCCGAAACCAAGGCCGATAACGAACTCCTTTACGAGGCATGGCATGCGAGGACAGATACCACGTGGCCTGTTGTGCCGGAAGATCTGAAGACCCTCGCTCGTGACTTGTCACTGTGCGCGGTGGAGGCAGTTGCCTTCGCCAACGCCTGGGAGGAGCGTGCCGAGCGCGACGGCTGGCCAGTCCTCTAGTTTCGCGGCCTTGGGGGGGTCCTCTTGGGCATAGTCATAGCGCACGAGGAGAGCCTTCGGAAAGACGGCCAGTGGCCGTCCTGGCCCAGCAGGATGCACCTGCAAGAGCTTGCCGCGCTTGCGCGAAGGCGCGGATGGCTGACCGACCCGGCCAGGGATCAGGTTGTCGAGGTGCTCAACAAGGGCCGCACGATGGCGGCCCACCCTGGCGCCTACGTCCGCGGCATCCGGCAGGTTCCGGAACTAGACCTGCGGGTACCCGAGGGCGACGAGGCATGCCACCGCATCGTGGTAGATGCCTGCGAGCAGCTTTCGCAGCCACCAAGCGGGAGGCCGATGCCGGGCAGGCCAGCAAGGAGTGATCATCACCTGCCCACAGGTGGCGTGCATCCGGCCGGGCGGCTTCCCCCAAATACGCCCCCAAAGTTCCGGCCTCAGTGGCAAGGGAGCCTTGGTGAACGGTGATTCTCAACTATTTTCGCCTGCCTGCGATAGATAGCTCTTATCCGAGACCTCTAGTTAACGTGCAACTGGCAGATATGAGTGAGGCTCCGTTAGCTTGTCTCGTAGATTCGGGCGCCATACACAATAGGTTCGGCGCGGATTGGGCGGAAGCGGCGGGTATAAGCCTGGATGAGCCTGATGACACAGATACATTCGCGGCAGGTGGCAAACAGTATAGCGGTCGCATCGTGACAGTACAGCTAAAAATCGCGTCTTTAGAATGGGAGGCTCCCGTCTGCTTCGTCGAGGATTGGGAGCAAGATTTTCAACTGCTAGGCCACGAAGGTTTTTCCGCTGGTTTCACGTCTGCTTCTATGCTGCTGATGAGAAGCTATCTATTGATCGAGCTGAACACTAGTGAGTCTGCTGCGAGCGTGCCCGCTTCACGTATCGGCGAGCGATCATGCACGCTGAGTTGATCGATTCCAAGCCCTTCAAGCCTCGCCAAAAGCAACCGGGTCCCCCTGCTCAATCTTGCGGATTACGGTCTCGTGCGGCACGTGAACCATCCATAGGCGAGATAGTTCCTGCATTGCACGTAACCGCGCGCTTGGCGACTGCTTGGACGAGCGCTGTTCGATTCTGGTCGCGCGTGGACACCACCTCGGCAGCCCCTATACGCCCTGCCGGATAACGAATCTGAAGATCATACTTGCTGTGCCCCGATCGGTCGTCGTGCACGGCGACCGCGACGCCGAGCACAGTCCGAAGCACGAGCGAGGCCAGGTCCTCGTCCGCGTCCTTGGTTGACCAGCAAGACATGCGCCTATCAAACAGCAATGCCTAATGCCCTGTGGGCAAGCTGGGGAGAACGACGACGCTTCGCATAGCCTTGCCACATGGAAACATGGACAACTCGCGAGCTGCCGGTGCTGCGGGCCCTAGTGGAGAAGTTCGAGGACGTAGAGACGGACGGCGTCCCTATTGAGGCACTACCGGCCGCGACCGGGTTGGACGACATCGACGTGCAACGGGCCCTATGGTCGCTGCACACTGCAGACCCTCCATACCTACTGGGCACCGGAGTAGCAGAGCTGCCCTATCCGATCGTCATCACTGAAGTGACCGAGCGGGCCCGGCGCGCGGTTGGCCAATGGCCGGCTTCCGACGTGGCAGCCGACGCCATCCTGTCTGCACTCAGTGATGCAGCAGAGCAGGAGCCGGATGAGGAGAAGCGGTCAGGCCTGCGCAGTGCTGCGGCCTTTCTCGGCGGCACCGGGAAGGAGGTGCTATACCGGGTGATCACCCAGGTCAGCGGGCAGGAGATCACACAGCATATCCCCCATCACTTCTGACCTCGCTCGTCATTAACCCCCAAAACCGCGACCTGCGCGGACTGTCCACTGAGGACATTACCGTCATTCTCGGCCAGCATGCGCGGCCCATACGGCCGTTTACAGAGGACGGAGTGATGGCAGGCCAGCCCTACCGCGATCGAGCCAAGGCGCGGGCCTCCTTGCGGCGCCGCCACCATAGACACGGCTCACGGATGAGAGCCACGCGCGCAGGCCAGCCGAGTCCAGGAGATAGGTTTGGATGACCCAAGCCGGGACGCTTACCCGTAAGGGCATACTGCCAGTTCGAGTCGTTGCGCGACCGGCGCACATCAGATGGCCGCCGCACCAGGAGGCCTTGGGTGTGGCGGTGGAATTTCTCGAGTTCGCCCCGAAGCTTGCTCACCTCGCCAACAAGATCGTGCATTGTATTTTCCTTGAGTGGCTCAAGGTCGTATAGATAGGTCAGGTCAATGATGTACGGCAGCGACTCCTGCTGACGATTCCGGTAGTCGCGAAATGACACGCTGACCTCGTAACTCATCGGGAGGCCCTGCTCCAGGCGGTCATGGCTAAGGTCGAACAGCGTCTCGATACGTCGGCCGGGAGGCAAGACGGCAATCCCCTCGCGGAGCAAAACGGACTTTGTCAGGTCGTTGTCCTTCACCGTTGTAGTCAGCGGCGGATCAAACGTAATCCTCACATCCTTCGCGAGCGTCTTCCCGACATTTTCTACAACTAGCGTAAGCCAGTTCATCCAGGCGCGCCCCGGCTCAATATCCACAACTACGAACGGTTGCGCCTGGGCCTCACGAGTCCGGCGAGCTTCAGTTACCTGGCGCCACGCAAAGATCACCGCAGCGACCGCCACCACAGCAGTGGCGACCTGAGCGAGTGCTGCGACGGATGCTGCGGTAGCTGTATCCCACACGGGCAAATGATCCCATCGCCGACGGCGGGTAACCAATCAGGCGAGACCCGTCCCTGCCAGTCCCGGCTAGCCCTGCCCCGAGAACGTGCCCAGCAGGAGCGCGAGCAGGCGGCCGTAGTAGCCCTGTACGTCGCGGTGGGCCTCGACGTACTACGACAGAATCGTAATACGTCGAAGTGGTGCGGCAGGGCCAGCCGCAGCCCCCCAAGCACCTCATCGAGGCGGACGGGAGGGGTGAAGTCCGCCCATGGGTTGTGGTCGCGCAGCATGGCGAGGCAGTCGGCGAGCAGCCGCGCCTGGTCAACTCCGCATCCCCAAGTAGGAGCTAAATTCGGCAGTGGACTCACGTCGCGCCTGGGCCGTGGCGCTCAACGGCAGCAACGAGCAATGTTTCGTAATCGCTCAACCGCCCGAGCGCCCAGCGTAGGAGGGTCAACGCGGCCGAGATCTCGTTCGCGTGTGGCATGCCCGCCGGCAGTCGGTGATGGTCCATGTCGCGGACTGCTTGAACTACCCCCTCGATGAGCGCAAGGTCGCCGCGCAAGCTGGGAGAGGAGACAGGGGCCTGATCCCAGCCTCGATCATCCAGGTACTGGCGGGCCAGTTCGTCTGCTCTTATGGTCGAGCTGTTGCTGTCCGGTGAGGTCATCGAGAACTTCGCCTTCCAGGGTGCGTGGTTATCTGAGAGCGCCCGCCTCTGGCGGTGCGATCTGGCCCTCGCGGTGCTGGTGGTCGTACATTGCGGCAAGGGACGGTTAGGTGCTCGTGAGGTGCCCCACCGTTTCCGGACAGGGGATCCAGTAGGATTCTCCCCTGGAAAGGACGGGAACGAGTGCCGGGAAAAGCGAAAAGATACACTCCTGAGTTCAAGGAGCAGGCTGCCAGGAAGGTAGTCGATAACTCCC
>WNGE01003244.1_pt1 | contig 21507 bp, 18 predicted proteins | sample 5400651 | NCBI WGS metagenome assembly WNGE01 (sample SAMN13153370, study PRJNA577476) | soil metagenome | isolation source: 60 cm soil or saprolite under grassland replicate 2 | place: USA:California | collected 2016-06-15 | reverse complement strand
GTTTTTCTGACCCCAGAGCAAAAAGAAGACATCTTCTACAATAATGCGGCGCGGTTTTTACGTCTCAAGAATCGTGACGGTTTACGAGAAGAAAAACGATGAAATCGGGATTCGAGGAGTTCTGTTATGACGTAAGCGCCGTCGAACAATTCGTTGGACGCGAGCGGCGGGAGCGTGTTTCGCAACTTGATTCGGCCGGCGGAGGGCGCTTTGATGCGCGCCGCCGCGTCAACTCAGACGTTGGGTCGCATCGCAATTCTGTTTGACAGCTAACGTGAATCAATCGCTGCCACGCTCCGCGCATCGAGGCTTGCGTGGTTTCTGTGAGAGGAAGAAAATCACGTTGCGTGGTCACGTCGAACGGGCTACCCGACAAGTCATTGCAGGTGAGCGCGGGATAGCGCCTTTCTCAACTAGCTTTGTCCGGCGCGGCTTGCGTGTCACCGTCCGCACCACCTGAACTCTGACGTTAGGCGCAAGCAACTGAAAGGAGGACATCATGCTGAACGATACCACCATAGAAAAATTCAAGGCGAGCCTGCGCGGGGAGCTGATCCAACGAAGCGACGAGCGCTACGACGAGGCCCGCAAGCTATGGAACGGGATGTTTGACCGACGGCCAGCCCTGATTGCCCGCTGTGTCGGGACTGCCGACGTCATGAGCGCGGTGAACTTCGCCCGAGACAATGGATTGCAAGTGGCCGTGCGCGGAGGAGGCCACAGCTTCGCGGGCCACTCTGTCTGCGACGGAGGCCTCGTCATCGATCTCTCTCCCATGAAGGCCATCCGTGTCGATCCCGCTGCCCGCACGGCCCGGGCTGAGGCGGGGGTCAAGTGGATCGAGTTCGACCACGAGACTCAAGCCTTTGGACTCGCCACTACCGGCGGCACTGTCTCCGATACGGGCATTGCCGGACTCACCCTCGGTGGCGGCCTGGGCTGGCTGTCCAATAAGCACGGCCTGACCGTCGACAATCTCATCTCGGCTGATGTGGTCACCGCCGACGGCCGCTTCGTGACGGCCAGCGCCACGGAGAACCAGGATCTCTTTTGGGGTCTGCGCGGCGGCAGCGGCAATTTCGGCGTCGTCACCTCCTTCGAGTATCGGCTCCACGCCGTCGGCCCGACGATCCTGGGAGGGATGGTGGTCTACCCCTTGGGCAAGGCCAAGGAGGTGCTCCGCTTCTATAGGGGGTTCAGCAAGGCCGCCCCCGATGAGTTGACCATATACGCCCTTGTCTTTAATCCTCCCGATAGCGATACCGTGCTCGCCCTGGTCTGCTGCTATTGTGGGCCCCTGGACAAAGGCGAGGAGGTCATACGCCCCCTCAAGTCGGTAGGCCCGCCAGTCCAGGACATGCTCGGCCCTATGCCCTATGTGGCTCACCAACGCATAACTGATGCCGGGTTTCCTGCCGGCTCCTACTACTACACCAAGGCCGATTTCTTGGTAGATCTCACCGACGAGGCCATCGAGGTCTTCGCGGAGTACGCGGCGACGAAGCCCTCCCTTCAGTCGGGGGTCCTTGTTCAGACGGTCTGTGGTGCTGCCAGTCGAGTTGCCTCCAGCGCGATGGCCTTTCCCCATCGAAGGTTCCCGTACGCGCCCGTGATCGTCTCACAGTGGCTCGACGCACTGGACTCCGACAAGAACATTGGCTGGGCCCGCGACTTCTGGAGGGCGTTGCAGTCTTTCGCTGGCGGTGGCGTCTACGTCAATGACCTCAGCGACGTTGACGAGGACCGGGTTCGCATCGCCTACGGCGCCAACTATGAGCGGTTGGCAGCGCTGAAGAAGAAGTACGACCCCGACAACTTCTTCCGCCTCAACCCGAACATCAAGCCGACTATGTAGGGGGTGACCGCGTCGTACAGGCTGGGGGGGACGCCCAGCGTCGCTGTCACTTCCGCGCCTAACGAGCGCTTGCAGCGGACTCGCCGGTACGCGGCTTCTTTAGTAAGTTGAGTGGGCGAACCGCTGAAGCTCAACCGTTCGGCTGCCGACTCTATGAACCGTCGCGCTCTGGTCAAAACCGCGTAATCTTTCTTTGACATCTCCTTTGAAACCATGAGCTATACTAAACTAAGTTGCTTCGCCATCATGCCCGTGCGTGCTTGTTACGGTAGCGCTAGCTTCCCAGCCGCCCTCACCAGATCACTTGGAAGGAAAGCTTGCCGGAAGAGCGACTCTCTGTTGACGACCCGAGATTCCACAAGTTCGGCAAAAAGAATGTCCGCGTAGACTACGAGACACTAGAACAAAGCTCACAAGGCTGGCATGAGGGCAAGCACGATCCCTGGCCCTATATCAATTACACGCTTTATAGCGCGTTACTCAGACGCCGCGAGTTTTTTACCGACGCGAATCAGAAGGACGGCCATTAATCGTCAAAACGATGAGAAGATGAGTTCCTGAGAACTCGAACGCGACACGATGTGAATACGCTCAGGAAAAGTTGGCGCTTATTGGCGCTTAGATGGCGCGCTGATGGAAACAAGTTTAACCTTACCCTGTATCACGTTGACACCTGCAAACCTCGTTTTTATTGGTAAATGCGAAGAGATCAGGTCAGGTTCAATTCCCTGTGAGGTCTCAAAAACCGCCGTCCGAAAGGATATGCAGGTTCGAGTTCCTGTCCCCTCCGCCATCTTCACAAATTAACGCTTGCCATACGCTCACAGACCTTTCCTTCCACTTGCGAGTCGTCGCGATCTTGGCGCCGCTTCTGGGGTTCGCGGCCACCAACTGAAGCGGCAAAGGCCGTTCGTTAGTGAGTTAAACCTGTTGTTGCAGCACATGAATACCAGGGTTAAGCTAGAATGCCTACATCACCCAGGACTCGGGACGGGTCAATAGTTTTTCTTCAGTGGTTCTGAGCCCGTATGTTCTCAAAATGAGCTCAAGTCTTCTCCCCGGCACTCGCTTTGGCGGTTACGAAATCCGCTCACAGCTCGGCGTGGGCGGGATGGGTGAGGTGTACCTTGCGCACGACTGGAAGCTTGATCGCAAAGTTGCATTAAAAATTCTTCCTGCAGAGGTTGCCCGTAATCAGCAGCGCTTGCGTCGCTTTGTGCAGGAAGCCAAGGCCGCTTCGGCACTTAATCACCCAAACATTCTCACCATTCACGAAATCGGCGAGGAAGGTGGGACGAAGTTCATTGCGGCCGAGTTTATCGATGGCGAGACACTGCGCCAGTGCCTCAGTCGCGAATCGATGAAACTCGGCGAGGTGCTTGATCTAAGCATTCAAATCGCCGCTGCTCTCTCAGCAGCGCATACGGCGGGCATTGTGCATCGCGACATTAAGCCTGAGAACGTCATGTTGCGGCGCGACGGTATCGTGAAAGTGCTGGATTTCGGCCTTGCCAAACTCACCGTCGATAACTCTGCAAATGCTGATACTCAGGTACCAACGAAAACACTTTTCAAAACAGACCCAGGCACGGTCGTGGGGACAGTCATCTACATGTCGCCGGAGCAGGCGCGAGGAATCGAAGTAGATACGCGTACGGACGTCTTCAGTCTTGGAGTGGTTCTCTATGAGATGGTCACGGGATGCCTACCATTTGGGCGATCGACGCCAAGCGAAGTGCTGGCCTCGTTCTTCAGCGACAAAGAACCGCAGCCTTTAGCTCGGTATTCACGGGAAGTGCCTGTCGAACTTGAGCGCATTGTCTCGAAAGCGTTGCGCAAGAACAGAGACGAGCGCTATCAGACGGTCAAAGACCTGCTACTCGATTTGCAAAGTCTGAAGCATGAGTTGGAATTCGAGAGAAAGCTTGAACGTTCCCTGCCCTCGAAATCGAAGGGCACGGCGGAGATCGGAGAGCACGCAGATGCGAAAACAATTATGGAATCGGCGACGCGCCAGACTATCGGCGAGCGTGGCGCGACTAAACTCAAGCGAAGGTCCGCCGTCATCAAGGTCGTCGCGTTGCTAGTCGCCTTAATAGCCGGAGCGTACCTTTATTTTGGGCGCGCACGCGGCGAAGCAATCAACTCCATTGCCGTTCTGCCGTTCCTCAACGCGAACAGCGATCCGAACCTGGAGTATCTTGCGGACGGCATCGCTGAAAGCCTGATGAACAGTCTTTCGCAATTGCCGAATTTGAAAGTGATGTCGCGCAATAGCGCCTTCCGTTACAAAAACAAGGAACAGGATGCGGAGAAAGTAGGCAAGGATTTGAATGTGCGCTCGGTTTTGACCGGCAGTCTGAAGCAGATTGGGGACCGAATAGTGATCAACGTTTCGCTGGATGATGCGCTCGACAGTCATCACATCTGGGGCGCACAGTATGATCGCAAAGTGTCAGATCTTTTGTTGGTCCAACGGGAGCTTGAGCGAGACATCACCGGCAATCTCAAACTGAAACTGTCGAGTGCTGAGGAGAACCGACTAACCAAGCACTACACGGAAAATCCTGAGGCTAATCAGCTTTATCTCAAAGGTCTTTTTTATTGGAACAAGCGAACGGGAGACGCCGCGAAGAAAGCAATCGAGTATTTCCAGCAGGCCATTGAGAAAGACCCAAACTATGCACTTGCGTATGCCGGCCTGGCTGATGCTTACCAATTACTCTCGCTTTTTGCCGATCGCCCCCCACAGGAGTCTTTCCCAAAGGCCAAAGAAACTGCCAAGCGCGCCTTGGAACTTGACGAGACTCTCGCCGAAGCACACACGTCATTGGCGGCTACACTCTTTTACTATGATCGTAACTTCCCGGAGGCTCAACGGGAATTTCAGCGAGCTATTGAATTGAATCCGAATTACGCGACCGCTCATCACTGGTATGGTGTAACCTACCTGGCGAAGATGGAGCGATTCGACGAAGCCATCGCTGAGTTGAAACGGGCGCAGGAGCTTGATCCACTTTCGCTGGCAATCAATGCTGATGTCGGGAATACTTACATCCAGGCGCGTCAGTACGATAAAGCCATTGAGCAGTTGCTAAAGACGATAGAGATGGACCAGAGCTTTTACTTTGCTCACTGGCAGCTAGGCGTGGCTTATGAGTTGAAGGGCGACTTTAAGGACGCCATCGCTGAATATCAGAAGGCCAGACAGTTAAATGATGATCCATGGGTGCTGGCGCTGCTCGGACATGTCTCTGCTGTTACAGGGAAAAGAGATGAAGCGTTGAAAATACTTGACCAACTCAAGCAGATCTCGAAGCAGCGATTTGGCCTTGCACTTGTGTGTGTGGGACTTGGTGACAAGGACCAGGCGTTTCAATGGCTCGAAAAGAGCTATCAGGATCGCGAGGCAAGAATAACGCGACTTAAAGTCGATCCACTCCTCGATAACCTTCATTCCGATCCACACTTTGCAGACCTCGTACGTCGAGTCGGATTACCGCAGTAACATGATGAGCAGAAAACAATTGGAAGAATAGCTGCCATTTGACAACAACCCACCAGTAGTTTCCAGTTTGCACCAGCAAAGAGATTAGTCGAGCGCAAGGCGCAACGACTCAGAACAGGTTTTTTGGCTGACTCGGCTATTCGGTTTGTTGCGGCCCGGTTTTGAGCGTTGTGCGCGCCAGGCTGATAAGTATGATTGCCAGGGCCATGCTCGAAGCCGCGAGCACGAAGTAAATCAACCATGGAACGCGTTCCGTGAGTGGCAGCGGCTCCGGCTTGTATTCAGGATTCGTAACCACGCTACCGACCGTGCTGTGAATCGGTTCACCAACCGTGCTGCGGATCGGTCCACCAATTGCGTTGCGGATCGGTCCACCACCCGAAGCGGGCTGCCCGCTTGGGGACGCCGGTTCCGTTGCTAACCTGGATGGCAGTTCTTTTTCGAAGTCGTAGTGTGGCGCGGTGACGTTAGGATTACCAAAAAACAAGCGTAGCAGTTGGGCGGGCGGTTCCTTCAACTCGAAGACCAAATGCCGCGCCGGAGCACTGGCTTGAATCGAAGTTATCGTGAGTGTCGGATTACTGTAGTCGGTGACCATTAAACGCAGCTTTCGCGCATGCTCCTCCTCGTCGAAAGTGATCACCAGAGGTTTTGCTTCCTTACCAATGTGTCGCGTTAGTTCACCTGTTGCAATTAAACGTACGTTCTGAGGATCGTCGAAAGACTCAATCTGAAACGGGCGCGAGAATGAGGCATCCTCAATCTCGAGTGTAAGACGGTCGCAAGGCACTCGAGCGCCCAGATCGATGGTCCACACCGAGGCATGCGCACCCTGATTACGGAGCAGTTGATAGGGAGGGACGTAAACGCCCCACGTTGTCAGCTCACCCTTCGCGTGGACTGACATCATTACTTTTACTCCGGTAATCTCTGGCGCTTTGTCGTCAGTCGACTCATCGCGAAGAACTCTCACACGCAAGAACCTGTATCTGCTGGTCGGGTAGGTTACACGGCTCGACTCGACCGCCTTATTCTGCGACTCAAAACTAAAAAGCATGCCGCGGGTCTCCAGCGTCCGCCACTCTTTGCTCGAGTCGCTACCCTCGACCTCGACCCTTCGCCGGAAGTTCGCGCCGGCAGTTTGAATCTCAACCTCGTTGTGTTCCCCTGGATTCTCACCCAGATCCAGGGACACTTCGCTTGTTGAGCCGACTAAGCCCTTGTTAAAGACACTCGCGCCAATTTCGCGTCTGTCGTTAAACTCTCTTCGAATGCGAAGTGCGTATGGGATTTCACGGTTCCTGGCATCGTAGAGTCGCAGGTCGGCCAGGTCCGGACGCGCCTTGTCCATTACTTCGAGAGGCACGACCACGTCGTATATTCCAGGCGCGCCTGTGTCTGGCGTTACTTCAACAAAGAATGGCCACGATGACAATGAGGCTTGAGCGGAGACTAAAATAACTTCCAACCACACCGCGGCGGCAAGAATCACGAGCACGACTGAGCCAAGCTTCTTCATATTGACGACTCCCGGGAATGAAAGGCTTTGTGGTAACCCCACGCCACCAACAGCAACAACACTCCGAGCACAAAGAAAACGGTGATGCGGTAGAGTTGCTGGAGTTGCGCGATATCAACCAACATTGCCTTGATTATGGTCAACGCGAAAAGAACAAGCCCAGCCCAACGCACGCTCGCGGAGCGGCGGACGAACCCCGCCGCTGCCAATGCCGCTGCGTAAGCTGCCCAGAGAACTGAAAGGGCCATCTGGCCCAGCCAGCGCTGGTGTTCAGCGTCCTCTGCGATTATCTCAGCCGCTGCGCGCGCGGCGAAGAACGTTTGCGTCTCCACTGACATCACGAACCAGAGCGTGACAACTGCCCCCAGCAGGATGCCGAGCCTCAACTTAGGAGCGTGGATCTGCTTCCGTTCACTTGCCCTTTGATACAGAACCGAGGCGCCGAACAAGCATCCGATCACAACGAGCGACGAAAGAAAGTACCGGTTCAGAACTGGTGTGAACACCGGGCGAAAATTGAAAGGGGTGTCCCAGAAGAAGAGCTTGGCAAGAGCAAGGCCGAATAGTGTGCATCCGAAAACGCGTAGCCTTAGTGATCTGATTTCCAGACCAGCCCACAAAATTGTAAGCGCTTCAACTGCCCACGCGATCGTAATCCAGTTTGAACGCAACTGAATCGGAATCGCAATTGTCACGAAAGTGAGAGCGATGCCGATCATCAACAACAACTCGCTGCGATTTGCTGCGAGCGCGGTCCCATGCCGGGCAGCCCGGCTGGGGTGAACGATACGATCCAGCAGGATCTTCGCAGCGCCTGCGTATAACAGGGCCATGCCGATTGCGAGTACACCCATCCAATCATGATGGCTGGGATTGAGCAGATGGTATGTGGTGGCGAAGAATACGAAAGGATTGATTGATAGCAGCGCGAGGTCTTCGATTGTGGCGAACTCACGCCGGATCAGTTCTCTTCCCAGGTGCGCCAAAAGGAAGATCAGGAATATGGCGGTCTGAAAGACCAAAACGGCGACCCGTTTTCGCGGGTGGTAGCTCTCGTTGTACCAGAGCCAGAAGAGCAGTTGCGTGCCGAAGTAGGCAACCGAGCTTAGTCCCTTCCAGTGTTTGAGCAGAGCCAGGGCGCCGACATCGAGCGCCACGATGTAGCCAAACAACGATTGGTATTGATCTCGATCAGAGTGCAGGAGTATTGGCGTCAGAAAACCACCCACCAATGCCATGATCGCGATTGCCGGCGCATTGTAGAGCAAAGCCAAACCAGCTGCTTCGGCAATCAGAATCGCGAGAAACAAGAAAGCGACCTTCTGAGTGACAAGATGGTAGTACCCAAAAGCGGCAAAAGTGGACAGGTAGAGCAGAACAATCCCGCCGGCAGTTAGTATTTGCGAGAAGATTCGCCAGCGTCGCAGGTGATACTTGAAACCCAGCAAGCCCAATCCGATACCGAAGGCGACGCCGATTGTCACTCTGCCCAGTTCTCCAATCCAACGGTTGTCAAACGCATATTTCAGGAAGAAGGCGGTCGCGAAAAGGATCAGCGCGACGGCTGCCCATCCCACTAAACGGCGTCCGATCATTGATTCAATATCGTCCGCACGATGTGTATGGCTCGGACGCACTGACGCGTCAATGGGCGTGATAGCAGCTTGTGTTTCTTCGGGAATACTCGGCGAAACTTCGGGCAAACCTGGTCCCTGCGGTTGACGACTCGCAGTCGATGGCGTTTGCACCGTTTCCGGGCCGGCTTTCCTGTCTTCGATGTCAGGTCCCTTACGTTCGCCAACCGTTCCTGGGAATATCGAGTGGGCCGCCAGCGTCACTTCGAGCCGCTCGACGCGGGCATATAGCTGGTGGACTTGAGGAGGCAGTGATACCTCGCTGACGGGTTGTTGAGGTCCGCCAGCTATTGGAGATTGTGCGGCCTCGAGTCGGGAGATCGTTTCGTTTAGCTTTTTCCTGGAGCGTACAGAGATTACGAGAGCAACAATCGGCAAGACGATCGCAGAAAGGAACACTGCAATCACAACGAGTGAGAGAAGGGCTATTAACTGGTCCATCAGGTGCGAAGAGTAGCAAACTCGTTACGAATTCAAGGGCGACGAATGAAGGAAAGCAAGCTTTTGGGAAGTATCATGTCTGACGCTTTTATTTCGCCGCGCATTCTATTTTCCACGCGAGAGGCAAGTCAATGAATTATCTAAACGGGTAAGGTGATTTCTCAACATTCTGCTCCAAGGCTAGCTTTCGTAACGGCTGTGCCGCCTGATGGTCATGCCGCTATGAATCTGACTCGCCATTAGCACCCGCTGTTCAGTAGTCTATCGAGTCGTGAGCGAGAATCAGAAACACAGCGAAAGCCTCATCGGAATCATCTCCGACACACACGGTCTCGTACGACCGGAGGCGGTTGAAGCGCTGAAGGGAGTTGATCTGATTCTGCACGCCGGCGACGTGGGCAGTGCGGAGGTGCTCGAAATATTGAAGGGGATTGCGCCCCTTGTCGCCGTTCGTGGGAACAATGATAAGGGGGAATGGGCCGCGCAACTGCCTGACTGGGAAGTGACGGAGGTCGGGTCAATCTCGATCTACATGCTACACGACGTGAAGGAGATCGATCTGAGTCCTGCAGCCGCGGGCTTTCAGGTAGTGGTGAGTGGCCATTCTCACAAGCCTTCGGTTGAGGAACGCAAAGGCGTTCTCTATGTGAACCCAGGCAGCGCCGGGCCGAGGAGATTCAGCCTTCCCGTCACTATCGCGCGTTTGAAGATTAGTGGCGGTACAATTGGCGCTGAGGTGATCGAACTCATCTGACGGCTGCGAGTTCATTAGTACTGAGGTGACTGGTTCTGTATTGAGTGGCAACCAATCTCACTGGACCGGTCACGAAAATGGAGTGTTATCATGTTGCCTAAGAATACTAGAGAAGGCTATCTGCTGGAGGTTTGAGTTTGCTGCTGGCAACGTTGGCACTTGGAATACTGGATGTCGCAATACTGAGCGCCACTCAGTTGGTGACCCACATCGCCTTTAATACAATTAACAATGCAGGCTACGGGTTCACATGGATGCAGGGCGAAGGTGCGTTGCAGCGTGTTTGGCACTCTCTTAATCACACCTTCAAGGTAGGAAACATCGAAGTTTCGGTCACGAGCCTTGCGGTTGGGATCATCGTGCTCGTGATTTCGATAGTCGTTGCGCGTTTCGTCAGCGCCCTCCTGCAGCGCCGGATTGGCGCACGAGCCAATCTCAATCCCGGGCTGCGCTACACCATTGCGCGGCTGGCAAACTATTTCCTAATTACTGTTGGCCTGCTCATTGCGCTGAAGCAAGCTTTCAGTCTCGACCTAACCTCGATAGCAGTTGCCTTTACCGCGCTCTCCGTTGGTATTGGCTTTGGCCTGCAGTACATCGCGGCCGACATAGCATCGGGCTTCATTCTGCTTTTCGAGCGTCCCATCCGCATTGGTGATCGAATCACGATTGGCGATGACGAAGGGGACGTCACGAGCATCAATTTGCGCACCACCATTGTTTCCACCAACGATCAGATTTCGATCATCGTGCCAAACTCAAAACTTGTCAGCCAGCGAGTAATCAACTGGTCTTATGGCGACCCACGAGCGCGAATTTCCATTCCGGTCGGGGTTGCCTACAACTCAGACGTCGAGCTTGTTACAGAAACGCTCGTGCGTGCCGCTGAGGGCGTTGAAAACGTGCTAACTGATCCGCCACCCAGGGTCCAGTTTCTGAAATTTGGTGACTACTCGCTCGACTTTCGTTTACTGGTTTGGACCCGCCAGCCTCGCCGTCATCCGCAGATCAAAAGCGACATCAACTACCGAATCGAAAAGCTTTTCCGCGAGCGTGGGATCGAAATACCTTATCCTGTTCAGGACTTGCGCGTGAGCGGACTGCCGATTAAAGACAACAGCGCCAGCTTGATTGCAGCAGAACGGGCAATGGAAGGCGACTCTCCCGCTAAGTAACCCCTGACGAAGGCGCGATTTGCACAAAACTCGCCACATTGTTAGGCTAAGACATTACTGAGTGATTGTTCATTCAGTGAATTGTTTTGATTTTTGATTTGCGATTTTTGATTGGCGATTCTGAGTACATGAAGTCATCCGGGCAAGCGCGCCGATTTAGGATCCAACTGGCCAGGAATCGCAAATCAAAAATCGCAAATCAAAAATCGCAAATCAAAAATCACAACATGCGTTCCGCTCGTTCACTCACTTCAATTCGCCCCGTGGTCGCTGATAAACGCGAGGCGATCCTGCGCGCAGCGATCACAGTTTTTGCCCACAACGGATATTTCAATTCCAAGGTGGCAGACATTGCCAGCGAAGCGGGAGTCGCCGACGGTACGGTTTACCTCTACTTCAAGAGCAAGGAAGAGATCCTTCACTCAATCTTCGATCGGAGTATGGAAGAGGGAATAGCGCACGGGCGAGCGCAACTCGAAGGTGTTTCGGATCCCCGCGAGAAACTTAGACGCATCGCTACTCTCCACCTGGAACGACTCGGGGCGGATCGCGATCTCGCCGTGGTATTTCAGGTGGAATTGCGGGGCTCGACCAAGTTCATGGAAGAGTTTTCCGCCGCCGGCTTTGCCGAGTATCTGGGTCTGATTCGCGCGGCTATTGAAGAGGGCCAGCGCGCAGGGGTATTTCGTCCGGATGTGAATGCGAAGGTGGTTGCCAAGATTCTCTTCGGCGCCCTTGATGAGATGGCGACCAACTGGATCCTTTCAAAGCGGCGGTACAAGTTAGCGCCTATGGCCGATCAAGTGCTCGATATTTTCCTCAACGGAGTCAGCGCCAGGTGAATTCAATTTCCCAACCGATCACTGAGTCGCGTGTGGAAGGACCAGCGCGCGTGCCTTCGAGCGCTGACGAGCCGGCTACGCTGGTCGAAGTGTTTGAGCGGGTCGCGGCAGTACACAAACGCGCGGATACACTCAGCTATAAAAAGGATGGGCGCTGGGTATCGATCTCCTCAAACGAAATGCTGGCGCGCGTGCGCCGCATTGCCGCGGGGCTTTATGCGCTTGGCGTAAGACGCGGTGATCGTGTGGCGCTGCTGTCTGAAAGCCGTCCTGAATGGACTCTGATGGACGCGGGTTGCCTGTTTGCAGGCGCTATCGATGTCCCAATTTATCCGACGCTAACACCTCATCAAGTCCGTTATATTCTGAAAGACTCCGGTGCGCGTGTTCTGGTGGTATCCAATCATGAGAGCTTTCTACAGATAAGAGAAGTTCTAAAAGATTGCCCCGCAGTCGCGCAGGTTGTCTTCTTCGATGGTGCAGGTGTGGAGAACCACGAGGGAATAGTTCTCTCCGAGCTTGAGCAGCGCGGTCAGATTTTGGCGGAACAACAACCGCGTCTGATCGATGATTTGACGCGGGGAACAGACCCTGATGAATTGGCGACGATTATTTATACGTCAGGCACCACGGGGGAACCCAAAGGGGTGATGCTCACACATGCAAATCTTGTTTCCAATCTAATAGACTCATCCTCCCATCTTTCGTTTGACGAAAAGGACATTGCGCTTTCAGTTTTGCCGCTCTCGCATATCTTTGAACGGCAGGCGATGTACATGTACCTCTACCAGGGAATGGCTGTTTACTATGCAGAGTCGTTAGACACGATTGGTGCGAATCTGCGCGAAGTGAAACCGACAATCCTGGTGGGAGTACCACGCATATTCGAAAAGATCTATGCCCGCATCAAGGAGCGGGTTGCTGCGAAAGGAAAGATTAATAGTGCCTTGCTTTTCTGGGCCGTTTCAGTTGCCAAGGATTACGCCCGGTTCGCGGTTGAGCGAAAACCTGTGCCCCTTGGGCTGGTGCTCAAACACCGGCTGGCCACCTGGCTCGTCTTCTCAAAGTGGCGAGAAGCTTTCGGCGGTCGCATTCGTCTGCTCGTCTCTGGAGGAGCAGCATTGCCGGCAGAGCTGGGTTACATTTATCTCGGTGCAGGTATTCCAATCATTCAGGGATACGGACTTACCGAAACTTCTCCGGTGATTACGGCGGGACGACTGGAAGAGAATCGTATTGGAACGGTCGGCAAGCCGATCAGGAACGTGGAAGTGCGCATCGCCTCTGATGGGGAAATCGACACTCGCGGTCCCAACGTAATGCGCGGGTATTACAACAAACCCGAGGCGACGCACGCTGTCTTTACCGAAGATGGCTGGTTCAGGACCGGTGACATTGGGACGATTGACCGGGACGGATTTCTGCGCATCACGGATCGCAAGAAGGAGCTGTTCAAGACTTCCGGCGGAAAGTACATCGCGCCGCAACCACTCGAGCAGATGATCAGAGGTTCGCGGTTTGTTAATCAGGTTGTGCTAATCGGAGACGGGCGCAAGTTTCCTGCAGCCTTGATCGTGCCCAACTGGCAACAAATTGATTCTTATGCTCAGGTGAAGGGAATCAAAGCGACCAATCATGCGGAACTCTGCCGCCATCCACGCATCATCGACTTGCTTGAACGCCAGATTGCCGGGCTCACTACCGACCTGGCTCAGTATGAACGCGTAAAGAAAATAGCTTTGTTGGAAAACGAATTTACTATCGAAGGTGGGGAACTCACGCCCACATTAAAAGTGAAGCGGCGTGTGATCGATGAGAAGTATCGGAGCGTGATTGATCAGCTTTATGCGGAACGTCAAAGCAACGGAAATTAATTACCCCGGCACGCGATCCCCGGGCAAGTGATTCTTCACTGCCGCAAGGATGCGTTCGGCAGCTTCTCGCGCGGCCTGCTTCAACGCATACTCGCTCGTTACGCTTGATGTTCTAGGAAGTCCGATCACCCCACCGCTACGATATGCCTGCTGGTAGGTTCGCCCGCTGGTCGCAACTTTCGCTGTAGTCGGAGTAAATACCACGTATTCGATATAAATCTCGCTGAGACTACTTCCCTGGCCGGCATTCATTGAATCGGCCCGCAATTGCATCCAGACAACGTAGGCTTCCTTCTCAGCCTTGGCTTGCTTCACCGCTTCGCCGCGGTTCACGTCACGAGGAGCAATGTCAACTTTAACTGAGGGAGCATCGTCCAAGCGATCCGCACAAGCGCGCAAGACGCTGTCAGAAAAGTACGAGGGTATGTTTCCGAAGCCAAAATCCCGATAGATGCCAACGATGAACGACAGCGTGGGCTTCGCTTTTTCCGCAGGCTTCGTCTCGGCAGGAACTGATTGCGGCTCGGGTGGGGGAGCAGACTTTGACTTCGGCACTCGCCTTCCAGACTGCGCCGTAAGAGTGCCGGCCGAGAGAGCGACGAGTACAAAAATCGCGATTGCAGCCAGGATGGCAGCTTGTATTCGTAAGAGGCGCGAGCGCTTTGCCATGGTCATGATCTCAATAGTTAGTTGTCGAGGAACCATTGTAGCATTGCGATCCGGAATTTTGCGCCAGGTTTGCTACACTTGCGAAGAACGCCCTTTTAGTGGGGCCGGAGTTAGGACCAGGAACATGCGTTCACTGATCATCACCAATGTTCGCGACGAAGCGCGCGCTACGCGGTCGTTTGATCTCATGCCGGAGGATGCCCGGGGAGTCCATGGTGTAACCTTTGTGCCTGGCCAGGTGGCAGTTTTGAAAATAGATGGAGAAGACCCGGCTTATTTTGCTTTTGCGAGTGCGCCTGATGATCCGGAGTTGGAGGTCCTGGTAAAGCAAAAGATTGGCGCCAGCGATCGCATCTTCGATATGAAACCGGGGGAGCGTATCGGCTTGGTTGATGTGGTTGGCCGTGGCTTTGGGCTCGATGAACAGAAGCGGAAAGATCTTGTCTTTGTAGCCATGGGAACCGGCGTCGCTCCCCTGCGATCGGCACTGCGCCATGTGCTCAAACGCAAGCATGACTTTGGTCAACTCGTGGTGCTTTACGGTGCGCGCACGCCGGATCATTTTTGTTATCGAGATGAAACGGAAGGCTGGGAGGATGCAGGTGTGGAATTACGCCAGGTGATCTCAAGGCCTGACGGACACGATTGGTCAGGTCCGACCGGTTATGTTCAGTCTCTGCTCGATCACGTACTGCCCTCACTCTCGTCACCGATCGCGTTAATCTGCGGCTCCCTGGAAATGATCGAGCAAACACGTGATCGCCTGGAGCAGATGGGTTTCGCGCCAGATGCAATTCTGACAAACTATTGATGCTGCAGTCTTACTCTTCTCTCAATCACCAACGTGAGGCCCACAATCAAATAAAAGATCATTACAACTTCCGAGTCGCCCCAGTTGTAATGCACCAGGCCACTCGTCAAGAAACCGCACATCCCACCAAGCGCTCCGAGAACGACACCTCGTTCGATCCAATCATCGATCATTTTACTGCGTATCAACAGCCAGAGCATGCGGGCGTAAAGGCCGAGGAAGACCAGCCACAGAATTAATGCTGGAATACCCCTTTCCAGAGCAAGTTGCAGCAGGTTCGAGTGCATGTGGCCCGGGGGCAATCGTCCCTTGTCAAAAAGGCCCCACTCACGCCGGTGACCTTTGATTGAGTCCATGCCGACGCCGATTAGCATGTGGCGGGGTTTACTTACGAGCAACTCAAATCCCTCCCGCCACACTGTCTCCCGCCAGGTAGTTGAATTGTCACGTTGATCGAGAAAGGCAACGTTGCGCTTCTGCTGAAGAATGAAGAGGCCGGCGAAAACGAGCGGGAGGGCAAGAGCTGCAGCAACGATAACGACCTTGCGACTGGCACCCAAAAAAAGAATTACGGCACTCGAAACCAGAAAAGCGAGCCAGGGCGCGCGAGTTACCGTCAAGGTCAGGGCGAATCCAAGGCCGACAATTGTCAAAACCAACAAGCCGCCACTCATACTCCGCTTCATCGGCAGGCTTGTCAGCATGCCAAGCGCGAGTGCGAGAACTAGTTGCAGCGCCTCGGCGTAGGTGACGTAATGTCCATAAAAGCCGGAGGCCCGCCAGTCGCGTCCTCTGGACCAATCCAGAATTCCCAGATGCTCCTCGGGCCCCGTCCCTGGCAAGAGAGCCCCGCGCGGAACTTGCAGTATGGGAGCCCACTCCGCGCGATAGATCTTCACGCGAGCAGTGCCCGGCCCATGTGAAGCATCAAGGGCGAGAGCGAGATCTGCCGCGTTACGCACCCTGGTGCCGTCCACTTCCATTATCGTATCGCCGTCCCTGATCGGTTGCGGAGTGGTGTTTCGCCCCTCGGTCATAATCGCCGCCGAGAGCGGACTTCCTGCCGCCACACCGTGGACCTTAACGCCGCGACCAATAACTCGTTGGCCGGCCGTATAAAGCACTGTCACCATGAAGGACGCAAGCAGGGTTAGCACAAGCAATCGGAGCACGCGCCGTGAGGGAATGTTTTCGGCAAAGAGGTAGACGATTGTGAACAGGCTGGCGCCGCGAAGCTTACCAATGGAGACCAGTGGCTCGTAAGAAAAAAACGCAGACAGGCCAGTGAGAATAAAAAACCCGAGCAACGGGTAATCAAGGGGCGTCCGGTAGGTTCGCGGCGGCGGATAAAAAGCAAAACGCAGCATCCATAGAGACATTCCAAGCAGCCAGGCTATCTGCGTACCCGCGATCGAGAGAGGTGCAGACAAGGCGAAGAGAAACAGGCACACGACAACCGCCGCTTCACACCATTTCGCAGCCGTGCCATTAGTATCAATCTCTTCCGTCACGCGGAGTTTGGGGCTCGTACTACCGAGGGTGGGGTTCATATGAAGCAGAACACTAAACTTTCAGTATGGAGCAAGAAGCCATTAGAATGATTCGCCCATCTACTATATTCGATTGAAGAGGAAATACCATGCGCCGATTGGCTCCAGCTATCCTGATCTCGCTTGTTCTGCTGCTCACCTGCGCGCAGATTGAATCCCAAACGTCAGCACAAACACCGGCGCAGTACCTGGATCAGGTAAAGGCGCTGCAGAACTCCGACCAGGTGAAAACAGCTAGCGCGCATATAGATAAGAATCGCGAGCGCATCTTGCGAGAGTGGATCGCGATTACGGAAATCAATGCGCCCTCCGGGCATGAACGGGAACGCGCCAGTTATATCGAAAAACTCTTGCGAAAATCCAAACTACAAGACATTCGCTACGACGCGGCCGGTAACCTAATCGCGGTCCGCAAAGGAACCGGCGGGGGCCCGGCAACAGTGTTTGATGCTCACTTGGACACGGTTTTTCAGCCGGGACTGAAAATCAAAGCCACGATCCGTGCCGGTAAAATCTATGCGCCTGGAGTGGGCGACGACACGCGAAACATCGAAGCGTTGCTCGCGACGATTCGCGCGCTCGACGCGGCACGGATCAAGACGAGGGGCGATCTAATTTTTGTTTTCACAACGGACGAGGAAGGAGGGCTAACGGGCGCCGAGCAATTTGTCAAAGACAACAAAGGAAAGGTCGACTATTACATCGCGCTTGACGGCGGCTATGAAGGGTTCACTTATGCCGGGATCGGCATCAATTGGTACCGGCATCATTTCATCGGTCCGGGCGGTCACACCCGCTCGCGCACACCGCCTTATTCCGCCAGCTTGCCTCTGGCGCGCGCGATTACCAGGATCTATGAACTCAAGGTGCCCAGCACTCCGCCTTCAAATTTGAACATTGGTATGCTGGGAGGCTCCGAGGTCGTCAATGCAAAGGCATCCGACGCGTGGTTTACGGTCGATCTGCGGTCGACCGATAATGATGTCATCAGCGACCTGGAAGGTAAGATTGCCACGATTCTTAAGGAGGAAGCGACGCGCGCAGGAATGACTTTGAAGACTGAGGTGATCTCCTCTTCGCTGGTCGCAGCCATACCGGGCCATCGCGATTCTTTCCTGGTGAAGATGGCTGAAGCAGTGCACCGCGCAATGGGCTTCGATCCGCCGATTACTCCTACCGGCTCCAATAATTCAAGTGCTGCGTTGCTAAAAGGCATTCCGTCTATTTCCACCGGGGCCGGCCCCTGCGACGACTCGCATGCCCTGACAGAAAACTGCGAAATCGAGCCCCTTTATAAAGGCATCAAGAAGATTCTGTTGCTGGAGTTGGCGCTAGCGCAACTTTAGGTGAGCTCGGCGAAAAGCAGGCCCAGCAGGTTGCGTAAAAAGTTGCAAGGAGCAATAGAAGAAGTAAAGCGATCAGTCAATCCCGTAGGGGTGTAATGTTTATAGACCATCGGCCCGAGCATAGCGCCAGCTCCAGCGGAGCGAAAATGTACTTACCGATGAGAGAACCGAAATATTAGGCTCCTCCGGAGCTTCCGACATCCAATGATACCAACGGTCTATAAACATAACGTCACTACCGGATTGACTTCTATCTCAACATGGCTGCCAGTGCTTCAGTATCGATGTTGCCGCCGGAAAGAATTACACCGACACGCTTGAGATCGGTCGGTAGCTTGCTGAACAATACGGCCGCTGCTGCGGCCGCCCCTGACGGTTCCACCAGCATCTTCATGCGGAATAGCAAAAGCTTGATGGTGTCGACAATTTCCTCATCCGAGACCGTCAAAACATCGTCCGCGTTTTGCTGAAGGATGGGGAAAGTTAAATTGCCGGGCGTTTGAACACGCAGCCCATCGGCAATTGTAGGTGGCGGTGGAATGGAAACGCGTTCCCCTTTGATAAACGACTGACGCGTATCGTCACCAGACTCCGGCTCAATTGCGAAGCAGCGGATTCCTGGCTTGATACCTTTTGCGGCGGTACTAACGCCGGCAAAGAGGCCGCCGCCACTGCACGGCGCCAGAATACAATCTAAATCCTGTGCGTCTTCGAGAAATTCCAAAGCGCAGGTTCCTTGTCCTGCCATTACCAGGTAATCATCATAGGGCGGCACCATAGTCAGGTTCTCGCGCTCAGCGATTTCGTGGGCCACAGCTTCGCGGTCCTGACCATGCCGGTCGTAGAACACGATTTCAGCGCCATAACCCCTGGTTCCCGCGACCTTGGATTTCGGCGCATCATCCGGCATCGCGACAACAGCACGCACACCGGCCTCACGCGCAGCCAGGGCAACGGCCTGGGCGTGATTACCGGATGAAAACGCGACAACGCCGCGACGTTGCTCGTCCGCAGTTAAGGAAAGAATCTTGTTTGTCGCGCCGCGAATTTTGAAGGCCCCGGCGCGCTGCAGGTTTTCGCACTTGAAAAGGACCTCCTTGCCTGCAACCTCGTTAAAGGAACGCGACGTCAATACGGGCGTGCGATGAACGCGCGAGCCTATCCGCTCGCGAGCTTCTTTAATGAGTTGGGTTGTGAGCATCGCTGCAGCTTTCCTTCATACCGAAGACCTCCGCGAAGCGCGCGACGATTCGGTCTTCGACTTCGTTAACGTCCAACTTGCGCCCGAGCAAATTCTGCATCGAGGTGACAGGCTCGCCTTCGCAGGCAACAATCAGATTGAAGAAACTAAGATCCGTGTTTACGTTCAGGGCAAAGCCGTGGGTGGTAACCCAGCGAGCGATATGCACTCCAATGGCCGCAACCTTTCCCTTTGGCGTGTGAACGCCAGTCAGTCCTTTGATCCGAAATGCCTCAATACCGAAATCAGCCATTGCGCGGATCAGAACCTCTTCCAGATCGCGAACATAGCGGTGGACGTCTTCACGCTCAGGGCTCAGATTGATTATGGGGTAGCCAACGACCTGGCCCAATCCGTGATAGGTAATCTTGCCGCCCCGATTAGTTTCAAAGACGGTAACGCCCCTGGCCTCGAGAGCTTCTTGCGGCAGCAGAATTCCGGAATTGTCGCCACGCCTTCCAATCGTCAGCGTGTGAGGGTGTTCGAGCAGCAGCAAAGTGTCAGGTTGCTCGCCGGTTTGCACCGCGCGTTCAGTTTCTCGTTGCAACGCCAGGGCAGTCCCATATTCAATTAGACCCAAACGCTTGACCAGCAGGGTTCTTTCCTTCATTGACGAAACATCAAATGCCGCAGCCAAATGTCTTGTTGTTCAGCTAATCGTGATCGGAAACGGCCAGAATGAGAGTGCAAAAACCAGCAGCGTAATGATTGCGATCAGGAAGCGGCCCCTGCCGAGCGGCTCCATATCTTCCGGTCGGGGATGACGCACTTTCAGCATGATGGCTAAGAGCACGGTGTAGAGGAATCCGCTTGGGCTGCCATGCCAGAAGAATCCCAGCACGGCGAGTGTGGCCATAGCAGCGAAAGCAATTCTTCCAATGAACTTGTGCGAACCCTGTCCGAACACGGCAAACGTTGCGTGTCCACCGTCTAATTGGCCCACCGGCATCAGATTCAGGCTTGTCACCAGTAGCCCGATCCAGGCAGCCATGTAATAGGGGTTAGTTGGTGAATATGGATAAAGCGGCATGCCCAGGAACTTCCCAAGCAAGCGAAACAAGAATGGGTCGTTGAATATGATCTTGTGGCCACTCGCCGGCACTGGCGGTCTCATAGTCAAGATCCCCATGATCGCCACAGGCACTGCGACAACGAACCCTGCCAAAGGTCCAGCCAGTCCAATATCAAAAAGGGCACGCCGCGAAGGAATTGGCGACCTGATCTTGATGAATGCACCAAAAGTCCCTGCCAGAAACAGCGGAGGCGCGGGGATGAAGAAAGGCAGCGTCGCGCTGACGTTATAGCGGCGGCAAGCGACATAGTGGCCCATCTCATGTGCAGTCAGTATCGCAAGCAGCATGACAGAGAAGATGACGCCCTGTTCGAGGATCTGCGGATTAGCAAAAGCTAAAGAGAGCAGCTCGCTGACGGTGCGAATATAGTACTGCGGAACATATAGGAGATAATCGATCACTGTCACAGGCGTAGGGGGAGGGACGTCGATCTCCGGCGCCGCCGTCACGATCCCGGCCACCGTGGTAGTAATTACAGTGATGAAAAAAAGAGCGCCATGTTGCACCCACTCGCGCGCAGTGGGTCGAATTGCCTGGCGAGAGCTGAAAACCGGGGCATCGACGAAGGGTGGAATTACTGTGACTGATTCTGACATTAGGTGCCGCTCAAAAGGAGCAAGGCTAGAGTTTGGATGTCTGCGATCCAGGCTCTAGCCTCAAGAAAGATACTTTGGTCTATGTGCTTGCCACTAAAAGTCTGAGTCTTCCGAATCGGATTCAGCAATGACAATCTCGCCGTCTTCATGCGCTTGCAACTCTTTGCCGGGCTTAAACCGAATTGTTTTACCAGAAGGAATGGCCACCTCTTCGCCGGTCCTCGGGTTTCTCCCAACACCACGCTTTCGTGGCTTGACAACAAAGACACCAAATCCGCGAAGCTCGATTCGCTCACCGCGCGTGAGCGCTTCCTTCATCGAGTGGAAAAGGGCTTCAACTGCCTGTTCTGCCTTCATTTTCGGAACGCCGGTCTTTTCCGCTACACGGTTAATAATGTCCAGTTTGATCACGGCTTCAGCCTCCGTTGTTGTCCAGTCATGATTGTTTCATGGCTTGATTGCGGGTGCGATGATAGAGAGCAGCAGCGAATACTGTCAAGGAATGCAAAACTGGGTAGTGCTCTGTTAGGAATGTTTCCGGGGCTGTCCGTGCAACTGACTGCTTCCTATCAAGACAACATGCTTACGATGCCTGTTACTGCGATGCTATGAGGTCAGTA
>WNGE01006046.1_pt1 | contig 21528 bp, 21 predicted proteins | sample 5400651 | NCBI WGS metagenome assembly WNGE01 (sample SAMN13153370, study PRJNA577476) | soil metagenome | isolation source: 60 cm soil or saprolite under grassland replicate 2 | place: USA:California | collected 2016-06-15 | reverse complement strand
CGCCACCGGAAAAGCCGCCGCCGCCGGAAAAGCCGCCACCGGAAAACCCGCCGCCGGAAAAGCCACCCGAGGAACCAGACCACCAAGGCGACGAGGATGACCATGGGCTGCGCCTGCGACGGCGACGGCTATTCGGATTGGCCGGAATCGCGCCAACGATTTTGATGAAAACCAGCCAGAACACGCCAAACCCCAAGATCAGGATCAGTATCGTGCCCCACGGCGTGGTGGGATCAGGCCGCTTCGCCGCGCGCTGCTTCCATTCTTCAGCGTCGCCGGTGAGCACGCTGATGATGTCGTCAACACCACGCGTGATGCCGCCGGGGATGTCGTTGGCGCGAAAGCGCGGAACGATCGCGTTCTCGATAATAAGCTTGGAGACGGCATCGGTAAGCGTGCCCTCAAGACCGTAGCCGACCTCGATGCGCACCTTGCGCTCGCTCGGTGCGACAATCAGCAGCGCGCCGTTGTTCTTATCCCCCTGTCCGATTCGCCAGCGGCGGCCAAGCTCAACGCCGAAATCCTCGATCGAGGTGCCTTGCAGCGATCTCAGGGTCACCACCACCAGCTGGTCGGTGGTCTTGGCTTCGAGTTCCGCGAGCTTTTGCGTGAGCGCCTCTCGCGCTGCCGGATCAAGGATGTTGGCTTCATCCACCACGCGGCCGCTGAGCGCGGGCAAAACGAGCGCAATGGCCGGAACGGCGGCAAGCAAGACAAAAACGAAGAAAGGCAGCGCGAGACTTGCGCGCCGGCGTCGGCCGCCTTTGAGGAGCTGGCATGCCGCGCTCACAGCGCAACCGTCAGAACTTCACCTGCGGCGGCCTGGTCACGTCGGCCTGGTCACGTCTTCGGCAACCGTAAACGTCTCCATGGGCTTGTTGCTCCGGTAGAGCGTCGAGGCCCAGATCACGCCGGGGAACGTGCGCAGCTCCGTGTTGTACTGGCGGACCGCTTCGATGTAGTCGCGCCGGGCAACGGCGATGCGATTCTCGGTCCCTTCGAGCTGCGATTGCAGGGCGAGGAAATTCTGGTTCGATTTTAGGTCGGGATAGCGCTCCGACACCGCGAGTAGCCGCCCCAACGCGCCGGTGAGTTGTGCCTGCGCGTCCTGAAAGCGCTTGAACGCTTCCGGATTGTTGAGGATGTCCGGCGGAATTTGCACTTGCATCTGCGTCGCGCGCGCCCGCGCATTGGTCACCTCCTCCAAGACCTGGCGTTCCTGTGCGGCGTAGCCCTTCACCGTCTCAACCAGGTTTGGAATAAGATCGGCGCGCCGCTGATACTGATTGAGCACCTGCGACCAATTCGCTTTGGCGCTTTCCTCATAGCTCGGAATGTTGTTGATACCGCACCCCGCCACCAGGAGGCCGAGGCCGATGACCAATACGGGAATGCGAGCCAAGCGCCGTACGCTTGATGTGGTGCTCATGACGCGTCTCCAATTTCTCTTCATAGCAGCGCATCAACCGCTGCTACAGCCGATTTAAGGCGAATGAATGCAAGGCGAGGCGCGGGCCGCTTGCACGGGAATGGCAAGGCATTATAGCGATGGCGACGCGAATGTCTGCCGCGAGGACCAACCTGTGAATCTTTTAGGCGGGTCTTGAGGTGGCGATCCTGGAGCGTTCGATGATCGGCGTTGTCCGCAGCACGCTGCTCGCCCTGGCCGCGTGCGTGACCTGGGTCGCCCCGCTCGCAGCAGAAACGCCCGCGCTTATTGATGCGGCGCCGGCAAGCAGCGCGCGCATCGAGCCGGTTGCGGCGTCCCACGGCATGGTGGTCGCGCAGGAAGGCCGCGCGGCACGCATCGGCGTCGATATTCTGGAACAGGGCGGAAATGCGGTCGACGCCGCGGTCGCGACGGGCTTCGCGCTCGCGGTGACCTATCCGCGCGCCGGCAATATTGGTGGCGGCGGCTACATGCTGATCCACCTCGCGCAACGCAAGATCGACACTGCGATCGACTATCGCGAAACCGCGCCGGCTGCGACCACGCGAGCGATCTTCCTCGACGAGCGCGGCGAAGCCGATCCGGGCAAGTCCCAGGACTCCGCGCTCGCGATCGGCGTTCCCGGCACGGTCGCGGGGCTCGCACTCGCGCACGCGAAATACGGATCGGGAAAATTCACGCTTGCCCAGCTGATCGCGCCAGCGATCGCGCTCGCGCGCGACGGCATTCCGATCGAGAACGACGTCGCGGACTCGCTGCCGCGGTCGCAGTCGCGTCTGGCCCAATGGCCCTCCACGGCGAAGATCTTTCTCGGCCCCGACGGCCGCACACTCGCCTCCGGGGCGACGCTGCTCCAGCGCGACCTCGCCGACACGCTGACCGCAATCGCCCGCGAGGGACCACGCGCGTTCTATCACGGCGTCATCGCCGACAAGCTTGTCGCCGCGATCCGCGCAGCGGGCGGGATCATGGCGCGCGAGGATCTCGAGCGCTACCAGCCGATCGAGCGCAGGCCCACCTTCGGCAACTACCGCGGCTATCGCATCGTCTCGATGCCGCCGTCCTCTTCCGGCGGCGTGGTCCTGATCGAGATGCTCAATATTCTGGAAGGATACAAGCTAGGCGAGATGGACGCAGCGACGCGGCTCCATCTCATGGTCGAAGCCATGAAGCGCGCCTATTTCGACCGCGCGAGATTTCTGGGTGATCCCGCGAGCGTCACGCCGCCGCCCTATCTCACATCGAAGCGCTTCGCCGTAACGCTGCGCGAGCGCATCGATCCCGCCCGCGCCGCCGCGGCCGCGAGCTTCGGTTCGATCTTTGCGCCGGCGCGCGAGGGCGACAACACCACGCATTTCTCCGTGGTCGACCGCTTCGGCAACGCGGTGGCCAACACCACCACACTCAATTTGAGCTACGGCGTGGGTCTGGTCGCCGAGGGCACCGGCGTTCTGCTCAATAACGAGCTCGACGACTTTGCCGCTAAGCCGGGCGCGCCCAATGCATTCGGCCTCATCGGCGGCGAGGCCAATGCGCCGGGACCGCGCAAGCGCCCGTTGTCGTCGATGACGCCGACCATCGTGCTCAAGGAGGGCAAGCCGTTTATCGTCACCGGCTCGCCGGGCGGCAGCCGCATCATCACGACGGTGCTGCAGGTGCTCGTCAACGTCATCGATCGCAAGCTGCCGATCGCGGAGGCGATCTCGGAGCCGCGTGTGCATCACCAGTGGTGGCCCGACGAAGTCGCGGTCGAGCAGGGATTTTCCCCCGATCTGATACGCGCGCTGAAAGCGAGGGGCCATAACGTGGTGGACGGATTGCCGCGCACCTCGGCCAATTCGATTCTGGTGACGCCGCAGGGATTCGTCGGCGCCGCCGACAACCGCACCCGCGGCGCGCTCGCCGTCGGGTATTGAAGCGGCGCCTGTCGGGGCACACCTCTTGGCATCGCGCGCGAGCCTCGACGCCTTTCGCGTGCCTGGATAGAATGGTTGCAAATTCGTCTGAGCTGCTTGGAAGCAGGAGGAACCGATGCGCAAATCCGTTGGCCTGACGACCGTCGCGATCCTCGCTGTTGCCGCAGCAGGAGCGTTTACTCCCGCTGATGCGAAACCGGCCGGAGGTAAGAAGGGCACAAAAGGCGCACAGCAGGAGCAATACCTTCAGATAAAAATGCAGGATGCCCCCATCTCCAGCTATCGCACGGCACCATCGACGGGCAAGTCGACTGCGCGACCTAGCGGAGCGACGAGACGTTGAGCGCAGTTGAAGCTTGTGCCAACTGACCGCCGCGCGCGATCATTTCAGCGACGCGCTTTTGGCGACTTCAGCCCATTTGGCGATTTCGCTCTTGAGAAAGGCGGTGAGCTTTTCCGGCGAGCCGCCGATGTAGCGATAGCCGAGCGTGACGCCCTTCTCGTTGACGTCGGGCATCGCGAGGATGCGCTCAACATCGGCATTGACCTTGGCGATGATGTCCGCCCGCGTCCCCTTCGGCGCGAATAGCGCGTACCAACTGGTTTCGTCCACAAACTTTACGCCGAGCTCATTGAACGTCGGAACATCGGGAAGCTGCGTTGCGCGCGTCGTCCCTGACACGGCAAGCGCGCGCATGCGGCCGGCCGCCACGTTGCCGAGATGACCGCCCAGCGTCGGCAGGAAGACCGCGATGCGGCCGGACATCACGTCGGTCGCCGCCTGCGAAACCGAGGTATAGGGCACGTGCTGCAGCTTGATGCCGGCGAGCTCGCTGAACATGACGGTCGCGAGGTGTCCGCTGGTCCCAGTGCCAAGCGAGGCATAATTCAATTCACCGGGATGCGCCTTGGCGTAGTCGATCAGCTCCTTGACCGAGCGAAACGGCGAATTCGGCGGCACGAGCAGAACGTCTTGGGCGGTCGCGACCAGCATGATGGGTTCGAAGTCCTTGACCGGGTCGAACTCCGTGCTCGGTTGGAGCGTCACGTTCACGGCGAGCGTTTGCGCGCCGAGATGCAGGGTATACCCGTCGGGCGGGGCCTTCGCCGCCGCGGCAGCGCCGATGTTGCCGCCCGCGCCTGGACGGTTCTCGATGACGACATTCTGCCCCCACGCCTCGGTGAGTTTCTGCGCGAGGATGCGCCCGAGCGTATCGATGGTGCCGCCGGCGGGAAACGCAATCAAAAGGCGCACGGGCCACTCGGGATAGCTCTGCGCGGCTACATTCGTTTGCAATTCCGAGACGGCGAGGCCAGCTGCGATCAGCGCAACGGGCAGCAACTTAAGCCGCATGGGTCCTCTCCGGAACGTTTCGCTGGCGACCGATCGTATCGGCGTTCAGAGGAAAGCTACATCATCCGCTGCATATGTCGCAGCGTCGAGCGGACCAAAGATGGACGATGAATTCGGAAGTTTGGAGCGGGCGAAGGGATTCGAACCCTCGACCCCGACCTTGGCAAGGTCGTGCTCTACCCCTGAGCTACACCCGCGTCCTAAGTCCGGTCGCAGCGATGGCTGCGCCGGATGATCAAGCACCTATGCCAAAAGGGAGGAAGCTTTGCAACCATCTCGCCTGGCCGTCTCACCAGCGCGCATCGTGCCCCCTTGTGGCAACCATGCCCGCGGTCCATGAAGCGCGCCGATGAAGAGAAGCCTGTTTCAGTTCGGGTGCCACGCTTTCCCACGTCACGACCGCATCGATCAGAGTCCATGCCCGCCACGCCGTCCGATCTCTTCGCCTTCCTCGAGCGGCTCGGCATCGCGCACGTGACGGTGACGCATCCCGCGCTGTTCACGGTCGCGCAATCACGCGAGTTGCGGGGAACCATTCCCGGCGGCCACACCAAGAATCTCTTCCTTAAAGACAAAAAGGGCAGCCTATTCCTGGTCACGGCACTCGAGGATGCGGAGATCGAGCTCAAATCGCTGCACCGGCGCCTCGGCGCGTCCGGCCGCTTCTCCTTCGGGCCCGCCGAGCTGATGCACGCCACCCTCGGCATCGAGCCCGGCGCGGTCACGCCGTTCGCGGCGATGAACGACAGCGACCGGCGCGTAAGCGTCGTGCTCGACGAAGCCCTCATGCGTCACGAGACGGTCAACTGTCACCCGCTGGTGAACACCATGACCACCTCGATCAAGCGCGCCGACTTGCTGCGGTTCCTCGAAGCCACCGGCCATCTGCCCCGGATCGTGGCGCTCGCGGAACACGAGGCGCCGGCGCGAAGTTGAGTTATCGATTGCAAAGCCACCGGTTGACCCCATTTAATTGGCCATATCCGGTTTTGGGCGCGGCCGGGGCTCCCCTTCGGCCGTGCTCGGCAATGCCAAATGATCGGCCCGAACGGCCAACCGATGCAATCGAACGGACCACGTCGCCGGGCGTGACCGGCACGGATGAAGGACGGACGAGATGACGATGTTGCAGAGCGGCGAGGCGGCAGCCACCGGCAGCGTGGTCAAGGATACGACCACTCAAACCTTCGTCAAAGACGTCATCGAGGAATCCAAGCGCCAGCCGGTCCTGGTGGACTTCTGGGCGGAATGGTGCGGCCCATGCAAGCAACTCGCTCCGGTGCTGGAACAGGCGGTTCGCGCGGCCAAGGGCAAGGTCAAGCTCGTCAAGATGGACATCGACAAGCACCCCACGATTCCGGGGCAGCTCGGTATTCAGTCGATCCCTGCGGTGTTCGCCTTCGTCAATGGCCAGCCGGTCGACGGCTTCCTCGGTGCCTTGCCGGAAAGCCAAGTGACCGCCTTCATCGAGCGCCTCACCAAGGACCGCATCGGCGGCGAGGAAAGGGATCTCTTGAAAAGCGCCGACGATGTACTGGCCAGCGGCGATGCCGCGGGCGCGGCCGATCTCTACGCCAAGGTGCTGGCGCAGGACAGCGGCAACCTCGCTGCGCTCGGCGGGCTTGCGCGCAGCTACGTGCGCACCGGGGCGCTTGAGCAGGCGAGGCAAACGCTGGCTTTGGTGCCGGAAGCCAAGCGCAACGATCCCGCGATTGTCGCCGCGCGCGCGGCGCTCGAGGTCAGCGAGCAGGCGAAAGCGGTGGGACCGATTGCCGATCTCGAGCAAAAGGTCGCGGCCAATCCGCTCGATCATCAAGCCCGCTTCGATCTCGCGCTCGCTTTGAATGGCAAGGGGCGACGCCAAGAGGCGGTCGATAACTTGCTCGAGATCGTCAAGCGCGATCGCAAATGGAACGACGACGGGGCGCGCAAGCAGCTGGTTCAGTTCTTCGAGGCCTGGGGCCCGACCGACGAGGCCACCGTCAACGGCCGCAAGCGGCTATCGTCGATCTTGTTTTCGTAACGGGAGAGGCCGCTCGGTCGCTTGCCGAGGGAGCGCGTCTCAGGGCGAGGGTCAAGGCAAGCAGTTTCGGTCGCATTGCCGCGCTGGGAGAGCGACCATGCCGATGAATGCGGTCTATCAAGGGCCCGGGGACCTCGCCGACGTCATCCCGGTGTTTCCACTACCGGGCGCGCTGTTGCTGCCACGCGGCCAGATGCCGCTCAACATCTTCGAGCCGCGCTATCTGGCGATGATCGATGATGCCCTGCGCGGCCACCGGCTGATCGGCATGATCCAGCCCGACGGTGCAAATCCGGGGCCCGAGAACAAGCCCAACCTCTACAAGGTCGGCTGCGTCGGCCGGATCACGCAACTCGCCGAGACCGGCGACGGCCGTTATCTTCTCCAGCTCACCGGCATCGCGCGCTTTCGCATCGACGAGGAACTCCGCGTGTCGACACCGTACCGCCAGTGCCGCGTCACCTACACTCCCTTCACCGACGATTTCACCGCCCGCAAGGGCGAGGACGAGGTCGATCGCGCGAGCGTGTTACGGGCGCTATCGGATTTTCTCACAGCCAACAACCTCAAGGCCGACTGGGAAGGCATCGAGAACGCCCCCAACGAGGCGCTGGTCAACGCGCTCGCGATGATGTCGCCCTATGGCACTGCCGAGAAGCAAGCGCTTCTGGAAGCGCCCGATCTCAAGACCCGCGCCGAGATCCTGGTTGCCGCAACCGAGATCGAGCTTGCCAAGAAAACATCGGGCGGCGAGACGCCCCTGCAATAAGGCTCCGATGAGGTTTTGACCCCGATCACAATGCAGCTTGGAGGCAAGTCATGAGCACCTCGCCCGACCGTCCGGCCGGCAGCGTCGATCCGAAGCTCCTGGAGATTCTGGTTTGTCCCGTGACGAAGGGGCCACTCGAATACGATGCGGAGAAGCAGGAGCTGATCTCGCGCTCCGCCAAGCTCGCTTACCCGATCCGCGCCGGCATTCCGATCATGCTGCCTGAAGAGGCACGCAAGCTGGATTGACGTTCGTTCAAGATCGGCCCTTACGCGCAAGCCGATAGCCTAGGCTGTCGCATTTCTCGGTTGACTCGTGTAACGAGAATCTTCCAGAGAAAACGTATTCACCAAAGCCGCGCCCGAGCGGTCCCGAGCGGGATACCGCTTCGGGCTTTCTGTTGCACCGACACGAGCGGCTCCCTGCCCTCGATTGAACGCAACCAGTAGTTGCAGATTGCGGCCTCGATTGAACGCAACCAGTAGTTGCAGATTGCGGGCGCTGGCTCGGTTTTCATTGTTTCCGATTGTTCGGATCAATGGGATTTGCAACGCGCGCGTGTGCGGCGTGAGAACGCCTGGCTGTCCCCGGGTCCTTGTCTTCTGCCTGCACTAAGGGATCAATGGCGGGACACGGTCCCAGTCATCACGTGAACGAAGGGCAACGCCATGATCAAAATCTGGGGGCGAAACACCTCCGTGAACGTGCAGAAGGTGATGTGGGCGGTGGGCGAGCTTGGCCTACCCCACGAGCGCATCGACGTCGGCGGGTCCTTCGGCAAGAACAACGAGCCTGCCTATCTCGCCATGAATCCCAACGGCTTGGTGCCGACGCTCGAGGAAGACGGGTTCGTCCTGTGGGAATCGAACGCGATCGTGCGCTATCTCGCGGCGAAATACGGCGCCGGCACGCTCGAGCCTTCCGATATGCGCGCACGTGCGCGTGCCAGCAGCTGGATGGACTGGCAGCTCACCGTCGCGGCGCCGGCGGTCACGCCGGTGTTCTGGGGCCTCGTTCGCACGCCGCCGGAGAAGCGCGATCATGCGCCGATCGAGGCCGGCAAGGTCAAATGCATCGCGGTGATGAAAATTCTCGATGCGCACCTTGCGAACAGCGCGTTCGTCGCCGGCGACACGTTATCGATGGGCGATATCCCGGTCGCGCTGATGGCTTACCGATTCCGCCGCCTCGTGCCGGAGCGGCCGGCGCTCGAGCACCTCGAGCGCTGGTTCGCCGCCATCGAGCAGCGCCCCGCGTTCAAGCAACACGTGCTGGCGACCCCGTTCGTGTGAATGCAATCTTTTCTGGACATCACAACGCCTCACCGCGCAAAAGTTTGGGCACCTCACCGACGAGGCCCGCGGCCTCGCGGATGAACAGATGCTTGAGCGCAGGCAGACGATCGACGACCCCGAGCCCCAGGTCGCGCACGAAGCGCAGCACGTCCGATTGGTTCGAGAACAGCCGGTTGAGCCCATCGGTCGCAACCCCCATCGCGACGGTGTCGAACCGGCGCCAGCGCTGGTAGCGCTCGAGCACGGCAAGCGAGCCGGGATCGAGTCCGAGCCGGGCGGCATCGACGATCACTTCGGCGAGCGCGGCGACATCCTTGAGCCCCATATTGAGCCCCTGCCCCGCGATCGGATGGATGACGTGCGCGGCATCGCCCACGAGAGCGAGGCGGTCGGCGATGAACGTGCGCGCCACGGAAAGGCCGAGCGGATGCACACGGCGCGGGCCAACCACTTTGATCTCGCCGAGATGCAGGCCGAAACGCCGTTCGAGCTCGGCGTGGAATTCCGCGTCCGGCAGCGCGACGATGCGCGCCGCCTCGTGCGCCTGCTCGGTCCACACGATCGATGAGCGATGGCCCACGGAGGGATCGTATTTCAGCGGCAGGATCGCGAACGGCCCGGCAGGCAGAAAATGCTCCTCCGCGCGTCCGCGATGGTCGCGCTCATGGGCGACCGTAGCGACAATCGCCGACTGGCCGTAGCTGAAGCCGTGGCTGGCGATCCCCGCGCGCTCGCGGATCGCCGAGCGCGCGCCGTCGGCAGCAATGAGGAGCCGTGCAGCGAGCGTATCGCCGTCGGACAAGCGTACGCTGACGCGGTCGTTCGTAAAGGCGAAACCCGCGACTGCCGCAGTTCGTAGCGTGACTCCCTCGTCTTTCGCCTTTTCCACCAGAGCCGCGAGCAGAGCGGCATTCTCGATCATGTGGGCGAAGGGCTCGCCCGGCCCTACGTCTCCTTCGAAGGTGAGAAAGACCGGCCGCACGACGTCGCTGAGACGGCTGTCGGTCACGACCATATCGAGGATGGGCTGCGCCTCGACCTCCTGCCACACACCGATGGTCTCGAACAGACGGCGCGCCGCGGCGACAATGGCCGACGCACGGGCGTCTTTTGCAGCGCCGGTCAGCGCGGGGTCGGCAACCGTGACCGAGAACGACGGGCCCAGGCCTTGGCGTAGCGCAATCGCCAGCGCCAGACCGGCAAAGCCCGCGCCACCGATCAGCACATCGATCCTCTGCGCACTGCGAGCCGATGCCTCCACGACCGTCCTCCTGTCTCACTATAGCATTGTCATGTCCCAGGTCCGCGGATGATGATGGGCCTCAAGCCAACAAGGTCAGCGATGTCGTCCGCTGTTCAAGATCTCCTCGCCATCCTCGATCTCGAGCAACTCGAGCTCAATCTGTTCCGCGGCCGCTCGCCGCAGGTGGGTTGGCAGCGCGTGTTCGGCGGACAGGTGATCGGCCAGGCGCTCGTCGCCGCCTGCCGCACGGTCGACGTCGCAGGACGGCCGCCGCACTCGCTGCACGCCTATTTCCTGCTGCCCGGCGACCCCAAGGTGCCGATCATCTACGAAGTGGACCGCATCCGTGACGGCAAGAGCTTTACCACCCGCCGCGTGAGCGCAATTCAGCACGGCCGCGCGATTTTCACCATGGCGGTCTCGTTTCATCACGACGAGCCCGGCATGAGCCATCAGGCCAGGATGCCCGCCGTCGCAAAGCCGGAGCAGCTGCCGAACGAAGCCGACATCAAAGAGCGCGTGTTCCCGCTGATGCCCGATCCGGTGCGGCGCTATTACGAACGCGAGCGGCCGATCGAGTGGCGGCCGGTGGAGCTCGACCGTTATCTCGGGAAAAAGATCGAGAACGGCCGCTTCCATGTCTGGATCCGGGCCACTGCGCAGCTTCCGGATGAGCCCGCAATCCATCAGTGCGTGCTCGCCTACGCATCCGACATGCTGCTACTCGATTCGGCGCTGATCCCCCATGGGCGCACCGTGTTCGAAAAAACCCTCATGGCCGCAAGCCTCGACCATGCGCTCTGGTTTCACCGCCCATTTCGCGCCGACGAATGGCTGCTCTACGCGCATGACAGCCCTAATCTCTTCGGTTCACGCGGCTTTGCCCGCGGCCTCATCTTCGCCGGGGACGGAAGCCTGGTTGCGTCCGTGGCCCAGGAGGGGCTCCTGCGTGAGCGCCGGCTTCCGTAAAAAGGTCAGCTATGCTGCCGTGATCGGGACTCGCATGCGCTTCTGTGGGGAAAACCTGGAACTAATCGCTTAATCTTTCATCATGGCGCCGATATCGTGTGCAGCGGCGCGGGGAGTGAATTCATGAAGCTGGTCATCGCCATCATCAAGCCGTTCAAGCTCGAAGATGTCCGCGATGCGCTGGTCGCGGTCGGCGTACACGGAATGACGGCAAGCGAGGTCAAGGGCTACGGCCGCCAGAAAGGCCACACGGAAATTTATCGCGGCGCCGAATACGCCGTGCACTTCCTGCCGAAGATCCGCATCGAGGTGGCGGTGCCGACCGATCGCGTGGGGGCCGTCGTCGAAGCCATCATTGGGTCCGCCAAAACCGGCCAGATCGGTGACGGCAAGATCTTCGTCACCACCATCGATCAAGCGGTGCGCATCAGGACCGGCGAGACCGACGCGGACGCGTTGTAAAAGCCTGAAGCACATCCAGGGGGGAACAGCATGACAAGAGACAGCACTCGCGTGGCATTCGGGCTTGCCGCCGCGCTGAGCTTGGGCTTTGCCGCTGCGCCGGCGTTGGCGCAGGAAGCAAGCTCGAACATCGACGCCGGCGACACCGCCTGGATGATCTCGGCCACCGCTCTCGTGCTGATGATGACGATCCCGGGCTTAGCCCTGTTCTATTGCGGCATGGTGCGCAAGAAGAACGTGCTCGCCACCATGGCGCAGAGCTTCGCTTGTACCGCGCTGTGCTCGCTGTTGTGGTTTGCGGTCGGCTACAGCCTGAGCTTCGCCGGGACTGGGCCCTGGCTCGGAACCTTCGAGCGTCTGTTTTTGCTCGGCACCACCATGGAGTCGACGAGCGCGTTCGCGCCGACGATCCCGGAACTCCTGTACGTGGTCTACCAGATGACGTTTGCAATCGTCACGGTTGCGCTGATCGCCGGCGCGGTCGCAGACCGCATGCGTTTTTCCGCGTTTTTGTGGTTTGCCGCGGGTTGGCTCATCTTGGTCTACGTGCCGATCGCGCATTGGGTATGGGGCGGCGGCTTTCTCGCCATTGCAGGCGTTCTCGATTTTGCCGGCGGCACAGTCGTTCACCTCAACGCGGGTATTGCCGGCCTGGCCGCGGCTTACGTGCTCGGTAAACGCCACGGCTATGGCACGGACAATTTCGCGCCTTATGACCTGTCGCTCGCGGTCATCGGGACGGGGCTGCTCTGGGTCGGCTGGCTGGGCTTCAACGGCGGCTCGGCGCTGGGCGCCAATTCGCGTGCCGCCTTCGCCATCACCGCCACGCATCTCGCGGCCTCGACCGGCGCGCTGACCTGGATGTTTCTGGAGTGGTGGACCCGCGGAAAACCCTCCGTGCTGGGCTTGATCACCGGCGCCATCGCCGGTCTCGGCACCATCACGCCCGCATCCGGCTTCGTGCTGCCCTGGCACGGCGTGGTCATCGGCCTCATCGCCGGCGCCATTTGTTTCTGGGCCTGCACGTGGTTGAAGCTGCGGATCGGGTACGACGATTCGCTCGACGTATTCGGCGTACACGGCGTCGGCGGCGCGACCGGCACGTTGCTCACCGGGGTGTTCGCGGTGGCGGCCCTGTCCGCGAGCCCGGACTCGCCGGAGGGGTCGCCGGGGCTGCTGGAGGGTAATGCCCGACAGGTCTTGATCCAGCTCTATGCCGTGATCGCAGTCCTCATCTGGTCGGGCGTGCTCACCTATGTGCTGCTCAAGGCGATCTCGTTCCTCTTACCGTTGCGCGTGAACCAGCAACACGAGATCGAGGGTCTCGATGTGACCCAGCACGGCGAAGCTCTGCAATAGACGTCCGCGCATCAAACCACCTCCGCCGTCTCGAATTCGACACCCGAGGTGCCGCCGAGCCTTCCATGCGCATAGCCTTGAGCGCCTCGGGCGCGCCTGGCGCATGGGCATCCCAGGCCTCGTGTTCCCCTGATTAAAAATTGTGCAGCCCTGGGCGGTGTTTGTGCGGCGCTTGACAAAAGGTCGCAGCACCCCCTCGCGCAGCCTGCAAACGCCTTTTGTTTCCATGCACTTACGGCTCACGCAGCGAACTGGCACGCCACTTGATTCGCGGCAGTAGCTTTGCCGGGCGAAGCCGCGGCTTCCGCGCGTCCAAGCACAACGAGGATTGCCCACAACCTGCACCCGCAGGGATGGGCCCAAGCGGGGGTCAAACCCATGAAAATCGTCATGGCCATCATCAAGCCTTTCAAGCTCGACGAGGTCCGCGACGCTCTCACCGGGATCGGCGTGCACGGGATGACCGTGACCGAGGTCAAAGGTTATGGGCGCCAGAAGGGCCACACGGAAATTTATCGCGGCGCCGAGTATGCGGTGAGCTTCTTGCCCAAAATCAAGATCGAAGTGGCAGTCGCAACCGATCAGGTCGACAAGACCATCGACACGATCACCGCGGCGGCGAAGACCGGGCAGATCGGGGACGGAAAAATCTTCGTCCTCAGCCTCGATACCGCCGTGCGCATCCGCACCGGCGAGACCGACACTGCTGCGCTCTGAAACCCCGCACTCAAACGTCTAGCGACAGGAGTTAGACCCATGACGTTCAAGAAACCTACCCGTGCGGGGCTCGTGGCTCTCGCGTTGGGGGCTCTCTTCGCTCTGTTCCTGAGCATGTCGGCGATCGACGGCTCCTACGCCGAGGAGGCGGCTGCGACACCCGCCGCCGAGGCGGCGGCATCGCCGCCGGCCTGCGCCGGCAACCCCGATCCGAAATTGGCCGTGCTCGAGAACTGCACGCCCAATTCCGGCGACACTGCGTGGATGCTCACCTCGGTGGCGCTGGTCCTGATGATGACGATTCCGGGGCTCGGCCTGTTCTATGGCGGCATGGTCCGCAAGAAGAACGTGGGCGATACCGTGATGACGAGCTTCGCCATCACCTGCCTCATCAGCCTTCTTTGGCTCATCTGCACCTACAGCTTGGCGTTTCGATCGGGCACGCCGTTCATCGGAGGCCTCGACCGAGCGTTCCTGCAGGGCATCGTGAGCGACATCTCCAAGGGCATCGGCAATCCCAATCCCCTGGCGCCGACCATCCCCGAGACCGTCTATCTGTGCTTCCAGCTGACCTTCGCCATCATCACTCCGGCGCTGATCGCTGGGGCGTTCGCCGAGCGCATGAAGTTCTCGGCCATGCTGTGGTTCATCGGCCTATGGGCGATCTTCGTCTATTCGCCGGTCGCACACTGGGTCTGGGGGCCGGACGGATTTCTCGCCGCCGGAAACTCGGACAACTGGATCAAGGTTCTCGATTTCGCCGGCGGCACGGTCGTGCACATCAATTCCGGCGTGGCAGGGCTGATGGCGTGCCTCCTCCTCGGCAAGCGCAAAGACACCGGCCCCAACCACAACATGGTGCTCACATTCATTGGCGCCTCCCTGTTGTGGGTCGGCTGGTTCGGCTTCAACGCCGGCTCGGCCGTGACCGCGGGAATGCAGGCCGGCATGGCCATGACCGTGACGCACATGGCGACGTCGGCGGCCGCATTCACCTGGATGCTGGTCGAATGGATGACGCGGGGCAAACCGACCGTCGTCGGCATCTGCACCGGCGCTATTGCCGGCCTCGTCGCCATTACCCCGGCGTCCGGTTTCGTCGGCCCGGTCGGCTCGCTGTGCATCGGGATCGCGGCCGGCATTCTCTGCTACTGGGGCTGCACCGGCTTGAAACACATGCTGGGCTACGACGACGCGCTCGACGCCTTTGGCGTCCATGCCGTCGGGGGCATTGTCGGTGCGTTGCTCACCGGCGTGTTCGCGGTCGAGCAATACGGCGGCACCGCCGGCCTGCTCGAGGGCAATCCGGGACAGTTCCTCAACCAAGTCTATGGCGTCGTCATCGTGTTCGTCTACGACGCCATCGTGTCGCTGATCATCCTCAAAATCGTCGACATCTTCGTCGGCCTGCGCGTCAGCGATGAGGTGGAGCGCGAGGGTCTCGATCTCGCACTGCACGGCGAGACTGTCCACTGACGAGATACGGTTAGGGCGGAGACCCGGCACCGCCCTTGCCGTCGGGGGGTCCCAGCGCAAGCTGGGGCCCCTCACTTTTTGGTATTCCCGTCGTCACCGATGGTTAATCGCGCCATAACCGGATGAAAGCAAGAAACCCGCGTGCGGCGCGGCTTTCTTCAAGTCGGGGATGGTTTGAGTTAACTTTGAGTTAACTGCTCGCAGTTCGTCTCCGAGGCATATCCTCGAAGTCGGCGAGAAAGTCCACCCTGTCGGGCACGACCCGGTCAGCGACGAGAACGCGCGGCACCGCGTGCCGGCGGTCGGGGTGCAGGTCCTGCTGGTCGGTGACGACGCCAACCGGGCGGGCACCCGGCGCCCATCTGCGGCACGAGGCGCGGCCGGCGCTCTTCCGGACGGGGTGCCGTGCTATCTCCCGCCAAATCCCGCGATCCCTCCGCCGCCCCAAACCCGAGCGCCGCTGCGCGCTTGGAATGAGGATTGCAGTGGCCCGGGGCGCTTTTTGGAACGGTTATCTCAAGTTGTCGCTCGTCTCGTGCCAGATGGTAGGGGCGCTGCATGAGCTTGAAAAAAGCCGTCTTGGCCTTTCTTCGTCAACTCGTCGCTGAGCTTCACCTCGATCAGCAGGTACAGTACGCTTCACCGCCTGGCTGATCGATATGCCCCGCGGACTACCGAAGTCTTCCGAAACGAACCAGACCGGGCGTCACGGTGTGACGATTCTGCAGGAGCGACTTGAGCGTGAGGGTTGGGTATACCGGCGCCAGGACAGCGATTCCGATTTCGGGATCGACGGTGAGATCGAAATCGTGGACCGCAACCGGGTGACCGGCCGCCTCGTGAAGTGCCAGGTCAAGGCGAGCGCCGGCCTTGCGTTCAAGAATGGCGAGACCTCCGTCCAGGTGAGGGTCAGCACCTACAATCTCTGGCGGGACACGCCGTTGCCGACAATCCTGTTCTGCGTCGATACCAACACGAATGCCATCTACTGGACGCCTGCGCTCGCGCATCACCCGAAGCCGGGCGCGCGATCCTTGAGCATTCGCTTCGAAGAACCGAGCGAGCTGAGGGCTAGCCTTGGCACGTTGCGCGCTTATCTCGATTCATGGTTCGCCGCGCGTGGGCACGGCGCAATGCTGCACGAAATCCCTGCCTTCAATCGCATGTACCGGAAACTCCTGGAAGATGTTGATGGTTACGACGACTGGACGGATATGAGCGAAGAGGACGATGACGCATTTCGTTTGTTCTACGCGCATGCCCTGCGCCTTCGCTTGGAGGTCGGCTTGTCGAACGCGGAGCTGCCGACCTTCGATGAATGGCACATGCGGAATCAGGGCATATGGGACAACGTGCATCCGCTCTCCCGGGGCACCTTCAACGAAGCGATGAAGATCATCGGCCCGGCCTATGAGGAAGCGCTCAATCGCATCGTGGAGAGGCTCGCCAAGGCCGAACTAACTGTCGAAAACCAGATTCTCTGGAGTTTCCTCGAGCAGCACAGGGAGGGCGGCGGCCCGCAGTACGGGATGGTAGATGACCGCGCACGGGACGCTCGCTTTCACGCTCGTCTCGAGGCAAAGCTGAAAGCCGCTGACGCCCTCAAGTATCGGTTCGCAGACCTGAAAAAACGCGGATGAGCCCGGGAGGGTTTTTGTCACGGCGCGCTCGAACTGCTCGCATCATGCCGCGACGGCTGCACTGAGGCGATCATGATCGCGCACGGCGTCATGATCGAGCAGATGGTCGAGCTGGTGAATGCTGGGCTCGCCACGGCGACGGCGAGCGCATGGGCGCCGGTGGCAAGAGGATCGAGGTCGCGCGGGTGCGGGATAATGGAAGGCGGGCGGCGAGTGCCCAGTATGAGCAGATGATCAGAGGGCAATCCCTTGGCTGACGACCAAAACGAGCATGCGCAGCCGGACGCCGAAGCTTGGTGGAACAACTATCTAGCTCAGCTCACCAAAAGCATCGTCGCCGCCGAGGAACATTTGGAAGTGCCAGCGGGGACTATCTCTTCGATCCCGAGCGATCCCGATTTCATCGCCACGGTGAAGACGTACGCTGTGGTCGAACCCATTTTGAATGACCTAATCGCGTCTCGCCCCCCGCAGGGAACGTTCGCCTGGTCGCCGCCATTCGCCTTGTCGCCGCCTTCGCAAAGCGAAAGCGAAAACTTTCGAACGTTTGTAACGGCACTGAACATGGAGGGACGCGCTGGCAAGCTCAAGCTGGCTGAGGGAATGGGCCTGCTTACGGAGGAACGGATTGCTTTTGTCCGTGCAGTGGCACGGGTCAGGAACCGATACGCGCACAACGTCAAGAACATGCATCGATCGTTGGATGATATTGTGACGGAAGAACAGCGGAACAGCGCGCGCATCGTGGAGCATTTGACTGGGATTAAGTTCCCGCTGTCCCCGTCTGCATCCGAAGTGCGCAACGACCTCCTCAAGGGGTTTATGTACTTTCGTCTCGCAGATTACCTATCGGAGGCCCTTCACACGTTGCGACCCCCGCCATTACCACCTGAGGGCGGTCTACTTGGGATGCTTGGCACGCCACCGCCGACGATAGAGAAATGAGGCGCTGCCGCGTTCTCCGACCAGCATCGTTGTTTACGCTCGACCGGCGATCTCTCTTAGCCAGTAGTGAGAACAAGGCTTGACAGGGCTCATCCTCAAACGCGCGTCCGCCTCGCGCTCGTCCAGCGAGTGGAATGACGACGACTTCGATGCGCTCGCCGACGGCGCTGTCGTCGGCCGCATCTTCAAGGCCAATGCCGCGCCCGTAGGCGAGCCCTGGATGTGGACCCATATGGCCGTTGCCTAGGATTAGGCCGCTTAGGCTGTTGAATCTTGTATTCTGGGGGAAATGGCCGTAAGAAATTACCGCCACATTTCCGGCGGGAACTTCCGATTGCCTTTCGCCGCGTAGCACAACGAAAAAGCTAGGCGATATGTCGGGCACCTAAGGCCTGACTGGGAGGGGATATCACATGTCGCAAGTCGACTTTGAACAGCAACCCTTCGGGGATGCCACATTTGCCGAAAATCCGGAAAACCGTTGCGCGGTTGTACTTGTCCTAGATACCTCAGGGTCTATGGCAGGGCAGCGGATTCAGGAGCTGAACGCAGGCCTCCAAACGTTTCGGGACGAACTGTTCGCTGACTCATTGGCATCGAAGCGGTGACACCCCCATGGGCGCTGCCGTTGAAAAAGCACTTGAGATGGTTCGCGAGCGCAAGGACACGTATAGATCTCACGCAATTCCTTATTATCGCCCGTGGGTATTCTTGATCACCGACGGAGCGCCCACAGATTCAATCACGAAGGCTGCTCAACTTGTTCGGGAAGGGGAAGCGTCTAAATCATTCATGATGTATGCCGTTGGTGTCGAAGGTGCAGACTTCGATACTCTTAGGACGCTATCGGTTCGCGAGCCTCTCAAATTGAAAGGGCTACAGTTTCGAGAGTTATTCCAATGGCTGTCAGCCTCGTTGTCCTCGGTTTCGAAGTCCAACCCGGGCGAAGCAGTACCCCTTGAGAATCCAACTGCTCCGAATGGCTGGGCGGTCGCGGGATGAAACCACGTCGCTGGAGCTGGGCGGCGGCACGATCAATCGGGACCTCGCATATTAAGGCTGGCAAGGGCTGCGAAGATTTTGGTGCGTGCCTGGAAATCACCGGCTCATCTGACATTGTTCTTGTTGCGGTAGCGTCGGATGGTGCAGGCTCAGCTTGCCATTCCAGAATCGGATCGTGGATCACCACGCGTGCCTTTGTTCAATCTGCGGCCAGCTACGTAAAAGATGGCTGCGATCTAAAGCTCTTTTCGTCCGAAATAGCTCAGGAGTGGCTAGACGAAATCCGTGACCGGATCGGGGCGGCGGCATCACGTATTGATGCTAAGCCGCGTGACTTTGCCGCCACACTGGTAGGTTGCCTGATTGGGATTGAATGCTCCGTCTTTATACATGTCGGCGACGGAGCATTTGTCTTTAGGACAGAAGGGGAGGCGAATTGGAATTTGCCGACGTGGCCGGCGCAAGGCGAGTATGCAGCCACGACATTTTTTGTGACGGATGAGCCTGAGGTCCAGCTGCAATTCGTGAGCCTTTGTCAGCCAATTGAGGAGCTTGCTGTTTTTTCAGATGGCATAGAGCGACTCGCGCTACAGTTTTCGACAAAAACGGCGTTTTCTCCCTTTTTCGACAAGGTGTTTATGCCGCTGCGACGGAGTACCGTCGGAAAAAACAGAAGCCTTTCGCGTGACCTCAAGAGTTTCCTTGACAGTCCATCTGTCTGTGAAAGGACAGACGACGACAAGACTCTGCTTTTGGCGACGCGGCAACTGGAGGCGCTCTAAATGGCCTCCCGACAGCTACGCACACAGAACGGACGCAGCATTATCCTCGCAAACCAATTGGGAAGGGGTGGCGAAGGTACTGTTTATGAGGTGCAAGATGATGCCGCCATTGCCGTGAAAATTTATCGGCCTGACAAAACGGCTGAACGTCGTCAGAAGATTGAAGCAATAGTCGCGGCTCAATGGCACAAAAACACATCATGTGTTGCGTTCCCGATCGATGCGCTATTTGGATCGGCTGGGCAGTTTCTCGGTTTCACTATGCACCGAATTGCCGGCAATAAGCCAATTCATGCGTTGTATTCCCCGACAAGTCGAAAGACATCATTTCCAAAAGCAAATTTCCCATTTTTGATACGAACTGCCCAGAATATTGCTCGGGCCGTTGCTAGCGTGCACGCGACTGGATGTGTGATCGGCGACATCAACCATTCAGGTATTTTGATATCAGAAAATGCTCTGGCGACACTGATCGATTGCGATTCTTTTCAAGTCCAAGTGGCAGGTAAAACCTTTCTATGCAAAGTGGGGGTTCCAGACTTTACGCCTCCCGAGCTGCAAGGAAAACGGTTCGATCAGGTTTTACGGACGACAAATCATGACGCATTTGGTTTGGCTGTCGTGCTGTTCAATCTTCTTTTTATGGGTAGACACCCGTTCGCAGGAAGGTTTCTTGGTCGAGGGGATATGCCGTTGGAGACTGCAATCGCGCAGTACCGTTTTGCTTATTCTGCGCGAAAAAATGAAACGCGCACAGAGCCTCCACCAAGCGTTCCGCTGCTCGCGGATATTCCACAAGAGCTAGCCGAAACCTTCGAAATTTCTTTTGGGCAGCTTGGCATGAGCAGCGGCCGCCCGAAGGCGGCTGAATGGGTTGGGATTCTGAACCGCGCCGAGGGCGAAGTTATTCAATGTGCGAAGAGCGAGGCACATCAGTATTTTCGCACAGCTGCATGCTGTCCGTGGTGCCGGATGGAGAGTGCTTATCCAGGATTTCTCGCCTTCGCACCGCCGTTCATTTCTGTTGTGACCACTCCAGGGGACCTCGAAAAATCCCTCTCGCCAAGTCCGCGCGAATCTGACTCGGTGACCGCACGCGGTCATGGGCGGATGGAGCGAGCGGGTCATGGGGCAGAAGGGCTTTTTCGATGTTGAGCGCAGGCTGGAGGCGATCAGCGCCAAGGGCGATCCACTGGAGACGATCAAGAAGATCGTGCCATGGGAGGATTTCCGCGCTGGCATCGAGGCCGTGACGGAGACGAAGCCCGAGCAGCGCAAGAGCAACGCCGGCCGCAAGCCCTATGACACGATCCTGAAGTTGAAGATCGTGGTTCTGCAGTCGCTGCACAATCTCTCTGACGAGCGGACCGAATACCTGATCCGCGACCGCATATCGTTCATGCGCTTTCTCGATCTGGAACTCGATGACCCGGTGCCGGATGCCACCACGATCTGGCTGTTTCGCGAGGCGTTGGCGCAGGCCGGGCTGATCGACAGGCTGTTCGAGCGCTTCGGCCAGCATCTCGAGGCCGAGGGCTATATTGCGCGCGGCGGCCAGATCATTGATGCCACGATTGTGTCGGTGCCCAAGCAGCGCAACACGAAGGAGGAGAACGAGGCGATCAAAGCCGGCAAGACGCCGGAGGGATGGGAGCAGCAGCCCGCCAAGAATGCCCAGAAGGACAAGGACGCACGCTGGACAAAGAAGAATGACGCAAGCTTCTATGGCTACAAGAACCACCTCGGCGTGGACAAGGCGCACAAGCTGATCCGCAAATGGGATGCGACGGACGCGGCCGTGCACGACAGTCAAAAGCTAGACGATGTGCTCGATCTCTCCAACACCGGCAAGGGGGTCTGGGCGGACAGCGCCTACCGCTCGGTGCAGATTGAGGCGGGCCTGAAGGAGAAGGGCTTGCAGAGCCGTATCCACCGGCGCGCCGCACGCGATCGACCGCTGTCAGAGCGCCAGAAGTCGGCAAACACGACGCGCTCGAAGGTACGCGCCCGTGTCGAGCACGTATTCGGCCAGCAGCAGAGCTCGATGGGCGGCAAGATCGTGCGCACCATCGGCATCGCGCGGGCGAGGTTCAAGATCGGGATGATGAACCTCGGCTACAACATCC
>WNGE01005965.1_pt1 | contig 21529 bp, 17 predicted proteins | sample 5400651 | NCBI WGS metagenome assembly WNGE01 (sample SAMN13153370, study PRJNA577476) | soil metagenome | isolation source: 60 cm soil or saprolite under grassland replicate 2 | place: USA:California | collected 2016-06-15 | reverse complement strand
GCGATGGGCGAGGCAGGGTTCCGCGCGCTCGTCGGCGTGTAGGCTCACACGCGAGCGAAAGCGAGCGCGCCGGGGCGCCGCCGAGGAAGCGGCAAACGCCGCGCTCGGCGGCGCACGGGACCCGGCGAGCGGGGTGGGGGCCCCGACGAGCTTTGCTCGGCGGGGAGGGGGCGCAGCCCGAACTCACAGCGCCGGACTGGACGCGCTACCGCGACCGGCTGGCGGCGCTGCGGGCGATGGGCGAGGCAGGGTTCCGCGCGCTCGTCGGCGTGTAGGCTCACACGCGAGCGAAGCCGGGACCTACAGGCCGCTCACGAACTTCCAGGCGCCGCTCTCGCGAACGAGCTGCATGCGGTGCTGATCGCTCGCCTGCTTCGCGATCTCGCCCGCCTTCGTCGTGATGCGGTAGTGCTCGTCGTAGAAGACGTAGGCCGCCGCCCTGTCGCCCTCGACCTCGATCTTCTTCACGCCCATCTCGAGGCGGATCGCGGTGACCTTCTGGTAATCGTCGGTGAGCCGCTTCTTCAGCTGCGCGTAGTCGACGTCGTCGCCTGGATCGGGCGTCCCGGCGTCGTCGAAGTACTTGGGCGAGACGAGCGCCAGCACGGCGCCCGCGTCGCGGCGCTCCGCCGCCTGGCGGTAGGCGTCGATGGCGGCGACGACCGCGCGCGTGTCGGCGTTGTCCTTGATGTCGGTGCCGGGGATCCGGCGTCCGGCACAGGCGGCGAGCGCGAGCACGGCGAGCGGCACGGCGAGCGTCGAACCGGAGAGGCGCATGGCGTCGTCAAAACACTCCTCGCCCCGCGCGTCAACCCCGAGCGCCCCATGTGGCGCAGGCCGCACACGGGTCAACGCGGCCGGGGGCTCGCCTGCGGCCCGCGTGGTGCGGACATTCACGCCTTCACCCATACCCACGGGGTACGATCCATGAAGCGTGCTCTCTGCGTCCTCGCCTTCGCCGCCCTCGCCGCCTGCGCGAGCCGCCAGCGGACCTACTCCGGCGGCACCGCGTCCACCGGCGCAGCACCTCCCATCAACGACCAGTCGGCCGTCATCCAACCGTCCAATCTCTCTCCAGAACAGGTCCGCCTGGTCCAGCGGTCGCTCGTCGATCGCGGGTTCGCCGTGGACCTCACCGGGAACTTCGACGACCGGACCCAGACCGCCCTCATGGACTTCCAGCGCGCGCGGGGGCTGCCGGCCACGGGGAACCTGAACTCGCCGACGGTGGAAGCGCTCGGGATCGACCCGCGCGACGTGATGCCGGTGCGCGGCAGCAGGAGCAGCACGGGCGACACCACGACCGACACCAGCCGGGAGCCCACGAAGGATGACGCGCGTCGGCCCCCGCCCGGGAGCCCCAACACGCCCTCGACGCCGGGCCCGGGGGAACCCGGTTGGTAGGGCGCGCCGACCCGTTGCAGGTCGAAGGGTTCGCGAGCTACCCGCGCGGGAAGCGCGCCGTGGCTCGCTCGATGGGGACGGCGAGCGCGACGCCGGGCTCGCGGAGGAGAGCGAGATCGACGATGCCGACGACCGCGCCACGCGCGTCGAGCACCGGGCTGCCGCTCGCGCCGGGCGCGACCTCGGCGGCGAGCGCGAGATAGCGCGAACCCGCGAACGGCCGCCCCGCCGCGAGGACGTGCCCCTCGCCACGGCCGCAGCGCGCCTGCGGGCAGGCGACGAGCGAGATCCGATCCCCGGGGACGAGCGTGGCCGCCGCGCCGAGCGGCGGCGCCGCGTCGAGCGCGCCCGCGACCTCGAGCACGGCGAGGTCGAGGAGCGGCTCGCGATCCACGATCCTGGCTGGCAGGGGGTCGCGCCCGGGCAAGACGATCTCGATCGCGCCCTCCGGCATCTCCTCCACCACGTGCAACGCCGTCAGGACGCGGCGCGCGGCCGAGTCCCAGACCATGCCCGAGCCGGTGAACGGCCCCCCTCGCACGAGCAGCACGGCGGGAGGGTGACCGGGCGGAGCGGCGGGCTCGGGCACGTCGAGAGAGGCGGCGAGCGCGAGCGCGGCGAGGAGGGCTGGTGGCACCGCCCCCACGGTAGCAGCCCACCTGAGGGCTCGGTCAACGCCCGGGCCGGCGGAGATTCGCGCCGTCGCCCGGCAACTCGCTTGCCAAGTTGGCGCGCGCCCTCTAGATTCCGGCGCCATGCCGAACCCCAGCTTCGACGCGCTGAAGACGTTTTTCGAGACCGCCGAGGTCGCCCGCAAGGCGACGAAGCCGCTCCACGAGAACGCCGAGGTCGCGGTCCAGCTGGACGGCGGACCGGCGCGCTTCGTGGTGCAGGGCGGGAAGGCTCAGCTGCTCGACGGCGCGGCGCAGCGGCCCGACTTCACGCTCACGCTGCCGGACGGCGCCGTGAAGCGGATCACCGCGCTCCAGAGCGATGACGTGGGCGAGTTCGGGATCGAGTTCTTCAAGCTCATCCTGGAGAAGGACCCCGCGATGAAGGCGCGCGTCAAGATCGACGCCTCCACCGGGCAGCTGCTCTCGCACGGGTACCTCGGCGTGCTCGCCCAGGGCGGCATGAAGGTCACGTGGTGGCTCCTGAAGAACGGGGTGAAGAACCCCAAGGCTGCCATCGATCGGCTGCGCGGCGCGAAGTAGGCGCGGCTCGGGTACGCCCAGGCTGGCGGCTTCTTGGACGGATCGCGGACAGGCGGTTCGGGCGGACGCGCGGGCGGCTCGCGCACGTCGGGCCCGCGCTTCGTGCCGCGGTCGGGCTCCGTCACCGGCGGGACGTCGCGCTTCGGCGGCATCGGCGGCGGACCGGTGGGTGGATCGGGGGTGGGACCTTTGCCGGGCATGACGTCAAGGTAGCCACTCGGGTCGAGGTCGAGGTCGGGGTCCGCGGGTTTCGTCCCCCTCCCCCCGCAGAGCTTTCAGGGAGAGGGGGACGTTCACTGCGGGTCGAATTTGGCGGCGCTCACGGCCCGGGCCAGTCCCCCTCGAACGCGACGGGCTTCCCGTACTCGTCCCGCTCGAACGCGCAGCGCCGGGCGGCGTCCTCCGCTTGCTCCCTGGCGGCATCGCTCGCGGCGCCTCGCCCGATGACGCGCCAGGCCGCGATCCCGTCGGCCCAGCGCCCTGCCAAGCAGAGCGCCTCGGCCGCCATGCGCCGGGCCTCGACCGAGAAGGCGGCGTCCGGGAGCGCCCGCGCGTCGACCGCGCCGAGCTCGGCGAGCGCGCTCGCCGGCGCTCCACGCGCGAGCCGCGCCCTGGCCACGAGGTAGCGCGCGAGGGCGGCGTCGCTCGCGGCGGCGCGCGCCAGCGCGACGGCCGGATCGCCGACGCCGAGGAGCCAGGGCGCGACGGCCGCCCCGAGCCGCGGATCGACCGCCGCGGCGAGCTTCGCCCGCAGCGTCCGCGCCTCCGGGCCGTCGGCGCCGAGCGCGAGCGCCTCGCGGTAGCGCTCTGCCGCGCCCGGCGCGTCGCGCGCGCGCCATCTCAGATCCCCGAGCGCGGTGAGCAGGCCCGCCCGCAGCGCCCGGCGGCCTCCCGCAACCTCGGCGGCGGCGAGCGCCTCGCGCAGGATGGCCTCCGCGCGGGCCAGGTCGCCGGCGGCGCGCCACGCGTCGGCGGCGCTGCGCAGCCACGCGGGGTCGCCGCCGGAGAGCGCGCTCGCGCGCCGGAGGAGCGCCTCGGCAGCCGCGGCGCGCCCCGCCGCCGACGCGCGCGCGGCCTCGCCCTCGAGCGCCGCCACCTCGCGGGCGCACGCGCGCGCGAAGAGGCTCCCGCGCTCGAAGCGCGCGTCCGCGGCCGCCGCGAGCGCCGGCGGGACGGCGACCCCGTCGAGGAACCGGTGCCACTCGGCCTCGAGCTCGGGGAGGGGCCGCCCCAGCGCGCGCGGCACGTCGTTGGCGCGATAGGCGGCGAGGACCGCGGGCGGTCCGGCGCGGTCGAGCAGGAGCTTGAGGAAGCTGCCGGCCGCCGTGTAGGCGCGCGCCGGCGCCGCGTTGAAGAAGCCGCTCCCACCGAGCAGCGAGGCGAGCGGCGGGAGGCGGCCCTGGTCGCGCAGGGCGCGTGTCCAGGCGTGGACGTCCCAGCTCCCGGAGGGCGGGTCCACCGCCACCGCGAGCCCCTCGACGAGCCCGGCGTTCACCACGACGCCGGCGCGGGCGGGCACGTGGAGCGGGCCCGGCGCGACAGCCGAGGCGAGCGCGTGCACGAGCTCGTGCCGCAGGATGGGATGCGGCACGCCCTCGTCGTTCACGTGGATCTCGGCGAGCCACGGCTTCGTGAAGCTGGTGCGTCCGGCGCCGACGAGCCGCCGCTTCTCCTCCGCGCTGCGGTAGATCCACACCGTCGCGCGCGGCGGCGCCGAGAGCCCGAGCGCCGCCGCGACGGCGTGCGCGTCGTACTCGCAGTCGCGCAGCGCGCGCTCGGCGTCGGCGGCGCTCCGCTCGCGCGCGAGGTGCACGACGCAGCGCGGGCCTTCGCGGACGGCGCCGAGCGCGCGGGCGAGCTCGGCGCGCGTCGGCGACGCTCCCCCGGCGGCCCGCGCGAGGAGCGCGGCGCCCACCGCTCCGGCGAGCATCGCGGCGGCGCCGCGGGCGGGCACGCCCGCCCGGCGGCGGACCACGGTGGCCGCCGCGGCGAGCGCGGCGCAGGTCCAGGCGAGCGTGCCGGCGCGGAAGAGGACGAGGCGCGCGTCCACCGCGAGCGCCTCGTCGTAGATGGGGCCCGGCCAGACGCCGAGCAGGTGATCGTGGGCGGACGCGGCCGGCCCGAGATAGGCGACGAGCACGGTGAGCGCGAGCGACGAGACGACCACCGCCGCGTGGAGGAGCGCCGCCGGCAGCCGGCGGCCGCGCGCGAGGAGCGCAGCGCCGACCGCGACGGCGCAGCCGAGGAGCGCGGAGGGGAGGGCGACGAGGACGAAGAGCGGCGCGCTCGCGAGCGGCCGGCACGGGGTCGCGACGGCGGCGCGGAGCGCCGAGGTGGCGAGGACGATCAGGACGAGGAGCGTCGTCACCGCCGCCGCCGAGAGGAAGGGCCGCAGCACGGAGGGGACGCGCGCGCCGGCGGCGAGCTCCCGCCGCGCAGCGGCGATGCCGAGGCTGGGGGCGAGCACGAGCGCCGAGACGAGCGCGACCGCGAGCCCGAGCTCGTACCCCGGCAGATCGACGAGCGGCAGCGCGCCGGCGGCGAGGGCCAGCGCGACGAGCGCGATCGCCGCCGCGGCCGCCAGGCGGGAGCGGAGGAGGGCGCGGACGGCCGCGAGGGCGCTCGGCTCGTTCATGGAGCGCATCTGCGATAACATGCCGGGCGATGACGGAACACCGCGAGCACGCGCGCGCGCCCATCGAGCTCAAGGTCGACTACAAGAAGCTGAACAGCTTCTTCGCCGACTACACGAAGAACATCTCGAAGGGCGGCACCTTCATCAAGACGAAGAAGCCGCTGCCGGTCGGCACGCGCTTCCTCTTCAAGCTCGGCGTCCCGTCGTGCGGCGACGCATTCGAGATCACGGGCGAGGTGGTCCACGCCGAGGTGCGCGGCGCCTCGCAGCGCGACGAGCCGAAGTGAGCGAGTCGGCTCATCAAGGCCGGAAGCCCTCGAACCGCACGCGGTCGCCGGCCGCGACGCCGTGCGCCGCGCACCACCCGCCGTTCACCTCGAGCACGTAGCGGCTCGGCGCGCCCACCCTGCGCTCGGTCGTCGTGAGGGGCTCGGCGCTCGCGACGACGCCGACCACCGTCCCCGCCTCCGAGATGAAGACCATGTCGAGCGGGATGAGCGTGTTCTTCATCCAGAACGAGTGGTCGTCGGACTCCGGGAAGACGAACAGCATCCCGTCGTCGGGCGCGAGGCGCTCCCTGAACATGAGGCCGCGCTCGAGCTGGGCGGGGGTGCGCATCACCTCGACGCGGACCTGGCTCTCGCGCCCCGACGGACCCGCCAGGACGACGCGGGGGGCGGGCGGCGCGGCGTCGGGGCGGCTCGGCGCGGCCGGCGCGCGGCAGCCCGCGATCGCGGCGAGCGCGACCGCCGCCAGCGAGGTCGCGCGCGTCAAGGCAGCGGGAGGGCGCAGTAGTTCGCGAACTGGATGTCGCCCAGGTACTTGCGGCGGACGTCGTCGGAGAGCGACGACAGGAACGTCGGGTCGAGCACCACCGAGCGGCAGACGAGGGCGGTGTCGCCCGACGAGCAGTCCGCGTTCGAGACGCACGGCTTCGAGCAGTAGGGGCGGCACACGACGACGCCGGCGTCCTGCTGCTGGCAATAGAGATTGAACGCCTTTCCGGCCGGCGGCTGAGGCGACTTGATGCAGACGAGGTTTTCGCACCCGGCGTTGCCGTTCTCGAAGTAGTCGGCCGTGACGGTGCCCTGATCCACGTTCGTGACGCCGGGGAGGTTGAACGCGCAACGCTGACCCACGTCCGGGTCCTGACACCCCGCGAGGAGAGCCACCATCACCACGGACACGAGGACGGGTAGGAAGCGCATCGACGCAAAGGGTTAGCACGCGCCATCCCCTGCTTCAAGGACGGCCCGCCGACGGATTGGCGGGGTGCGCCCCCAACCGGAAACAAAGATCCAGTCCCTTGCAAGCGGGACCTTCCGTTGCCCCTCCGTAGACACTGATCTAGGATGCTTCGTCGCCGCGGGGGACGAGATAACCTTGGATCTTTCGAGACATACATTCACCTTCCTTATCCTCCTCGTGATGCCCCTCGCCGCATGGGGGCAGACGCAGGAGGAACCGGGCATCGACCTCAGCGACACGCCGCCAGGCGAGGCGAAGCCCTCTGACGCCACGCCGGCGCCTCCGCCGGAAGGGGCGAAGCAGCGCGTGCAGAAGCCCCGAGAGGAGGCCCCGCTCGCGCCGGGGGAGCGCGACGTCGCGCTCGGGGACCGCGTCAAGGCGGTCCAGCGGAAGGGGTTCCTGAAGCGCCATCGCCTCGAGCTCGGCTTCGACTTCCCCGGAACCGTCAACGACGCGTTCTACGAGAAGCTCGGGGTGGGCGGGAAGCTCGCCTACAACTTCGAGGACAGCTTCGCGCTCGCCGCCCGCGGCACCTACTTCTGGCAGGTCCGCTCGAACCACGTGCACGAGGGGAAGCTCGCCTTCCAGAGCCAGCTCCTGACGAGCCAGATCTACGGCCAGGCCATGCTGGACGGCATCTGGTCGCCGGTCTACGGCAAGGTGGCGTGGCTCGGGTCGCAGATCGTCCACTTCGACCTCTACCTGCTCGCCGGGTTCGGCCTGGTGTGGAGCGCCACGAGCCTCGCGCCGCGCAGCGAGGGGCCGCACCTCGCCACCGACTTCGGCGGCGGCATCCGCTTCTACCCGAACGACTGGCTCGCGCTCGACGCCGGCCTCGTGGCGACCCTCTACCCCGACCAGCCCATCACCTCGGTGCCGGGCACGGTCCAGAAGATCGTCGCGGCGAAGATCGGCTTCGCCGTCTTCTTCCCCTTCGGCTTCGAGTACAAGGCGCCATGACCACGCGCGCACCGGTCCTCCTCCTGTGCCTGGCCGCGCTGGCCGCCCTCGCCCCGCGGGCGGCGCGGGCGAGCGCAGCGGATGCGTTCGAGAACAAGGTGAAGCCCGTCTCGGGCCAGCTCTACCAGAAGGCCGGGAAGCTCGAGCTCACGATCCCGGCCGGCGAGCTGTCGCTCAACGACGCCTTCTTCACGAAGTACATGGCGGCCGCGAAGCTCGGCTATCACCTCAACGAGTACTTCTCGGCGGCGGTGACGGGCGCGGCGGGCGTCTCGAGGGTGACCGGGTCGACCTCGGTGTGCCCGGCGAACGAGGGCTGCCGCGCCGCGTCGGCCACGCAGCTCTACCAGGTCCCGGGCTTCATCCGGTGGATGGCGGGCGCCGAGCTCGCCTTCTCGCCGGTATACGGCAAGCTCAACGTCTTCGCCGAGAAGGCGCTCCACTTCGACCTGTCGGTCATGGCCGGCCCCGACCTGGTCGCCTACCGCGACGTGCTCCTGCCCGACCAGTCCGGGACGCCTGGCGACGCAACCTCGATCGGCGGCCACATCGGCGTCGGCGCCCGCGTCTTCCTCGCTCGCTTCCTCGCGCTGCGCGTGGAGGTGAAGGACGTCCTCTACCGCGTCCCCCACCTGTCGACGGCGACCCTGCAGACACAGCTCTTCGCGGACGTGGGCCTGTCCTTCTTCATCCCAGTGGCCACCCGCGAGAACCCGTGACCGGAAGGAGCGCGATGCGATTCCTCCCCCCGCTCCGTGCCGTCGCCGCGCTGCTGTGCCTCGGGCTCGGCGCGCCGGCGCTCGCGCAGCTCGGCATCGACCTCACGCCCGCCGAGGAAGAGAAGGCGAAGGAGGAGCAGAAGAGGCAGGAGGCGAAGCAGAAGCAGCCGCCGAAGCAGCCCACGACGATGCCGGAGCTCGACATCGGCGCGAGGAAGGGCGAGGCGGGCAAGCGCGTGGCGGAGGCGAACAAGGTCTTCGCGAGCGGCGACCACGAGCTCGCCGCGCTCGCCTACGACGCGATCCTGCGCGACCCGGCGCTCGCCGAGGCGCACGACGAGGCGCGCTACCAGCTCGCGAAGAGCCTCGCGAAGCTCGGCCTCGACCACGCGGCGCTCGCCAAGCTCGACGAGATCCTCTCCCGGGGCCCGCAGGGCACGCGCTACTTCCACAACGCGCTCGAGTGGCTCTTCCACGTCGGGAAGAAGACCGTCAACGAGTCGGTGATCGTCTCGCAGGTGGCGCGCTACGCGAGCGGCGCCTTCCCGCCCTCCGCGCAGGACAAGTTCAGCTATCTCCTCGCCCGCTACTCCTACGAGCGCGGCCGGGCGCTCGACGAGGTCGGCCAGACGGCGGAGGCGCGCCGCGCCTACGCCGAGGCACGGCGGCTCGCGGCGCAGGTGCGGCAGGAGGCGGGCGGCAAGGCCGCGCCGAGGAAGGGCGACGAGGCGGACCTCGAGGAGGGTGACGTCTTCGCGAAGGCGCGCTTCCTCGACGGCCTCGTCCAGTACGCGCAGGGCGAGGGGCAGGCCGCCGTCGACTCCTTCAAGGACGTGGTGCGGCTCACGAACCCGCGGCGCGCCCGCGCGGCCGACCCGCGCCTCCGCGAGCTCGCCTTCCTGCAGCTCGCCCGCATCCACTACGAGCACAAGCAGAACCGCTACGCGATCTTCTACTACGACAAGATGCCGTGGGGTGGCGAGAGCTGGCTCGAGGGGCTCTGGGAGTCGTCCTACGCGCACTACCGCATCGGCGACTACGAGAAGGCGCTCGGGAACCTGCTCACGCTGCAGTCGCCCTACTTCCGCGACGAGTGGTTCCCGGAGTCGTGGATCCTGAAGGCCATCATCTACTACGAGAACTGCCGCTACCCCGAGGCGCGCGCCATCCTCGACGAGTTCCATTCGACCTACGAGGGCGTCTACGGCGAGCTCGGCAAGCTCACCACCCAGAACGCGCAGCCCGCCGTCTTCTTCGACCTCATCGAGGACGCGGAGAAGGGGCGCGGGGTGGCCGGCCGCCCGCTCATGCGCCGCATCATGAAGCTCGCCTTCACCGACCGGAACGTGAAGCGGCTCAACGACTCCATCCTCGAGGTGGAGAACGAGCTCGACGTGGGGCTCGCGCGCCGCCGCGAGGCGTTCCGCTCCTCGGCGCTCGCGCGCGACCTCAAGGCCCGACTCGAGGGCGAGCGCCGGCGCCTCATGGACGAGGCGGGCGCGCGCGCACGCGCCAAGCTCGAGTACGAGCGCGACGCGCTGCGCGAGCTGCTCCAGCAGGCGCTCCGCATCAAGATCGAGGTGGCGCGCAAGGAGCGCGAGGGGCTCGAGAGCTCGCTCACCCGCGGCGGGCAGGTCGACGTCGTGCGCGACTACCGCTACTCGGTGGCGGTCTCCGACGAGCACCTGTACTGGCCGTACGACGGCGAGTTCTGGCGAGACGAGCTCGGCACCTACACGTACACGCTGACGAAGGGCTGCCGGGACACGGCCGCGCGCGCCGCGCGCTGACCCGGGGAGGTGGACCACGTGAGATCCGGCATCCTCGGCGCGGCGATCCTGGCCGCCACCCTCGCCCTCCCGCTCGCCGCGGGCGCCGCCCCGGCGGAGCCACGGCCGCAGGCGAAGGATGCCGAGCTGGGGAAGAAGAAGTCGATCGCGCCCGACGCGTCGCTCGCCGGCTCCATCGAGGCCAAGGGCAAGGCGGCCGAGGCGGCCGGCCCTCGCCTCGACTTCGAGACCTTCCGCTACGCCATCGAGGTGCAGGTCTCGGGCAAGCGCCGCGAGGAGATGACCGACCTCGAGAAGCTCATCCGCCTGACCGGCAGCGACCAGGAGATGCCGAGCTGGCTCTTCCGCCTGGCCGAGCTGCACTGGGAGGAGGCCCAGTACCTCTTCTTCGAGGCGAACCGGAAGGACGACGCGATCGCCGCCGCGCGCGCCGATCCGGCCGCGCTGGACCGCCTGCGCGCCGAGAAGCGCGACCTCGACGAGCGCTCGAAGGCGGAGCAGGCCGCCGCCATCGCGCGCTACCGCGAGATCGCGAAGCGCTTCCCGCGCTACCAGCGGCTCGACGAGGTGGTCTTCTTCCTCGGCGAGAACCTCTGGAAGCAGAACCGCCGCAAGGAGGCGCTCGACGCGTACAAGATCCTCATCACGCGCTTCCCGAAGTCGAAGTACGTGCCCGACGCCTGGATGGCGTTCGGCGAGCATTACTTCGACAGCGCCGAGAAGGGGAACCGGCGGGAGTCGCTGCGCAAGGCGCTCGAGACGTACAAGCGGGCCGCCGGCTACACCGAGTCGAGCGTCTACGGATACGCGCTCTACAAGCAGGCGTGGGTCCACTACAACCTCGGCGACTGGAACGAGGCGCTCGACCTCTTCAAGGCCGTCATCTTCTTCGGCGACCTGCCCACCTCGACGGTCGCGCCCGACAAGAAGCTCGCGCTCGCCCGCGAGGCGCGCAAGGACTACGTGCGCACCTACAGCCACGTCGGCTCGCCGCGCGGCGCCGCCGACGACTTCGCGCGGGTGGGCGGCAAGGACGCGCGCGACATGCTGAAGAGCCTCGCCGGGCTCTACTACGACGAGGGCAAGGACCGCGACGCCATCCTCGTCTACCACGGGCTCATCGTGGCGGAGCCCGCCTCGTCCGAGGCGCCGCTCTTCCAGTCGCGCATCGTGACCTGCGCCGGGCGCATGGGGAAGAAGGACCTCGCGGTCCAGCAGGCGTCGCGCTTCGTGGACATGCTGCGGGAGGCCGAGAAGCGCGGGGGTGACGAGCGCTCGGGCCGGGCGCTCGGCGACGCGCGCCGCGACGCCGAGAACACGCTGCGCACCCTCGCCGTCCAGTACCACGCCGAGTTCAAGAAGACGCGCGAGGACCAGGTCGCGGCGCTCGCGGCCGAGCTGTACCGGCTGCACCTCGAGCTCTTCCCCGACTCGCGGCACGCCTACGACATGCGCTTCTTCCACGCGGAGCTGCTCTACGCGCTGGAGAAGTTCGAGCTCGCCGGCGCGGAGTACACGAGCGTCGCGCAGCTCGACATCCAGCGCCTGAAGGAGGCCGAGGGCGGCAAGCCGCAGAAGCCGGGCAAGTACCTCGTCGACGCGCTCGAGAGCGCCGTCCAGGCGTACGACGTCGTCGCGAAGCGCGCCGAGGCGGGCGAGAAGCGGCCGCAGGTCGACGCGAACACGCGGATCCCCATCCCCAAGGAGAAGCAGCAGCTCGTCGAGGCGTGCGAGCGGTACCTCACGTACGCGCCGCGCGGCGAGAAGGTGGTCGAGATCGCCTACAAGGCGGCGAACGTCTACTACCGCTACAACGCCTTCCCGGAGGCGCTCCGGCTCTTCGCCGAGATCGCCGAGAAGCACCCCAGGCACGAGCTCGCGCGCTATGCGGCGAACCTCGCGCTCGACTGCTGGAACCTCCGGGCCGACTGGCGCAACATGAACGTCTGGGCGAAGCGCTTCCACGGCGACGCCGAGCTCATGCGCGCCCAGCCGGCGCTCCGCGAGGACCTCGCGAAGGTCATCGAGCAGAGCGCGTTCAAGCTCGTGGAGGAGCTGGAGCGGGCGAAGCGCCAGGGAGAGGCGGCGGAGGCGTACCTCGCCTTCGTGCGCGATTGGCCCGGCTCGAAGCTCGCGCCGACCGCGCTCTTCAACGCGTCCGTGGACCTCGTGCGGGCGGGCCGGCTCGAGCGGGCGATGACGGTCCGGGAGCAGCTCCTCGCGCGCTACCCGCAGGATCCGCTCGTCCCCAAGATCGTCCTCACGAACGCGCAGGACCGCGAGGCCATCGCCGACTTCGAGCGCGCCGCCGACGGGTACGAGCACTACTTCGGCGCGTGGCGCAAGGCCGCCGGCGCCGCCGCGGGGCCCCGGAGGGCGAAGCGGGGCCGTCACGCCGCCGCTCCGGCAGCGAAGGGCGACGCCGGAGGGTTCGAGGAGGCGAAGGCGCGCGACGCCCTGTACGACGCCGGGGTCCTGCGCGAGGGCCTCGGCCAGCACCGCCGCGCCGAGGCCGACCGCCTCCTCTTCGTCGAGACGTGGCCGGCGGCGCCGGAAGCGGCCAAGGTGTTCCTGTCGATCGCCGATCTCTACCGCCGCGAGGGCGCCGTCTCGAAGGAGCTGCGCCACCTCGAGGAGTACCAGCAGCGCTGGGCGAAGGACCCCACCGAGTGGCTCGCCGTCCAGGACCGGATCGCGAAGCTGTATGCGAAGGCGGGCAACGCCACCGGCGAGCGGCGCGCGCTCGAGCAGGCGCTCCACTTCTGGCAGGGGCGGAGGTCGCAGGTGGGCGAGCGCGGCATGGCGATCGTCGCCCAGGCGCAGTACCTCGCGCTCGAGCCGGCCTTCGCCGCCTACGAGCGCATCACCTTCGGCGTGCCCGGGAAGCTCTCGCCCCCGCGGCAGGTGAAGTGGCTGAAGGGGCAGCTCCAGCTCAAGGGGCAGAAGCTCGTCGAGCTGCAGAAGGCCTACACGGCCATCGTGAACACGAAGCAGGCCGAGCCCGCCGTCTGCGCGCTCTTCAAGATCGGCCTCGCCTACAAGCGCTTCGCCCACGCCCTGCAGTCCGCGCCGCTCCCGCCCGAGATCCGGCGCGAGAAGGCGCTCGCGGAGGAGTACCGCAACCAGCTCTCGCAGCTCGCCGAGGCGCCGGAGAAGAAGTCGGTCGAGGCGCTCGAGTACGCGCTGACGAAGTCGCGCGAGCTGGGGGTGTCGAACGGCTGCTCCAGGGCCGCGACGGACATCCTCGCCAAGTCCAAGCCCGACCAGTACGGCCCGCCGCTCGAGAAGTTGCCCGAGCTCGCCGTGAGGACGGCCCCGGCGCGGCCGGAGGGCCACCGCCTGCTCACCGCGCTCTACGAGCCGGCGGCGCGCGAGCCCGAGGGCCCGCGCGACGCGGTGCCCCCGCTCCCGCCGCTCGGCGCGCCCGCGCGCCCGCGCGCCGCCGGCTCGGAGGCGCGCGATCCGGACCTGCCGCTCGACGACCCGGAGGACGTCCGGCCGCAGCCGCCCTCGCGTGGCGCGCAGCAGCCCGCGCCCTCCACCGACGAGGACCTCCTGCCATGAGGCGCGCGAACACGATGAATCCTCGCCCCCTCGCCCTCGCGCTCCTCGCGATCGCCGCCTGCGCGACGAGCGGCGGAGCGCGCGAGACGACCGCGACCACGAGCCAGCCGCTCTCGCCCGCCGAGTCCACCACCCGCAAGGTGGGCGGCGTGCGGGCGAGCGCGACCTCGACCTCGACCGCGAGCTCGACCGCGACGGCGACCACGGCGGCGACCAAGGCCCAGGCGCCCGCCGCGCCGAAGCGCGAGATCTCCCCGCGCGCGCAGCGGCTGTTCGACGACGCCGTCGCGGCGGCCGACGAGCAGCGACGCCTCAAGATCCCGACCGACTGGGAGGTGCTGGAGCGGAGGTGGCGAGCCGTCACGGACGCGGAGGCGGTGCCGGAGGCCTGGTTCAACGTGGGCGTCGCCCTCGAGAAGCGCCGCCGCCCCGACGAGGCGCGCGCGGCCTACCGGCGGGCGCTCGAGGCGGACCCGGCGCTCGCGCCCGCGGCGGTGAACCTCGCGCTGCTCGACGAGCCGAAGGATCCGCGCGAGGCAGCACAGGCGTGGACGGAGCTCCTGCGCCGCTTCCCGGACGACCCCGTGCCGCGCGCGCGCCTCGCTTCCCTCTACGAGGCGAGCGGCCAGCACGACGCCGCCTGGAAGCTCGCGCGCGAGGCGCTCGTGCACGACCCCCGCGCCCTGGGCGCGTACAAGGTCATGATGAGGGTGGCGCTCGAGCGCGGGCACGCCGATCTCGCGCAGCTCCTCGCGGTGAAGGCGAAGAAGCTCGACGACTCCGACCCGGAGATCGTCGCCTTCGTCGGCGACGTGCTCCTCCGGCAGCACGACGAGCCGGGCGCCATCGCGCAGTGGAAGAAGGCGGTCGCGCTGAGGGACGACTACCTCCCGGCGCGCTACGCGCTGCTCGGGAGCGCGCTCGCGAAGCAGCACTGGGAAGGTGTCGCGGAGCAGGGGCGCGCGATCCTCCGGAGCGATCCCGACGACGCGCGCGTGCAGCTCGCGCTCGGCATCGCCTATCGTTACCTGGGCCAGGCCGACAAGGCGCTCGCGGCCTACGACCAGGCGGAGCGGCTCTCCGGGGGGAAGCTGCCGGAGGTCCATCTCGCGCGCGGCGTCGCCCTCATGAAGTCGAAGGACCAGTGCGAGCCCGCCCTCGTCGAGCTCAAGCGCTACGTCGTCTCGGCCGGGCCCGCGGCCGCGAGCGAAGGCCCGGCGATGCGGCTCCAGCGAGAGTGCGAGCAGATCATGGCGGCCAACAAGCAGGCGGAGGAGGCCGCGCGCGAGATGAAGGCGGAGGCGGAGCGCCAGGCGGCGAAGAAGGGCGCTGCCCCGAACGAGACGAGGCCCGCCACGGCCACGGGCAGCGAGACCCAGGCCGCACCGCGAGCGGCCGAGGCGCCGTCCGGCTCCCGGGGCGGACCTGCCCCTACAAGGTGAGAGAAGCGAGCACGTGGGTTGCTTTCTCGGCGCGAGAGCAGGGTGTTAAGCTCCGTTTCACAAAGAGAAGGAACGTCGATGCGAAAGCGGTTTCTCCTCGCGGCGCTCGTGCTTCCCCTGGCAGGCTCTGCCCAGGAGGCCAAGAAGCCGCCCGAGCCCCGGGTCGAGTACGAGAAGAAGACCGTCATCAACTTCGATGACGACACCATCCAGGGCGACCTGACCCGCCCGGATGGAGAGTACGTCGAGGCCCGCAAGCGGGTGAATCACTCGAACCTGATCAAGATCCGTGAAGACTGGCGCGACAAGGTGAAGCAGGCTGCCGCCGACATGTGAGCCGAAACGCGAGACCCGATGCCGACCTCAGTCACATTGAAGGTGTACCGCGGCGAGGAGCTCGTCCGCACCGAACGGTTCACCCGCGACATCATCAAGATCGGCCGGCTGTCGTCGGCGCACCTCTGCCTGGAGGACGACCGGATCTCGCGCATCCACTCCGTCATCGAGGTGGGCCAGGACGGCCGCATCTCGATCATCGACATGGGGAGCGCCGAAGGGACCTTCGTCAACGGCAAGCGCGTCTCGAAGGGCCCGCTGCGCCACGGCGACGAGATCAAGCTGGGCGGCCTGCGCATCGTCCTCGAGGGGGCCGACGAGACCGTCGCCGCGCCGCATGTGAACCGCGCGCTCGACGTGCCGGTCGCCGCCGTCGCGCCGGGACCGCAGAACGGCCACTCCCACTCGAGCGGCCAGAACGGCCAGAACGGCCACGCTGGCCTGAACGGGTTCGTGAACGGTCACGAGCAGCCCATCCTCGCGGGGAGCGCCGCCGTCGCCATCGCGCCCGCACGCGCGCCGGCCCGAGCCAAGGCGCCGGTGCGCGCACGCCGGCCCGCCATGGCGGTGGCGCGCCCGGTCCGCTCCATCGACGAGGAGCCGATCGAGGAAGGCGCGCCCGACGCGGGCGTCGAGGTGCGCGTCCTCTGGGGCGACACCCTGCTCGACGCGGGCACCTTCGTCGAGCCGAAGCACCCGGTGCTGGTGGGCGAGGGCCCGCGCTGCCACTTCCGCCTCTCGGGTCCGGATCTCCCGCTGGCGGCCTTCCCCATCCTGCGCTACGAGGGCGGCGAGTACCGCTTCCTCTTCGCGCGCGGGATGACCGGCGGCCTGGTCTCGAACGACGACAAGGGCCAGGTGCGGACCTTCGCCGAGCTGGTGAAGGCACGCGCCGCGTCGCCGGACGACGTCGTCGAGGGCGCCTACTCGGTGGCGGTCCCGCGCGCGGGCGCCGTCCGCGGCGAGCTCGGCAGCGGGCTGCGCGTCGAGGCGCGCTTCAAGCGGCCGCCCAAGCCCGCCGTCGTGCCCTGGTGGGAGGGGATCGACTACCGCTACCTGAACCTCTGCCTCGTGCTCCTCTTCCTGCAGGGCGGCTTCATCGTCGCCGCGAAGACGACCACGCGCGACGTCGACCTCGTCCAGGACGACCTCGCGAAGGGCCAGCAGCGCATGGCGAAGTTCGTCATGAAGGCGCCGGAGGAGCAGCCCAAGGTCAACAAGTACCTGGAGAAGCTGAAGAAGGACCTCTCCAAGGAGCAGCCCGGCGAGATGGCCGAGAAGCACAAGGGCACCGAGGGCCAGATGGGGAAGAAGGACGCCCCCAAGACGAACGGCCGCTCGGCGCCGCGCGCCATCGACCCGAACGCGAAGGAGCTGGTGAAGAACTCCGGCCTCCTCGCCGCGCTCGGCAAGGGCAAGGGCGCGGGCGGCCTGTCCACCGTCTTCGGCCAGGGCGGCCTGGGGGGCGACCTCAAGGGCGCCATCGGCAACATGTACGGGCCGGTGGTGGGCGACAGCCAGGGCGTGGGCGGCCTCGGCCTCAAGGGGACGGGCACGGGCGGCGGCGGCGCCGGCGAGACCATCGGCATCGGCGCGGTGGGCACGAAGGGGCGCGGTGGCGGGCTCGGCGGCTACGGCTCCGGCGTGGGCGGCCTCGGCTCAAAGCGCGACCGCGACATCGCCATCTCGGGAGGCGACACGAAGGTGATCGGCGCGCTCGACCGCGAGCTCGTGCGCAAGGTGATCCGCGACCACGCGGACCAGGTCCGCTACTGCTACGAGCAGCAGCTCACCTTGAACCCGAAGCTCGAGGGCAAGGTGTCCCTCACCTGGCAGATCAACGCCGACGGGCGCGCCTCCAGCACGATCATCGACCGCGGCAACACGACGCTCGCCAACGAGGAGGTCGCGCGCTGCATCATGAGCCGCATCGTGACCTGGGAGTTCCCGAAGCCGCGCGGCGGCGGGATCGGCATCGTGACATACCCCTGGATCCTGCGGCCCTCGGGCTCCACCTCGGGCGGGTAGGGTGGAGGCTCGGCCTTGGTGAAGCTCCTCGCGATCTCCCTCGCAGCCCTGCTGCCGCTCGCCGCGGCGGCGCAGGAAGCCGCTCCGCCCATGCCGGAGGACCCGCGCGCGCCTCGCTACCACGAGGTGGAGCGCGGGCTCTTCACCGGGTTCGAGGTGGGCTACCTCACGCTGTTCAAGACGCCGACCGCGGACCAGGTGAAGTTCAGGTCCGCGGGCGCGGGCGGCGGCACGTCGAGCGGCTTCCTCGTGGGCACGACGCTCGGCTACGACCTGACGAGCCGGATCGCGATCTCGGCCTACGCGCTCGGCGGCAACTCGCGCGCGAGCGTGTCGTACGGCGCGTTCAGCATCCTGTCGGCGGGCGGCGATCTGAGGCTGTCGCTCGTGGGGGCGCGCGACGCGAACGCGGTGGAGCGCTTCTTCCTCTACGTGCACGGCCGCGGTGGGTATCTCCTGACTTACCCCGAGGGGCTCTTCGGGACCCGCGACACCTACGTCGCCGGCGGTCCCGGCATCGAATACTTCACACGGCTGAGGCACTTCTCGTTCGGGCTCGCCGCGGACGTCGCTTACGTCGTGAAGGCGAAGGCGGTCGGTCTCGCCGTCACTCCGACCGTCCGCTACACCTTCTAGAAGACTTCCCCGATCTAGGGACAGGGTCTATACTTTCGCCCGAACTTACGGGCACTTCCAAGACCTTGACCCAGCTCGGTCCCGACGAACAGGAAAGCGCGCACCTCGCCGCGCTCGAGGCGACCCCCGCGGACGAGGGCGCGTTCCACGCGCTCGAGTCGCTCTATCAGCGGAACGATCGCTGGGAGGACCTGGTTTCACTGTACGAGGGTCGCGCCCGGCAGGGTGCCGACGGCGGCGGGAGCGGGCTCCTCGCCAAGGCCGCCGACCTCGCGCACCGCCGCATGCGCAACACGGCGCGCGCCGAGGAGCTCTACCGCCAGCTCCTGCACGCCGATCCGCTGCACCTGTCGGCGCTCCTCTCGATGGTGGAGATCTACGAGGAGCGCGGCGACTTCACGGCGGTCGCGGAGGCCTTGCGGCGCCAGGCCGACGCGACCGCCGACCCGCGCGCGGCGGCCGCGCTCTACCTGAAGCTCGGCAAGGTGTTCGAGGAGCGGCTCCTCCGCCGCGACCGCGCGGCGCTGTTCTACGCGCGCGCGAGCCGCCTCGACCCGGCGCTCGCCGAGGCTCGGCAGGCGGCGCTGCGATGTCAGCTCGCGCTGCGGAGATGGGCGCAGGCGAAGCGCACGCTCGACGGCGCCCGCGAGCGCGGCGCCGAGAAGAAGGCGCTCGCCGCCGAGTACGCGCGCCTGGCGACGCTCCTCGTGGACGAGCCGCTCGACCACGGCGTCGGCATCGAGGCGGTGACCGAGGCGCTCGCGCTCGACCGTGCGGCGCCTGGCGCGGTCGCGGCGCGCGAGCGGCTCGAGTCGGCGCCGCGCACGTGGCGCGGCGACGTGAAGGCGCTCGTGGACCAGGCGGCGAAGGCGAAGGAGCGCCGCACCGCCGCGCACCTGTACCTGCGCGCCGCCGGCCTCCACGCCGCGTACGATCCGGACGGGAGCGCCAGGGTCCTGGAGCTGGCGGAGCGCGCGCTCCTGCTCGCGCCGGCGATGTCTCACGGGCTCGACCTCCTGGAGCGGTTCCTCTCGGCCCGGGAGGACTGGCGCGGGCTCGCCGACGCGCTCGCGCGGCTCGCCGGATCGGTGCGCGACCGGGTGGCGCTCGCCGACCTCCACCTGCGGCTGGCGCGGGTGGACCTCGTGCGCTTCGCCGACGCGAACCAGGCGCTCGGCAGCAGGCGTTCGAGCTGCACCTCGAGGCCGGCCGGCGCCGCGAGGCGCTCGACGTGCTGGAGCGGCACCTGGCGGCCGCGCCCGAGCGGCCGCAGCACGGCCCCTGGCGGCTGCGCGCCGCCGAGATCGCGCTCGCGCTCGGCGACGGGCCGCGCGCCCGCGCCCACCTCGAGGCCGCGCGCCGGGTCGACCCGCGCTCGCCGCAGATAGCGGCCGCCCTGGCGCCGCTCCTCGAAGGCGCCGGCGAGTGGCGCGCGCTCGCCGAGGCGCTCGAGCTGCAGGCGCAGGCGGAGCGCGACCCGGCGCGCCGCGCGAGGCTGCTCGAGGACGCGGCGCGCGTCGAGGTGGAGCGGCTCGATGCGCCGCGCGACGCGCTCCGGCTCCTCGCCCAGGCGCTCCGGCACGACCCGGGCCGGCCCTCGCTGCGCAAGGCGATCGACGCGGCCGCCGCGCGCGCCGATCTCTTCGTCGAGCTCGCGCGCGCGTACCGCGCCGCGGCCGGCGCGTCCGGCGCCGACGCGAAGGCGCGCAAGGTGCTCCTGCGGCGCGCCGCCGAGGTGTGGGATCGCGACCTCGGCCAGCCCGAGAAGGCCATCGAGGCGTGGCGCGACCTGACGGCGCAGGACCCCCAGGACGCCGGCGCGCGCGCCGCGCTCGAGGCCTGCATGGTGCGCGCCGGGCGGCTGGAGGAGGTGGCCGACGACCTGCGCCGTCGCATCGCCGCCAGCGCCGATCCGGCCGAGCGGCGCGACCTCCTCGTGAAGCTGGCGCGCTGCCACGCCGACGCCGGCGATCCCGAGGGCGCGGCGCGGGCCTGGCGCGAGGTCATCGCCTCCGGGCAGGAGGCGCCGCTCGCGCTGCGCGGGCTCGCGAGCGCGCTCGAGGCGCTCGGGCCGTCGCGGGCGGAGGAGCGCCTCGACGCGCTGGCGCGGCTCTCGGGGCGGCTCTCCGGCGCGGAGCGGGCCGAGGTGGACCTCGAGCGCGCCGCGCTGCTCGAGGCGCCGCTCGGGCGCCTCGCCGACGCGGCCGCCATCCTCCTCGCGGTGGTGCGGGCGGGCGGCCTCGCGCCGGCGCGCCTCGTCGCGGCGGTCTCCGCGCTCGAGCAGCTCCTCGCGCGCGGCGTCGAGCCGGTGCCGATCGCGCAGGCGCTCGCGCCGGTGTACGCCGCGCAGCGCGAGCCCGCGAAGCACGTGGCGATGCTGGAGCTCCTCGCGCAGAAGCTGCCCGACGACGGTGACGGGCGCGAGCGCGCGCGGCTGCTCCTCGACGCCGCCGCGATCCACGACGAGCGCCTCGCCGATCCACGCGGCGCGCTCTCCGCGGCCTCGGCCGCGCTGCGCGCGTGCCCGGCCCACGCCGAGGCGCGGCAGACCTGCGAGCGCCTCGCGCGCGGCGTGGGGGCGGCCGCCGAGCTGTACGCCCTCCTCGCCGAGACCGCGGCGCGCCTCGAGGGCCGCCCCGACGACGAGCGCGCGGTCCGCGCGCACGCGGCGCAGATCGCGGAGGAGGATCTCGGCAGCGCCGACGAGGCGGGAGCGCAGCTCCGCCGTTGCCTCGCGCTCGCGCCGGGCGATCCGGCGACGCTCGCCGCGTTGACGCGCGTCGCGCTGGGCGCCGAGCGGTGGGAGGAGGCCTGCGATCTCCTCCTCGAGCGCGCCGGCCTCGCGCAGGGGCCGGAGCGGGTGGCCCTGCTGGCGCAGCTCGCGGACACGCTGGCCGAGCGGCTGGCGAGCCCCGCAGCGGCCGCGGACGTGTACCGGCAGGCGCTCGACGTCGCGCCGCAGGACGCGCGCCCACGCCTCCTCGCGCGCCTCGGCGCCGCCCTCGACGCGGCCGGGGACCACGAGGGCCAGGCGCGCGCGCTCGACGAGCTCGCCCGGAGCGCCCCCGATCCGGCGGAGGCCGCGCAGGCCGCGCGACGCCGCGCGCGGCTGCAGGCCGACGAGCTCGGCGACCCGCTGGGCGCCGTGACGCACTTCGGGGCGGCGCTGACGGCGCGCGCGGACGACGCCGAGGCGCGCGCCGCGCTGGAGCGCCTCGTCGCGACCGCCGACGCTCCGGTCGCGCGCGCGGCGGCGGAGGCGCTCGTCGAGAGCGCGGAGGCGGCTGGCGATCCCCGCCGGGTCCTGACCGCGCTCGAGGGCCTCGCCGCGGCGGCCCCGGACGCCGCGAGCCGCGCCGCCGCCGAGCGCCGCGCGGCGCGCATCTGGGGCGAGCGGCTCGGGCAGTGGTCGCTCGCCTTCGCGGCGCTGCAGCGCGCGGTGCGCGCGGCGCCGGCCGACGCGGACACGCGCCGCGAGCTGCGCGAGGCCGCCGTGCGCGCCGGCTCGGACGCCGACGCGGCGCGGGCCTTCCAGGGGCTCCTCCCCGCGCTC
>WNGE01006901.1_pt1 | contig 21534 bp, 19 predicted proteins | sample 5400651 | NCBI WGS metagenome assembly WNGE01 (sample SAMN13153370, study PRJNA577476) | soil metagenome | isolation source: 60 cm soil or saprolite under grassland replicate 2 | place: USA:California | collected 2016-06-15 | reverse complement strand
GAGCTTCTGGCCGGCCTCGTGGTGGCGGCTCACCAGGACGACGGTCCCCCGCGCGGACTCGACGGCTCGCATGAGGTCCTCGATCCCCGGGTCGCGGACGACCGCATCGCTGACGAGAAGCGTCTCGACCGCGCCGGCATCCCCTGCCTCGGAAACCTCCGCGACGCCGTAAGCGCACGGCCGGTCCGTCGCGATGGCCTCGAGGAGCTTCTCGACCAGCTGCGTCTCGTAGCCTACCCGGGTCTCCCCGAACACCTTCGCTCCGACCCCGGACCGCAGGGCCTCCTGGATCCCCTGCATGCCCGCGTGGGCGGTGCCGTGTGTGTGCACCTTCGAGGCGACCGCGGCGTCCCGCGCCTTCACGTACTCGACGAAGGCGTCCCGCGTGAAGCCCGGCCCCACCACGACGAGCGCCTCCCCCAGGTCGGTCGCCCGGAGCTTCCCGAGGATCTCGTCGAAGAAGCCGGAGGCGGCATCGCCGGACGGGAACATCTTCCCATGGCCCGGTGCTCGGATCGTCGCGAGCTCCCGCACCCCGTACTGGCGGAGGTGCGCCAGCAGGGCCTCCTCGTCGTCGAGCGACAGGAACGAGACGAGCGGCTTCTGCGCCGCCGCGACGGCCTCCTCGATCCGCTGCAACTCGTGCGGCTTCCACGTCTTGATGACCGAGAGGACGTCGTCCACGGCGACGTTCAGCGTGTGGTGCCGGCCGAGATCCTGCGGCCCTTCGACGATGACGCCCGTAATCCGGAGTCGGTCGGAGAACGCCTGGAACTCCACGCCTTCCACGCGGATCGTGAGCGTGACGCGCACCTTCTCGCCACGCTCCGGCCGGACCTTGTCCGCCTTCACGTCCTCGCGGCGGTACGTCGAGGCGCGCACGTGGTCCCCGGGGAGGACGAGATTGTGGAGGTGCCACAGATCGTCCGCGTTCTCCACCCGGATCTTGATCTCCCCGGTCTTCGGGTCGCGGTGGAGGACGCGCATGGGTCCGCGGGCCATGGAACGGGACCGTATTTCTCGATATCGACCGAACCGGAGGAGTCCGCCTGCCCCTCGCCGTTAACATGTTAACGGGAGCTCCTCGGGGACGCGGTGGCCTCCGACGGCGTGTCGCCGAATACTTTCTCACACCCCTCCGAAAGGCTATAATATGACTTTTGTATATACAAATGGACATGGTTTCAACCGACGGCCAACCGGAGATGCTGCTTTCCTACGATGTGCCCGCGACCGCGCGCTCCGCGGCCGTGAAGGTCTGCCATCTCATATTCGGCCGATCGGACTCACCGTACGACAGGCCCGTCCCGTATCTGCACCGCCGCGGCGTCGTGTGGGTTGGGCAGTCCGTCTTCCTCCTGCCTCTCGACGAGGCAGTGTCGATGGCCCGAGACCTCGAGGCGCTGGGAGCCCGGGTCCGAATGGCCCGCGTGCGGATCGAGGCGGGCGAAGTGGGCCGCCTTCGGAAGCGCTAGCGGCGGATGCTCGTTAACATGTTAACGAACGTCGGATGCCCGCTCACTTTATGACGCCGTAGCCGATGAGCCGCCACTTCCCGCCGATCCGGCGGGAGACGGCGACGCGCTGGCCGTTCTCTGCGACGACGGGGATCTTGAGCGCCATGTCGGCCAGGTTCTCCCGCGCCGACGTCACGACGCCGACCGTCGTTGCGGTGCCGACGGAAACCATGAGCGGTTCCGACGTCTTGATCCCCTCGACCTTCAGCTCCTCCGGCACGCCGACGACCCGCTCGAGCAGGTTGACCTCGACGGACATCTTCATCACGATCTCGGGCAGGCTGCCGGGCGGCCCGACGACGCGCCCGACGAGGCCGTCCGATTTCGTGAGCACGGGGTCGAGGTTCGTGCCAATCGCGATAAGGCCGCCCGGCCGGACGTCCTTCCTGGCGGCGCCCCCGGTATGCAAGGACCGGATGCTCGTCGTGATGTTCTTCCACTCCGTCTTGTTCCCGATCGTCACCTGGCGCCCCGGCGAGATCTCGATCTCCTCGCCGACCTTCATGTGGCCCTGCATCAGGCTGCCCCCGAGCACGCCGCCGACGATCTTCTCCGGCGCGATCCCCGGCTGGTTCACGTCGAACGAGCGCGCAACGTACATCTTGGCGGACTTCGATTCCTCGTGCGGCTTCGTCGGGATGACTCTCTGGATCATCATCAGCAGGACGTCCAGGTTGACGTCGTGATGGGCACTGACGGGGACGATCGGGGCGCCCTCCGCGACCGTGCCTTTGATGAACGCCTGGATCTGCCGGTAGTTCTCGTCCGCCTGTTTCGGGTCGACGATGTCGATCTTGTTCTGGACGATCACGATCTTGTCGACGCCAATGATGCCCAGCGCCATCAGATGCTCCTTCGTCTGCGGCTGCGGGCATTCCTCGTTCGCCGCGATCACCAGGAGGGCGCCGTCCATGATCGCCGCGCCGCTGAGCATCGTCGCCATGAGCGTCTCGTGGCCCGGCGAGTCGACGAACGACACGATGCGCTGGAGCTCGCCTTTCACGTTGTGTGTCTTGCAGATCTCCGTGTTCTGGTACGCCGCCGGCTCCTCGTCCTTCGGGCACTTGTAGATCGCCATGTCGGCGTAGCCGAGGCGAATCGAGATGCCCCGCTTGATCTCCTCCGAGTGGCGGTCCGTCCGCTCGCCCGTGAGCCGCTCCGTCAGCGTCGACTTGCCGTGGTCGACGTGGCCGACGACGCCGATGTTGACCTCCGGTTGGCCCGGGACCTTCATCGCGCCTGCTCCTGCCACGCGTCCTCGATCGACTTCGGCCCGCGCTGGACGATCCGCAGGTTCAACTGCAGGATGTCCGGGCTCACCGTGTTCCCACGGACCGTCTTCTTCTTGCGCTTGCCGGGGCGGTCGGGGTGGTACCCGACGCCGCCGCTGAGGAGGAGCCGCTTCCGCCGCGGCCCGGGCAGGTCGGACCGCATCGGGAAGCCGTCCTTGTCGCTCCCTCCCGTGATTGCGAGCTTGTATCCCGGCAGGCCGAGGTAGAGCCCGTCGAGCTCGTCGCCGATCTTCTTGCCGATGAGCGCGTTCGCGTAGTGGCCCGTGACGTCCCGCTTGTACGCCTTCCCGGACTTCGGGTCGGCGATGACCGCTTTGAACTCCGCCATGGTGTCTCCCGGATGAGTGTGCGTCCATGCACGCGTTTCGCATAAGACTTCCGACTAAGTCGCGAAGAAGGGAGCGCCCCGCTGAGACCCGGAATGCGTTCACGATTCACCGAACGCCAGCGGTTGTTCGAGTGGGCGCAGGACGTCGTGAGACCTTCTCCTCCAACTCTCGTCGAGAGTCAAACCGCTGGGGAGGTCGCGGAATGTGGTGCAGAAGGCAGTTACTCGTACGGAGAACTCCATTCCAACCGCAAGGCGAGCCCCTGAGTTGCCGCCGGGCCTGTAAGCCGACGGTTTTCGACCGACTACCAGCGGAAGGAGGGGCGACGCATCGTGTGCCAGCGTTGCTTGATGGCGCTCCACGAGAGCGGGCCTACAAGGATTGCGTACAGCGCTGCAGGCATGACGACGCCCGCTACGATCGCATACACTGCGACCAGGTACGGGACCATGTAGAAGCCGGTGGGAACTGGACGGACCAAGAGCGCGAACGTGAGAGCGATTCCGCCCACAGCAACGATCGTCCGTTGAAGCCGGGCCACGATTCTTCGCGGTATCATCGCATCGGCTCAGCCGGGACGGGAGGGACACGGCGGGACGGTCTGCTGGGAGCACGTCGGCGTCACGTGAAAGGCCCCGGGCGTCTCGGAACCGGAAACCGGCGCGGACACCTGGACGACAGTGGGACCCGCCATTGTCGCGACTGCAGCGACCGTAACTCCCACCGCGACGACCAGCAGGGCGAGACCGATCGCAATGGCCTTCTTTCTATTCATTGAAGGGGCCAAAGGCAAGGACATATTAATACTCCACGTGCACTTGTTACGAAAACGCTTCTTGCGAAAACAGACCAAGGATCTGGCCAGACTGCTGGTACAGCCCCGCAATCGCGCGCCCTTCCGAGGATGATACGCCGGCCATGTCTGCAAGCGCCTCCGTCAGCTGCTGCAAGCGATACACCGCGTCCTTCGTGTTGAGGTCGTCGTCCATCGCCTTGAGGAATTCGTCGCGGGTGTGCGTCACGAGGGCGTCGACCTTTCCGCCGGTCCCGGGACCGCGCGCGGTCGTCGCGGCGTCGATCGCCGCGCGCATCGCCTCGTACTCCCGCCGAGACCGGGTGAAGCACTCGCGGTCGTACTCGACGTCTTCCCGGTACTGCGCCTTCAGGAGGCAGAGCCGGATCACTTCGCCCGGAAAGTCGGCGAGGACTTCGCGGATCGTCACGAAATTCCCGAGGCTCTTCGACATCTTCTCCCTCTCTAGCGTGATGAAGCCGTTGTGCATCCACGTCCGAGCCCACTCGCCGCCCCACGCGCCCTCGCAGATCATCGCCTCGCTCTCGTGGTGCGGGAACTTCAGGTCGACGCCGCCGCCGTGGATGTCGAGCGGCGCGCCGAGGTACTTGTACGCCATCGCGTTGCACTCGACGTGCCAGCCTGGGCGGCCGTCGCCCCACGGGCTCGGCCACGAGGGCTCGTCCCCCTTCGACTCCTTCCAGAGGGCGAAGTCGAGCGGGTCCTCCTTCCGGCTCTCCGACGGGGTCGACGCGACGACGATGTCTTCGAACTTCTGGTGCGACAGGATGCCGAACGAATGCTTCGCCTTCTTCGTCCGGAAGTACACCTCGCCGTCGACGGAGTACGCGAAACCGCGATCGACGAGCCGCCGGACGAGCGCCGTGATTTCGGGGATGTGCTCGCTCACTTTCGGCATATGGTCCGCCGGCCTCACGTTGAGCGCGCGCATGTCCTCCAAGAAGCAATCGATATAGTGCTGCGCGTACGCGAGGGGCTCCTGGCCGACCTCCTTCGCGCGGCGGATGATGACCTCCTCGATGTCCGTGAAGTTCTGGACGTACACGACGCGGTTCCCGAGGAACTCCAGGTAGCGGCGCGCGGTGTCGAAGTCGATATACGACCGCGCGTGGCCGAGGTGGCTGTGGTCGTACGTCGTCGGGCCGCAGACGTACATCTTGACGACGCCTGGGATTCGGGGCGAGAACCGCTCCTTCCTCCTCGATCGGGTGTTGTACAACTGGAGAACCATGGTCGCCGCGAACGCGCCCACGGGGACGGCGCTATTAAGGCCTTGGCCCGCGCCCGGCGGGACGCGCCGACTCCGTCGCAGCTGCAGTGCCGGGGACGAAACCTATATGTCGCGCGCCGATGTGCACGACCGCGCGGGCCGATAGATCAGCGGAAGATCGCCGCCTTCGCAAGGCGGAAGCCGTGGGTTCAAATCCCACTCGGTCCACTCGCTCCCTTACCAGCGCTCTGAATCGAGGTCGCGCGGCCCAGCCGGACCTTACCGGGCGACATTGCCGCGGGTCAGCCGAACTCGTGACGCGCGCGTGGGCCGACTCGAGACACAGGTGTGTACGCAAAGCAAATATTCCAGGATGTAACAACTCGCCCGATAACGCCGCGAGGCGATGGGGACTTGGTGAGGCATACGACCGCGACTGGCGTCCACAACGATTCGGGAGGCGCCTTCGATCGGGCGTCAAGCACACAACGCTCGGCCGGACCGAGTTTTGCAGGCGTATCGCGAGGACGGGCTCGGTCCTCCGCGTGCTCCGTCCCCCGGTAGGTGGTGGGGCCACAGCCGTTGGAAGGGCGATCAGGCACACGCGATCGTAGAGAAATATTCCGGGTAAGGACCATGACGGGGACGGCTGAGCCGGTGGGTCCGGCGGGAACGGATCGGGCCACCACGGAGGTGGCTCGGGTGATGACGAGGGAGTTCGCCGAGGACATCCTCGGCCCGCTCGTGCTCGGCCGACATGGGTCGGTCGGGGACGTCGCGATAGCCGTCATCCACCGCGCACGGGAAGGGCGCGTCACGGTTCGGTATTCGTTCGACTCGGATCACGTCGTATACGGGAAGCTCTACACGAGGGGCTCGGGATCCCACGCTTGCGGAATCCTCCGCGAGCTATGGGGGGACGGATTCGGGGAGGAATCGAGCTATCGCGTGCCCGAGCCGATCGCGTACCTGCCTCACCCGGAGTTCTTGCTCACGAAGGCCGTCCCTGGAACGCCCCTCGTTGAACGCATCGATAACAACGACGTCGACGGACTGACTCGCGGCTCGCGGGAGGCCGCCCGTTGGCTCGTCCGGCTCCACCGCCATCCAATCCGCGTCGGCAAACGAGAGCCCCTCTGGGAATCCGCCCGCATGACCGGAATCCTAAAGAGGCTCACCCGGTCCGCCACCGCCGCGCCGGACGCGAAGGAGCCACTGTGGCGGCTCGTCGAGTCGCTCCTGGAGGAGGCCAAGACGGGGTTGCGGGAACGGGAGCCCGTCCAAATCCACGCGCGGTTCCATCCGGAACACGCCTTCAACGCGGGCTCGGTCACCTCGCTCATCGATTTCGATGAGAGCGTCCCCTCGGATCCGGCGAGGGACCTGGCGGAGTTCCTGACCATGATGCGGATGAGGAAATTTCGGAACGCGGGTTCGGTCTCGTCCCTCGACGCTCCGACCCGCGCATTCCTCGACGAGTACCTCTCCCTCCTCCCGCAAAACGGGGCGAACCTCAGAATCCACTGGGGCGGGCGGCTGCTCGTGAGCGTCCTCCACCTCGTGTCGGAATGCAAGGACGACCCGGAAGCTCTCGCACGGGCTATCGAGTTCGGTTCCGAGGAGCTCGACCGCGTGATGTCGGGTGAATTCCTTCCCGGCGGGTACGATCCGGTCTAGACCGACTCGTCAGGATGGGTGCGGGCCCACGACCGGTGGTGCGGTCGATCAAGACGCGTACCTGCGCCGGACGATCGTCGACGCGGTGGGTTCTGGGCCTCGACCAGTCCGACGCCCACTCGGTCCACTCTTCGCTTCGCTCCCTAGCACGCGGCCCGGTGACAGCGTGCACCCTGTTCGGATTCGGGCCGATGCGGGGAGCTTCGGGGTGTAGCCCACCACCGAGGTCGCCCATCCGAATATTTGCGTTCGCAAACAATTTACCTTAGCATCGACATGGACCGAGCCGAGGAACTGCATGAGACCGAAGAAATCATCACGCGCCGCCCACGTTGAGGAATGGGGCAAACTCTCCGTCGCCGAACGTGCGGCATGGATCAATCTCCTGCGGGTCCATCGCTCCGTCACCGATCGGCTGAACTCGGTGCTAGCAAGAAATCATGGTCTCACACTCGCGGAGTGGGATGCCCTCGTCCACCTCGCCGGCGCCAAAGAGGGAATCCGGATGGGGGACCTCGCGGAACGAATCCTGCTTTCCCCGAGCGGGATGACGCGGATGATTGACCGCCTCGAGGCCAAAGGGCTCGTCGAGCGTCGAACGGGCAAGACAGATGCACGAGAGGCCTTGGTCGGGGTTACCGGCGGCGGGCTCAATCTGCTGGCCGAAGCAGCTCCGACGCACAATCGGGCCCTGGAGACCCACTTCCTTCGGGTGTTGACTCCTGCGGAAGTCCGTCGCCTCGCAGCGCTTCTAACGAAGGTCGCAGACAGCATCGAGTCGGCCGGAGGCAAGGAACCGAGGTGATGGTTGCTTGCGCAAACAACTTAATATATAGGCGACGCCATGCCCTTGCCATGTTCCCGAACAGGGTACACGAAGCGGAAAGGGAGTTGCGACGAGCAGTTGCGAGCGCTCTGCGGACGGCGGCGAAGGACCCGGAACTGGCGGCTTACATCCGGACCGAACTCCGCGGCGACGCCTCGCGGATCGCGGTTCTCGGCTCCCGGGCGGCTCCGCGCGCCCGCGTGAGGTACTGGCTCAACGGCTTCCGAGGGTTTGCGGTCCTCGACCTCCGGGCTGAGCGCACGACTTAGGAGACATGGTACCATGGCCGAAACCAAGACGATCCTCGTTGCCGGAGCGACGGGACAACAGGGAGGCGCCGTGGCTAGGAGCCTGGTGGGTCGGGGACATGAAGTCCGGGGCCTGACTCGGAAGGCGGACAAAATCAAGGACCTCAGTGCGATCGGAGTGGAAGGAATCCGGGGCGACCTCGCCGACGGTGGGAGTATTCAAGCGGCTCTCCGCGGCGCGGACGGCTTTTTCATCGTGACCACGCCGTTTGGCGAGGACTTTTCCGTGGACACGTCGAGGGAGGCTCGCCTGGGGGCCGCGGCGGTGGATGCGGCGAAGGCTGCCGCGGTCCCCCATGTGGTCCTGTCCTCCGTGGCGTCCGCGGACGAGGACACCGGCATCCCCCACTTTGAGTCGAAAGCTCGAGAGGAGCAATACCTGAAGGGCTCAGGCCTTCGGTACACGATCGCACGGCCCGTCTCCTTCATGTCGAACTTCACGAGCCCCTGGATGCCCTGGATGGCCTCCGCCATGCGAACGGGAATCGTGGCGTTGCCGATGCCCCCGGAAATGCGCCAGCAGATAGTGGCCGTCAGGGACATCGGGGAGATCGTGGCCCGGGCCTTCGAGAGGCCGGATGCGGCGGCCGGGAAGACCGTGGAGCTGGCGGGGGATACGTTGACGAATGCCGACCTCGCCAGCCGGCTCTCCAGGAAGCTCGGGCGTCCGGTCGAGTACGTCGAACTGACCGACGAGGAAGCGATGCAGGGAACGGGCGGGGACCTCATCCCGCTCTACGCGTGGTTTAGGACGAAGGGCTTCCACGTCGACATCGACGCCCTCGAGAAGGCGTGGGGTTACCGGATGACTCGCTTCGACGAGTACTTAGCCACCTTCGACCTGGTGCCTGGGGCTGGTGGCATCCCTTCGCCCGTCGCGGGAGGCGCTTGAACGTGGCAGCGGGCATGGCCCACCAGGTAGTCCAGGCCGTGTACGACGGCCTTTCGCCGCTGAGGATCAGGAACCTTCGGATCTACCTCACGGGGCAGGTCGTCTCTCTCATCGGCGTATTCATGCAGCAGACGGCGCAGGGCTGGGTCGTGTGGGAACTCACCCGGTCTGGAGCGGCCCTGGGGATCGCGGCGATGCTGGGCCTCTTCCCCCTGCTCGTCCTCGGCCCATGGACCGGGGTGTGGGCGGACCGACTCGACCGTCGCCGGCTCCTCCTGGCCACTCAGGGCACCGCGATGCTCCTTGCCTTCGCCTTCGCACTCCTCGTGCAGGCCGAATTGATTGCCCTGTGGCACGTCTACGCCCTCGCCCTGCTCCTCGGGATCGTGACGGCGTTTGACTTCCCCGCGCAGCAAGCCTTCGTCGGGGACCTCTCGGGCATGGAGCTGGTCCGGAGGGCGGTCGTGACGAATGCGATGATTGTCCAGGTCAGCCGGACACTCGGCCCCGCCCTTGCGGGCTTAGTCATCGCGGAGATGGGGGTCGCGTCTGCATTCTGGATCAACGGGGTGACGTTCCTAGCGGTAATCGGCAGCCTTCTGGCGGTCGCCGGGAACCAGGTGCGGCGCCCGTCGACCGGAAGCTCGTTGGGCGAATTCTGGGAAGGCGTTCGGTTCATCCGGTCCGAGCCCCGTGCTCAAGACCTGCTCCTCCTGACCGGTTGCGTCGCCTTCTTCGCCATGTCCACCATCTTCGTGTTCCCCGTGGTAGCGACGGACGTGCTCCGAAGCGGCCCCGAGGTCCTCGGCTACCTCGTGGGCGCGTCGGGTGCGGGCGCCCTCTTCGGGTCCCTCGTCGCTACGCCTCTCGCACAGGCCGCGCGACGAACCGGGCTCGTCCTTGGCACCTCAGCCGCATGGACAGGGGCGTGGCTCACCGGGTTCTCCCTGTGGGCTTGGTTCCCGTTCTCGCTGCTCGCGATCTTCTGCATGAGCGTCCTCGTTCCTGTAGTCCTGACCTCCTCGGCCGGGCTCCTCCAAGTCCTGTCGCCACCTGAGATGCGCGCCCGCATCCTGAGCGTGCTCCTGATGGTGAGCTTCGGGGCGACGCCGATTGCGTCCGTCCTGACCGGGATCGCGGTGGATGCATTCGGAGTGATGGCGGCCCTTCGGATCAACGGCGTCGCCTTGGTTTTTGCTGCTCTTCTCCTGCTGGGGGGCCGTCGCAGCTTCCGCGGATGGTCCATCGAGCGCCGGTCCGTGCCGCAAAGCGCCCCAAGGCGGCGATGGGAGGTATCGTGATGTCGATACCGATGGTTGGTAACCGGCGCGGGCTGGCGATCGCCGGCACTCTCGCCGGGGTCGCGCTAATCGGCGAGTTCGTCTTCTTCGGACTGAGTGGCTTTCCTGGAAGCGGCTTCAATGACCCGGCGGTCGCGCTGCCGTATCTCGAGAAGGGCGGCGCATTGCTCCGGGTCGCGGTGCTCTTCGGCGCGAGCGGGGTCGGTCTCTGGACCGTCTTCGCGATCGGCTTGGCGGCGCGACTCCAACAGCGCACGCCGGGGCGCGCGCTTGCGTCGCTGTATCTCACGCTGCTCGGCAACGCAGGCGACGGTCTCGTCGCGCTGACCTTCTTTGTCGGCAGCACGATCTTCAGTCAGCTCGCCTCTGCCGATCCAGCTGCGGCCGTGAGCGCATGGCCCGCGTTCGCCGCGGTGACGGCGGGCTTTCAAGTCTTCGGCAACTTCTTCCTGGGGCTCTCGCTGCTCGCCGCCGGATCGGCCATGTGGTCCAGCAAGGCGCTCTCGCGCGCGCTCGGCGCCCTCGGGATCGTGACTGGGATCGTCACGCTCACGGGCGTACTGGCTGTTGCTACCGCCTATCTCGTCGCAATCTTGCTCGCGGTCGTCTTCCGGCTCTGGGCGGGGGTTGCCCTGCTGCGCAGCGAGGTGCCTCAAGAAGCCTCGGTCCAACGGTGATGACAGCCAGACTCGACCGCGTCCGTCGGCGCCTTGATGCAGTCCGAGTCAGTTCCGGCGGAGAAGGGCACATCGTCATCCTCTTTTTCATGCACGCCTCCCAAAGATCGAAAGAATAGGACAATCCTTCCAGACGTACGCGGGCTAGCATGCTCTTCCATCAGCCGTCGTCTTGACAGTACACCTCTGCCCGGAATTCCTCGGAGAAACGCGGCGGTTGGGAGCGGGCTGGATCGGAAGAGATTCTGTACCCGTGGCTGCCGTTGCGCATGAACACCGCGAATCGTCCGGTCTCCAGGCGAAGATAAGGGAGGTTTCCGTACCCGAAACCACCGCCCGAGTGGCCCCAAACAAGTCCGCAGGCCAGCGACTGTGCCATGATCCCCAACCCGTACGCTTCAGGAGCGGGCGGATCATCCGGGACGACATACATCATCTGGTGTAGCTGCCTCTCGGGAAGCAGCGTTCGCTCGACGAGCAAAGCCCGAAAGAACCGGGCAAGATCGGGAGCCGTGGAGAGCATCGCACCGTCCCCTCGCCCGAAGAAGACGTTGCTGCATTCGCGCCAGCCGTCGGGCCCTCGCTCGTATCCCCGGATATACGGTTCGGGCAGACTCAGATCCTCTTCGGGCGGATAGAAGGTGTGTCTGAGTTGAAGGGGCCGTAAAATCCGGCGATCGAATTCCTCGGCGAGCGGATGGCCAGTGATTCGCTCGACGACGAGTTCCAAGATGCAGAAGTTCGTGTTGCAGTATGAGTACTTGCTCCCGGGAGGGAAGATGGCAGGGTGCTTGGTGCCAAGGTGGATCGCGTGGCGGAGGCTCACCGGTGTTCGATGCGCCTCCAAGTTTCCGAGCAAGCTTGGGTCGTCCTCAAAGTCGAATAGCCCACTGCGCATTCGCATCAGGTGTTCGATGGTCAAGGAGTCAGCCTTGGGGATCGGAAGGTCGGGCAAACAGTCCGCAAGAGCGTCGCTTAGCGCGACTCTCCCCTCGTCGACCAACTGCAGCGCCACCACGGCGGTAAAGACCTTTGTCGTGCTGCCGATCCGATAGAGGCTGTCAGGGGTCATCCGGCGCTGCGACATGAGGTCCGCATATCCAGCGGTGTAGAACTGCGCGCGACCATCGGCATCCTCGACGTAGACGAAGGCGCCGGGCAGGCCGGCGCCAACCAGTTGGTTGAGCTCAATCTGGATTGGATGCATGGGTGCTGGTTCGACCCAATCAATGATCGCGGGGCAAAGTACTTTCCCGCGGATAGGTGGACGGAGCGAGGTGCACCTCGACGCAACGACGGTAAGCAGAACCTGGGCGTGCCGAGGGGCGCCTCCGTGAGGAAGGGCAGCACGACGGCCGGGTTCCGGGCGGCCTGTGCTGCTCACGTCTCAAGTCGTGACACGCTCCGGGAGCCGGAGGCGGAATCGGCCGCCGATTCGGACATGCCGGACGCGATGCCTGGATTCCCTGGCGGGCGCGGGGTCGGGCCACGGCGTGACCGTAGCCGACGCCGGCAGGAGGACGTCGGGGAGCTAGCGGGCCACATTCGATCGGGGATAACCTCACGAACGAGGAGGCCCGAGCGGATCGTTCGAAAGGTCCAGCCGGAGACCCACCTGAGTTTGGTCGGAGGATCGCCACAAGCTCTCCACGCCGCTCCCGTGTTGATGACGATGCGCGTCGACTCTTCGTCGTGCAGTGCGTCTTGATCGGCGTCGACCGCGAGAGGGCGTAGCTTGCCCCTGCGCGTAGGGTCGTGGAACAAGGTCGCGGGTCCGCTCGCCTGCGCGACGCTGTCCGTCCAGACGCAAGGAGCCTCATAGAGGAGACGAAGGTCAATCTCGGGCCGTCGGTACGCGCTGATGCTCACGAGAAGGCGCGGACCCGGCATCATCTCTGAACTCACAAGGGGCTCGTTCGACGAGGTCACCAGCGCAATCGCGGCCGTCTCTCGGAGCACCTGAGCCGCCCCGTCTCCCAAATGGACCCGGAGATTGAGCGCTCGTTCCGCCCAGAGCCGGAACTCCTCGCGCCGAACGGGATTGGGACTCCACGCCCAAACGGAGTCCAACGAGAACGTGGCGGCAGCGCACGCGAGGGCTTGTCGGGCCTGCGTGCCCGTGCCGATCAGCCCCAACGAGCGCAGATTCGGTTGGGCGATCCGAAGGGCGGCCGCAATCGCCGCCCCGGTCCTCAGGTTTCCCACTAGGCTGCCGAGGAACAGGGCTTTCAACTCCATCGTGAGGTATCGATACAGGGCCACGACCTGGTCCCCTCGGTCGACGCCTTTCGAATCGTAGAGGTACGAGCGAAAGCCAAGGAGATCGAACGCGGGGATTGCGGCTCCCATCCAAGCAAGGGTCACGCCACGCGCGTCCGTCCGCGTCCGCGGAAACGGAACCACCTCGCCTCGCGCGTCCGCGCGGTACCCTTCCTCCATGACCTCGACCGCCTTGCGGCGATCGACGATGGGACCGAGATCCGCATCGCGATAGAGTCTCGCCATGCGCCCTCCCTTCAGACGAGCCGCCCCCCACATTTCCCGCAGAACACGTCTTCGGGCTCCACCGCCGCGTCGCAGGCCGGGCACGTGTACTCGATCGGCGCCCCGCACTTGCCGCAGAACCGGTCCGCGGGACGCAGCGGCTCGCCGCACGCGGGACACGAGCTCTCCGCCGATGCCGCTACGGCCTTCGCCGCGCAGTCCGCGCACACGATGACGGTCGCGCCGCCCCGTCGGAACGGCTTCCACCGCGCGGTCCGCTGCCCGCAGTCCGCGCACCGTCGTTCGCGCGAGGCGCCCGCCTCGACGATCAGGACCTCAGGACGGTCCGTCGGCGGGATCGGCGGGGGCGTGGGAGGCGGCTCTTCCGGAGGGACGGCCACGGCGAGCGGCAAACGACGCTCCGCCGTCAAAAACTTGCCTTATGCGCGTTCCTTCGAGATGATGACGCTCTTCACCCGCGGGGCGACTTCCGGCGCGTCCTGTTCGAGGTACGTCAGGTAGCCCGAACCGACGTTGAAGTGGACGACGGAGACCTTCTTCTCCAGGTCGACGATCGACTTACCGAATCTCCGCTTCACGGGAATCCCCTTCTGTGCGAACGACTCCCGGTGCACAGCTTAAAGGGTATTTCGCAATAGCTGTTACTGATAAGCGTAATTCGAAACGAGGGCCCGGACGGGAGGGACGGCTCGCGTCGGCGGCCTTTGCGGCAAACCTATAAGGGGGACGGGGACCAAATATACCTGAGGACGTGGTGGAGCGATGATCACCGTCCAGAAGCTCGCCCGAGCGATCGAGAAGCGCCTGGGAGTTACTTCGGGTTCCGCAACGTGATCATCGACAACGCGATCGAACCGCCGGACCGCAAGGTGTTCTACACGCTCCACGAGGCCGGCCTGCTCCAGAGCTTCTGGGAGACGGTGCCCCTGCTGGACGGGCGAAACTGGCGGATCTTCTACTGGTCCCTGAACGAGGCGGACCTCGACCGCATCCTCGCAGAAGAGGCCCCTCCGGAGGAGCCGTTGTACAAGGGGCTCCCGGACGAGGCGTGGGGCCACCCCGCGCCGACGTGAGTCAGTCCGGCCACGCCGCCGCGCCGATGAGCGGCACGAACGCGCACGGCGTGCTCTCCCGCACCCGCAGCGTCCCGTCCGGGCCGAGCGTCGCGACGACGAGCACCTGGCCGTGCCGCGTCGATCCGACCGGGGCGACGATCCGGCCGCCCGGGGCGAGCTGCGCCGGCCATGCGTCGGGGATCCGGGGTGCGCCCGCCGTCGCCATGATGCACGCGTACGGAACCCGTTCCGGATACCCGAGGCTGCCGTCCCCGACGACCACCGCGACGTCCGCGAGGCCGACGCGCGCGAGGTTCGAACGCCCCGATTCGGCGACGGCGGGGAGGCGTTCGATTGTGACGACGTCCGCGGCGCCGACGATCCGGGCGAGGAGGGCGGCGTGGTAGCCGGAACCCGTCCCGATCTCCAGCACCCGCTCCCCGGGCCGGAGGCGCGCCTCCTCGAGCATGATCGCGATCATCGACGGCGCGGAGATCGTCTGGCCGAGCCCGATCGGCAGCGGCACGTCGGCGTACGCGTCGTCGCGGTCTTCCGGCCGGACGAACGCCTCTCTCGGGACCGACAGGAATGCGTCCCGCACGAGCGGGTCGCGGATGTAGCCGGACGCGACGAAGCGGTCGACCATTCGCCGCCGTTCCACCGCGAAGTCGGGCGCCCGTCCCATCGGCCTCGCCAGGGCCGGCGCGGGCCATAAAACGTTCGGCTAGGCCGGCACGAGGAGCGCGATCAGGAGGGTCGCCATGACGAGCGTTACGGCCGTCACGGGCAGCCCCGCCCGGACGAACTCCTTCATCGAGACCTCGACCCCGTCCCGCCCGGCGCTCTGCACGACGATCACGTTGCACGCCGCGCCGACGATCGTCGCGTTCCTCCGCGAGCAGGAGGACCGCCGGCACGTTGCTGATCAGGTTCGAAAGGAGCGCCGTGAGGGCGGTCAGCCAGACGAGTCCGCCGGACTGCCCTCCGAACCCGGACGAGAACGCGTCCTGAATCGTCGCGGAGAGGCCGGAGGCCCTCACGCCCGCGAGGACGATGAAGAGGCCGAGGAAAAAGAGCAGGATGCCCCAGTCGACCTTCGCGATGAGCCTGCGCGCGGTCGTCGTCGAGACGACCGGCAGGAAGAACAAGACGAACGAGCCGCCCGCGAGGGCTACGAGCGGAAGCCAGTCCGGGGTGGCGGCCGCGAAGAATCCGACCGACACGGCGATCGTGATGCCGAGCGTCAGGGCGAGGCCCATCCGCTGCAGGCGCACGGGAGGCGAGGGGGCGGCGGGCACCAGGGGAGCCGACAGCTCCCGCCGGAACGCGAGCCAGACGAGGGCGATCGCGGCCGCGAGGCAGGCGAGCGTCGCCGGGAGCAGATACGCCGTGAAGGTGAGGAACGGGATGCCGGACCGGATCGCGATGTACGCGTTCTGCGGGTTCCCGACTTCCGTCGCGACGCTCCCGATGTTCGCGGCGATCGCGACCGCCACGAGGTACGGGACCGGGTTCGCGCGGAGCGCCCTCGTGCTCCGCACGACGACGGGGGCGACGAGCAGAGCGACCGCGTCGTTCAGGACGAGCGCCGACAGGAGGGCCGTCGCGATCATGAGCCACGCGAGGAGCGACGCCTGGCTCTTCGCACGCGCGGCGATGCGCGATGAGACCAGGTCGAAGAAGCCGCACACGTCGAGGCCGGACGCGAGGATCATCATCCCGACGAGCAGCAGGATCACGTCGACGTTGATCGCTCCGATCGCCTCGTCCGGCGTGAGCACGCTGAAGAGGAGCATGAGCGCGCCGCCGAGCATCGCGACGGCGGGCCGTTGCAGCGGGAACCGGCCGACGTTGCGGAGGGAAATCAGCACGTACGTCACGAGGAAGATCGCCGTCGCCGCGACGAGCGCATACGACGTCGCCATGGCCCGCGCGGATGGGCCGCGGCGGTATGGAACTTTCCTCGATGAATGCGGTTCGACCGATTACCCACTACGCTTAAATAGCGTCACTCAATTCGCCGCATCCTCCGGCCCCGAACGGGTTGCGTCCCGGGAGTCGGACCGTGTGTGTGAGAGAGGAGAGAACCGGATGCGCATCCGAAGCCGTCGAGGATTCGGCGCGCTCGTCCTCCTCATCGTAGTTGCCCTCGGCGTCGTGGCCATCATGCCGATGATCACCGCGGCCGCGGACCACCAGATCACGGGAATCGTGTCCGACTGCGGCACGGGCGACTTCATCGACAGCGCGCTCGTCGTCTTGAAGGACGCGAACGGCGAGCAGCCCCCGCGGAACGACGCGACGGACCTCGGAGGCGTCTTCAGCTTCACGCCCCCCTCGGGCTCGTACAACCTCGAGGTCACGAAGACCGGGTACTTCTCGGGCGGGACATCGAGCCCGTTGCGCTTTGACGGCACGACGACGGTGAACCAAGACGTCTGCCTCACCGCCTTCCCGACGCCCGCGAAGGTGCTCCAGGTCACGGTCCGAGACGCCGGGACGAACGCCCTCCTGAAAGGCGCCCTCGTCCAAGCGTTCTACGTGCCGGTCGGCAAGGTCGCGGTCTCCGGGACGACGGACGCCTCGGGGAATACGAGCCTCACCCTGTGGGCCGCGTCCTTCGAGTTGAGGACGACCCTCACGAATTACTCCGTGAATATCGCCACGGTCGACGTGGCGTCCGTGTCGAGCACGACGGTCCTCCTGAGCGCGGGCGGCATCGTCCAAGGCCACGCGCGCGACCAGACCCCCTCGGGCGTCTTTCTCTCCGCCGGACTCGTGGGATTCCTCTACAATCCGAGCGAGCCGCTGACCTCCGGGAAGAAGGTGATCCGGGCCGATGTATTCGGGACGCTGTACCGCTTCCACGCCCCGGCGGGAACGTACACGCTGGTCATCGATGCGAACGGCTACCGGGCGGACGTCTCGACCGTGGTCGTCGTGGTCGGCTCGACCGTCAATCGGGATGTCGTCTTGCAGCCGGCCGCGAACGAGGTCTTCGCGACCACGGTCGCGTACAAGCCGGGCGACTGGAACAACCTCACGATCTATCGGAATCTGACGCTGAACGCGGACAGTTCGCTGCCCACGTTGAGTCCGGCGGGGTTCCGCGACTTGCGGATCCAGGTGGACTTCAGCCTCGGGAACGGCAACGGGGCCATCGACGATCCGACCGAGACGACGAATTTTCATGACTGGCTCGTCGCGAACGGGCCGTTCTACGTGGCGACGGACGGCAACTTCACGACGAATGGAAAGGCGTACCTGTCCTCCGCGGCTTCGTACGTCGTCACCGTCGCCGGCCTGACGACCCCTGGCGGCAAGGTGTGGATCAACACGACGGCGACGTATGCCTTGAAGGTCGCGCCGCCGTTCATCGCCCCCGGCGCGCCAACTTACAACGTGACGTTGACGATGATCCCGGACAAAAACGTCTCCGTGTACCAGGACTATGTGTACACGATCGCGTTCCCCCGAGGCTACGAGCTGAACACGTCGAGCGTGGTGCCGGCCGGCGCACCTGTAACGATCAAGACCTACGCGCCTGCGACGATCGATCCCGGGGTTCCATCGAACGCGACGATCCGGCCGCAAATCCGCATGGTCATCTCCCAATCGCTTTCGGGGACGGCGCGCGCGAAGGTGACCGGACCCGTCGGAAAATTCTACGTCCTAAACGCGACGTTCACGAACTACCAAGCTCTCGTAGCGAAAGACACGGCGCTGACGTTCAGCGCGGCCGACAGCTTCGATCCAAACGGCCACGTCCCGGACGCGAACTTCACCTGGAAATTCACCCCGCTTGCGGCGGACATCCGGTACGGGATCGAGCCGCAGTTCAAGTACACGCTGAACGGGAAGTTCACGGTAAACCTGACCTTGAGGGAGACGGGCGGGAACCGGACGTTCCGCGACATCACTCTCTTCGTCGACGACCAGCTGCCGATCGCACGCATCAAGACGAACCGGACCAACAACCCGGCGAACAACATGACGCTGAAGGTGGACGAGGGCATCCCCATCAAGTTCGACGGAGGGCTTTCGACCGACCTCGCGTACCCAGCGCAGGACGGCAATCCGGAAAAGAACGGCACGATCCTCGACAGCGGATATTCGTGGGACTTCGACGGGAACGGCATCGCGGACGCGACCGGGCGGACCGTCACGCATACGTTCCAGAAGCCCGGTAACTTCACCGTGAACCTGACCGTCACGGACAGCGTCGGCTGGAAATCCGCCAACGCCTCGATGACCGCGCTCGTGAACGACACGAAGGCGCCCGTGCCCGCGTTCGACACCCTGGACCCCTCGAACGACTGGGCGAAGGTCACGAGCCCGATGGAGCGCAAGACGTACTCCCTCAACGCCTCGAGGACGACGGACGACTTCACCAAGCTCAATTACAGCGGTGGCGCCGGCCTGAACTTCACGTGGAGGATCCCGGGGCCCATCAGCGTTGGCGGAACCCTGCTGTCGGGCAACAACCACACCTTCTACGGCGTCAACATCACGTTCGCGTGGCAGGAGTGGAACATCAGCTATACGGTCCGCCTGTCGGTGAATGACACCGGCTTCCCCTCGAACAAGAAGAACACCGGCTACCTCAACCAGTCCCTCCAGGTCCAGATTGATCCGTTGCTTCATGCCAATCTCAAGGTCGTCGCGAATACGATGAAAGTGAGCCCGGCCGACCCGGAGGAGTCCGCGCCCGTCACGGTCACGGCGAACTTCACGAACGTGGGCCGCGGCGCGGCCGAGGGGGTAACGACGCAGCTCATCTCCAACAGCGCCGGGCAGACGACCGTGGTCGCGACCCAGGCGGATTGGCTCGACAAGAACGGGGCCTCGAAGGCGAATCGTTCGATTGCCCCGGGCGAGACCGTGACGTTCGTCTTCCACGCAAGCCTGTCCGGCCAAGGGAACAAGACGCTCGAAGTCTACGTATACGATTCATCGGAGCCGTACACGTGGATCGATAGCGGGAACCGCATCTCCCAGGCGGTCAACGTGCGTCAGCCGTTCTGGCAGCCTTATGCCATCTACGGAGGCGTGATCGCGATCATCGCCCTCTTCGTCTTCGCGATGTACGCGCGCCGGAAGGTCAAGGCGGGCGAGTGGCGCCCGCTTCGCGGACGACGCGAGAAGGGCGGCGAGGAGAAGGAGAAGCCCCGCCGGGAAATCAAGGAAGAGAAGAAACGTCTCTAGCCCGACGTTCCCTCTCGTACGTTCCGCCCGCTACATCTCCTTCGGCGCGGCAAGGCCCAAGCAGTCGAGCGCGTTGCGAAGGACGATCCGGGACGCGTCGACGAGCGCGATCCGTGCGTCCCGCAGGCTGGCAGGGTCGGCGGTCAGCACCGGACAGTCTCGGTAGAATTGGTTGAACTGAGCCGCGAAGGCTGCGACGAACGAGGCGACCGGGTGGACGCGGCGACCGTCCGCGGCCTCCCGGACCGCCGAAGGGAACTTCGCGATCCAGCGGAGGAGCCGCTGCTCCTGGGGATGGCGGAGGCGGTCGAACTCGGCGGCGCCGCGTCGTTCGGCTTTCGCAAGGATGCTGCACGCCCGGGCGTGCGCGTACTGAAGGAACGGCGCCGAATTTCCCTCGAAGTTGAGGGCCTCCTCCCAGCGGAACTGGATCGCCTTCTCCGCCTGGACGCGGACGATGTTGTACCGGACGGCGCCGATGCCGATCGTCTCGGCGATCGCGCGCTTGCGGTCCTCCGAGAGGTCGTCCCGCCGCTTCGCGACCTCGGCGTACGCGCGGTCGAGCGCCTCCTCGAGGAGGTCGTCCAGGTGGACGACGCGGCCTTTGCGCGTGGACATCCGGCCTTCGGGCAGGTTCACGAACGCATAGAAGATCGTCTCCGGGGCCCAGTCGACGCCCATGAGCTTGAACGCCGCCTTGAGCCGCTGGAACGTGAGCTTGTGATCCTCGCCGACGATGTCGATCGCGACCTCGCATCGCTCCTTCTTGTTCAGGTGGTAGGCGATGTCCCGCGTCGTGTAGAGGGACGTCCCGTCCCGGCGCACGAAGATGTACTTCGCCGCGTCGCCCTCGAGCCCGAAGGCGCCGAGATCGATGTACCGCGCTCCGTCCTCCTCGCGGCTCAGGGGCGTCAGGCGCGCAACCACCCGCCGGACGCTCCCGTCGAGGATCGAGTCGCTCTCCCAGAAGAACGAGTCGAACGTGGCGTTCGCGCGGCGCAACGTCGCGAGGATCCCTCGGAGGACCTCCTCGCCGACCTTGCGGATGTCCCTGGTCAGCTGGACATCACCGCCCTCGAATCGCTGCGTGAGCCGCTCGATCTCCCGCTTGAGGGCCTCGTCGGTCTCGAGCATCGCGCTCGCCCTCTGGTACAGCGCGACGTACCGGTATTCGATCCGAGCCTCGGCTGCGACGGAGTCCATCGGCAGATGGCGGACGGCCCAGTAAAGGAGGACCATCTGGCGGCCGATGTCGTTCACGAGATACTCACTCTGGACCGGGTAGCCGGCGAAGCGCATGATCCGGACGAGGGCGTCACCGAGGAACGGGTTCCGCGCGCGCCCGACGTGAATCGGCCCGGTGGGGTTCGCGCTCGTGTGCTCCAGGAGGACCCGCTCCTTCCGGGGCGGGGACGCGCCGTACCGCTCGCCGTGGGACCCGACCGACGCGAGGACCAGGTCCGCGAACGCGGACGGCTCGATGGGGAAGTTGACGTACGGACCTTCCGCCTTCAACGGGGAGAAGGGCGGGGCGACCCGGACTCGGGTGGCGCGGGATGCGACGTCCGCGGGCGTCGATTTGAGCTCCTTCGCCCACCCGTGCACGGCGAGCGCGAAGAGGCCGCGGTCTTCCGGCGCCTCCTCGAGGAGGCCGGGCGTCGTCACCCTCAGCTCGGATTCGACGGACCGCCGGATCGTCTCCGCCTGATCCCGAAGGTCGGCCCAGGGGTCGTGACCCATCACGTCACCCGATAGCGAAGGATCGCCGCGATCCCGGCGAACGCCCGCAGGAGGAGCGCTCCCTCCTCGGAGTCCTTCGAGACGAGCTCGACGTTCGAGCCCATCTGCTCCGCCATCCCGCTCAGGTCCTCGATCACGTCGTGGTTCTCGATGACCGTCAGAGACCCGCCGTCCTTGGGGCACGGA
>WNGE01002695.1_pt1 | contig 21537 bp, 13 predicted proteins | sample 5400651 | NCBI WGS metagenome assembly WNGE01 (sample SAMN13153370, study PRJNA577476) | soil metagenome | isolation source: 60 cm soil or saprolite under grassland replicate 2 | place: USA:California | collected 2016-06-15 | reverse complement strand
AGGAGGTCAAAGCTCTCCGAAAGGAAGCAATGACTGCGATACTGGAGAGCCGTGTGCATTGAAAGGTGCATGCACGGTTCGGGAAGGGGCAGTTGGAAACGGACAGCAATGCACCGCGCTGGCTGCCTACTTCACGCTCGACATGTCCATCAGAATGTCCCAGGAGATCGCCGCCGTCGTAACCTTTTATGCCTCCTACCCCGGCCTCGACTATAGCGGTACGAATGCCGCATACCTCTGCCACTTTGCGGAGGATGACCCCTTCGAGCCGGCTGAGTCGGTCGCCGAGATGGAGCAGGAGCTCCAGGCTGCGGGGAGGCAGGTCACCTTCTACATGTATCCAGGGACCAAACATTGGTTCTTCGAAGAGAATCGCCCGGAGTATGAAGCCGAGGCTGCACGAGCAGCCTGGGAGCGGACCATCCAATTCTTGCACGAGCAGCTGGATTAAGCGCTCTCGCTTTCTCGGAATTGAGGATGAATCAACTTGAGTGCCAATCCAACAAGGCCAGAAAACCGAGAAGGCAGCACACTGCGTGTGGGTAACCGCGTCATCCAGCAGGTCAACGATTACCAGCGGGAGGTCTTCAATGGTGAAATCGGCACCGTCACATCTATCGGGCTAGAGGAGCAGGAGATGATAGTGCAGTTTGCAGAACGAGCGGTGACCTACGATTATGCCGATCTGGCTGAAATCGCCCTGGCGTGGGCGGTAACCGTGCACAAGAGCCAGGGCAGCGAGTACCTGGTCGTGATCTTACCGTTGTTCCTGCTACACTACCTGTTACTCAGTCGCAATCTGGCTTACACAGGTCTCACGCAAGCCAAAAAGTTATCGATCATGATCGGGCCAATCATGGCCATTGGCATATCCATCAAACGCATGACCGATCGGCAGCGCTACACCCCTTTGGCCGATCGCCAACGAAGTTTATCGAATGCTTCTCCCGATTAAGGGAGCAAAGACACGGATGGAGAGTTTGCATGTTATGTATGGTGATTGAGCACTTCAAGAATCGTGATGCAAAGGCGGTTTACCTGCGAGCCCAAGAACAAGGGCGCATGCTGCCTGAAGGGTTAACATATGTCGGAAGCTGGGTTGAGGACACCTTCGACCGCTGCTTTCAAGTGATGGAGTGCGAGGACCCGCGACTTTTTCAGCAGTGGACGGTTCATTGGGACGACCTTGTTGCGTTTGAAATTGTCCACGTCGTGTCATCAACCGAGGCGAGTGATGCGGCTCTTTCTGGGCAGGGCCTCCCACAAGTGAGATTGTGATGGTCTCTGTCTGGATGACAAGCAGGCAGCTATCCTTGGGTAGTGGGTCAGCGATGGCGAGCAAGCGATCAATGAACTGCTCACTTGCAAGAAAGTGGGTGGAAGCAGCAGTGCGACCAGGAACATGCTGCTTTCACCAAAGCCGACGACTCTCGTCGAATTGCTCAACTAGGGTTAAGGGGGAGTACAGCGAGATACTGCTAGGAACATCCAGGCACTTTAGGTATGGGCAGCCAGCCACTCCAGAATGCGTGCCAGGGCTTGCGGATCCAAGCGGGTATCGGGGCCATTGTAGCTCTGCGCCACCTCGGCTGGTACCAATTCCGACCGAGATCGTAGCTCTTGCTTGAGAACGTGATTGGCGTTCTCAGGGAAGACGAAGGTCACCTGCTCATGTCCTGTAACAGCCAACTTCAGTGGTTCGCCATCGACTTGCCAGTCGACCTGGAGGTCCTTCTTGCCGATGATGACCAGCACTGGGACATCCACTTGCCTGAGCAGGGGAGCCGCATCGGCCGTCCAGAGCTCACGCGCAAAGGGCAGGTTGGCAGGAGTTTCCAGACTCTTCAGCAGCATCTGGACCCCTTCAGGCAAGGACGGATCAGGAGCGATGGGCTCTCCCGCCGTGAAACGATCGATGGCTGCATCGTAAAGAGCCAGCAATGCATCTCCATTGGGTATGGAAGCTACCTGCGCAGCTATTTGGGAGTGCGCTACCGTACCGACGGGCCGTCCAGGCGGGGCGGCCAGCACGAGTCCCACAAACAGCAGAGCGGGGTGCTGCACCTGATAGTTCAGGGCGTGAAGAGCCCCTTCGCTGTTGGTGAGCGCGAAGATCCGGTCGTCACGGATGAAGTTTTGTTGTGCTATGGTGCGCACGGCACCGGTCAGCTCGTCGACATGACTTTGCATGCTCATCTTCCCGATCAGGGCAGCCATGTTCTCGCGAGCATGGGGACCAGACGCACGCTTGTCGTAGCGGAGCGAGGCGATCCCAGCCTGTGCCAGAGCCTCTGCAAGCAGGCGTGCGCTGCCATTGGATCCCGGCAGCAGTGGCGAATTCCAATCGCGGTCCGTAGGGCCACTACCCGCCACCATCACGACAGCAGGAAACGGTCCGGGGCCAGCTGGCCTAACTAACGTGCCATACACGGTCGTCGAATCTAGTTGCCAGTTGACTTCCCAGCTCACTGCATACGAAGCTTGATCAGTCATTCTTCCCATCCTTTCTGCGTTCTCGAAAAAGACGAAACGCGAGACGACTCAGCTGATTGAGAGAGGCGGCAACATTCCGAGCAGTGGCTCTTTGGCTCATGCTGACTATCGCCAGGGTATCTCCTTGTACGCAGTATAGCAGATGTTTTTCAGAGAAAAGGTAGTGTTGACAACTCCGCACAAAGGGAAAACGAAAATACGTGTTTTGGGAGTAGCTGACGAAGGAGACAACCACTCCCATTCTAGAGCCAGGTTGGACAAAGGCAACGCATACGAAACGAGGCACGTGAACCCCTGTAAGAGCATGTGATACATGCTCACTCTGAGAGTTTTTCTATCGTAAATATCTCGCTCCACTGAGTGGTAAAGCGTCCAGAGAGTTGAGACTGACGCATTTTCCAGGGTCGGGTGCTGCCTTGTATGGCAAAATAAAGACTATCACGACCATAGATGGCATTGATCGCATCCACCACAGCCATGAGTTTGGCTTTCCGGTAGGAATCGAAGAGTGACACATCACCAAACAAATCAGGCTGCATATGTGCTAGTGGGGTGATCTTTGAAAGCATCACCCCAGCCTTCTTGTATTTTAGCCCTTCGTGAAAGATTGCATGCAAGCCTTTCAGCGCAGATTTGATCAGGTCAGGGGTATATGCAGTTGGAAAGGGAAGACGGATGGAATAGGAGTTCTCGTAATGGGGGAGTGTTTTATTGAAATGATTGGTGCGTACAAAGACGGTCAAAAATGCTGCTTGTGAGTCCTGTCTTCGTAGTTTTTCTGCTGCGCGGGCAACATAACAGGCCACTGCTTCAGCAAGCTCAGTGTATTCTTTTATCTCTTGCCCAAATGTTTTCGCACACATAATACCTTTTTTCGTGGGTCTGACAATCTCAATGGGTATGCAAGAGATACCTCGCAATTCCAGGACAATACGGTGTCCAGTGACTGTCAGGTATTTGCGTATCCATTGTTCATCTGCATATTTCAAGTCTTTGGCTGTCATTATATCGTGGTTTTGTAAAATGGTGGTGTATTTTCTGCCAATTCCCCAGACATCTTCAATGGCAACCTGAGAGAGCAATACTTCCACTTCATCTTTTGGCAAGGCTGTAAGATCCAGGACGCCAAGGGTAAATTTGATGGTGTCCTAGATGTCATTGTTTGTGATCTTCTGAAGACGCGTTTTCATACCGAGTGGTGCGTTCGCAGCGCATAACATTTCAAACCTGTGTCAGAACCACATTCTTAGGACCATTATAACTGTTCGGCCAAATCATTCGTGCTGAAGAGCGCTTATGCCACAAAAAGGAGCTCATTCGAAGTTTCTCTCGCCATTGGGGCCACCTGCTTTAGTTTCTTATTACGAGATCAGTAATTCACTAGGAATGAATTGTTCTGGTCCGACTCCTTCAAGATCCTCTTCGAGCATGTCAAGCTCATCTTCATAGGCAGCGCGTATATCATCCCGCAGGCCTGAGACACGAATTTCGCCTTCCAAAGCATCGTATCTAATTTTTTTATAGAAAAACGTATTTTTGTCAGTAATACGTTCTGATAAGGAGATTGCTACACTATATCTATTACGTGCAATCTCAAGTCGACATCTCAATCCTATTCGGATATCACGACGGACATTTCCGAATCGTTGATCGAGATCTGTTAGAAGTTCTTCTGCTTCAACTGTATTTCCTAGCTCGATTTCACAGTAAATAAGCTGGGTAAAAACCTCAAAAGGTGGGAAGTCTTCAGAATTAACTGCCTGCCTCGCTTCATCTCGCGCTACTAATAAATGGCCGAAAGCGAGCGCAATCCTCGATGCACGATGATGATAATAAAGTGCTTTATCAATTAACTCAAGACGACCAAGTGCTTGTTGAGCGTCCTTTTCATCACCACGACTCGTCGCAATTTGTGCCCAAAGATCTATAATATAACGGTTATCGCTTTGACGTTTAAGAGCTTCTTCGACGTACCTGGAAGCTTGGTCTAGATCTTTTTCAAGGAAATAACAATATGCCAACTCTCGACTAATATCGAGGCCTCGTCTCCCAAGTCGCTGGGCTGCTTGGTAAGCATCGAGCGCCTTTAAGACTTCCCCTCGCTTCCGAGCAAGAAAGCCAGTGAGAAAGTATACATCTCGGAGCGGCGCGTAGCTTTGTAGTTTTCGGAGCATTTCCTCCGCCTCATCCCACTTTTCCTCCTGAATAAGAGCACGGATGAGATAGCTCCGAGCACTTACGCTATCAGGTCGTTCCTCAAGTGCCATATAGCCAAATCTTATTGCATCCAAGTATTTGCGCGCATGATAGAGGTCCTCCGTGAGCTTTAGGAGATCGTTTGCAAAGTGGAAAGCTGTTTCTGCAATCGATCTATCTTTCGCCATATGAGCTGCCCGAAATAAAACGCGAGAGAGAGCCAATCGGTGGTAATCACTTGGTAGTTCATTAAATAGGAACTCATTTAAAGTTCGTGCTAACAATTTATGCTGATTTTCTGTAGGAAATCCAAAAGCATTTTCGGCGGCTCCTGAAACGGGATCAGCTAACTGATAATAGCTATCTTCAGTAATTATTATGAGAGCGAGATCTATTAGTTGAATAATGGTCTCATGGATGGTTTCGAGTTCTACTACAAGTACCTTTGCTATCACGGGTAAAGGTAGTGGACTATAGGCTGCCAGTAAGCGTAGAAGACTTTGAGCTTCCTCAGTAAGATTGAGCTTTGCCAAATGCCGTAAAAATACGCTTGTTCGAAACTGAACCAAACGGGTTTTATAATTCATTACTAATGTAAGTCCGTAGTATTTAGCTTGTTGGATCGCAAAATAAGCAGCTGGTGGATAGCCCGCAATATATTCAGCAAGTTCGGCTATTTCACCAGGAGATATCTCCAAATCAGATTGTATAGCGAGGGTAGAAATAAGACGTTTGATTTCGTCATCTTTAAGGGGACCAAGCTGGATTACTGGAATTGACATACTCATTGAGCTCTGAGGTCTACGAGAGGAAACCAAAAAAATGTATGCATTGTCGTTTGGCGCGAGTGAGCGAAGAATAGATTGAATTGGTTCTCGTATATAACCTTCACTATCTAGAAGACCGCCTTCGTCAATGAAAATAGGAAGCTCTCCATTATCATTCATTGTACGCAGATTACTCAAAGTTCTTTGAGTCGCTTCTTGGTCAGATAAGCTCCTAATCCGTTGAACAATCCTCTGAAAACCTTCCTTTGTGGAGTATGGCTCAACATGGTCAGCTATGCTTATACAAATGTCATTTGAAGAATCACCCTCTCCTATTCGAATTTCGACGTGTTTTCTAAGGTTCAAAATTGTAGTTGTTGAATTCCTAACTAACGTACGTCGACCGACACCTGGTAAGCCTGTGACAAAGATTGCATGCGGCGGCGGTGTGCCGTCAAATGGCATCAAAGCCTGCTCAAGCTCAGCGATCTCTAAACTTCTACCAACAAAATATGGGTGTTGCCTTTGACGCATAAGTTCATCAAGGTGTGATCGGATATCACGAGCAATCACTTTAGGCGCGTTCTCGTGACGGATCAATGCTCGTCGGAGCCACTCTGGAAGTTCCTCAATTTTCACAGAACTATCGATTATATATACGAGTGATTTTGCAAGATTGTTATGAAGTCGCTGAAACCATGCTTCATCTAACTCAAACTTTACCCAATCAGAATCTAGTGCGTTTCGACTTACAAAGAGAATAAATACAGAGGAGGCGTCTAAACCCTGTTCGATTGATGTTTTGAACTCATTGCCAGTGGTAAAAGCTTGGTCATCATACATACAGAATTGACGACCAAGTTCTTTAGCAATGGCCTTGACGAACTCCTTATCATGCGATGAATGTGACAGAAACGCTTTCATAAGCTAACTTTTACCTCTAACTATATAATATCGATTTCGATACACTGAGTTTCTATAGTGGTCCCCAATTTCAGGCTCATTCGCATTTTTCGTGCTCAGCAATTCAATTGATACAGAAAGAAAAGATTGAAGGTCAACGTTTATCGATTTTATCTCTCGGAAGATGCTCTCGAAGAACTGAAAGGCCTTCCAGTATTTTGTCAATTCCTGTTCTTTCACTTCTTCATATTGCTGAGCACGAAAAAGCGGAAGATCCACTTTTCTGGAACCATTATAGCTACCAATTTTTTTACGTCTATTCTTCTTCTTTTGTAACTATCAATGAGTACTAGAGGCTTGCACACGAGAGAGTAAGCCAGTAGAGATCAGGCATGTCCAAATACGAAGAGCTGAAACAGCTCCCACAAGAGAATAGAGCCCTGCGAGAACAATTTGTACCTGTCCAAAGAATTAGCTAGATTATACTCTAACTATAACAAAATTACCAGAAGAATCTCCTTACTAGTAAGCGAGATGAACACAAATTAATAGAGTATCCTTTTAATGGTCAGTCCGACTAGCTTTTAGCAGGTCGCTCGCTTCTTCCAAAACAGAAAAACTCCACCGATACGTTTTCAGGTTGAAAATCGATAGTATCACTTCGCGCCAGGGATCAGGACAAAGCTCGCCCTCCGCTCCTTTTTCCGGTATAGGATAGATTCCTCCTCAACTTCCTCTACAGATTTTTTCTAGCCAAAACGTAGCTGATCTGGTATGATGTGAGAGATCATTATCTCTTGAACTCCTCTCATTCTTAGGGGATGTTGAAATGCGAGGAGGAGAATATATCCGGTTCCAAAGTGTTCCAGCACTCACTACTTCGGGAGTACCAAGAAATCACGCGTTGTCATTAATTATTGGCGCAGCTTGATGTATACTCCTCTATCTACATGCTGTAACAAATGAGTCAGAATGCGGATTAACAGGTTTTTGGAGTTCATTGCAGCAATCAAGTAGAGTTGAAACGGATAATTCAATGGAAATAGTTCTCTTTGAGAATTCCTGGTTGAGTATTATCAACCGTAATGATTATATCTTCACTCATACAATGAACTTCGTTGTCTATGTACTTCCCTACCGTCGTCCGAAACGGGGAACATACCTTCTTGGGCGCTTTGAAATTTGCCCGGCACATAGCCTACAAAAAGAGCTGTATGCTATTACTGGTCAGTGTGAGCCGACGGCTGATCCACTACATGTCGCTAATATAGAGCTGCAAGAAGAAGCTGGAATTGTCGCCGCTCCTTCTCAATTCGTGTCACTTGGCTCTGGCTATCTTACAAAACAAGCTGATACCATTGCCCACTTTTTTACTATCGACGTGACAGATATGCCGCGTGGTCAGGCTCAGGCTGATGGATCACGGTTCGAGCAGGGCAGTTACTGTGATTGGGTCAGCCGAGCAGAAGCTCTCTTTGCACCATGTGTTGGTCTCCAGGCTCTGATTGCTCGTGCCCGATTGTGAGTTGAGATTCAGATGGTTAGGTTATCGCACATCAGTAAGTACTGTTTACAAGCAGATTATGGGAACGTAGGAATTATCCCATAGTTTAGACTGATTGGATTCAATTGTAAAGGAGATAAAGGAATATGTCAAAGTTCACCAGCTTCAAAGTTAGTCTCAAACTCCCTTACATCGGTGGAATCGAGGGAACTTGGGAACCTGATGAATCAGAGCAAAAGGCCGCCTGGGAGATGTATATCGAACTGGTCACACGCATTGTTGTTGCTGAACTTGGGTCCGATGAGGGCTTGCTACGCGAGGCGCTCAATTCAATATACACACTTTTCGCAACCACACGGAATATTCTGCGCGAGTATGGTCCAGGAATTGCGCGACCAAAAGGTGATGATGAGCTATCATTTGGGTATTTAGCTGTAGCTGTTTTAAATACTGTCCTACGTCCACTGTTGGCAAAGTGGCATCCTCTACTTAAGGACTATGAGGATTTGCGACCAGGAAATATCTCTTCAATTGCGTACGAACGGGCTTGGGAACATCACAATGCACTTCGTAAAGAGATTGATGATACACGCCTCGTGCTGACCAACTACGCCAACTTGCTTGCCGAGGTTGCGGGGGTGCCGTCGCTCATTATCAAAAAGCCCAATCAGGAAAGTTAAGGTAACACGTTTGTGTTCCGGCAAATAGGTGTTAAGTATATGGCTTTGCACTGATTGTATGGAATCCAGAGACTTGGGATTGACTTTAAATATACAACACGCATTCAGAGTGTTTAATGGCAAAGAACTGCGACACCAAATACAATTTCCGATTATTAATGCCTAAAACATTGAGCACCATCGCGACGGTCGCCGTTCTCACGCTCACATGTCGGTGACTGCTGAGATCTTGTGTATAAAGCCTGGCTGCGAGAGCAATATCTTGGCACACGCCCGCAACAATCCCCAGGTGGTTCAAGCATTCATCGGTGCGGCTTTCCTCTGATAGCATCTCGAGTTTTCCATTGCAGGAAGCTCTACGCTAGCAATTTCCCAAACTCTGTCAATCTAACTGCGGAATGTGGGCAACTATTTCAGGAGGATCCATTCGCTTAGTTTGCATTCCTTTGAGATACATCAATCCAAACTTTGGTTATCAGTGCAATAACAATTCTTCTTGACTGCTAATTGAATTCACCTATACCTTCAAAAGCATCAACGGCTGGAATTCTGATACCCATAAATACCGGTACTTGAGCTATTGCGATAACCCCCACAATGCGTTACACTAGACCCGTTCATCGCACCTTCATGTATTTACTGCTTATGAGGAAAGCAGGACGCAGATTCCCGAAAATTGGATGGGAATTGAGAGCTCAACCATTAAATTTATTTGTCTGAAAAATGCATATCATGTATGCAATTTGTGTGTTGTGTTGGAAATGAGGTCGGTTGCGGATGGCACTGTTGGAAGAATTGAGACCTGGAGTTCACATCAAAGGTCTTCTACCTGGAAAATTGGTCACCCTGATCGAGGTCAAGCCGTATGGCGCTACTGTCGCTGAAGTGACCTACAAGGATGCAAGTGGTCTCCCAGGCACGATGCTACTCTACCAGCAGGACGCCGCACGCCTGGAAATCGCCTCCCACGAACTACCATGGAGCTTTGATGCCGATGGCACGCTCTTTCGACTCGTCTCAGAAGCCTATCGCATCGGCCTGGCCTATCTCTTCGATCCCCTCATCGCAGTGCATACCTCACTGATTGAACCACTGCCCCACCAGATCACCGCCGTCTACGAAACCATGCTCACCAAGCAACCCTTGCGATACCTGTTGGCCGACGATCCAGGTTCAGGCAAAACCATTATGACCGGGCTGCTGCTCAAAGAACTGATGATTCGTGGCGATGCGCATCGCTGTTTAATTGTCGCGCCAGGGAACCTGGTCGAACAATGGCAGGATGAACTCTCGCGTAAATTTCATGTGGCTTTTGATATCCTCACAAATGATTGCCTTGAGGCCTCGGCCTCTGGCAATGCCATTCAGGAAATGCCCCTGTGCATTGCTCGTCTGGATAAACTTTCTCGTGACGAGCGAGCACGGACACTCCTGGAACAAACCGCGTGGGATCTGGTCGTAGTAGACGAAGCTCACAAAATGTCTGCTACCATCTTTGGCAGCGACATCAAGCGCACCAAGCGTTACCAACTTGGCCAATTACTCGGCAGGGTTACGCGTCACCTGCTACTCCTCACAGCCACACCGCACAATGGGAAGGAAGAGGATTTCCAGCTCTTTCTGGCCTTGCTTGATCAGGATCGCTTCGAGAGCCGCTTTCGCGGCGGCGTCCAGAAAGTTGATGCCACGGATCTCATGCGTCACCTTGTGAAAGAACAACTCTATAGGTTTGATGGAAGGCCGCTCTTCCCCGAACGGCTGGCCTCTACGATCAACTACGAACTCTCCAACCTGGAAAACACCCTGTATCAAGAAGTCACTGACTATGTGCGCCAGGAGTTCAACCGCGCCGATGCTCTGGAAAACAACGGGCGCAAGGGAACGGTTGGCTTCGCGTTGACCACCCTCCAGCGTCGTTTAGCCTCCTCGCCAGAGGCCATTTACCAATCATTGCGGCGCAGGCGTGAACGTCTCGAAGCGCGTCTCGCTGAGGAGCAGCAAGCGAGGCATGGCCCGTATACCCCAGTCGAACTCTGGCAGGGATTGCCGTTGCTCACTGAGGATGACCTGGACGACCTGGAGGACGCACCCGACGCTGAGGTCGAAGCCACCGAAGAACAGGTCATGGACCAGGCCACGGCAGCGCGCACCATAGCCGAGCTTGAAGTCGAGATCCAGATGCTTGCGCAACTTGAACAGCGCGCATTCCAGGTGCGCAGGAGCGGCACCGACCGCAAGTGGGAAGAACTGGCTGGCTTGTTGCAAAACAATGCCGCCATGTTCGATGTCTCTGGCCAGGGACTCAAACTAGTGATCTTCACGGAACATCGCGATACCCTCAACTATCTTGCAGATCGCATTCGCACCATGCTGGGTCGCTCGGAAGTGGTGGTAACCATTCATGGTGGCATGAGCCGCGAGGAACGGAGAGCCGCGCAAGAAGCCTTCACACAGGACAAAGACGTGCAAGTCCTGATCGCGACCGACGCGGCTGGCGAGGGCATCAACCTTCAACGAGCGCACCTGATGGTCAACTATGACCTACCCTGGAATCCCAACCGTCTTGAGCAACGGTTCGGGCGTATCCACCGTATCGGACAGGAGGAGGTCTGTCACCTCTGGAATCTTGTGGCAGCCAAGACACGCGAAGGTGAAGTCTTTTATACCTTACTGAGGAAATTGGAAGAGGAACGTGATGCGTTAGGCGGGCAGGTCTTCGATGTGCTGGGTGGCGTAGCCTTTGAGAATCGCCCGCTACGCGATTTGATCGTTGAGGCGATCCGCTATGGAGATCGGCCCGATGTACGGGCCAGGCTCTCTCGAGTCGTGGACGAAGCGCTGGACCGCCAGCATTTGCAGGACTTGCTCGAGCAGCGTGCACTTGCCAGTGAAGTCATGGATGTGGTACGCGTGCGCGAGATTCGCACAGAGATGGAACGCGCCCAGGCCCGTCGCCTGCAGCCGCACTTCATCGCCTCGTTCTTTCTGGCAGCCCTCGATCGGCTGGGCGGCAGATACTACCAACGCGAACCGCATCGCTACGAAATCACACGTGTCCCGCAAGCGGTCCGCAACTGTGTTCCGCGCGGAGATCGCCGCGCTACTATCTTGCATCACTATGAGCGCGTGGTCTTTGAGAAGGAACTCATCACCATGCCGAGTAAGCCGCAGGCCGCGCTGATCTGCCCGGGTCATCCTTTGCTTGATGCAGTCATCGACCTGCTGCTTGACCAACACCGCGATCTGCTTAAACAAGGGGCGATGCTGGTTGATCCCCATGACGATGGAGAAGCCATGCGCGTCCTCTTTTACCTGGAACACACCATCCAGGATGCCAGCCTTGACGCTGTGGGCAGACCACGCGTCGTCTCGCGCCAGTTGCAGTTCATCGAACTGGATGAACAGAGCCATGCCAGCCCGGCAGGCTACGCGCCATTTCTGGACTATCGTCCACTCTCCGAAGAAGAGCGAGCATTGATCGAACCATTGCGCACCGCTTCCTGGCTGGAACGCGATCTGGAGGAGCAGGCACGCATCTACGCCATTACGGAACTGGTGCCACGTCACCTCGATGAGGTAAAACAACGGCGCGAAGCACAGATCGACATGACCATGGCCGCCGTAAACGAGCGATTGACCAGCGAGATCAGCTACTGGGACAATCGCGCTGCACAGCTTCAGGCACAGGAGGCCCAGGGCAGGACAAATGCCCGTCTGAACTCGCAACGTGCTCGACAAACCGCAGAGGAACTGCTGACACGCCTGGAACGGCGCATGCACGAACTGGAGCAGGAGCGCCAGATCTCACCCTTGCCACCTGTTGTGGTAGGCGGTGTGCTGGTGATCCCACAGGGACTGCTCAACCAGCTTGCAGGGCAGACACAAGACGAACCACCCGATGCCGAACAATACGCACGAGAAACTGCACGCGTCGAACAGCTGGCAATGGAGGCCGTGATGCAGGCTGAACATGGGCTGGGCTATCTGCCACGCGATGTGAGTGCCGACAAATGCGGCTACGACATCGAATCGAGCATCCCTGGTACGGGCAAACTGCGCTTCATAGAAGTCAAAGGGCGCGTGATAGGTGCCGAAACCGTCACTGTCACACGCAATGAAGTGCTGACTGCGCTCAACAAACCGGATGATTTCATCCTGGCTATTGTATTGGTAGATGGCGAAACAACCACAACCAACTATGTTTCCCGTCCATTTCACCACGAACCCGATTTTGGCGCGACGAGCGTGAATTACGGTTTGGACAAGTTACTTGTCAGAGGGAAATTAATAAAGAGGAATTAGGTTATGGTTGGTTCACAAGATTATGTAGATGCATACCTTGAAGAATGGTCTGATATTCAGGATGAATTCGCTGATAGCGGTTTACTTATAGGTAATGGGGCCAGTTGCGCTGTCTGGGACAAGTTTAAATACCCCTCTCTATATGAAAAAGCGCAGTCAGACCATATTGAACATCAATTATCGTTAGAAGATATTACAATATTTGAGGCAATGGACACCATAGATTTTGAGCGCGTACTCTCGGCCTTATGGACTACAAAGATTGTTTGTAAGGCCCTTCAACAAGATTTTCAAAGTGTACACGAACGTTATGTAAGCATTCAAAAAGCTCTTGTTGAGGCTATTCATGATGTACATTTACCATGGTTGAGTGCCTCAGAAGAAGTGCTCAGAAAAATACGCGATGCGGTACTCCCTCATCAATCAATCTATACGACGAACTATGATTTACTACTATACTGGTCAATTATGACTGAAAATACTCCAAGATTTAAGGATTACTTCTGGTCTAACCCTGGATACTTTGATATCAAGGATACAAAAATTTTTGGCGAAGGAAAAAGAATACTTTATCTTCACGGAGCACTACATCTCGTCAGCTTACCCTTTGGATTAGGCACAAGAAAACTTACAGCAGATAGGCGCAGCTTACTCGATCAATTCGGTCAATCACTTCGCAAAGGAGAGACCCCATTGATCGTGACTGAGGGTAAAGCCAGTGACAAGCTTGCTTCAATCCGTAAATCCGACTATCTGTCATTTGCATATGAACAGTTCGCCAATCATGAAAGCGACCTTGTTATTTTCGGGCATTCTCTTGGGAAAAGCGATTATCATCTCATCCAAGCTATTCAGCAATGGGGGAACCGCAACATAGCAATTTCCTTAAGACGAGGTAGAGCAAGAAATGTTATCGCTAGGAAGGCTAAATTACAAGAATTACTACCACAAGCACAAATCCATTTTTTTGATGCTGAGACTCATCCTCTTGGTAATCCGGACCTTAAGATAATGTGACACGGAGACTGAAACATATGACCTACCGTAAGAAACTAATCGAAGTCGCCTTACCCCTCGATGCCATTAATGCAGCTTCAGCACGAGAAAAATCTATCCGGCATGGCCATCCCTCTACGCTGCACTTGTGGTGGGCACGCCGTCCCTTAGCAGCCTGCCGCGCGGTACTCTTCGCTTCGCTGGTGGATGACCCATCCGAGCATCCAGAAGAATTCCCAACCGAGCAGGCTCAGGAGCAGGAACGCGAGCGCCTCTTTCGGTTGATCGAGGAACTGGTCAAATGGGAGAACTCCAATAACGAGGATATATTAGGTCAGGCTCGAACCGAGATACACAAATCGACAGGCGGCAATCCCCCGCTAGTACTTGATCCCTTTGCTGGCGGTGGCTCGATTCCACTAGAAGCGCAGCGGCTCGGCCTGGAAGCACATGCCAGTGACCTGAATCCGGTAGCTGTGCTTATTAACAAAGCTTTGATTGAAATCCCTCCAAAGTTTGCAGGAAGACCACCAGTAAATCCAGAGGCTCGCCAGTCCCTCATAGGAGGTGACTGGAACGGCGTACGTGGCTTGGCTGAGGATATCCGCTACTATGGCAAACGGATGCGTGATGAAGCAGAGAAGCGCATTGGCCATCTCTATCCGAAAGTGTCATTGCAGAATGAACAGGGTGGAGGTGAGGCGACAGTGATTGCCTGGCTATGGACGCGTACAGTCACCTGTCCTAATCCAGCTTGTGGTACAAAGATGCCGCTGGTGCGCTCTTTCTATCTTTCGAAAAAGAAAGGCAAAGAGGTGTGGGTAGAGCCGCATGTGGATTACACTATAACACCGCCTGCTGTTAGTTTTGCTGTTGAAACGGGCAGGGGCAAGCCACAGGATGGCACAGTCAATCGGCAGGGTGCATGCTGTATTGCCTGTAGAACTCCTGTTACCTTGGATTATATTCGCAATGAGGGAAAAGCGGGAAACATAAGCACACAACTTCTAGCAATCGTCGCCGAAGGTCGTCGGGGACGTGCGTATGTTTCTCCAAACGAAAAACATATTGCGATAGCAAGCCAGACAAAACCGGAAGGAGTGCTTGAAACGAATTTACCAGACCAAGCACTAGGCTTTCGCGTGCAGCTTTACGGAATGAGGAAACATCGTGATCTTTTCACACCCCGACAGCTTTTAGCACTCTCCACTTTCAGTGATCTTGTAAAAGAAACCAGGGAAAAGGTACAAGCTGATGCTTGCATTGCTGGTAAGCACTTAGACGAAGTATCGCCCAACAGTAATGACACTAGTGCTGATAGATATGCTGATGCAGTTGCAACGTATCTATCGATTGCTATTGATCGATTAGCCATGACTGGTAACTCTCTTGTCCGCTGGAATCCAATTGGAGAAAAAGCACAACACGCATTCGGTAGACAAGCTTTATCGATGATTTGGGATTATGCAGAACCAAATTTTTTTGCAAATGCGACGGGAAGTATAAGTGCTGCTATCGAATTAACTGCTGATCCAATCACATTTTTAGAAAGTTATCCCGGTTCCGCTTCTCAACATGACGCGACAATGGCAATTGATGAGATTGCGCTTCAACTTATTTCCACTGATCCCCCCTACTATGATAATATCGGCTATGCTGATCTGGCTGATTTCTTCTATGTCTGGTTGCGCCGCTCGCTCTACGATATTTACCCTGATCTCTTCAAGACGATTCTTGTGCCTAAAGCACAGGAATTAGTAGCTAACCCTTACCGCTTCAATGGTGAAAAAGGCGATGCTCAGAAGTTTTTCGAGACGGGTTTAAGTAAAGCATTCGAACAGATGCGAAGAGTGCAACACGGCGATTATCCACTTACAGTTTTTTACGCTTTCAAGCAGGCTGAGTCTGACGAAGAAGATGGCGAGATAGATGAGGCAAACAGCAATGGAACTGACATAAAAGCCATTGCGTCAACGGGATGGGAGACTATGCTTGAAGGGCTTATTAATGCTGGCTTCATCGTCATAGGTACTTGGCCAATTCGTACAGAAATGGCGACCCGAATGAGAGGAATTGGTTCTAATGCGCTTGCCTCGTCCATTGTTCTCGTCTGTCGTCCGCGTCCTATAGATGCGCTAATAGCTTCACGCCGCCAGTTTCTGAATGCACTAAGAGCAGAATTGCCTGTAGCATTAAAAAACTTGCAACGTGGAAGTATTGCTCCGGTAGACCTTGCTCAGGCCAGCATCGGCCCCGGTATGGCAATCTACTCGCGCTACAGCAGGGTGGTCGAATCAGATGGGACAACGCTTCGGGTACGAACAGCCTTACAATTGATCAACCGTGCCCTGGATGAGGCACTGGCAGAGCAGGAGGGCGAATACGATGTGGAGACACGCTGGGCGGTAGCCTGGTTCGAGCAATATGCCATGAATGCAGGAGAATATGGCATCGCTGAAACTCTCTCGAAGGCCAAAAATACGTCAGTACAAGGCCTTGTAGATGCCGGATTTTTAGAAGCGAGGGCTGGCAAGGTGCGTCTCTTGAAACGTGAGGAATTGACAAATGAATGGAACCCAAAAGCCAGCCGTTTGACGGTCTGGGAAGTAATGCAACGCATGATCGATGCTCTGCTCAATGGCAATGGTGAGGTTGGCGCGGGTCATGTTTTGCGCCAGGCCAGTGCTCAGGGAGAGGGAGCAAGAGATCTAGCTTACAGGTTGTATACCATCTGTGAGCGCAAGGGATGGGCGCAGGAGGCACTGGCGTACAATAGCCTGGTGACTTCGTGGTCGGAAATTAGTCGGTTGGCGTATAGGGAGGCAGATGGCGGGTTGGTGCAGGCAACGTTTTTAGGATAAGAAAGCAGGATTAATTCATGTATAATTCGGGAGCGAGAAAACAATGTCACTGACATCCCATCTCGATGATCCAACGGGTCCAATCGGACAATTCATTAAACGGCGTTTTTCGCGAACAGGCAGACTCACAAAGGCTGCCAACCAGCAACTGAAGAATGCTGATACCATTCGTCCTGTGAATGTAGACAACACCTACCCTTACGGCGTCATAGGCGCTGCTATCGATTATCGAATCCGCTATGCCTTTGCTATCACCCCAAATCAACGATTGGTTGCCTGGAAAGGCGCTCTGAAGCTCGCTATAAAACGTCCAGAAAGCGATGACGATATCCTCTTGGATTGGATCGACTTGAAGGGGTTAACTCTACCTCCAGCAGTCTTAGAGACCGGCGTGGCGCAAGGGCCTTATGCCCTGTCACTGATACGGGCTTTCTTCAACCAGCTTGAAAACGTCCTGAACACGATTCAGCCCCAGGGACGCCGCTTGGAGAGAGAACATGAACGAACGCTGGATCGTTACTGTATTGTGTTAAGTTTGTTCGAACAAGTTCTTCGCACCAATGCCTATCTACGAGGCCCTCTTATGGTCCCACCAGTCAAACACAGCATAGAAGAGCTATTAGCGCTCTCTCAAGAGGCATGCATTGATGATCTTGGGGCACTCTTTACGCAATTCTTTGATCGCTATGCTTCCCTCCTCTCAAAACCAAGCATACTCAATCCAATCTTTGCTGGAAGCCTTGACATTGGTGGAGCAGATGCAGATATCATCGTAGAAGGTTGTCTCATCGATATGAAAACAAGCGTTAGTTCCCAGATCAAAGCAGAATACCTCTATCAATTAGCCGGGTATCTTTTATTGGACTACGATGATCACTATTCAATTGATTCGGTTGGCATCTATATGGCTCGTCAAGGTTTATTGTTCCATTGGCCTGTATCAGAATTTGTAAGCGAGCTGACAGGAGACAATACACATTCACTGGCATCTCTTCGCCAGGAATTTCGCGCCCTCTTTCAAAACGTATGAATTTGGGTACGTAGGGTTATGGGCTAGATAGGATAGAACACATGGCACAAAGCAATCACGAGCGCATCGGCAAATCGCTAGAACTCTTGAACAAAGGGCTGCAACCGTTTATTGAGCGCGAGATGCAGGCGACCTACGGCACGCGTTGGCAGCATGAGGCAGCGCAATCACTGCGCGATCAGCACTTTTCAGATAATGGGTATAATCTGCGCCTTGACACACAGGGATTATTACTCATTCTCTGGGATCAGTGGCACATGGTATTCGGTAAGGTGCTTGGACATAGCGAGCGAAGCATCGTAAGCGAGCTTCGGGAGACGAGAAATAAGTGGGCGCACCAGGAAGCCTTCAGTACCGATGACGCCTACCGTGCCCTGGATAGCGTCCAGCGCCTGCTCACAGCAGTTTCAGCAGTGCAGCAAGCCAGTGAGGTGGAGCGACAGAAACAGGAATTGCTACGCTTGCGCTTCGATGAACAGGTGCGTAACGAGACGCGCAAAGCTGCCATCGCTCCCATTGAGGGTCGACCTGGTGTAGGACTGCGTCCCTGGCGCGAAGTGGTTATACCTCAGTCTGATGTTACTTCTGGCCGTTACCTGTTCGCTGAGTTTGCCGCCGACCTGGGACAGGTGCATCGCGGCGCTGGCTCCGATGAATATCGCGTTCCGCGCGACTTCTTTCAGCGCACCTTTCTCACGCACGGCTTACGTCAACTGCTGATCGAGGCGCTGCAACGTCTCAGCGGAAGAGGTGGTGATCCAGTCGTCGATCTTCAGACCAACTTCGGCGGTGGCAAAACGCACTCACTGCTGGCGCTCTACCACCTCTTTTCCGGTGTACCCGTCTCAGACCTTGTCGGCATAGAACCCATACTGCAAGAGGTTGTCCTCTCACAGCCACCCCAGGCACAACGCGCAGTGCTGGTCGGCTTCGAACTCTCGCCCGGTCAACCGCGCACCAAGCCAGATGGCTGCATTGTGCGCACCCTGTGGGGTGAACTGGCCTGGCAACTTCTGGGCAAAGATGGCTATGATATGGTAGCCGAAACAGATCGATTAGGTGTCAGTCCTGGCTCCGAAACCCTGCGAGAAATCTTCACAGCAGCAGCACCATGCCTCATTCTGATTGATGAATGGGTAGTCTATGCACGTCAGTTATACAATGTGCCAGTTATGCCGGGCGGCTCTTTCGATGCCAACCTGAGTTTTGCCCAGGCGCTCACCGAGGCAGCGAAGGCTTCGCCACAAACCCTGGTGGTCGCTACCATTCCCGCCTCCGATGCCGAAACAGGAGGCGAAGGTGGACGTGAGGCAGCCGTACGCCTCAAAAACATCTTTGGACGTGTTGAGTCCCCCTGGAGACCCGCAGATGCAGAAGAGGGCTTCGAAATCGTGCGGCGACGGCTCTTTCAGAACATCATCGATCCTTCGCTCTTTGTAGCGCGAGATACCGTTGTGCGGGCTTTCATGGATCTCTATCGCAGCCAGTCCTCGGAATTTCCCTCGTCCTGCCGGGAGGCAGAGTATGAGCGGCGTCTCAAGGACGCCTATCCCATTCATCCCGAACTCTTCGACCGCCTCTACACCGATTGGTCGAGTATCGAGAAATTCCAGCGCACTCGCGGCGTACTGCGCTTGATGGCCGCGGTCGTGCATGCCTTATGGGAACGGCAGGATGCCAGCCTGCTGATCTTGCCAGCGCAGGTGCCGATCGATGAAATGGCAGTGCAGAACGAACTTATGCGCTACCTGGAAGATAACTGGCGACCCGTCATTGAGAAGGATGTCGACGGCCCGCACTCACTGCCTCTCCGTATGGATGGTGAGAATGCCAATCTTGGCCGCTTTTCGGCTTGCCGGCGTGTGGCTCGCACCATCTATCTCGGCTCCGCGCCCAATCCACGCAATCCCAATCGCGGCCTCGCTGAGAGCCAGGTCAAGCTGGGTTGCGTGCAGCCGGGAGAGAATGTGGCTATCTTCGGGGATGCGCTGCGTCGCTTGTCGGATCAATCCACGCACCTTTCTTTGGATGGGCAACGCTACTGGTATGCCACTCAGCCAACCGTGACACGCCTGGCACAAGATCGTGCTGAACAACTGGACGAAGAGACGGTGCTGGAGGAGATCGAGAAACGGCTGCGCACCGAGCAAATCACACGCGGCGATTTCGCCAGGGTACACCCTTGTCCCATATCTGGCGCGGAAATCCCCGACGATGAGCTTTCGGCACGCCTCGTCATCCTCAAGCCTCAGTACACGCACGCCTTGCGTGACGCCAACAGCCAGGCAGAGGAAGTCGCCAGAGAGATACTTGACCGGCGAGGCAATGCACTACGCAACTATCGTAACACGCTGGTGTTTCTGGCAGCCGACCGCAACCGTCTGGAAGACCTGAAACAGGGTGTGCGCCAGTTCCTGGCCTGGGAGTCCATTTACACACAGAGTGACCCGCTCAACCTGGATCCGTTCCAGCGCAATCAGGCGAAAACGAAGCGTGATGAGGCCAACGAGAGCGTTGAGCGTCGCATTCCCGAAACCTACATCTGGCTCCTGGTTCCAGACCAGCCCGATGTGCACCAGCCAGGTCATATCCAGGAACTCAGGCTTCAGCAGCCACAGGGTCCCCTGGCAGTCAGCGCCAGCCGCCGGATCAAAATGGAAGACATGCTCATTACGCAGTACGACGGAACACTCCTACGAGGCGAGATGGATCGAGTTCCGCTGTGGCGTGGTAACCATGTCAGCATCAAAGAACTGGCGGACTTCTTTGCCCGCTACGTCTACCTGCCACGCCTGAAAAATACCGATGTGTTGTTCGAAGCGATCCAGAAAGGTGTTGCCAGCGAGCACTGGCTGCAAGAGACCTTCGCCTATGCTGAGCGTTGGGATGCCGAACACAATCGCTATCTGGGCTTGAAAGCGGGCCAGCAGGTACAGGTGACTCTTAATGCCACCAGCGTGCTGGTCAAACCAGAAGTCGCGAAGGCTCAAATTGACGCTGATGAAGCGGCAACTCAGGCACGGATGGAAACAGCGACAGCCTATACAGGCAGCACGGTCCAAACAAGTGCGACAGTGAATGAGCGCGGAGAGACCTCTCTCCTGGAACCAACAATGACCATTCTGATACCGACTCCACCTTCTCTCTCAGACGGGCCAGGATATGTACCATCCCCAAACGAAGGCGAACAACAGTATCGCCGCTTCTATGGCTCAATCAAGATCAACCCGCGCATGATGGCAGGCGATGCCGGGAAAATTATGGAGGAAGTGGTGAAACACCTGACAACACTCTACGGAGCAGATGTTCAGGTGACGGTAGAGATCGAGGCGAAGATGCCGAAAGGTGTGACGGAATCAACGAGGAGGACGGTAGAGGAGAATTGCCGGACGCTGCGGTTCGATGGGTTTGGGTTTGAGGTGGAGTAGATAACAGTGCAGATTTCATATCTATGAAAAACCATTACTTGCCAATAAGAAGACAGCAAGTAGACGACCATTTCGCTTGAGGGAACAAAGTCAACAAGCGTTCACTAGCAGTTTCTAGCCAATCGCCTGATGCATACTATACCAGTACTGGGCATAATGAATGAAGAACATGATTGAGGTGGCAAGATGACTATAACAACAACATTTGATAGTACGAAGGAATCTTTACAAGATATTTTAACGTGAGTTCGGGATAAGCTAAGCCTGCGGTAGGCAGGGAAGCTGTAACCCGAGCGAAGGCTTTTTGGGCTGATGGCAGTAGGCAATGAGCCCTGCGACCAGGTTGACCAGAAAGTTGATGGGGCTGCGATGGCGCG
>WNGE01007946.1_pt1 | contig 21538 bp, 18 predicted proteins | sample 5400651 | NCBI WGS metagenome assembly WNGE01 (sample SAMN13153370, study PRJNA577476) | soil metagenome | isolation source: 60 cm soil or saprolite under grassland replicate 2 | place: USA:California | collected 2016-06-15 | reverse complement strand
AGGGTCGGTGGGTTTCTCAGCGGAATTGACAAGCGCTTCAAAGCGTTTGTGCTGATGGCGGGCGGTCTATCGGACGAGCTGGATTTGAAAACAAAGGAAGTCCAGGAATATCGCCAGAAGATTGGCCCTGAGAAGTTCGATGCGTTTACGGCAAAATATGCCTGGCTCGATCCAGGTAAGTTTGTTTCCCGTGCGGCGCCTGCGACCGTGTTCCTACAATACGCGACTCAGGAAACATTTCTTACGCCTGAACGCGCACGGGTGTATGCGGCGCGCGTCAGTGAGCCGAAGCGTTTCAAAGAATATGATGCGCCGCACGCACTGAATGCAGAGGCGCGGCGCGATCGCATAGCGTTCCTGACAGAGCAATTGAATTTGAAGCCTCTCGATCCCAAGCTGCTCGCGGCCATTCCCGATCTGCCGCAGCCGCCGGAACCAAAGGAGCAATAGCAGGACGCGAAATCGGCGGACGAGACGTCCGGCGGACAGCCAGCGAGACGCCGGCACTACACTCGGGACGCCGGCGCTACAAACTGGGGCGTCAAAAATTGCGCAAAATAAAATGCGGCCCGGGCCAGCCACCCGGGCCGCATCGCTCGTGGAATGTTCCGCGCGTATTCATCGCTTGAGGCGATGAGATGTGTGCTTCTGAAACCACATTCTGGGGAATGCCGTTTCTAGGCACACTCTGCACGTTGCTGGTTGCAAATCATTCATCCTGAGATGGTGACTTGCAACTCGCGACCCGCAGTGATTGATTCGAGCCAGCGGCTCGGTCCTGCCATTTCAGGCGGACCATCTGAGGAGGCCGCAAGGCCCGGGCACCGGAACGCGCAAAGCGCGTTGTTGGAAACCCGCCTGGCGGTTCACCCTCGAGAACCGTCAGGTACCGCCAGCTCTGCCGCAATCCCGGCAGCGCTTCAGAACATCTCACGCATGCACTGATGACACTGTGAAGCAGTCTCGTTTGCCACGCAATGGAAAATTAGGGCCTCCTTGTGCAGAAGCTGTGGAGGACAGAAATTCTTTGTGGAAAGAGAAGGAAAACTGACTGAATTAGTGGCGCACCGCCGGAAAAACCCGTTCGGTTTCGATGAGAGAGACACGGGCCATGAGTCCTCATTGTGATGGATGACCGTATAATATCGCTAATCGCCGCCAGCTTTTCCAGTTTTCCCACAGGAGGTCGATGTGATTTCAATCCGCCGTGCGACGGCCGAAGATGCCGACCTGCTAAGAACGATGATCCAGGAGTTGGCTGATTTCGAGCGTGAACTGGCTTCGGTCTCGATCACTGAAGCAGATTTAGTCAGGGATGGATTCGGCGTTGATCCAAAATTTCGAGCCGTCATAGCAGAATGGGACCGGCAGGCGGCTGGGTATGCTTTTTTCTTTGGCTTCTATAGCACCGGGCAAGGGCCACAATTGTTCCTGGAGGACCTTTTTGTCCGCCCTCAATTCCGCGGCAAAGGGATTGGAAAGGCCTTGCTCGGTTATGTCGCGAACATCGCGAAAAACGAGAACTGCCGTGCCATGCGTTGGGAGGTACTGAACTGGAACAAGTCAGCCATCGAGCTCTATAAATCGCTTGGAGCGAGTTTCCTTGATGATTGGCGATTGGTTTTGCTGCCAAGCGAGGGAGTGCGGCGCCTGGCGGAGAAGGCTGCATGAACTTGAAGATTCGGGTTATCGGTGCGGGTCTGGCCGGATCCGAGGCGGCGTGGCAAATTGCGCGCCGTGGCCTTGCGGTCGAGTTATTTGAAATGCGTCCGGTGCATTCGACGCCAGCGCATCAGACCGGCGACTTCGCCGAATTAGTCTGCTCGAATTCCCTCAAGTCTGATACGGAAAACACTGCTCCCTGGCTGCTGAAGGAAGAAATGCGGCGAGCAGGTTCGCTGCTGATGGAGATTGCTCATGAGTGCGCGGTTCCCGCCGGCCATGCACTCGCTGTGGATCGTACAACGTTTGCCGCACGAGTCACTGAAGCAATCTCGCGCGAGCCACTGATCACGGTTCGGCGCGAAGAGGTGACCAGAATCGATGAAGACCACATTACCGTCATCGCTACTGGCCCTCTGACTTCAGACGCTTTGTCGCAGGAGATTGCCCGCCTGAGCGGCTCATCCCATCTGTACTTCTACGATTCGATCAGTCCGATTGTCGAGGCCGAATCAATTGATATGACAGAGGTGTACTTCGCCGCGCGCTACGACAAAGGCTCCGCCGATTACGTCAACTGCCCAATGTCGAAGGAAGAATATGACCGCTTTTACGACGCGCTGCTTTCAGCGCAATCAGTCGAGGAGCGCGACTGGGAGAAGCTGAATTATTTCGAGGCCTGCCTGCCCATCGAAGAAATCGCGCGCCGTGGGCGGGATACGCTGCGCTTCGGCCCGATGAAACCAGTTGGGCTGAAAGATCCTCGCACCGGGCTGATGCCATATGCGGTTGTGCAACTGCGCCAGGAAAACCTGCGGGCGGATTCTTACAATCTGGTCGGATTTCAGAACCACTTGAAATTCGGCGAGCAGTCGCATGTTCTGCGGCTCATTCCCGGCCTGGAGAAGGCACGCTTCGTGCGTTACGGCCAGATTCATAGGAACACCTACATCAACGCTCCCACACTCTTGAGCGAGACACTGCAGATGAAAGAACACTCGCATGTTCTGTTTGCCGGCCAAATCTGTGGAGTGGAAGGCTATGTCGAGTCAATAGCCACGGGCCTTATGGCTGGTATTCACGCCTCAGCGCTGGCGTCTGGCGCTGAACCCGTGTCGCCGCCCCGAGCGACGGCTTTCGGATCGCTGGTTCACTACGTCACCCACGCTGATGCGAGAAATTTTCAGCCGGCGAACATCACGTTCGACCTGCTGCCGAGACTTTCAGAAAAGATTCGCGGCCGCCAGCAGCGCCACCGCAGGCAATGTGAAGTTGCGCTCCGGGGGTTTAAGCAGTGGCTGGATAACATCGAAGCCAAGGCAGGCCTAAGAAATCAGGTGATAACAATCAATTAGAATTTGCGAATCGGCAATTACGAATCGTTCTAATGCCGGAAGTGCCTTACGCCCGTAAAAATCATCGCTAGCCCAAATCGATCCGCAGCTTCGATTATTTCCTGATCCCGCACCGATCCGCCCGGCTGAATGATGGCCGTGGCTCCAGCTTTCGCGATCTCTTCGACTCCATCGGGGAATGGGAAGAACGCGTCGGAAGCTGCGACCGTTCCTTTCAGCGGCAGCACGGCCTTCTGCGCGCCGATTTTGCAGGAATCCACGCGGCTCATCTGGCCCGCGCCCACGCCGACGGTTTGGCCATCACGCGCGTAGAGAATCGCATTGGACTTCACATGCTTGCATACTTTCCAGGCAAAGAGCAGTGCGCGCTTTTCTTCAGCGGTGGGCTGACGCTTGGTCACAACCTTCAAATCGTTCTCAGACAACGGGCGAACGTCCGCATCCTGCACCAGAATTCCGCCAGAAACATTTTTCAGAACCCATTTTTGCGGAGCGTGTGAAATTTCGATCAGTCGAAGATTTTTCTTGGCCGCGAACGTGGCCCGAGCAGACTCGTCGAACGAGGGCGCAGCAATCACTTCGAGGAAGAGCTTGGCCATTTCTTCGGCAGCATCGGCATCAATCGGGCGATTCACGCCGATCACACCCCCAAACGCAGACACGGGGTCGCATTCAAGAGCCTTCTTGTACGCCTCCGTTAGAGTCTTGCCGGTCGCCGTGCCGCAGGGATTGGTGTGCTTGATAATCGCGCAGACCGGCTCATCAAATTCCTGAGCCAGATCCCACGCTGCCTGCAGGTCGACAATGTTGTTATAGGAAAGTTCTTTACCCTGCCACTGGCGTGCATTGGCGATACCCGCGCCTGATCCATCCGAATATATCGCAGCCTTCTGGTGGGGGTTCTCGCCGTAGCGCAGGTCCATGACTTTGTTGAAGGAAAGCCGCAGCGTCTTGGGGAATCCTTCTTCGGCAGCGTGCAACTCAAATCGTCCATTCGCGCTCACACGCTCAAGCGTAGAAGCGATAGCGGAATCGTACGCCGCCGTGGTGGCAAAAGCCTTCTGAGCGAGCCGCCATTTCGTAGTCGAGGAAAGCGCCGCGCCGGATTTGGCCATCTCTTCAGCAATCCCGCTGTAATCTTCCGGTGAGGTGACCACCGCGACATCCTGAAAATTCTTGGCCGCCGAGCGGATCATGGATGGGCCGCCAATATCGATATTTTCAATCAGATCCTCAAAATGCACGCCCGGCTTGGCTGCGGTTTTTTCAAATGCATAAAGATTCACCACCACCATGTCGATCGGCTGGATCCCGTGCTCGGCGACTGCCGTGCGGTGCGAAGGATTTTCACGGCGATGCAGAATCCCCCCGTGGACTTTCGGATGCAGCGTTTTCACCCTCCCATCCAGCATCTCTGGAAATCCAGTTAGCTCGGAAATGTCTTTGACAGAGATTCCCGAGGCCCGCAGCATCTTGGCCGTGCCGCCAGTCGAAATTAATTCCACGCCCATGCCGGCGAGCTTTTGGGCGAAATCAACCAGACCGGTTTTATCGGTGACGCTAAGGATGGCGCGACGAATGGGGGCTCGGGCGTCTGACGACATTGATGGCCTCGAATGCGGGAATGACAGGGGAAAATTTTACCAGTAGAAGCGGCCGCCGTGTGGGCCGGAGAATTGAGGAGCGGCGATGTGGGAGATATTAGTGGTTTTAGGGAACAGGCAGGTTGCTAAGTCTTTGCCTTGGCCTTCAGCTTTACATGCCCGCCATGCATTTCGACGCTGTATTCAACCGCTTGGCAGCCATACTGCTTGCGAATCTGGGCGGTTTTCTTCTGCACAAACGACGTGAAGCTATCGAGAGTTCCCGAGACGCTCTCGCCAGCCTTCTTCTTTGCTTCCATCAGTGCCCGATAAAGCTTGAGTACCTGTTCGTGCTCGGCGCTCACGTCTGAGCACTGCACCGTAAACGGTCTCTCTTCAATGGCCGGTGCGGCGGCGGCGGCGGTTCCACCCGCCTGCCCGACTCCGTAAACTTTGTGCTCGGGTTCATGTTCCTCCTCGCGCACGCCCTGGATCGAAAGCAGTGCATCCTGCGGCCGCCGGTAGCCCTCTTCGCGAATTCGGCTTTTCTTGCGCCACAAATCACTATAAATGGCATAACGCTGCGCCATTTCGTTGTAGCGAAAACGCTGGGTGAAACTCATGCGGCTGCCATCACTGTACTTGCGCAGCAAACTGAGAACCTTCCACTCGATGTCCGAGGGAGGCTTCTTGCTCGGATTGCTAAAGTAAATCTCGTACTCGATCTTCAAGCGCCGCAGGCTCGAGTCGAGAAGGTTTAGTTCTTCGTCGATGGTCACCTAGACTTCTCCAACCGTTAGTTTAGGGATTTGGAGCGAGGGCGACGAGGTGTCCGTTGGCCACAGGATGGATGGAACCAAAGTACCCAAAACAGCCGTCAGCAATCAGCCTTCAGCCGTCAGTTTTCAGTCGCCCGCGAAACTCGGCAGGATGCAAGGGAAACGTGGCCTTCGGCAGAGTTTGGGACCAAACGTCAAAAACTCAGAGCTGAAAGCTGAGGGCTGAGAGTCTACCTTCCCGCATTCGCGGCCATCTTCTTCACCATGGCCAATACCAGCTTGCGGTCGCTATCGTTCAGACTGACGGCGTAGCGGCGGATTTGGCTGAGGAAGCGGACTTCATCATCCGAAAGTTGCGGCAAGCCTTTGGAGCCATTGGTGTGCCCGGAGTCGGAGAAGAACTGCGACAGGGGAAGCTCCATCGCTCCAGCGATTTTAGCCAGTGTATCGAGAGAGGGAATCGTGTGACCGTTCTCCACCCGCGAAAGATAGCAGCGCAGCAGGCCAGTGCGCTTTTCGATATCGCCCTGCGACATGCCTTTTTGCAGTCTGTAGCTTCGGATGGTCTCGCCGATATTCATAGATAATGCAGCCAACGGACGCTCCTGAGGATGGCTGCATAGTAACCAGAGTAGTACCGTCTGGCAAGTAGAATTTCACTGCACAAAAATTGGGCAGTAGCGCCCCCAGTTAATCGCCGCCCGGCAATCGAGAATCGCTGTCCGCCGGGCATGATCGCTTCTGTTATCTCTGCTGGTGCCCCGCTCTGCCGAATAGTTGGGCCTCCGCCGCCCTTCGAGCATAATCATCGCAGTTCATCCCATACACAGTTCGGGGGCTGTCTATTACGGCAGCTATTCATGGCAGGACAAATCATCCCGCGATCATTGTTGTCGCTTGCGACGAAGCTTTGGTAGAAAAAGTCGAGTCCGCGCCCGGCACCGTCGGCCTGGTGGACGTTTATTCGATTACTGGAGGAGTAAATGTGCTGCGCGCTTCCGGCAAGCTGCCGCTTGAGCCCGGCTATCCGCTGCACGGGAATTGATCATCCGTTTTGTGCCCGCGTTCATCTGTCATCCAGGCAAGCCGCAAGGAAGGGACAAGCGTGAGCGGCACTGGGCCCAACCCTACGCCACAATCTGGAACTTCGCGCCGTTTCCCACGTTATCCACTGGACGTCCGGCTCTCGGTAAATGTCTTCCGGCCTTCCGCCAATCTTTCGCTATGGGGACGTTCAAGCGAAATCGGAGAAGACGGCATCGGTGCAACTCTCACCGGCGAACTGCAAATTGGCGAAGTCGTCTCCATGGAACTTTCATTGCCTATGGCGGCCTATCCCATTAAGTTACGTGCTCTGGTGCGTTATCGTGATGGCCTGCGCCACGGTTTCGAATTTCTCGCCGTCGGTGCGGAACAGCGCAAAGCCATCCGCCGGGTTTGTGAAATGCTCGCCGCCGGAACCTGAACTTTGTCCTCTCACTCTCCTACAATTACCTTTGTAACTTTCGAGTCATAAGCAGCCGTTCTACCATCCCGAAGTCGAGCTCTGGGACCGAATCGGGAGGATTAATGGGTGAGAAAATCACCCGGCCGGCGAACTCCGCCGAAGTGTCGCGGGCCAAGCATCTTAAGGAAGCGCTGCATCGCGGCGTTCCTACACTTTCCCGGACGGGCGAACAGACACCAGTGCCTAGGCCGGCCCCGGCTGCTGCGCTGGACGATCCCGCAATCCAAAGAGCCTATCTCGAAGAGTTGGTCGAGTGCGCGCCCGAGGCCATCAGCATTCTCGACGATCAGTATCGTATTGTGCGCATTAATGGCGAGTTCACCCGTATGTTTGGCTTCTCTCCCGAAGAAGCGATCGGCCGACGCATTGATTCTCTGATCGTGCCGCCGGACCGCAGCTCGGAGACGCATTGGATTGGCGATGCCCTAAGACAAGGACAAAAGGTAAGTCTCGAGACCAAACGGCAGCGCAAAGGTGGCACTCTGGTTGATGTATTTGTCTCAGGTGCGCCAGTGATTGTCGCAGGTCAGCAAGTCGCCGCCTATGTTTTATACCGCGACATCACAGATCAAAAGCGGGCGGAGTCGCTCAGTTCGGCGCTCTATCGCATCGCCGAAAAAACCACTTCAGCCGAAGACCTGAACCAATTCTATGGCTCTATTCACGCTACCGTCTCTGAGCTGATGTACGCGCGAAATTTTTACATCGCTTTGTACGATCCGGTAACTCAACTGCTCAACTTTCCTTACTTCATCGATGAAGCAGATCCACGGCCAGCGCCCAAAAAGCTTGGCCGCGGTCTTACTGAATATGTTCTTCGCACCGGCGAACCGTTGCTTTGCACTCCGGAAGTGTTTGATTCTCTAGTGAAGCAAGGCGAGGTCGAATTGATTGGGGCGCCCTCTCTGGATTGGATGGGCGTGCCCCTCAAAGCTGCCAACAGGGTCTTCGGAGTTCTGGTTGTTCAGAGCTACACCGCGAATGTCCGCTATGGTGAGAAGGATCGCGACATACTGACGTTCGTCTCTCAGCAGCTTGCCAGCGCGGTCGAGCACAAGCGGCATGAGGAAGCGCTGCGCCGCTCAGAAGCGCGCTACCGCTCTCTGGTGCAGTCCGCTGTATACGGAATCTACCGCTCGAGCATGGAAGGCAGATTCCTCGACGTGAATCCGGCGCTCATTGCCATGCTGGGCTACAGCTCAATCGAAGAAGTCCTGTCGCTGGACACCAAGGTTGATGTATTTGCCGATCCGGAGGAACACGCGCGCCTAATCAATGAATTTCGCCGTGGCGCACGGCTGGAGAACGTCGAGATCCGCTGGAAGCGCAAGAACGGCAATGCCATCACGGTCCGGTTGAGTGGTCGAGCCGTCACCAGCCCCGAGGTGGCTGAGCAGGTTCTTGAAGTGATTGCCGAAGATGTCACCGAACGCCGCGTGTTGGAAGATCAGTTCCGTCAGGCGCAGAAAATGGAGGCCGTGGGACGACTCGCCGGCGGTGTGGCTCATGATTTCAACAATCTTCTGATGGTGATCAGCGGTTATACCGAAGTTCTCCTCGAGAACACAGGTCGTAACAATCCCATGCACCCGAAAATCGCGGCCATCCAACAGGCAGCCGAGCGCGCGACCACCCTCACTCGTCAACTGCTCGCCTTCAGCCGCAAGCAACTTCTCGAGCTCAAAGTCGTGGATCTGAACACGATTATCCGGGATATGGAGCGGCTGCTGCGCCCGCTGATCGGGGAGAACATCGAGCTGCAAACTCGTTTGGCAAACGACTTGGGTCGAACACGCGCTGATGCCGGCCAGATCGAGCAGGTCGTTATGAACCTGGCCGTAAATTCAAAAGACGCGATGCCTAGCGGCGGTAAGATCACCATTCAGAGCAGCAATGTGCATTTGGGAGATGACCTCCGGCGCCTCTACAACTACATTCAACCCGGCCCATACGTAATGCTGTCCATCGCCGATACAGGTCATGGCATGGATCGCGAAACCCAGTGCCGAATATTTGAACCTTTCTTCACCACGAAAGAAAAAGGTAAGGGTACGGGCCTTGGTCTTTCTACCGTCTATGGCATCATCAAGCAAAGCGGCGGTTATGTTTTCGCGCAGAGCGAAGTAGGGAGCGGGACGACTTTCCGCATCTATCTGCCCAGGGTACAAGATTCTGCAGAACCATGCTCCGTGCCAGCCTCGCAAGCTGCCGGTGGCGGTTCGGAGACGGTTCTTCTCGTTGAAGATGAAGAATCGGTGCGCCAATTGGTTCGAGAAACTCTGCAATCCAAGGGTTACAAGGTCCTGGAAGCAGAAAATGGCGAGGCGGCGTTGCGTATCGCTAGCGCGCACCTGGGTTCGATTGACATGCTCATCACCGACGTTGTAATGCCCGGCATGAGCGGCCGCGAGCTCTCGAAAAAGCTTGACGAGGCACGTCCGAAAACCAAAGTGCTTTATCTCTCCGGCTACACCGAAGATGCCATCATGCAACAGGGCGTCTTCGAAGCCGGCACGGCCTTCCTGCAAAAGCCTTTCACGCTACAGATGCTCTCCCGCAAGGTACGTGACGTCTTGCGCGGCTCGCGCGGATAATCTCTTTCTAATCAACAACCCTCAAAGCTTTGGAGTGTCATCCACTCGGCTGTGCAACTTTTTCGTCCATTGTGCGTCCTATCTTGTGGGACCCATTGGAAATCCATTCGTGTGACTTAGCCGTAAACTAAACGGGAATCTTTCGATGCTGATCAAAAAGGCCGCAGATATTCGCTCATCTGAAATAACTTCCAAGAGCCTGTATTTAAACCGGCGCAGGTTCCTGGCCGGCACAGCGATTGCAGGCGCGGCGGCATTGGGCGGCTCAGCAATTAGCAGATTATCCTCCCCATCGACGATCGCCCAAGCAAATGCCAAAATCGACGGCATTCAGAAGAACAGCTTCTCGACGGCTGAGAAGATCACTCCTTTCAAAGATGTCACTAATTACAACAATTATTACGAGTTTTCGACCGATAAATACGAGCCCGCCGGGCTTGCGAAAGACTTTAGGACTCGTCCATGGACCGTTACCATTGACGGTCTCGTAAAAAAGAAGCAAGTGCTGGACGTTGACAGCATCATCAAGATGGCCTCTCCCGAGGAGCGCATTTATCGCCATCGTTGTGTGGAGGGCTGGTCGATTGTTGTGCCGTGGGTGGGGTTTTCACTGAATGAACTGATCAAGCGCGCCGAGCCTCTAGGCAAAGCACAATTCGTGGAGTTCACTACGCTTTACGCACCCAACCAGATGCCGGGGCAGCGTGTTCCCGTGCTCGATTGGCCATACGTTGAGGGCCTGCGCATGGATGAGGCTATGCACCCGCTCGCGCTGCTTTGTTTCGGCATGTACGGTGAAGTCTTGCCGAATCAGGATGGCGCGCCGCTGCGCATTGTGATTCCGTGGAAGTATGGTTTCAAAAGCGCGAAGGCGATTGTGCGGATCCGTTTTACTGACAAGCAGCCGGTAAATAGCTGGAATAAAGCTGCGCCGAACGAGTACGGGTTTTACTCGAACGTGAACCCGAATGTAGATCACCCGCGCTGGAGTCAAGCTAAGGAGCGGCGTCTGGGTGAGTTCTTAAAACGTCCGACGCTGATGTTTAACGGCTACGACCAGGTAGCTAGCCTATACAGCGGGATGGATCTGAAGAAGAATTTCTGAAGAGCAGTTGTTTCCTCTGTGTGCCCCTGTGTCCTCTGTGGTTATTGCTACCACAGAGGCACAGAGGTGCACAGAGTCAAGCTCACAGAATCACGCGTTCATCTCCCACTCGGCGCGTAACCCGCTCCCGATCCAAGTACTCGAGCAATGGGATCGCGTATTTCCGGCTTACTCCCGTCAGATCCTTAAACCTCGCTACATCCATTTTCGGAGACTTCGACTTTTCCGCTCCCAACTGCCTGCGCAAATTCTGCAACGCGTCGCTGTGAAAGACCAGATCGTCCGAAATCTTGATCAGCACTTTATCTCGCAACAGCAGTGTGACCAGTTTTTGCGCTCGCGCCTTATCAACCTTTAATCCTGCGAGTACATCCTTCAGGGCAGGAACTTTCAATCCGGCCGAGGCGAATGCCCTCTCGATGATCTGTTTCGATTCCGCCTCTTCATCTTTCATCACCACGCCGCGTCCGGCCAAGCGAACAAACTCTCCAACAATCTCTACCTTTTTCGCATTCGCCAAAGAGTCGAGAGCGTAGCCAAAGACTCCTGGCTCTGCGTCCAGTGCTTCACGAAGAGCTTCCTTGCTCATGCCAGCAACCAGCGGGTTTTGCTGATGGAATTTGGCGAGTTTACTTTCCAGTTCTGATTTCATCGTCTCGATGGCGCTTGAGCCGACTAACAAGTCTCCGATCGAGATGATTGCGCCCTCGGCGATAGAGTTACGCAAATAGTTGTTGATTTGCTCACGGCGCCATCCCGTCTCAGCAACCGCTGCCGTAAGCGGAAGCCCGCGGTCGCCGCGGCGTTCAGCGGGGCTGCGTCCAACACTGCTCCCCCGCCGATAGTCACGACCGGAGAAAACTTCCGGATGATGAAACGATCACCCGGCAGCAGCAGGACGGGGTCATTCAGACGCAATTGCGCAAGTGCAGTTTGCCCCGGCCCGATCTGCTTTTCGTCGTAGAGCGTGACGGTGGCAATCGTTTCGGAAGTGTAGGCATGCAGGTGCACCCGTGCGCGGTCCTTAAGCGTAGCCGACGATAGAAGCGAGAGCGATACGTCGAGGCGATTGCTTGAGTGAAAAGTCGCCGGTGGCGCCACCGCCATGCCACGCGCCAGTTGTTCGGTTCCGACTCCGGCCAGGTTCAGCGCGGTGCGTTCGCCAGCCGCTGCCTGTTCTGCGCTTTGGCCGTGGACTTGAATGCCTCGCACCCTCGCGCGTTGCCCGCGAGGAAAAATCTGCAGTTCGTCATCTTTACGAATGGTTCCCGAAATCAAAGTTCCTGTGACGACCGTCCCGAAGCCTTTCATGGTAAAGACCCGATCGATCGGAAGACGCGCGAGCGCGCCCGAGTCTTTCGCGTGAACTTCTGCTGCCGCTCTTATCAACTCCTGCTTGAGCTGATCCAGTCCTGCGCCGGTCAACGAACTTACCGGAATGATGGGCGAACGAGACGTATCAAGAAACGATCCCCGCAGGAAATCTTCGACTTCCAGCCGGACCACCTCCAGAGTTTCGGCGTCGACTAGATCGGATTTGGTTAATACGGTGATGCCCTGGCGAACGGAAAGCAGTCGGCAGATGTCGAAGTGCTCGCGCGTCTGTGGCTTGATCGATTCATCTGCCGCAATAACCAGAAGCACCAAGTCAATCCCGCCGATTCCGGCGAGCATATTGCGCACGAAGCGCTCGTGCCCGGGAACGTCGACAAATCCCAGCCTCAGGTTCTCGCCGTTTTGGCCGGGAAGTTCGAGGTGAGCAAATCCAATGTCGATCGTGATGCCGCGGCGCTTTTCTTCCTCCAGCCGGTCGGCATCAATACCGGTCAAAGCCTTGACTAGCGCGGTTTTGCCATGGTCGATGTGCCCGGCGGTGCCAACGATAACCGGCTTCATGCGAAAGCTAGTATAGCCGGGCAGGACCGACAGATAACTCGCGCGTCAGTTACCCGCTGCTTGAGTCTTTCGCGATGGAACCTCTCTTACACCCAGGAATGCGTCCCTCATCGTCCGCTCCGACGCCTGCCAGATCTTAACCACCTCGAACACGATCACCGTCGCATAGGTGACTGCAATCCAGACGCACACGGCCTCGATTGGCAGCCCGGCCCACGCCCCAATAAACAAGCCCATCATTTGTTGCTGCTGGTAACCCCACCAGCCGTAAGGAACGGCCAGGGTCGCCTCCCAAAACAGGCTCACGAGCAGAATAATGAACAGCGTCAGGCTCAAGGCCCGCCAATTGATGACCGGCCGAGCAGAGGGAAAGAAGCTGACCGCCGGGACAATGCCGCCCGCCACGAGAAGAGTGAAATATCCAGGGAAACCCGGACTATGCGAAACGAATTTCTTGTAAGCAATGGCAAGCCCGATCAGGGCCAATCCCAACACCAAAGATGTCGGATGAAACTGCAACAGCCGCCGGAGCTTTTTCGCTTCCGCCGGATAGTCAGGCACGTTATACGCGAGCAGCCAGTATTCGTCGAGCCAAACGTAAATCAGCAGCACCGCAATGAACCCGGTTAAGTAAAAGACGTACTCCTCAATGAGCACCGGCCCGCCCAAGGCTGGCGCTGGAATTCGCAGAGTGGCGGCGGGGTTCCGGTAAGTAAAAAAGCGATTGGCAAAGAAGTAGTCCAACGCGCAGCCGGCAATAAACAGGACCGAGATTGTGCGCGAGAAGGCTCGCTTAGGAATTTTTATCCCTTCTTGCGGAACGAACCACCATCCGATCACGATGATCGGAATAATGAACAGCAGCAGGATCACGGTGTATCCGTACGGCGTAGCGTCGGCAGGTGGAATCTGTGTAGGCGCCGGGATCCGCACGGTGTGCAGGGCGATCCCTGCCGGCACCGCGACCATCGCAAGCATGGCAACGACGAGTAACGCATTATTCTGCGGATCAGAAGAACTACGCGAGGAAGGTCTGGACATAAGAGGCACCTCCCGGAATTTCCGAAAATTCTGCCTCACAGTGCCCTTATACCGCAAGCATTATTACTAGAATTGCGGCTCTCCTCGGATCACCGCACAACTCACTCTTTCCTCCATTTCTGCAAGATGCGACAATAGAACATCCCATGACCTCTTTAGCCACTCCTGCCATCACAGGAGATCTCATCCGCCAACACGGCCTTACGCCCGAAGAATATGAAAAGGTCAAGAAACTGCTCGGCGGACGCGAGCCTACGATTACCGAACTCGGCATCTTCAGCGTGATGTGGAGCGAGCACTGCTCATACAAATCCTCTCGAGTGCATTTGAAGCGCTTGCCCACCCGCAGCCGCCACGTGTTGCAGGGACCGGGAGAAAATGCAGGGATCATCGACATCGGCGATGGCTGGGCCTGCGCATTTAAAATCGAGTCGCACAATCATCCATCGTTCATCGAGCCGTTTCAGGGTGCCGCGACCGGAGTAGGTGGAATTCTGCGCGATATCTTCACCATGGGTGCGCGTCCGGTTGCGGTGATGGACTCTCTGAGATTTGGACCGATCACCACTGATGTGGGGACGGGGCTTCGCCCCGTCCAGCCGGGTCAGAGACCCGGCTCCACACAAACTGAGATTCACAAGAATCATTCCGTCCTCGAAGGCGTGGTCAGCGGCATTGCGTCTTACGGAAATTGCTTTGGAGTGCCCAATCTAGGTGGCGAGACAAAGTTTGAGCCTTGCTATTCCGGCAATCCGCTGGTGAATGCGTTCGCGCTCGGCCTGGTGCGCAAGGATCAGATTTTCTACGCGCGAGCTTCCGGCGAAGGCAATCCAGTGATTTACGTCGGCGCCAAAACCGGGCGCGATGGAATTCACGGCGCGACCATGGCGAGCGAAGAATTCAGCGAGGCTTCGGAAGCCAAGCGGCCCAACGTGCAGGTTGGCGACCCCTTTCTCGAGAAATTGCTTCTCGAGGCCTGCCTCGAAGCCATGCAAACCGGTGCGATTGTCGGCATTCAAGATATGGGCGCCGCCGGCCTAACTTGCTCCACCTGCGAAATGGGCGCGCGCGGGCGCGTTGGAGTCGAGATCGAGATGGATCGCGTGCCGCAGCGAGAAACCGGCATGAGTGCATACGAAATCATGCTGAGCGAGTCGCAGGAACGCATGCTGCTGGTTGCCCAGAAAGGACGAGAGGAGGAAGTGTTCCGCGTCTTCGAAAAATGGGGGCTCGACGCTGTCGAAGTCGGGCGCGTGACCAAAGACGGGAAGATGCGCGTGCTTGAGCACGGGGAAGTTGTGGCCGAGATTCACAACGAAGCGCTCACGGATGACGCGCCTTTGTATAAGCGTCCGTTGGAGCGCTGGGAACCGCCGGTCCCGCGCGAGACGCCGGGGCACATCAAGCTGGGTGAATCCGGAGACCTCACAGAAAATCTCAAGCAGCTTCTGGCCAGCCCCAATATCTGCAGCAAGCGCTACATTTGGCAGCAATACGATTCCATGGTGCAGACCAACACAGTCGAAGGCCCCGGCGCAGGCGATGCCGGCGTCATCCGAATCAAAGGCTCGCAGCGTGGCCTGGCCATGGCGCTCGATGGCAACAGCCGCTGGTGCTATCTCGATCCGCGGCTTGGCGCGATGCACGCCGTTGCTGAAGCCGCGCGCAACGTCGCCTGCACAGGCGCAACCCCGGTCGGCGCCACGAACTGCCTGAACTTCGGCAATCCAGAGAAGCCGCACATCATGTGGCAGTTCTCGCAGGTGATTGATGGTATGACCAAAGCTTGCGAAGAACTGGACGTTCCCATCACTGGCGGAAACGTCAGCTTTTATAACGAGACTTTAGGCGAAGAGATCTATCCGACCCCCGTCATCGGCATTGTCGGGATACTCGAAGACGTGCACAAGGCCGTGAGACCGGATTTTCGCGAGCCGGGGCGAAGTATCGTCCTGCTTCGCGCTTCCGAGCAGGGTGATGTTACCGACGCGGAATCAGAATTTGGGTCCTCCGAATATGCCAAGGAAATTCTGGGCGTGGTTTGGGGCTATCCGCCAGAGCTGGAGCTTGAAAGCGAAGCGGCGCTGCAACAAGCTCTTGTTGAAATGGCGCAAGCCGGATTGCTCGATTCGGCGCACGATTGCTCCGAGGGCGGCCTCGCTGTCGCCCTTGCGGAGTGCGGCTTTGCGCACACTGTCGGCTCGAACATACAGTTAGAGTTGCTGGGCCTTCCCGCCGAGTTCGTCCTCTTCGGCGAGGACGCCAGCCGCGTCGTCATCTCCTGCAATCGTGATAATCTGCCGCGAGTCCAACAAGTAGCGATAAAATACAGGCTCACCGCTGACATAATTGGTGAGACAGTTCCGGGCCACATGGAGGTCACGCTGGACGGGCGTGTTGTGATTTCAACACCGGTTGCGGAGTTGCGCGACGTGTACGAAGGCGCGCTGGAGAAGGCCCTGCAAACGGAGCCGCAGTTCGGCGCTGCAGATGGAGGTTGAACTGTGTTCAATGTCCTCGATGAAGATGTCATCCTGACCCTGAGCGCAGCGAAGGGGAAAGGAGCTATGCATTGCAGTCTGGAAGGAATGCAGAATGCATAGATTCTTCGGCGCAAACAGCGCGCGCCTCAGAATGACAAGTTGCTCAGCTGGGAGCTAGAAGCCAATAGCTAAACGCTAAATGCTACCTTTCGACAAATTCCGTGAAGAGTGTGGGGTGATTGCCATCTATGCGCATCCTGAGGCGGAGAAGCTTGCCTATCTCGGCCTGCACGCCTTACAGCATCGCGGACAGGAATCGGCTGGCATCGTCACCTCCGACGGCATGACCTTGCATCCCTACAAAGCGATGGGGCTAGTCGCCGACATCTTCACCGAAGAAGTGCTTTCGCAATTGCATGGCACGCTCGCCATTGGACACACCCGGTACTCGACCGCAGGTGACTCGGCGCTGCTAAACGCACAACCCATCCTGGTGCAATCGAATAAGGGCAGAGTGGCGCTGGCGCACAATGGAAATCTGGTAAATGCGCCAGAAATTCGTTCTCGCCTGGAGACGCAGGGCTCGATCTTTCAGACCAACAGCGATACTGAAGTGATCGTTCACCTCATCGCTCTTTCCAAAGAACATACTTTGCCCGAAGCCATGGCCGATGCTCTTCGGCGCGTTGAAGGCGCGTTTTCGCTGGTGATGATCAGCCCAGATCGAATTTTTGCCGCCCGCGATCCGCGTGGCTTCCGCCCACTAGCCATGGGACGCATTCCGCGACTGGAAGTCCAGAAGCAGGACACGATCGTGTTCGCGTCCGAAACCTGTGCCTTCGATCTGATCGGCGCAATCTACGAGCGTGAAGTCAAGCCGGGTGAGTTGGTCGTCGTTGGGCCGGAAGGAATCACTTCCCGCTTCTATACCTCTGCGGCGCCGCAATCGAGCTGCATCTTCGAGCACGTGTACTTCTCGCGGCCCGACAGCATAGTCTTTGGGCGTGCCGTTCAAGAGAGCCGCGAGGAACTCGGGCGGCAACTTGCGCGAGAAGCTCCAGCGGAGGCCGACATCGTGGTGCCAGTGCCGGACTCGGGGGTCACCGCAGCCATGGGCTACGCCTCCGAAAGCGGAATTCCATTTCGCTTCGGCCTGATCCGCAATCACTACATTGGACGCACTTTCATCGAACCTCGGCAGACGGTACGCGACTTCGGCGTAAAGCTTAAGCTAAATCCGGTCCGCAGCCTGCTCGAAGGCAAGCGCGTCGTGCTGATTGATGACTCCATCGTTCGCGGCACCACCAGTCGCAAGATCGTGCGCATGATTCGCAACGCGGGAGCCAAAGAAGTTCATATGCGCATCTCCTGTCCGCCGACGATTTCTCCTTGTTTTTATGGGGTGGACACGCCTTCCAAAAAAGAGTTGATCGCCGCAAATAAGTCCGTGGAAGAGATTCGTGACTTCATCGGCGCTGAGTCGCTGGCGTTTCTCTCGCTGGAGGGTCTGAAGAAGGCTTGCGACGACGGCGCCCAGACTCGCTATTGCACAGCCTGCTACACAGGTTCTTATCCTACCAACTGGGTTGATGTGGAAGAGATACAGCCTGCCGCGGTCAGCAAACGATAGCTTGATGACGTAAAGACGGGCGAGGACGCGCCGTCCTCCATCGAAGCCATAAGCAACTCACTGCGGAGTTCCTTCGAATAAGGGATATAACTGATCGCCGATCACGCGGTAGATACTGAAAGCCCTTCCCGCATCGGAGACTTGTCGGAAGAGCAGCTCGCCCCGGCCGTCGCCATCGGCATCCACAGCGTCGATCAGCTCCATGCGAGGCAGCACATCCAGATGCTGCGAGTCAGTGACGTTGGAGAACGCCTTATGCAGTTCTCCGTTCAAATCTTCGCGCGCGACTAAGGTGACGAAGTATTCACGCTCCGGACGCTGTTGCAATCGCGCGGACGTGGTTAGCACAAGCACCGGCTCGTTGCTGCTGGAAAGATCGAAGATATGAAGCTGCGTGTTTTCGAAAGTGGGCTGCTGCCGCGCGATGGTCGTCCGTGCTGTCCGTGTCGGCACGGATGCCGCAATCGTTTCTGCAGCGAGCTGACGGTCACGAGCGCGAACCTCATCAGCCGCGAGCGCAAGAATCTTTTTTCGGAATTGCTGCTCTTCCTCTGGCTTGGTGCTGAAGGCGTAGCTACTGGGCTCAGGACCCCCAGCGTCCGAGATTGCGGGAATTAGCTGAATTGAACTTGACGTCGCAGCCGGGTTCGCGGGCTTAGCGGATGCGGTCGGTATCGTGGAACTCGCAACCGACTTCGCGGGAGGCTGTGCTTCTGAAGACGATTTCCCGCGTTTTAAAACCGGCCGATTGGGGTCTTCCTGCTCAGGAGGAGCCGAGGCAGCCGGAGCTGTCGGCGCAGGAGTCGGCGTAGATGAGGTAGACGCTGGGGCGGGTTTCGCAGTTTCCGGGGGCTTGGGTTTTTCTGAACCCGAACGCCGCAATACTGGAGGCCGGTCGGACTCAGGCTCAGTTGGCTTCGCCTGCAGCACTTCTCTCTTTGCCGCCGCGGCTGCGAGTTGCTCAGCAGATTTCCAGGTCCCTTCGCCGATCCAACTTGATCCCGCGCGGGCCGCACCCGTGACTGTGAACAGACCCCGCGAGACTCCGCTCTTCACCGCCTCGTAAACTGTCCCAGCCTCTAGCGCCATCGGGACAGGAGCCGCTTTGTACGCGCCGGCATCGTAGAACCTACCGTCATACATGATCGTGATTGGAATTAAGTGGGCCTTGCCATTTGCTGCAAGCTCGATTAGTCCGAGCGCTCGCGGTCCTTTGTCCACGGTACCTCGACGACTGGCTTGACCCGGCGAAAGCTGGGTCACTGCAAGCGCCACGCTGGCAACAGTGACGATTCGCCGCAGCTTGCGGTATAAAGTTGAGCGGTCAGAAGGAGCATCTGCCATGCATATCAATGATAAAGCCCCGGAGTTTACTTTGCCGGACCAGAACGGTCAGAACGTGTCGCTCAAGGATTTTCGCGGCAAGACGGTGGTGCTGTTTTTCTTTCCCAAGGCCGATACTCCGGGTTGAACCATTGAAGCGTGCGGGTTCCGCGACGCATACAAGCAGTTGCAAAAGACCGGGGCAGTGATCCTGGGGATCTCGGCCGATCCGCCTCAGCGTCAGAAAAAGTTTGAGGATAAGTACGATCTCCCCTATACCTTGCTGTCCGACACCGATAAGAAAGTCTGCGAGGCCTTCGGCGTGATCAAAGAGAAGAACATGTACGGAAAGAAAGTGAAGGGGATCGCGCGAACTACGTTCGTAATTAGGCCGGATGGCCGTATCCGACACGTATTTGAAAATGTAAAAGCTCAGGGACACGCGGAGGAAGTGCTGGAATATTTGAAGGCCGCTTTTTGAGCGATGCGTGTGTGGGGGCGGGGCTTCGCCTCGCCCAGGTCGAGCGCAGCTCGACAGTAGAGATTGCGCCTTACACGGGACGAAGTATAGTCCCATCCTCCAAGAACAATCCCATCTTAGGACGGGGCATAGCCTCGTCCCCCACAAAAGAGTCACGACACAAAAGTTGGTTGAGGCAAAAGCATGAAAAAGTAAAACTATCGAGCCGGCCCCGCCCAGGTCGAGCGCAGCCCGACGGGAAGAAGCGGATCCTTCGACTCAGGCTGGACGGGGCACAGCCCCGTCACCACACAGGACTTGGGCGAATCAGCATTATGCAGAAGTACAACTATCGTCGGACTCTTCCTCACATTCAAAAAGACAATCGCCCACTCTTCGTCACATTCTCAACATATAAGCGATGGGTCTTGCCCGAATCAGCCCGTCAACTAGTTCTGGAGTGTTGTATTCAGGAGCATGCTCATACCATCGAACTGCATGCTGCGTTAGTAATGCCCGACCATGCACATCTCATATTCACCCCATTAATTAGTCCGGCACAGGAGACCTACAGTCTGCCGGATATCATGCGTCTGATAAAAGGGCGTGCTGCACGAAAGATCAACCTACTTCTAGGACGACGCGGCCCGGTTTGGCAGGAGGAGTGTTTCGACCACGTGTTGCGATCGAACGAAAGCCTCGCCGAGAAGATTGAGTACATCTGCCAAAACCCTGTACGTGCGGGGCTAGTGGAGTGCAGGAACGACTACCCTTGTCTCTGGCGAGGAAGGATACCGGTGCTATAGCTGTTAGTCTTCAGTGTCTGGGCGGGGCTTTATGTGGCGGCGTAGTTTGTGTGGGGGCGGGGCTTTGCCCTTGCCCCGCCCAGGTCGCGCAGCTCGACAGAAAGAAACGGATCTTCAACCCGGCTGGACGGGGCATAGCCCCGCCCCCACACAAGTCGTCCCCACACAAGCTCCTCTTACTTCACGCTCGCTGCTGCAGTCATCGTGAACGTCAGCGTCGACTCCGAATGAACCACAGCTTCTTGCTTGCCGGTTGCTGCGGCAACTCCGGTTCCGGCGCCTGCGCCAACCGCGGTCCCAATCAGAGCGCCCTTGCCTCCGCCAGCCAATCCGCCGATCAGCGCGCCGGCTGCGGCCCCGCCACCAATCTTGGTCAGGTTGCTCTTGGTGTGGCTCTTGCCTTTAGCGTGGAAGGCCGTCGTTGAGACCGGTACATTCCGGCCATTCACTTCAACTGAGGTCAGGCGAAGCGAAAGCTCTCCCGGATCGTGTAGCCGGCCGCTGGATTTTGCGTAGGTTACTTTCCCGTGCGCAGGCGCGCCCGCCTTGGCGAGCGTCTTGCCGTTTACGACCAAGTCGCGAGCCAGGGTTGCATCAAACTTCTCTCCCGATCTGGCCGTACCGGAATTAATTCCTGATCCCATGCGCACGGTCACCTTTGTGCCGGCAGGGATACTTTGAGCCGCGGCGACTGCTGCCATTAGCAGCAACACCGAGGCGATCTTGAGCGATTTCCCGAGCATGAATCCTCCTTAAATGTTTGTTGTCACGAATCAAAATGGCGTGCTACACCAAATGAGTGGCGATTGGAATGGATAGTACTTCGCAGGTAACCAGATTGAAAGGCACCAAAGTACAACAGGATAAACTTGACCAACCGTTACCTCGGAAATTTTATGCGCGAGATCCGCGCGAGGTGAGCCGCGATCTGCTCGGCAAAGTTCTCGTTCGTCGCGAAGGCAGAAAGCTGCTGGCAGGAAGAATTGTAGAGGTGGAAGCTTACCTTGGCGACGATGATCCGGCGGCGCACGCAGCAGCAGGAAAAACTTTGCGCAACGCCGTGTTGTTCGGTCCGCCGGGGCACTCATACGTTTATTTCATCTACGGAAATCACTACTGCTTTAATGTTTCCTGTTTGCCGGATGGAATCGCTGGAGGAGTTCTGTTTCGCGCCCTAGCGCCGCTGTTTGGAATTGAAGCCATGGCGAGAGCACGTGGCGTTTCGGAAAACGGGAATATACGACTGCTGACCAGCGGGCCCGGAAGATTGGCCGAGGCACTCGGCATAACTCGTGAGCACGACAATGGCAAAGA
>WNGE01004264.1_pt1 | contig 21540 bp, 23 predicted proteins | sample 5400651 | NCBI WGS metagenome assembly WNGE01 (sample SAMN13153370, study PRJNA577476) | soil metagenome | isolation source: 60 cm soil or saprolite under grassland replicate 2 | place: USA:California | collected 2016-06-15 | reverse complement strand
AACAGATTGCTCGTGCGCCGCACGATTCCATGCACGGTGTAATCTTTCTCCAGGAGCAATTCGGATAAATATGAACCATCCTGGCCAGTAATTCCGGTAATCAGGGCAACTTTCTTGGATTCTTTCATCTAACGTCAAACCATGTCTTGCCGAGCTTCGTAATCATCAAAAGAGGAAATAATCAAGCTTATTGGCTGTTCAAGGAGGCAAACGTAACGATTACTTTGGTGCAACAAGACTCTCTAGCGACGAACAGCGTATTCCGACCGCGCAGCGCGCCGCCCGCGCACAGCGCTTAAAGCACCTAAAGCCTCACAAACGGCGCCGGATTCATGTCGGACATTGAATGCACCGAGACGAGACTGGGAGCAACAACGGCAAGCGTCGCGTCTACGATGTTACAGCAGCGCCAGCTCCTACGATGTCGTTTAATTGTATGATATCAGTCGAGCCCATTCGAATGCATCCATGATTCGCAGGGAAACCGAATGGGCGGTTTCTTGAAGCGCACCGAAGGTTAACCGTTGCAGTTAATTTCCGTTGCGCGACTTCGCTAGTCACCAAGATCGTTCTTACATCGCGGGTGTAATCTTAAGTTCGCTGGCGGCCGTGTCGGCATACGCTCGAGCGATTTGAGTAATGCGGGCCCGGACTCTTTTGGCCTCGGAGAGCTGTTAACGATTTCCCAAAACTTTTTCGTGAGCTCGGAATTAGGATGGTCGAATTGCGGATAGCGTTCAGAGTCCGCTCGTGGATCGTTCACATCGCAATTAAAGATGGGCCCGCGTGCTTTTTTTCTGGGGGAATTACCGCCAAACTGCCGAAAGAGCGTTTTCGGCAACTTCGACGTCATTTTCGGTGCGGCCTGCATGGCCTTACGTATGTAGGGGTGCCGGTCCATTATCGCGAATGCACTTACAGCGAACGCAACATCCAACGACGAGAAACGCGATCGCAATTCTCCTGAAAATTTTCGTATTCGTGGCAAGGAAAATCCGTATAAGTTCTTCCAGCGAATGAACGTACCTACTGGCGGGTCTCCACTCCGATCTGAATGAAAATACTGATCACCGGAATCTGTGGTTTTACCGGCAACACGTTCGCGCGAACATTCCAGGAGTCTAATTCCAGGGTCGAGCTTTGCGGTATCGACAACCTCCTGCGAGCGGGCAGCGAACAAAATCTCGCGCGCCTGAAGGCGGCGGGGGTCCGCTTTTTTCACGGCGACGTGCGCTGCCCAAGTGATCTCGATGTGCTACCGAACGTTCAATGGGTCATCGACGCAGCGGCCAATGCAAGTGTGCTGGCCGGCGTCAGCGGCGACTCGAGCAGCCGCCAGTTAATGGAGCACAATGCGGTCGGCACAATCAACCTGCTCGAGTACTGTAAACGGACCAGCGCAGGTTTAATCCTGCTTAGCACCAGCCGCGTGTATTCGATCGCGCCCCTTGTCAGCCTGCCCCTCACCATCGAAAACCAAGCCTATTGTCCCCAGCTTGATTCCTGTTCTGTTGTCGGTTTGTCGAGCGAAGGCATCGCGGAGAACTTCTCAACCACACCGCCGCTCTCGCTTTACGGAGCCACGAAACTTGCTTCTGAGATACTCGCCCTCGAGTATGGCGAGGCTTTTAGTCTGCCGGTCTGGATCAATCGTTGCGGGGTGCTTGCAGGTGCCGGTCAGTTCGGCCAACCCGACCAAGGAATCTTTGCCTTTTGGATTAACTCTTATCTGCGACGGCAGCCACTTAGATATATTGGTTTTGATGGACAAGGACATCAAGTGCGCGACTGCCTGCATCCGCGAGATGTGGCGGAACTTGTCTGGAAGCAAATGCAATCGCCCGATCGACAAGTCGAGCACGTGCAAAACGTCTCCGGCGGTGTTGGTTCGGCTATGTCGTTGGCTCAGTTGAGCGCGTGGTGCGCCGCGCGTTTTGGAAAACACTCCGTGGGACGCGACTCTGGTTCGCGCCGCTATGACATTCCCTGGATCGTGCTGGATCCGGCCAGAGCAAAGCGTCAGTGGGATTGGCGGCCCACTGTTATGGTCGAGCAAATCCTTGAAGAAATCGCCCAGCACGCTCAAGCCCACCCTGAATGGCTCGAAATTTCGGGCTGCGCATGAGTCTTGCACCTGTCGGCAGAGCGCCGTTGCAGTTGCTCTCGGTGGTTATCCCGGCTCGAGATGAAGAGGACTGCATCGCATCGACCGTCGAGCATCTCCACGTCGAACTTCAGCTCCACAATGTGCCGTATGAGATCATTGTGGTGGACGATGGCAGCACGGATGAAACTTGGACGATACTCGAATCGCTCAAGACCAGCATTCCTACTCTGAGGCCGGTGCAAAATCCCGCGCCGCACGGGTTCGGGCGTGCCGTTGCATGCGGATTCGATCATATGGCCGGTGACGCTGTCGTCATGATGATGGCCGACGAATCGGACGATTGCCGCGACGTGGTTCGTTACTGGAAGAAATTGAATGAAGGTTATGAATGTGTTTTCGGCAGCCGCTTCATCAAAGGCGCTGGTGTGATCGATTATCCCTGGTTGAAGTTACGGCTGAATCGATTGGCAAATCTCTTTATCCGCATCTTGTTCCGCATCTCGCTTAATGACACCACCAATGCCTTCAAAGCCTATCGCAAGACTGTGTTGGACGGCTGCCGCCCGTTTCTCGCGCCTCATTTTAATCTTACTGTCGAATTGCCGCTGAAAGCTATCGTTCGCGGCTATTCATGGACGGTTATTCCCATCACCTGGCGTAATCGCCGCTTTGGCACGCCAAAGCTCAGAATTAAAGAAATGGGCAGCCGTTATTTTTTTCTCATAGCTTATGTCTGGCTCGAAAAATATTTCAGCAAGGGCGACTACATAAGAGCTTCAGACGAGCAGAATCAAGCCAGTGAAGTTCAAATCCGATCCGACGCAAAGACCATGAACTGATCCGCTGCGAAACGCATTCGTCACAGATGCCCACGCCAACCGCCAAATTTGTAAAACGCGCGGAAAGTTTTGCGAGAGAGTTTGTCATCAATCGAGCACGGATCCAGCGCATTGGATGGGGCACTACGACAATTTGTTTGCTACCATTCGGAGTGGATAGCTTTACTCGCGCACGCCAGAGAGAGTTGCCGCGCATGATCCGCAACCATCCGACGTTAGCAGGTTGTAACAAATGCAAATAATTAGAAATACGTGACAGTCATCGAAATCAGGCGCACGATGGCCAGTGGAAAGTGTTTGAAGCACCGGCAGTCGAACCTATCTTTTTGACACAAGAGCGGGCAAGCTTCGCTCCGGCGAAATTCGATTCTGGATTCAATCGGCACTGTCGAGCGCACGATCTTTTTGCGGAAGCGGATTGAAAACCATAACGAAGTTATTTAGGGAGTATGCACTTCACAAAGGCGAACCGGCCTGTTGACTAGTCTTGTAACGTGGCGAAAGGTTTCTTACGCTGCACGGTGACGCGAAAAAAATATCTATTCCGCTGGCTCGTGTGGTTACGAGCCAGTCTCGTTCTCGACTTAGCGCTGCTGAGTTTATGTGCGGTGGCACTATTCTATGGCATTCGCGCCACCGGCGATCTGGTGGCGACGATCGATGTCGATCTATGCCGTGATATCGGGCTGGCGCAAACGATTCTCGATCACCGCTACGGAGAAGATAACCTGTATCGGGGAGAAACCATTTGGTACAACCCGCTCCTCTCCATCATCATCGCCGGTGTGTCGCGCTTAACCGGTGTTGGGCCAGCTACTCTCACTGCCCGCGGTGGCGCTTACCTCAACTTGTTAGCTCCAATAGCTTTTTATGCGCTGGTCGCCTTTCTGTTTGACCGCCGGATTGCGCTCGCCAGCACAGCCGCATTTCTCTTTGCCATCATGCCACCCGATGCGCCTTCTTACGTTTCGGCGTCTTATTCTCCGTTATTGTACGGTGAAAATTTCTTCCAAGCGCTGTTTTACTTTAGTTTACTGGTTTACGCGAAGGCCCTCGAATCGCGAGGGCTGTGGTGGTACTTTGCCGTTGGACTTTTGCTCGGCATCACGTTTCTGGGGCATACAGCCCCAGCTCTCATTCTTGGCACGGTTATCGTTACCATGGAGGTAAAGAGCTGGATTGGGCAAAGGAGAAGTGGCCTAACAACTGGCTTTACCCGGGAAGTCGGAGGGCTGGGATTGATCATTCTTATTGCATTCATTGTCAGCCTGCCGTTTACGTTTTCGATTCTTGGCCGCTACCATCTCAGAATCCTGAATTCCGCGCCGAGTAACTGGATGTACGCATCGCTGACGTTGGCGAACATTGGTGGCTTTGCTCGAGAAAATCTCTCCTGGTTCACCGTAATCGCCGCTACGGGACTCGTCGCTCTGATCCTGGCGCGATGCAATTGGCCTCGAAGAAGCCTACTTTTCCCGTGGTTGGCTGTTTGTTGCGTGGCAGTGGCCCTGAATTACATCCAACAGCTAATCTCGAAGTTCCACCTCATGCCACACTTGCACCTAATGTTTGTGCCTGCGCATCATTTTCTTTTCTACTTCAAAGCGATAGAAGACATCCTGTTTGGTTTTGGCCTGGTATTCGTTTGCCAGTGGCTGTCTCGCCATATCGCGTCGACGTTTTTTCCCGCGACGTCTGGCAGCAGCCACCACGCTTTTCAGATTGAAACTCTCCTGATTTGGGCAAGCGTTGTTTTGTTCCTGGCGCTCGTGTTGCCCGCTTACGGCTCGCGCTGGGATTTCTTGGTGGCTGGCGACAGATCTTTAGCCGGCGCAAGATACCGAGAAGCCCGCATCGATGCCTATCGCTGGATCTTATCACATACCCAGCCCGAGGATGTTTTCTTAAGCAGGGGCGATAATCTTGATCTGACCGTGGTCGCTCCAGCCGCTCGAAAGGTCGTCGCCACTTCGTCACCTTATTTCTCAAACCCGTACGTGCCCTACACCCCGCGGGTCGAAGCGGCGACGCTGATGTGGAAGCAGCTCATCGCCGGGTCACCGGATGCCTTGCCCACTCTGAAGAAATACCAGGTCAGGTATCTAATCACTTTGTCCAGAGTTGCTAATCACATCCACCACCGCTCGGCTTTGTTTCTCTCTAGCGAAATTGCTAAGGAGGACGTGACGATATATCGTGTAACAAATCACTGACGCGTTCATCGGTAGCGGCTCCAAATTAGGAGCTGCGAAACCCGTAATAGCTTTACGCCGGAAGCTATCGCAACCCCGACGGTGACTAAGTCTCTCTCTGTCCCTCGCAATCACCGATGATTGTCTGAATCAAAGCTTTCTCTCGGCTCAACGAAGGTTCCATCAGACGATCAGTTACTTCGGGCCCATTTGGTTTTACTGCGGGACCGAGGAGATCAGGCGAGCGCTTGAAAGTCGTCTTAAGCAGACATTGTCGAAAGAGAACGTCGTAAGCTCTGCTTCTGCTGGAGGCGAAACATCGAAGCACTATCTGTATGTCTCGCCACTCGAGAATTCGAAAGCTAAATCAACACCGGATCAGAAGTGGTTCTTATCCGTTTTTGAAGCTCTCGGATTGGTCTCAAAGTAGGCAGATGTTAGAGACCACCGCGAGGCGAAGTCTTGGAGACGGACATCGCACACCACTGACTACTTCGTCGTCGGCAAACCGGCGGCTTTCCAAGCTTTGAAACCGCCGGCCATGGATCGGACGTTTTTGTAGCCCATTTTTTGCAGGCTCTCGGCGGCGAGTGCGGAACGTCCGCCTCCCCCGCAATGGCAAATGATCAATGCGTTTGGGTCGGGAACTTTTTCTTCGACGTCGAGCTCGATGGTGCCACGACTCATGTGCATCGCGCCGGGAATATGGCCTTCGTCCCATTCGTCTTTGTCGCGGACATCGACGATCGTCGCCCCGCCGGTTTTTAATTTCGCAGCGGCATCCGGCGGAGAAATCTCCGTGATATTCTTCTTCGCCTCCACAACCAGTTTTTCGAAACGAGTGTGCTCTGCCATACAGATTTCTAGCCACTAATGGACACGAATAAACACGAATTTTGTTCTCCTGATTGGTGTCCATTGGTGTTCATTCGTGGTTGGAATTTCTATTCGTAGCGCAGTGCTTCGATGGGATCGAGGGCGGCGGCTTTACGCGCAGGGTAAAAGCCGAAGAAGACGCCCACCGCTGCGCTGAACAAAAATGCGATGGCAATTGAGCTGATGGAAATCAGCGTGGGCCAATTCGCGTAGACCGACAGAATCTTTGATGCACCGATACCACAAACAATCCCAATCACGCCGCCGACGGAACTCAGCGTCACTGCTTCGATCAAGAACTGCGTGAGAATATCGCTGCCATGCGCGCCCACGGCCATGCGCACACCAATTTCGCGTGTTCGCTCGGTCACGCTCACCAGCATGATGTTCATGATGCCAATGCCGCCCACCACCAGCGATACACCGGCAATTGCGCCGAGCAAGACCGTCATCACGCGTGATGTCGCCGTGGCGGCTTCGGCGATCTCCTGTTGTGTGCGCACGGTGAAATCGTCGTCGCGCCCGGCGCGTATGTTATGCCGTTGCCGCAGCAACGAGATGATTTGTTGCTGGGCGGCTTCGACCTGACGCGCGTCGCCAATTTGCACATTGATGTTGCGCAAAGTACTGCCGCCGATCACGCGTTTCATCGCGCTGGTGTAGGGCATGACCACGATGTCGTCCTGGTCCACACCCTGCGGGCTCAATCCCTTGGGCGTGAGCACGCCAAGGATCGTGAATGGGACCTCTTTGATTCGCAAAATCTGGCCAACGGGATCTTCGTTACCGTAAACCTGTGTCGCAGTCGTGCGGCCAATCACGCAAACTTTGTTCGCGCTGCGCACGTCCTGTGGCGTAAATGGCGCGCCGTCTGCCAGTGGCCACTGCCGAATATCAAAATAATCTCCCGACTCGCCGTACAAGCGGGTAAACCAATTTTGGTTTCCGGCAGCCACTTGCGTAGTTGAAACAACTTCCTCACTCACTCCGATGACGCCGGGCACTTCACGCCGAATCGCTTCGGCGTCTTCAATTTTAAGAGTGCCGGCGCCGCCCCAGCCAGTGCGAATCCCGCTCGAAGTCGTGCTGCCGGAAAAAATGAGGATCACATTTTGTCCAAGGCTCGCGATCTGCGCCTCGACTTGCGCTTTCGCACCGTTGCCGATTCCAACCATCGCGATGACCGCGCCGACACCGATGATAATTCCCAGCGCGGTCAATACGGAGCGCATCTTGTTCCGTCGCAGCGCGCGGAAGGCGACGTTAAATGTGCGTGCGATCCTCATTTGGTTGTTGAAGCGTCAAAGTGCTACAAGCGTGGAAGAAAATCATCATTCACCCATTGTCCCCGGCGCGCCCGGCGGTCGCGCCCTACCATCTTGTTGAAGCTGCGTCGTTGCATCCAGGCGTTCTGAGAGTGTCCGATCAATCAGGATCACGCCGTCGCGCATGACTACATTGCGTTGGGCATAAGCCGCGATGTCCTGTTCGTGCGTCACCATGATGATCGTAATTCCACGCTCATTGAGTTGCTGAAAAATTCCCATGATCTCGATGCTCGTTCGGCTATCGAGGTTGCCAGTCGGCTCGTCTGCTAGCAGCACTTCGGGTTCGTTGACGAGTGCGCGAGCGATGGCGACCCGCTGCTGCTGACCACCTGAGAGCTGGCTGGGATAGTGTTCTTCGCGGCCGGCCAGCCCGACCGACGCCAGGACGCGATCTGCTTTTTCGCGAAGCTGGGCATTGGTCAGGCGCTGGGCGCTGTAAATCAGTGGCAGCTCCACGTTTTCTCGTGCCGACGTGCGCGGCAGCAGATTGAAATTTTGGAAGACGAACCCGATTTTGCGATTGCGAATATCGGCAAGCCGATCGCGATCGAGCGCCGAAACATCTGCATCATCCAGGATGTAACTGCCCGAGCTTGGGCGGTCGAGACACCCCAGAATATTCATGAGCGTGGATTTTCCCGAACCGCTCGCGCCCATTAACGCCACGAATTCGCCGCGTCTAATTTCGAGCGAAACGCCGCGCACAGCGCGCACATCCATTTCGCCAGTGCGATATGTTTTGTGCACATCGGTCAGCCTCACGAGCGCGCCATTATTCATGTCGATTATCTCTTTACAAACATTGTAGCCGCGTCTCTGTGAGATGCGCCTCACACGCGCTGCAAACACCCTAGTGCCGCGCTTCGCAGAGCGAAGCGGCTACAGAAGTCCGTGAGAGGCGGCGCGGTTTTCACAGAAATCTCGCTATCAAAATCGACGCCGCCCGCCGCTGAATGGATTTGCCGGCGGCGACGGCGCAGTGGCTGTCGAAGTCAGTTCGGCCGTGACAACGCGATCGCCTTCTTTCAGACCTTCCATCACTTCGGTCGTAATCCCGTCGCTGATTCCGGTTTTAATCTGCACTGGCCGCGGACGACTGGCGCCAGTTGGCAAAACATAAACCGTGCGCTCAGCTCGACCCTCCTGCCCAGCGCCACTGCGTCCTCCGCCGGGCCGTCCCGGGCGGCTCGTGCTGGTTCGTCTTATCTCAACCGGTGTCGCATCCGGCGGGCGATAGCGCAGCGCCGCGTTCTTGATTTGCAGCACGTTATCCTTGTGCGCGACGATGATTGCGACGTTTGCTGTCATTCCCGGTTTCAATTTCAAATCCGGATTGCTCACTCCAATAACGGTGTCGTAGGTCACGACGTTTTGGACGGTGATCGGCGCGTTCCGCACCTGGACGACTTTTCCCTGAAAAGTCTGCATGGGAAAAGCGTCCACTGTGAAGTCCACGCTCTGACCCACCTTCACGACGCCTACATCGGCTTCCGCCACATTCGTGTCGATTTGCATTTTGGTCAGATCGTTCGCGATCGTAAAGATGACTGGCGCCTGCAAACTGGCTGCGACGGTCTGGCCGACATCGACGCTGCGCGAAATCACGACGCCGTCGATCGGCGAGGTGATTGTGCAATGGTCGAGATCGGCCTTTGCCTTGTCCAGCGCGCCCTGTTTGATCTTCGCGTTCGCCTCCGCTTGATGAAGATTGGCCATCGCTTGATCGACATCAGCCTGCGACGAAGTCTTCTTCGCAAACAATTCCTGGGTGCGGCTGGCGTTCAATTTCGCCAGCTCAAGCGCAGCCTGCGCGTTGGCCAGGTCGCCTTCCGCCTGCGTAACAGTGGCCTGAAAAAGCGCAGGATCGATTTGCGCGACCACCTGGCCCGCTTTCACCTGTGAATTAAAATCCACGAACAGCTTCGCAATATTTCCCGAGACCTGACTGCCCACTTGCACGTTGACCACGGGATTCAATGTGCCGGTCGCGGTAACGGCCTGGGTAACAGCGCCGCGCGTTATCGTTGCGGTCTGATAATTTGCAGTGCCGCCGTCCCGCCACTGCCGGACGACAAAGGCGATGATGAACAGCGCGGCGACGAGAGCGAGCCAGGGAAAAAAACGTTTCATGCGAGTGGTAGTTGACTGCACCTATAGGTAAGTGACAGGAAAAGATGATGCGCCGTTACATCGAAATCTATTCCATCATCCTGCGCAACTCGCTTATCCGCGAGATGAGTTTCAAGGCGAACTTCCTGCTGTGGATGATTGTCGAAGTCCTCTGGTTTTGCGGACAAATTGTTTTCTTTAGCATCATCTTCGGGCAGGTCGATCGCATCGGGGACTGGACGAAATGGGAAGTGGTGCTGCTCGTCGGCACGCACCAGATGATCGCGCAACTCTTCCAGGCGTTCTTTTTTGTGAACGTCGCAAACATCCCTGAACTGGTCCGCACCGGAAAACTGGATTCGCTGCTCGTTTTGCCCATTGACAGCCAGTTCGCTGTTTCCACTAAACAATTCGCGCTCGACAGCATAATCAACGCCGCCCTTGGCGGTGTGGTCGTCTGCGTTTCGCTATCGCAGCTTGGGGTGGTACCAACCCCGATGTCGATCTTGCTTTACGTGGTCGCGCTGGGATTCGGCGTCGCCGTGCATTACTCCATTATGCTCGGCCTGGCAGGGGTAAGCTTCTGGATCGTTCGAGCGCAGGGCCTGGTATATGGCTACTTCAATTTCCTGAACATTGCCCGCTATCCAGACGTGATCTTTCCGCGGATTTTTCGCATGATTTTCGGCTGGGTCATTCCGGTAGTAATTATCGCGAACATCCCAGCTCGCCTGCTCATTAAATCGCTTGGACAACCAACGCGGCTGATGTTGCATCTCGTTATCGCCTCGAGCATTGTTTTTTGGCTGTCGCGCGTCTTCTGGAGATTTGCACTACGGCATTACTCGAGTGCCAGCTCGTAAAACACGGTACAACGCCTGAAGACGGCTGTAGCGTGCGCTGTCGTCAGCGCACGGGAGCTTTGGGTCGCAGATTATCCGCTGAGGACAGCGGACACTAACAGCATCAGAGTCGCCGAAAGCGCAGGCGAACTTTTTTGACCGAATCCGCTTGCGCGGCTCGCCAAATGTTCTTAATTAAGCGTCCGTTTTCTGTCTGGCGTGCTGGTAAAAGACGCCTTTTACGCTATGGCCAAACCAAAGAAAAAGAAGAGTTCTGCTAAAAAGCCCGCTGCGCGCAAAGCGCGACCGGCGCGCAAGATCTCCGCCAAAAAGCCTGCTCGGAAGAAGATCGTGCGGGCCTCGGCGAAGGCGGCGAAGCGGTCTTTAAAATCTTCGAAGTTGAAACGGGCGGCCGATCTTTCGCGCAGTCCGCTCGAGCTTATGAGAAACAATCACCGGGAGCGTCGGCTCGATCCGTTCACACGTAAGCAGAAGGAGAAACTCCTTCAGCTTCGCGATGCCATGGTCGATTCGATGGCCGGCGTTGCCCAGGACACGCTCCGCTCGCGGGCTGAAGGCAGCGAGGCTTCGGCTTTTGGGATGCATCAGGCCGATGCCGGATCGGACGCTTACGACCGCGATTTCGCGTTGAGTTTACTTTCCCAGGAACAGGACGCGCTTTACGAAATCGATCAGGCGCTTAAACGAATTGAGGTCGGCACCTACGGCGTCTGTGAGTTGTCGGGCAAACCAATTCCGCGTGCGCGTCTCGAAGCGATTCCGTTCGCGCGTTTTACCGTTCAATGCCAATCGCAGCTCGAGAAGCAAAGTAAAGCTTCACGCGTCCGGCAATCGGTTACGTCGCTCTTTGGGCTCACCGAGGAGGAAGGCGGCGAGGGAGAGGAAGAAGAAGCCGCTGCGCCGGCCGAGGCAAAAGAGTAACAAAAAATGGCGCAGGAAATTGTTACCCTGGAATGCACCGAGGCCAAGGCGCTCGGCATGCCGCCTTCGCGTTACATGACCTCGCGAAACAAAAAAAGTCCGCGCACGCCTAATCGGCTCGAGAAAAAGAAATACAATCCATTCCTGAAGCGGCATACTCTCCATCGCGAAACGAAATAAACTGCTGATGCAACCCAAGACTCCCAAACGTCGTTCCGCATTTCGCCGCGCGAATCGCACCATGCCGCGCCGGCGAATCGACATCGCCATTGAAGCGATCGATTACAAAAACCCGGATGTGCTGAAAAAATTTGTCACCGAAAGCGGTAAAATTCTCCCTCGCCGGGTCACCGGCATGCCCGCGCATCTGCATCGCAGGATCACCCGCGAGATCAAGCGCAGTCGCTCAGTGCTGTTGATGAAATAGTTCCCTCTGGGATCATGCATTGCGGCAGTGCCTTGCCGCATTTGTCTCATCTGCCGCATTGGCCCTATGTGACCAATGAGACGAATGAGACCTATACATTCACGCCTTCCGCGTTCTCTCGCCTTGCTCGATCAAATTCCAAAACTCGCGCGTCTCGCCCAGTTGCGCGTCCTCCGAGACAGGCAGTTTGCTGCGGAAAAGGAAATCTCGAAACGTATTTTTATGCAGGACGCGATGGACGGTGATGCCTTCGTCCGTTTTCTCGAAATAGATCCGGTAATCTTTCGCGCGATAGCGATACAACTTTTTTCCCTCGCGTTGAATCACGCCAAACCGCTCTGAGTCGAGATGATCCAGGTCTTCAGGCAAGATTTGAAACTCGGCCAGCAACTCGAGCTGTAGTTTCTTCGGCAGCGCGGAAATCTCCGCCGCGCTCAATTCGTTGAAGATGAGTTGGAACATGGGAGCACTAGTTAAAGCGTCGAAGCGTTGAAGGGTTGAAGCGGGCTGGATGGAACAATCTCGATTCTCATTCGCTTTAACGGGTCAACGCTTCAGCAGCAGCTTCACCGGCCCTTAAACATAAACCCGCCGCACCCGGCTGCCAATCCGGGTAGTGATTTCCCATGTAATCGTCCGGGCGCGCTCGGCCAGTTCCGCGCACGCAACTTCCTCGTTGCCATCGCGCCCCATGAGAATAACTTCGTTGCCTGCCTGAACCCCTTCGATCTTGCTCACGTCGATCATTATTAAGTCCATCGTTACCCGGCCAAGGACAGGGCAGCGCTGCCCGCGAACCAAAACTGTGGCGTCACGATTGGAAAGATGTCGCGGGTATCCATCAGCGTAACCCGCCGATAATGTGGCGATGCGCATCTTTCCCGGGGTAACGAACGTGCGGCCGTAGCTAATCGAGCTCCCTTTCGGCATGTCGCGCACGAGCGCAATTCGCGTTTTCCAGGTCATTGCTGGTTTGAAAAGCTTTTGAAATTCCGGCAGCGGCGAAATCCCGTAGAGCACGATGCCCGCGCGCACGATATCGAAGAGCGGGTCGGCGAAAGCGAGAAGGCCCGCGCTTTGCAGCACGTGCGCTTTGAAATTCCCGGGAGCCGCGGCGCGAAATTGCTTCACGATGTTGCCAAACCGTAAAAGCTCGTCACGCGTGTATTCTGCGTCCTCATTCGACACCGGCAGATGAGTCGAAACACTGTGAATCTTTATGTGAGGCAAACCCGAAACTTTCTTGAAAACCTCCAGGGCTTCGCTTTCCGGTACACCCATTCGGCCCATGCCTGTATCGACCTTGAAATTGATCGGCACTTGCGCGCCGGACGCCACGCGATCGAAATCCTGGGCTTCTTCAAAGGTGGAAATCGAAGGGATGAACCCGCGTTCCGCGATTGTCGTTCTTTCTTCCGGGAGGGCTGGACCAAGAATGATGATCGGATGCAGAAGCGCCGTGCGCAGGTCCGTCGCTTCTTCCAGATTCGCGACACCAAATAATTGCGCGTCCTCTGCGAGCGCCTGCGCGACCCCAACCATCCCGTGTCCGTAACCGTTCGCTTTGACGACGGCGAGGAGCTCGGCCGACCCAATCCGGTCGCGCACAACTCTCGCGTTGTAACGCAATGCGCTTCGATCGATTTCGGCCCAGCAGCGATCCGCACTGGTGTTCATCGTCCTATTGTCGGTCGAGTCGCTGCGTTTGCCATGGTAACATAGGGCTCTCGTAAATACATCGGCTCGAGCGGCGGCAGGCTAAAATTTCGATTTGGATCCTGAGCAAGTCGAGCCAGCAGTCGCGCGGAAGGATAACGGAGCATTGCTCCCGGAAATTGCGGCAGCGATTCGGAACAAAAGACAGGCGTATCATTCCGAAGCGAGAGGAGTTTGCTCTTGAGCCCTTCTTCGCTAAACAGCTCGGGTCCTTCCCTCAGTTCGTTCGTGCTGATCCGCGCGAAGAAAAACGATTTCCGGCGCGCATCTCCAATTACGCAATAATCTGCTTCCGCGCTTTCTATTACGCAGATCGATGGGAAACCGAGCAGGCGCGCCCCCGATGAAATTTGCAATCCAATCGCGGCTGATATCGCGATGCGCGTCCCGGCATACGAACCCGGCCCAAGCCCCACTATGATGGTGTCTGGAGCGCCAAATTTTTTCGTGACAGCGTCCAGGTTTTCAAAAAAGGCCGCGGAATTTTTCCGATCGTTTGGCCATTCCCGCGCAAGCGCGACCTCGCCGTCCAGCCAGGCGAGGCTGCCGCGTGCAGTGGAAAGCTCGAGCGCGAGAATTTTCATGCCTGACATCAAGGAGCGGCGGTCTCTAGACCGCCGCCTTTTGTAAACGGCGGCTGGAAAGCCGCCGCTCCTTGGAAGGTGATGGCCCGTTGATTTTCCGACTTTATCTCGAACAAAATCCAGCGCGCCTGCTCGGGAATGAATTCGGAAAAGCGGTCCGCCCATTCAATTATCGAGACGCCGTCACCGAAAAAGTAATCGTCGAGTCCAAGCCGCGCGAGCGATGTCCGATCTTCCAGCCGAAAGAAATCGAAATGATAAACCGGCAAACGTCCTCCCGGGTATTCATGGACAATGGTAAACGTCGGGCTGGTGACTGTTGCGTCACTACCCAGGCCGGCAACGAGACCTTTAGTGAAAAGAGTTTTGCCGCTTCCCAGTTCGCCTTTGAGTGCCAAAATCGATCCAACATCGACATCTTTCGCAGCGAATTGCCGGCCAATTGCCTCGGTTTCAGCTGGGCTGTTGGAAATGAACGTAGCCACCGGGCAATGTTTGACGTTTGATGTTTGATCTTTGATGGAGCTGTCCAATTCGAGTGAGGGCCAGTTTCGGGAACTTTCTCTTCCAAGCGCGCTGCAATCGTCTGCTGTGGCGCGGGGAAATGGCAAAGAGCAATTCGTAATCTTCGCCTTCCGAGATTGCGCTATCGACCTTCGCGCCACGGGAAAGCGGTAAACTCTCCATTTCGATTTTGAATCCGACATTGCTGGCACGCGCCAGGCGCGGGAGATCAACGCCGAGCCCATCACTTAAATCCATCATCGCATGGATGGCGAAGCTTTTTGTGAGCCATCGCGATTCCACGATCCGCGGAATGAATTGCAAATGTTTTTGTTTCACAGCGCCACCGAGCCGTCCGGTAACAAAAAGATCATCCCCAACTTTGCCGCCCCGGCGCGATAGCCACCGGCCTTTTTCAACAAATCCCACAATGCTCACGGAAATGGCAATCGGTCCTGGCGTGCTGCTCATTTCGCCGCCCACGATACTAATTTTGAACCGTTTGGCGGCCCGCCGGAGGCCGCGATAAAGCTTTCTCACCCATTCGACCTCCGTTTCTTTCGAGGCGATCAGGGTAACCAGCGCAAATTGAGGCACGGCTGAAGTCGCGGCAAAATCGCTGAGTGGGCGCATCATTGCTTTCCAGCCGACATCGACCGGATTGGCCCCCGATAAAAAGTGCACGCCCTCGACAATGCAATCAGTTTTGAGCACGAGAAAGTTGCGGCCTGGAAACATTTTTGTCACAGCGCAGTCATCCCCCGCGCCTGCGACGACGGTTTTTCCCAAGCGCAGATGAGGCAGGAGTTGGTCAAGCAGCTTGTCTTCGCCGACGTCTCGCAGTTTCATTGCGAAACGAGCTCTGGGAAAGCGAGCACGACGAGCGTCACGGAATTGAAGAGCGAATGCATCGTCATTGCGACAAGAATGGAGCCGCTCCATTCGTAGGCAATCGTGAAACAGCACCCCAAAACGAACAGGGGCACGAAAGAAGGAAAATGCGCATGCGCAGCCGCGAAGAGCAGCGCGTTCACCGAAATTCCCAGAAACAAGCCGAGATAACGTTTGATTACCCGATAAAGGAAAAACCGGAAAAGAAATTCCTCAACGACCGGAGCAATCGCCACCGCAAACACAATGATCATGATTCGCTGCTCGATCGTGGGCGAACCGCTGAAGAATTCGACGATATTCTGCCTGCTTGAACCGCCGCCGAAAAAGCGCTGTGTAATCGCGTTGGCCAGGACGATTAAAGGATAAGCCGCCAACAACAGGATAATTCCTGTGCCCACGGCCCGAACAAACCCGATTTTGAAAAAACCGGCCAGCGAGCTGAGGTCAAACCCGCGAAGCTGCAGAAAAGTCATGATGAACAGCACGACGAACACCGGGAAAAGGAGATTTGCCAAAAGATTCCGGGAGCTGAGCTCGACAGAGGGATGTGAAGCCGACGCGCTGATGTTGAGCAAAAGAAAAAGAACTAACGCCGCAGCGAGTATTGCTTCGGGCAGCCCGAATGTCTTCGTCGGCCCACTCGCGGGGACCGATGTGCGAGCGCCGATCTGGCGAATCAGCGAGATGTAAACATAAACGCTGAGAAGAAGGTAAAGAAGCGCGAGAAGGTTTGCGGCGTAGGCCGGGGCGGCGCCGAACGCCGCGAAAAAGCAAGCGAATCGCATGCGTCTCGTTGCTTACGGCGCGTAATAGCCCGGCAGGAAATACGCGCGTCCCGATTCCAATTGTGGAACGAACTGCTTCGGAAGTTGCAGTTCGATTTTGGAGTCGGCCTCTCCAAATATTCGCAAGAACCGGCTCAGACTAAATGGCGGACCGTACTTCACAATTCTCGCTCCCGGCGCATTTCCCAATTGCGAAGGCGTCGTCCAATTCACCAAGGCCATCGATCAGCTTATTCTCGAACGCGTCCTTCCCCGACAGGATTCGGCCGTCGGCGATCGTATTGCGTAGCAGATCGGCCGAAAGATTTCGCTCCTTTGCGACAATACCAAGAAACTTGTCGTAGGTTTTCATAATGAAACTCTGGACCAACTCGCGTTCCTCTGGAGTGATCGGCCGCGCCCCGTTGAGCATATCCTTGAACTTGCCGCTTTTGAAAACGACGGAAGCGAGCCCCACTTTGTTAAACAATTGCTCGTAGTTCAGCGTTTGAATGATCACACCGATGCTGCCCGTGATCGTCGTGTCGCTGGCCATCAAAAATTTGCCACCGCAGGAGACGTAATAGCCGCCCGAAGCCGCAAGCGATTCCATGTAAACCACGACCGGTTTCTTCGCGCGCGCTTTGACCAGAGCGCTGTAGATGGCATCGGAAGCGGTCACTTCGCCGCCGGGCGAATCGATTTCCAGCACGATGGCTTTGACCCGGTCGTCATCGCGGGCCTGTTGCAACGCGGCGCGCATGTCATCAACCATCGAATCGGAGACGCTGCCCGGGATCGAAGAGCTGATCAAACCCCGCATGGAAATGACGGCGACCTTGTCGGTAGCTCCGCGTGCGCCTTTCTGAAGCAGGATCTCACGGAAACGCGGGAGCGGTTCGATTTCCCTCACCCCGCCCCAGCGCTGAAACACTGCCGCCATCAGCACGAAGTTCACGAACAGACTGGCGCAAAGCGCAACGAACAAAAAAATACTGAGACAACCGAGCCTGCGATCCGCTGCCATGATGGCACGAAACTGCCGGAGAACTGCCACCCGCACAAGCGCTTTTCACGGATAGCGCACTGTGCCGTTGGCCATTAGGCATCGGAACTGTGCTCGTCGTCCTCGAAGCACCGATAGCCGGCAACAGTGCGCTGTGATTGGTGTGCTATTTGCGTCAATTTTTGTGCGACCAGCACAAAGCTGATGCGCGATTTTTATGATGAGCGAACCGCAAAAAAGCCGCTCATGAATAAGGGTAACCGTGGTATTCGCGAAAGAGGGTTGCAGAGGCGTCTTAGCGGAAGGCCGAGAGCGGCCCGAAAAGACTGGTCCCGTGCCATCAAAGAGACATGGGGAGAGGAAATCGATGACCGCGAGGTTACGAACGACGATCGCTTTAACCGGGCCGAAGGACTCGTGTATGCTGCGTTGCGCGTCTGGGAACTGAAGCACGGGTTCGGCGATTAGTGTCTCCCGGCGAGGAAATTGGATACAGACTTTTCAGCTTCTCCAAGCGTTCTATCGCTGCGGAAAGAGCTTAAGCGTGATGAGAAATAGCGTGCCGCGCCCAGAGCGTCTTTAAGTACTCGAGCAATCAGTCCTGTTCACATCCGGCCGGAGCATCAAGCTACCGGCGCTTCGGCTGGGAGGCACAGTGTGCTTGCGGAGAGCTTTGATCCTCGTTTGTCTGGATCTGGCAAGCAGCTCGCCATAAGCCGACTTTTGAACCTCCTCGCAGACGATACTAAAATGGATGAACCGGGCGAAAAACATCAGGAGTCACCGATGACTGGAGCGTTCGCAGAACCTACACCGGGTTCTTCAAAGCGGCGTTCGAACCGTGTCTCTTTGTCAGTTTGCGCGATACGCGTACGCCGCACAGCCGCCTGGATGTGATTGAGATTGCAGCTAATGCTTATCTCCAAAGCGAAAGTAAGAATCGCGCAGCCTGAGTCGCTTTTATTCATAAGGAAACGCGGTATATGTCTTTGCTAATCCTGCGCCCGTAGCTCAGCCGGATAGAGCAACGGATTTCTAATCCGTAGGTCGAAGGTTCGAGTCCTTCCGGGCGCGGTCAGTGGACGCAACAATTCGCAATCCAGATGGAAAAGCTGGTAAAGCCACTGCTAAAGCAATCAGACGGCCAACGCGTGCGCGCGCAGATCGTCCGTGAGATTCTGAGATTCCTCTAGTCCTTTGGCACGGATAATATGCCCGATGGGACAGGGTACGAGATTCCGTTGATGTCGATCTCGGCGTGATCAACGAGAATTCTTCCGTGATACTGCTCGCCGCGTCTAAGACGGATGCGTACTGCGGTCGCACCTGTTCCAATTCGAATTGTGTAATCCTGTAGAATTTCGTATGTATGCTCCGGCATCCCTTCCTGAGATCGGGAATGAGTCGATTTGGCCCCAATCTGTCCTTGTCGCTGCTGTTCAGCGTCCCGTTCTTGCCGCTCCTGGTCGGCTTCCCGCTGTTGCCGCTGCATCTCAGCTTCAGCTTCCCGCTGTTGTCGCTGCTTCTCTATCCTTCGTCATTCGTCATTGGTCATTCGTCATTTCAGGTGAGTATCACCTGCCTTTGCCCCATTGCCGCGGCGAGCAGTCTTTCTTGCGTGGCTTCGTCGCGATTGAATTCACCACCGATACGACCTTCGTGCAGAACCAGGATGCGATCGCTCATCCCAATCAATTCAGGCATTTCGCTCGACACGAGAAGAACAGCTTTGCCCGCATCAGTTAGTCGATTAACGATTTCGTAGATTTCCAGCTTGGCGCCTACATCAATTCCCCGGGTGGGTTCGTCGAGAAAAATCACGAGCGGCTCGGTCATGAGCGCCTTGCCCAGGACAACCTTCTGCTGGGTGCCGCCGGAAAGCTTCGCTACCAGCGCCTCCAGTGTCGGCGCTTTCACGCGCAGTGATTGAAAGAAATGATTGTTCTTTTGGAATTCCAGTCCCTGATCAATAAGTCGGCTCTTCGTCAGTTTCGCTAAAGAGGAGAGCGAAAGATTGAAGCCGATCGTTTTGTCCAGAATCAATCCGTAGCGGCGACGATCTTCGCTCACCAGCACCATGCCGCGACGAATTATTTCTTCCGGCTTTCGCGCCAGCAATTCGCGGCCATTGAGACGGACGGAGCCGCTCGACCGGGTGCCCCACGCGCCGAACAAATGCATCAGCAGCTCGGTGCGACCCGCGCCCATCAGACCGCCGATGCCGAGCACTTCACCAACGCGCAACGAAAAATTGATGTCGATAAGAAAAGGCTCGCCGGAATCAGGATTGGCTACGCCGAGGTTTTCAACTTCGAGGGCTAATGGGCCCAATTTTGATTTGCGCCGCGGAAACAAATCGCTGATTTCGCGGCCGACCATGTGTTTGATGATTTCTGCTTTGTCAGTTTGCTTGCTATCGAGCGCGGCGATAGAGGCGCCATCGCGCAGTACGGTAATCCGATCGCAGACCGCGAAGAGTTCATCGAGTTTGTGCGAGATGTAGATGCTTGCGATTCCTCGACTCCGGAGACCACGCAGGATGTCGAGCAGGATGAGGACTTCGTGTTCTGCCAGAGCCGCGGTCGGTTCGTCCAGAACGAGGATGTTGGAATTTTTTGAAAGCGCCTTCACGATCTCTACCAACTGTTTTTGTCCCATTCCGAGCTTCCCGACCGGTTCGCTCGGATCGATATCGACCTTGAATTTTTCCAGGAGCAGTCGCGCTTCGTGATACACCTTGTGCCAGTCGATCAGTCCACCTGGAGTGCGCGGCTCTGATCCGAGAAAAATATTTTCGCCTACCGTCATGTCGTTAACGAGCGCGAGTTCCTGGTAGATGACCGCAATCCCGGCGCGTTGGGCATCCGCGAGGGAACGGAATTTTGCGAGCTGTCCGTGGACGAAAAAATTTCCCTCGTATGAGCCGTACGGATAAATGCCGGAAATCAGTTTGATCAGCGTCGATTTACCGGCGCCGTTTTCGCCGCAGAGCCCGTGGATTTCGCCAGCGCGCAAATCAAAGCTGACGTCCTTGACCGCGATTACGCCGGGAAATTTCTTGGTAATGTTCTCCGCCTGAAGGACGACCGGATTCATGCGCAATCAGCGTGACTGCTGCGCCTCGGGCAGACTGCGATACACGTCCGCGGCCTTGTGAAAGCCGTCTTTCACCACGGTGTCCATCATGTTTTCTCTTGTGACCACAACTACGTCGAGAAGGATTGAAGGCACGTCGATTTTTCCATTGTTAATTTTGCTGAGGCCGCTTCCGCGGCCTGTTTCGCAAGCTGCGAAAGCGGTTTGTAAATCGTCATTGCCTGAGTGCCGTTGACGATCCGCTGGCAAGCGCTCAGCTCGGCGTCCTGGCCAGTCACGAGAATCTTGCCAGCGAGTCCTTCTTCGCTCAGCGCCTGAATCGCGCCGCCAGCCGTGCCATCGTTCGATACGAGAATTGCATCGAAATTTGCGCCCGCTTTGGTAATTGCTGCGCTCGCGATTTTCTTCGCGTTTTCCGGTTTCCAGTCCTGCGTCCAATCTTCGTGCACGACTTCGATTTCGCCTTTGTTGATCAGCGGAGTCAGGACCTTGTCCTGTCCTCGTTTGTAGAGCAGCGCGTTGTTATCCGTTTTCGCGCCGTAAATTCGGACGATCTTTTTCTTTCGATCCTTCGGCAGATGATCGACCAGGAACTGGGCCTGGAGTTCGCCCACTTTCTCGTTGTCGAACGTCATATAAAGATCGAGATCGCAATCGGTGATTAACCGATCGTAGGCCAGCACGGGAATTCCGGCATCATGCGCCATGTTGACGGCTTTTGCCATCGCACCGCCGTTGTGCGGAACAATGACCAGCACATCGACGCGCCGGCTGATCAACGCCTGGACGTCGCTGATTTGACGGGTGTCGTCGCTGTTTGCTGATTGAACCAGCACATCCGCGCCTAGTTCCTTCGCGTGCGACACAAACAGGTCGCGGTCTCCCTGCCATCGTTCTTCTTTCAATGTGTCCATCGAAAGGCCGATCAGAGGTTTGGCGCGCGTCCTGACGCTTTCGGTCGAAGAACCAGTGCGCGAAATGACAAAGCCGGTGATAAGGCTGACGACACATGAAGCAACAACCAAGAAAATCCTGAATCTCATTTCACTTGGGAGCCGCGTTGCATCCCGCGACGGGTGGTCAGGTAAACGGCAAAACTGCCGAGCCAATGCCCACCTTCGTAATGCGCGCCCGTCACCGCCGCCAGTCCGGCGCGCTGATGGGCATCGGCCGCGGCGGCAAGCGCTGTCCGGCGGAGATCGTCCGCAGGGAGCGCTGACATAATTCCCTCCAGCATCCACGCACGACTTAGATTCAATCCATCAAGATGCGCGAGCTTTGGATCGCTCGGATCGGGCGAGACTACGACTGGCA
>WNGE01002692.1_pt1 | contig 21541 bp, 18 predicted proteins | sample 5400651 | NCBI WGS metagenome assembly WNGE01 (sample SAMN13153370, study PRJNA577476) | soil metagenome | isolation source: 60 cm soil or saprolite under grassland replicate 2 | place: USA:California | collected 2016-06-15 | reverse complement strand
GTTAATGAACGGCTGGCCCGGCGGCCGCGACCCGTCACTATTTACAAACCCAAGAAACGTGTCGGAGAAATCCCAAACCACGCGGCCATCCGGCAACACGACCGACAAGGCGCCATCGGCTCCCGTCCAATCATCCAGCAGCGTGTTATCGTTGCCATACGACTCGAACATCGCTTGGAACGCGTTGTCCGGGGTAACCTTCACCGCGGGCACTGGCGCCTCGGCCAGAGCAGTCGAACTAGCGGCGAGCCACGCCAGCGGGACCAGAAAGCCGCCTGGCTGAAACCAGTGCCGCGCAAGTGCATTCAAGAACGCAAATCGAGATGAGGACTTTGTCTTCACAAAAGCTAATCAAGGGAACTCGCCTCAACATTTGGATCACCGATAATGCATCTTCAAGCACTAATCACTTATGCTGCGCAGCTCTCTGTCCTGTGACCTCTATCCGGTATCGGGCTTCCGCTATCCGGTCGATCGGTAAAGCTGTGCGCCTCGTCGAGCCCACGGCCTCGCCTTGTTTTCTCTCTTCCGGCCTAACGACTTCAGCGCGGCCGCAAGCCCGCGCTTGGTCGGAAGGAGCGAGGGTTGGCAATGCGCGCTCCGCCACCGCCTGGCGGCCGTCGATGCACAACCCTCATGGCTGGCCGAGCAAAGCGAGGCGCTTGTCGGCGCACAAAAGCTTGGGCGTTGGAAATGACGATGATCTCGCTCGTCGGAGGATATACGAGGACTGGATCGTACGGCCAGGCAAAGCTATCTGGTGAGGTTACCGGCTGCGCATAAACGCCGGCGTAATAGGGGGAAGTTCCGGTGGTGACGCTATCGCCAGCATCGGCGCTGGTGTCAGGCGCCGGGGCGAGCTGCTGATCGTATTTCATCGTTCCGTACTGGAGCGTCTGAGCCTGTCGCTGCGCCGCCAACTGTTGCCTTTGCTGATCGGTAAAGTAATCGGCAGCGGAGTGCCGCGGGTTTGCCGGCCGGGGAAGCGAGGTGACGGTCGCAAACGAGCTATCAGCCGGCTCCTGCTCTTCTGCCAGCGTGGGTTGTTTGACCCGGGAGAAATTGGAGAACGCCAGCCAAGCCAGGATCACGATCAAGATTCCCAGTTCCACCGCAATAACATTCGTACCTTTCGTGTTCATTTCGTTAGTCTCCTTCCGCTGATGTGTGGGCGCAGAACACAGTCACGCCGTGAATCTCGCACGAATCTTGCCGGAAACCATCCGGGAATAGCGTTCCGGTTCAGAATAACGGGACTGCCCAAGGCGGCCCGACGGGGACGGCTTCGATCTCGCTGCGTGGTTTTGACCCTAGCGCTTCGCTGGTTCTGCTCGATGGCCGCCGTGTCGCCCCGTTTCCGTTTGGGGCACTCTCCGGCGGCGCTTTCGTCGATTTGGTTTGCCGTGGCACGTAATTACGTTGAAATCCGCCCGAATTTGCGAAAAAAGCTTCCACACGAACTATGAATTCCGTTGCAGTCTCGGTGGTAACGGCTTGAAAATAGTGGGTTCAGGGGTTCGTTTATGCTACTCGTTTGAAAATCGATGCACGATAGCTTTTATCAATCCGACCTCGATCAGCCACACCCAGAACGGGCGCGGGCGATCATCAAGGCGCATCCGGAAGTTCGACAATTGATGGTGAGAAATCCTTACACCGCTCTGCTTGCGCTTTCGACTGTGGTTCTGCAAACGTCCATTGCGTTTTGGATGGGCAAACTCGGTTTCCATTACTGGTGGCTCAGTTTGCTCGTCGCTTACGGTATTGGCGCGTTCGTGAATCATGCCAACTACGTCATCATTCACGATGCGACGCATAATCTGATTTTGCGAAGCAAGAGCTGGAACAAGATGATCGGAATTTTGGCCGATCTTCCAAATCTCACGCCCGGCGCGATGGCCTTCCGGGTTTTTCATTTGAAGCACCATTCGCATCAGGGCGATTACGAATACGACGCTGATCTGGCCAATCACTGGGAGGCGCGCTTGGTGGGCGACAAATGGTATCGCAAGGCGCTTTGGCTGATGCTCTTTCCTTTTTTCCAGTTGACTCGCCCACCGCGATTGAAAGCGATTACGATGTGGGACCGATGGTTTTTTGTGAATTTCGCGTGCGTGGCGGTTTATGACGCCGCGATTGTTTATTTCTGCGGCTCGGCCGGACTGCTTTATCTGGCGTTCTCATTTTTCTTCTCGATCGGGCTGCACCCGGTGGGTGCGCGTTGGATCCAGGAGCATTACACTTACGAGTTCGACCAGGAGACGACGAGTTACTACGGACCGATCAACCGTGTCGCCCTCAACATGGGCTATCATAACGAGCATCATGATCTGCCTTCGATCCCCTGGAACAATCTTCCCAAGTTGCGCGCGATGGCACCCGAGTTTTACGATACTTTAAAATATCACTCGTCCTGGAGCCGGTTGCTTTTTCAATTCATTTTCGACAAGCGATACACTTTGTTTTCGCGAATTGAGCGCATGAAACAAGGCGAAGAAATCGGGTCGCCCGACCGAGGGGTGATCGTCGATCCAATGAGCGGCGTTGATCTCAGCGCCAGGCCGATTAATTTTTAATTATGGCGCAACCGCATTATATCTCGAACAAGAACGAAAGCGTTCGAATGTTCAAAAGCGATTTGATGGAGCTTTTGTCGCATGTCCATCCGGCCACGCCTTTGGTGCTTTATCTGCCGGTCGTCGGTTACATGCTTTATGCAGCACTCTGGCAAAGTCGATTGTCGATCTTGGCCGTGGCGGGCTTATTCCTGCTCGGCGTCCTGGTCTGGACTCTTCTTGAATACATCATCCACAGGTATGTTTTTCATTATGAACCGAAGAGCCGTTTGGGAAAACAATTTCACTTCATCGTCCATGGCGTTCATCATGATTATCCCAACGATGCTCGACGTCTGGTCATGCCGCCAAGCGTAAGCATTCCGCTTGCGATTTTATTTTGGGCGCTCTTTGCCATTACCCTGGGCCGTTTCGCGCCGGCCGTCTCAGCCGGATTTGGATTTGGCTATATTTGCTACGATTCGATCCATTATGCGATCCATCACTTCGCCATGAAACGGGGGGTGTGGCTTTGGCTCAAGCAGTACCACTTGCGTCATCATTACAATGACGACCATGCCGGTTACGGTGTGAGTTCCCCGCTCTGGGATTACGTTTTTCGCACAACGCGAAAATAGCAGGACGGGTTGCAATTAAGCTCTTGTCCCGCGTCTTTTTGCCGGTACAATTGCAGCCCCGATACGGAACTTCCGGCATGCAGATGGCCCGAGCTCTTTAGGGCGCGGCACAATGCAGCTGTGAGCGCCTTAAGGATCTGATTTTCAATGAGCGGCAACTTGAATCGGCAACTGTCGGAGCGAGAATTCGACGCGAAACTGAGTCTGGCTGATTTCGTGGTCGGCGACAGCGACGATCCACTAGTTCCGCCATTGGCATTCACACAATGGCGCCAGGCCGGCGCGTGGGAGGCCGCGCTTTACGAGCCGGAGTTGCTGGCGACAGCAGATGCTCGGACAACGATCAATTACGGAGGCAAACCGCGGTCGGTAATTAATCTTTGCTCCTATAATTATCTTGGGCTCGCTAATCGCCCCGAAGTGATCGCTGCTGCCCGGGACGCGCTCTCCAAATATGGAATGGGCGCGTGCGGCTCTCCGTTGCTTTCCGGGATGACGGATTTACATCGACAACTCGAGCGCCGGGTCGCGGAATTTCTCGACCGCGAGGACGCGATGTTGTTTAACAGCGGTTTCGGCGGCGCGCTCGGAACCATCTCCGGTCTCTTACGCAAGACTGATGTTGCGGTCCTCGACAATCGATCGCACTTGAGTTTGCGCGACGGCGCGGTGCTGTCGCGCTCGCGGGTCGATCGTTTCAAGCACAACGATCCGGCTTCGCTCGACGCTGCGCTCTGCCGGCGAAGAGGAAAACGGCAGCTCGTAATTGTCGAGGGCATTTATTCCATGGATGGAGATTTTGCCAGCCTGGACGGTTTGCTCGACGTCGCCGAGTCGCACAACGCGAGTGTTTTTATTGATGAAGCGCACTCCATGCTTGGTTGCGGAGCAAATGGGCGCGGCGCGGCTGAACATTTCGGAGTGGAAAAACGGATACCGCTCGTCTACGGAACTTTCTCGAAGGCGTTTGCCGCGCTCGGCGGTTTTGTCACGGGCCGGGTCGAGACATTGGATTATTTGAGATATTACGCGCATTCCTACGCTTACTCCTGCGCGCTGCCGCCCGCGATCGTCGCCGCAGTTTTGCGGGCGCTCGAAATCGCCGGGCGCGAACCGGAGCTGCGCGATCGGCTCTGGTCAAATGCGAAATATTTTCGTGACCGCTTGAACGCGCTCGGGATCGATACCGGCGCATCGACAACGTACATCATGCCGCTTGTCGTTGGCGATCGCGCACGAATGTATCAATTGGGCCATGAATTACGGCGTCGCGGGCTTTTCGTCGCGCCGGTTGATTTTCCCGCCGTGCCCGAAGATCGCATCTGTTTCCGAGCCTGCGTGACCGCCAACCACACGCAGGCCGATCTCGACGAAGCTCTAAACATTGTTGCTGATACCCTTGTGCCGGCTCTACGGCAGAGTGCTTGCGTCTCCTGAGCGCGCGGGGTTGGCTTTCAGAAATGGCGATTGATCTCACGCCGGGCGCCGCCTCGTCCACAATCGAAGCAACCTACAAATCGCGCGAGCTCGAAGGTTGGATCGACATCCATTTTTACCGGAAGATTGGTTTTAGCCTGGCGATCTTCTTCGAGAAGCTGCGGATGACGCCGGCAGCAGTGAGCTTCCTCGGCTGCATCGTTGGCGTTATCGCCGGGCACCTCTACTACTATCGCGACTTGAGCGCGAATATCGCCGGCATGCTGCTGCACATCGGCGCCAACACTCTCGACAACGCCGATGGTCAGCTTGCCCGCCTCACGAATCGGAAGAGCCGGACGGGCCGCATCATTGACAGTCTGGCCGATCACCTCATCTGGGTAAGTATCTACGTCCATTTGGCGCTTCGCTACCTGGCAGAAGCCGCATCGCCCGCCGTTGTTTTCCTCGCCCTCGCCGCCGGTCTTAGCCATGCATTGCAAGGCGCCGCCGCTGATTATTACCGCAACGGTTATCTTTATTTTGTGAAAGGACGACCGCGCGCGGACTTGGATTCATTCTCCATCCTGCGAGAAGAATATCGGCGACACAGCTGGCGGCGCGAACCCTGGCATAAATTCTTGCTCGCGTTATATCTCAATTTCACCTGGCAGCAGGAGATGCTCTCGCCCGGCTTGGAACAGTTGCACCAGGCGATCGGGCGCGATTTTCCAGGCGAAATTCCAATTTGGCTGCAGACGCGATATCATGATTCTGCCCAGCCGATGCTCAAATGGTGGAGATTGTTGATGACGAACACGCGAATGCTCTTGCTCTTTCTTCTTTTGCTCATCGGCTGGCCTGTTTGGTACTTTTGGCTCGAGCTCAGCGCGTTCAACGTCCTTCTCGTCTATCTCATTCTTCAGCAGGAAAGATTGTCGCGATCTCTGCTCGAGCTCGCGACGGCGCGGCGGGAACCCGCGTAGATTCTTTATAATCGCGTGTCTCAGATTGAAGTCTCGCCAGTCAGTTGTCGCAAGGATCGCAACGCGTTCATTAAATTTCCATGGCAGATCTACAACAACGATCCCGCCTGGGTGCCGCCGCTGATTCTCGAACGCAAAGCATTCCTCGATCGGAAGCGACATCCCTTTTATAAGCACGGCGACGCCGCGCTGTTTCTCGCCCGGTCCCGCAATCGCGGGAGCGAGATCGTCGGCCGAATCATGGCGAGTGACGATCCAAATTACAATTCGCTCCATCAAACCAACGTCGGCTGTTTCGGTCTCTTCGAGTGCATCGACAATCGCGATGTTGCTGCCGCATTGTTCGAAGCGGCCTCCAATTGGCTTCGCGCTCGCGGACGCAGCGAGATTATGGGCCCCATCGATTACTCGACCAATTACGTTTGCGGATTGCTTATCGACGGCTTCAAATATCCGCCCACTCTCCTGACCTCGCATAATCCGCGCTATTATCCGCCGCTCATCGAGTCGTGCGGTTTCAGCAAAGTGAAAGACTGGTATGCGTGGTGGTTTTCGGAATTTCCGGAAGCGGCGGAACGGCTGCGCAAAGTGGCCGTAGCCCGCGCCGGCCGGCACGGCGTTACCATTCGTCCCGTGAATTTGCGTAAGATCGAGCACGAAAGCCGGCGTCTGCGCGCGATTTACAATCAAGCATGGGAAAGAAACTGGGGCTTTGTTCCATTCACCGAGGCCGAATTCGATCACCTCGCGCACGAGATGAAGCCGCTCATCGTGCCGCAGGGAACATTGCTTGCGGAAATTGACGACGAGCCGGTTGGCTTCGTCATCTCCGTGCCCGATATCAACGTCGCGCTCGGGCGTATCAACGGACGATTGACCCGCTTTGGTTTTCCCATCGGCTTAATCAAACTGCTCTATTATAAGACGAAAATCCGGACCGGTCGTCTGGTGGCGCTCGGAGTAATCGAAAAGCACCGTCGCGCGGGCATCGCCGAGATGCTGGTTCTGCAAATAATGGACGAAGCATTCAAACGCGGTTTGACCGGCGAGCTGAGCATGACCCTCGAAGACAATTTCATGATCAATCGTTTCATCGAAGCGCTCGGCGCGAAGCGATACAAAACGTTCCGGATTTACAACCAGCGCCTGGAAGACACCGCCCCGGCGCATTGAGCGTGGAGCCAAGCAAAATCTTGATTTTGGCGGATGAGTCGGCGAACTGGAAAATCGCCGGCTTGCGCCAACTCGAGCGGCTGGCTCTTGCCGTAAACGAATTTGCCGAGTCAAGGAAACTCGAATCGAAAATCGACATCGTTGCTTTCTGGAATCCGGAGATTGCGGTGGAGAAACGGTGGCTGCCCCAGGATTCGCGGTTGAGCCGATGCAAATTAAATTTTGCTCCTGAATCGGATCGGCCTCACTGCGCCGGGTTGGCGCGTGCTCTCAGCACCCGCCTGCTCGTGAATCGAGGCGCTCTGGCCAACTTCATCTCCATCGCGCCAGTCGTTGAGTGTAATACGTCGATCGTCGATGCGACGGAACATTGGAACAAGCTGGCCCGCGTTTTTGCGGATGTTTGTCGCGATTCGGGCGGGACCGGGCAAATCACCAGATGGCGTTGTGTGTCCGAACCACGCGAGATTGCACAGTGCGAGCGCTGGTTTCTCCGCGATACTGGCAAAACGCAGGATGGATTCATCTCCAGATTTCTGAATCGCCCGATCTCCCGCGCGATCAGCCGGCGTCTTCTGAAATCTTCCCTCGCGCCAGGCACGTGGACATTGGCGATCTGTTCGTTGCCATTCGCGGCGTTCCTCTTCTTACAACGCGGCGACTATCTCGGGTTCGTTATCGGTGCGGCGCTTTTCCAGGTCTACAGCATCCTCGATGGCTGCGACGGCGAAATTGCGCGCGCTAAATACTTGGAGTCGGATACCGGTCGCCGTTTCGACACACTTTGCGATGTTTTTGGCAGTCTTCTGTTCGCGATCGGTCTTGGCCTGGGCCTTTCTCAACTCCACCGATTCGGTCCGCATAACTGGTTCTATCTGGGAGAAGGAATTTTTTGCGCACTCATGATCGCCGCAAACGAGTGGCTCTTAAGAAATCCAAAAATCGAAACTGCTTTCGCGCCAAACGCGCTGACCAACACATTATATGTGCGTCATCGCGCAATGATTCAGCGTTCAGGCCTCTTGTTTCTCGGTGAAAAATTGGTTTGGTGGCTGTTTCAACTTACCAAGCGCGATGTCGCGATTCTTTTATTTCTTCTTCTCGCGATTGCCGGTTGTCCGCAATGGATCCTGCATCTGTGGACCGCAGTCACTGCTATGAGCTTACTCCTCGCTCTTGTTGCCCGGCTGCGTGCTCGCGCTGATCGATTCCATGGTTTGTCGCAGGGTTCGCGTTCGTAAATGTTGCTCCGCGCACGCCAGCATCTCGGGCGTGTCGATGTCCTGCCACCAGGCGGCGCCGATATCAATGCCACGAACCAGGCCATCCGCGGCCATCAATCGTACTCCGTCGGCCAGGCTGCAGTCGCCATTCTTCTTGGCTTTTTCCAGGTAATCGAAAAATTTCCGCGGGCAGACAAAAAAACCGGTGTCGATTGCGTCGTAATCTTTTAGATCTTTTCCGATGGTGATGAGCCGATCGCCACGCGTCCGGACTTTCATGGCGTCATTCAAATCGAAAATGGAATCGAGCTTCTTGTCGATTGCCAGGTTGAGTTCGTCCGGCTTCGCTTCTCGCAGGAGAAGATCGACGATCGATTGCTCGAAGAGATGGTCGCCCATCGTTAAAAGAAATGGCGCGGTGACGTGCGGTGCGGCGACGAGAACTGAAATGCCGTTCTGTTTTTGCCAAGCCGGATTGTCGATCCAGCAAACGTTGATGTTCGGTGGAATCAACGGGTTTACGTGCGCACGAAGTGCGTGCCTTTCAAAGCCTACTACCGCATAAATGGTTTTGATCCCGGCCTTCGCGAGCGTGTCAAGTGTGTACGAAATCAGAGGGCGCTCGAGTAAAGGCAGGAGCGGTTTCAAGCAATTTTCTCCCGCGCTGCGAAGACGCGAGCCCGATCCAGCCATCAAAATCATTGCTTCGGAGCTCGCGTTGCTCATAGCCCATAATATTTTTTCAATCCCCAGATGCGGATGCGCTGCGGGAGGAACCGGAAAATGAACGGCGCGAGCTTGGACTGAAAAGTATCACCGACGGTTACACGCGGCGGCGGATTTGCCTGATCGATCAATTTGAGGACATGCCCCGCGACCAACTCCGGTTTTGGCGCCGCCGCCATGTTGCGTTCGACCATGGCCCACGTTTTCGCGACTTCTGCTTCGTATCGTGAATCATGTTGCGCGCCTTTGTCCACCGCGTTGTTGAACTCGGTGCAGATATCGCCCGGCTGAAGATCGATAATTCGCACTCGGGAATCCGGCAGCTCGAGTTGGATCGACATGGTGAACGCGGCCATGGCTGCTTTGGCCGCGTTATATGCAGCCATAAATGGGACCGGCAATCGCGAAGCAAGTGAAGTGACATTAATGATCAGGCCGTGTTCCCGTGCGCGCATCGCCACCAGCGCGAGTTGCATCAATTGAACGTGTCCGAAAACGAGCAATTGAAATTGGTTTGCGATCGTCTCCGCGGAAAGATTTTCCGCCGGGCCAAAATGACCAGCGCCCGCGTTGTTGATCACGACATCAAAATGACCAGCTTGGGCCAGAGCGGAATTGAAGGCAGCCTCTATCGAGCGAGGATCGGACAAATCGAGTCCCACGGGATGAAGACGAGAAATATTTGGCAAACGTGAAGTGTCGCGTGAAGTGCCCCAGACTTGATGCCCTTGCTCGGTGAGAGCGGTTGCGATTGTCTTCCCGATGCCGGAACTGGCGCCAGTGAGAAAAATCTTTTTCACAATTTGGAAAGTGGTTCGGCGTTGCACTGCACGATCTCCCCGGCGGGCGTCGATACCACAACAACAAGACGATCAGATTCTTTCAAGACACGTGGAATATTTTCGATCGGCGCTAAGAATGTTGGACTCTGCGACGCAAATGATGTCTCAACCACCCGGCTCCGAACAGCAACAGGAATACTATGGCGCTGATGAGTTGAGCAGCAATGCCGCTAAAAAGCGCGCGACAAATCAGTGCGGGAACAAGCGCGATGGTTGCCATGACCAGTGGTGGACGGATGTCGCTCCACGAATCTTTCCAGCGAAACACCCATCGTAGCGTGGCGTAGCGGAGAATGCCCTGAACGACATAGGCTAGAAGAATTCCGAGGGCCGCGCCGATCGCGCCAAAGCGTGGAATGAACCAGAGCAAACCACTCGCTGCGACCGCGCACGTGATCGACGAATGCAGCAGATTCAAACGCGGCCGTTGCACCATGATCACGGTCTCCCCCAAGGCAACAAAAGCGTTGATGGCGCTAGCCAGAGCAACAATGCCCAGCCAGATGGTGCCTTGTTGGAACGCGGGACCAAAAATGAGAAGAATGAGGCCGCCCGCGAGCGCCATCACGGCCACGAGCGGCAGCAAGATCCAGAGCATCCATTGAGCGAGGTACGCGTAGGTGTGCGCGGCACGTTCATGATCGCCGGTGGCGGTCATTCCGGCGACGACCGGTGCAAATATGGGATTAAAAGCTTGATTGACCTTTCGCAGCCCGTTCGCGGTGTCGACGACTGCCGCGTAGATGCCGACAGTCGCAAGCGTTACGCCGGGCGCGCGTCCAATGAAATATCCGAGGAGGATCACATCCAGTCGCGAAACGAACGTATTGATTAACTGATAGATGCTAATGGGAGCGGCGTAACCGACTAATCGCCGCGCTTCAGCAACGTGCGAAACGACCTGTCGATCTTCGGGAGTGCGCCGGAAAAGTTTTGCGGCGAGCACGAGCGCAACAATTCCGGATGCGGCTGTTCCGAGAATTGCAGCTATCTCCGGGGCAAATTTGTTGAACCCGATCGCAACTGCCACCAGCAGGGCAAGTGTGGTGGCAATCGGCTCCGTCATTCCCCGCGAGTAGATGTCGTGCTGCATCACTTTCATACCGCGCGAAACGGAAGTGCTGATGCGATACAGCGCCACGCCCGGCATGGCGCAAAGAAGGACCGCGAGGGCGGAAACCATCTCGGGCGGGAGATGCAGACGATCGTGAAACAGATGAATTGCAGCGACGACAATCGTAGCCGTCACCGCGGATTGCGCGATCCCCAGAACCACCGCGATGCGGAAGAGCGTACGGCTGCGTGCGCGGTCTCCGACGGCCTCCGAACGCGCGATGAATGTGATGATCGCGTTGTCGAGCCCAAAAACACCTATCTTGCTGAAAATGTCAGTGGTCGACCAGCCAACCGAGAATATTCCCAAAGCGGCCGGCCCGAGCAATCGGGCCACGAGAAATGTGAAAATGCCGCGAAAATTCGAGGCCAACATCGCGATCGTGTTGAGAAACGCACCGCGTTTTAATTCGACGCCCGTTTCTCGCACGCGCGCCGGTGCATCCACGGCCGGTGGCGCGATGCCCGGCGGATTCTCGGTTGTGCTCACTGACTTGGGCTGTTACCGCTTTCCAGTGAATTGGTTTGACGCGAATGCATCGACCCAATCCCTCTGTCCTGCATCTCGCGAATCCGGTCACAGACTTGGGCGATTTCTATATTATATGTCATGGGAAAGAGCGCCTCGATTCATTTTTCGCCGAAATATGCTCGATGTAATGGAGCTTAAAACTAACATTCGCGCTCATATTGTCTCGGGCTACAATCGAGTGCTCGGGGCCGCCAAAATTTTTTCGCAAACTGTTTTGGTCATGCATACCTAAGCGCTCGAGCGTGCGTCTGAGGTGATGCGAACGGACGGAAGACACTTTGAACAGTGTCCCGCTTTCCTTCGCGCAATGTTTGCAGTAGTGGCGGTTCTTGCATCGGCAACGTCGCCGCGAGCGCCAGCCGTGTTCATATCCCCGGATTCACCCAATCGTTGCGCGTGATGCCAGCTATGGAAGCAGGGGTTAGCGATTATGTATGGACACTGGACGAATTGATCGCTTTGCTCGATTAAAGCCTTTGAAAGGAGCAAAGACATCGCTCGCTCGTTCAAGCGTGAACTGATCGTGTATCAGCACGTTTTGCGAGATGAAAGCACCCCGTTTCCCGCGAAGTTGTTTCTCGGTTTAGCCATCGGTTACTTGTGTATGCCGTTTGATTTGATTCCGGACTTCATCCCCGTAATTGGCCTCGACGATGCGGTCGTTATACCCGCATTAGTTTTCGGGGCGCTTTGTTTCGTGCCGCGCGAGATCGTTTCAGAGCACCGCGAGCAGGTCATCCGCGAACAGGCCGCCACCAGTGGCAAGGATTAAACTGCGCCACTACCAGGCAGTTTGATCTTTCGAAGGCGTCGAAGTCGATTGCAAATCGCTTTTGATCAGTGTCGATCAGCTTTGCAGCAGCTCGGCTTTGATTACATCGACATCTTCTATGCGCACCGGGCGCATCCACCAGCGTTCTCATCGGCGCTTTGATTTCGTTCAGATCGAGGGAAATATGATCGCTCTCGAAAACCTGAAATTTTCGCAAGAGGAGTTAGCTGAAATCGACAAGACCTGCGCAACCAAATAGGTGGGTTGCGGCGGCAGCCTTTATTGCGTCGAGAGGAGGTTGTCGTTACACTAAAAGTGTGTCCCGTCCAAACTGCATGAAGATTCTCAAAAACATTGGCCGCGAATTTTCCGGCTATAACATTTTGGAATCGGGTAAGCGTCTCCTCGACCGCAAACCGCTGCAATGCAGTCTTTACGTGACAGATCGTTGCAATCTCGATTGTGCCTATTGCACCGAGTACGATAACAGCCGGCCGCATCCGAGCCTCGACAATTTGAAAAAATGGATACGGAAAATTCGCGAGCTTGGCACTATGCGCATTGCTCTCGTCGGCGGTGAGCCGCTCGTGCATCCGAATATTGTCGAACTCGTTCGCTACTGCCGCGAACTCGGCTTTGCCACCAGCCTGACCACCAACGGTTTCCTCCTCACACGTAAACTCGTCGCGCAACTGGAAGATGCCGGCTTGCAGGTTATGCAGATCAGCGTTGACCGGATGACACCGAGTCCAATCACAAAAAAGTCGTTCAAGACGATCTTGCCAAAGCTTGATTATTTTCGTGATTCAAAAATCAGTCTGCATATCACCGGAGTGATTTGTGCCGCTACCTTGCCCGAATCGCGAGCAGTGCTCGAGACCGGTTTGTCGCGTGGAATTCCAACGGAAGTTCGCCTCGTGCATGCGGACCCATTGCATCGGTTTCGCGTCGATCGCGGGCCGCGTGAAGAACTCGAACGTTTCATCGATTCGATGATCGAACAAAAACGCCGCGGGGAGAAGATTCACACCAGCGAGGCGATCCTCAATTACCAACGCAGTCTCCTCCGGGGCGAGCACGTCGAGTGGACGTGTAGGGCCGGCTACAAATTATTCTTCGTCTCCGCCCAGGGAAAATTTTGGATTTGCAGCATGGTGCACACGAATAAGGACATCATGGACGTAACGCTGGACGACCTCTACGCGAACTATCGCAAGAAGTCGTGCCAGGAGGGCTGTGGCGTCTATTGTGCTGTGAATGCTTCGCTTCTCGCGGAAAAGCCGGTTCGCGTTCTTGGCAAGGAAATTGTCGCGCGCGCCAAGCGCATTCCATCCATGTTTCGTCGTTCCTTAACTCCGGATGCGGGCAAAGCGACGCACAGCGCTATCACAAATCCAGATGGAACGCACGAGATGAACGGCAGCGCTAAAGGCGCCCCATCTGCAGATGATCGCGTAAGTTTGCGGAAAAGCGTCTAACAAAAAACCACACGCCAGCATCCAAACGTAAACGTTTCTTCGAGCCGCGATCAGCCGGAAAGCACGGTCGAACGGCGTAACGTCATCCAGCAGGCGGCCTTTCGCCATCTTCGCCCGGCGTTTCGCGAATTCATCCAATAAGTGCGATCCGATGAGCAAAGCGAAAAAATAGAACACGTTCGGAAATTGGCCGCTTCGCCACAACTGAAAAGCGATAGCCGCCCACCACGAATTCTCGATCAAATAATCGAGATGATGTTCCCACTCGCCGCGCCCGGTCATTTCGATTTTAACGCGCGACTGCTTTCCGTCCAGTCCATCGACGATACCAAATATGAGAGCAGCGAGGATTCCAAGCCCGACACGGCCAAGCGCGAACGCCGCGGTCGTGCTGCATCCGATGATGAGACCTGCCATCGTAATTTGGTTCGGCGTGATTCGCGTTTTACAAAGACGTGAGATGATTCGCGTTTCAATCGGTGCGTGGAAATAAGCCGGCAAGTCGAGCGTTCCATTTTGGGCGGAATCGAGAATGATACGCTCAGCCAAGCGACGGTTCTGCTCCGGCGGCGCCGGAAAACAGACCGGCCGCACGTGCCGACGCATGCTGACGATGTAATCATCCTCCTCCGCCGCGTCGACGATGTCGATCTTCCGGTTGTCGATCTTGTCTTTGAGTTCCTCAAAAAACGGCGCGGTCGGCCGAAACGCAGAAAGAAAATCTTTCATGACCAATGCCGGCCCACACGGGTTTCGGATTAAAGATCGCGCGAATTCCGGCGGATTGGAATCGACAAGTGCAGCGGGTGAATCTTTCGCGCAGAGAGCGGCAAGCAAACGTGCGTCACAATAAATATTTCCCGGTACTATTAAGAAGCGCTCCGACGGGCTTTGTTGCAAAAGTAGTTGGGCAGCAAGGGGTCCAATTGCGCCCGAGACAAGATCGACAATTACTTGTTCGCGCGCCCACGAACACTTCGCTAATTTAGCCCCGACGATTTCCGGTGTTGTCGAAAAAACAATCGCGCGGCGAAATCCGAGTCGTTGCAAAATGCGGAGCAAACGTTCGAGTAAATTGACGCCGCACAATTCGATCAAAGCCTCGGGCGCATCTGCGATTAAGATTGGCAGGATGTTCTCCATCGCCCGCGAGATTAACGGCGGAGCCGCGCGCTGCCAACTATCGGCGGCGTTTCGGTGGGTTTGGTTACGCTTGGCGCCTGCTCGGTCGACTGCGCGACGCGACGCAAAAAGGGGTTCTCGATTTTCCGGCGCTGGTGCATGCGCCAATTGAGAAGTGGGATCGTTTCGCGCCTGTGCCGAACGTCGATCACTCCTAATCAGATTACGCTTGGAACAGGAATCCTCGGGCTTAAGCGTGACGCTCCTTTATGCCTCTGGATATCTCTGGGCCGGAGCATTAGTTGCCTTAGCGGTCGGTGTTTTTGACGGCGTCGATGGCAAGGTCGCGCGCCTGAAAGTTCAAACGACCAGGATTGGGAAGGGCGAACACGTGCTCGATTACTGCATTGAGATGTCTTGGTGGGCGGCTCTGGGATATCATTTTCACGTCACCAGTCAGGTCGACTACGCCTCCGCAATATTATTTTCTTCTTTCCCTGCGACGTGCTCGACCGTCTGGCCAAGCGGTCTGTTGAACGCCGTCTCGCTCGAAGCTTGGACGATGCCTCGCGATTCGATCGGCTTCTTCGCTATGTCGCGGGCCGTCGCAATATTTATACCTGGGTGTTCACCTGTTCCCTCGTCATCGGACGCCCGGCGAATGGTTTCATTTTGATCTGCTTTTTAGGCGTCGCGACCGCCGCGATCCACATTATTCGCGCGCGCTGCAAATCCGACTGTCGATCTTGCGCGGCTAAAAAACCGGAGTTCGCGTGCCGCGGGGATGGCTGGCGACGATATAACCGTCCTTCATTTCATGAATCCAATCGCACGCTTCGGCGATCGCGGGATTGTGCGTGACCAGAAGCAAAGCCTTCTCGCCCTGGTGCACGAGATTTTGGAGCAATTCAAACGCACGTTCCGAATTCGCTGTGTCGAGGTTTCCGGTCGGTTCATCGGCCAAAATCACTTTTGGATCGTTAGCCAGGGCGCGCGCGATGGCGACGCGCTGCTGCTCACCGCCGGAGAGATGCCGGCTCGGACGCCGCAGTTTATCGGCAAGGTCCACCGCCTCGAGCAGCGCGCGGGCGCGCTCCAGCATTTTTTCTTCCGACCAACGACCCAATCGCCGCATCGGTATCATCACGTTTTCTTGCGCGCTGAAGTCTTCCATCAAGAAATGGAATTGAAAAATGAATCCGATGAACTCGTTGCGCTTACGCGCAAGCTCGTTGTCGCTCAGATCTAACATTGGTTTCGATTCGATTGAAACCGAACCAGCATCCGGAGGATCGAGCAGTCCGAGAACGTAGAGCAATGTGCTTTTGCCACAACCGGACGGACCGACCACCGCGTGGATGCTGCCGGGTTCGAGATCGAGCGAGACGCCGCGCAACGCGTGCACGCGCGATTCCTCTTCTCCGAGATACCGCTCGATCTCATGGCAGCTGAGACAAACGTCAGTATTCATACGCTCGAACCGCGAAGAGTCGCCACCGGAGGCAGCTCGGCCGCGCGTCGCGCCGGCACATAACTGGCGAGAGTCACGGCCACGAGCGCGAGCAATGTTGCCCACATATAGTGCCGCCAGTCCCACGTCACCAAAAAATGGTTCGCGTAGAGCAAACCACGAATCCGAATCGGGATGTGCGAAATTCCCCACGTCACGAGCGCGCCCAAAATGCACCCGATGATCGATCCCGCTACAGCGATCATCGCACCTTGCCAAAGAAAAATCGCGCTGATGTCGATCCGCCGATAACCCATGGAGCGTAAAATGGCGATCTCTCTGACCTTCGAAAGCACGGTCATGGTCAGAACATTGAAAATTCCGAACCCGGCCAGCAAAATGATCAACGACACCGTGATTGCGGCCGATACTCGTAATGTCAGAAAAAGTTGAAGCGTGCTTTCTTCGCGCTCCTGCCAGCTTTGCGTGTCGTGCTGAAACAGCGTTTCGAAATGATGCGCCAGGTCCGGGGCGCGTTGCGGATCGCGCAGTTTATAAATGATCATTGAGGCGGTGTAAGGCTTGTGCAAGAGCGTCTGGGCAACTCGCGCGTGGGAATAAATGCGAGTGGCATCGATCGAACCGACGCCACTGCGGGCCACGGCTGCGACGACCAGGCGACGATACTCGCCACCAGGCGGGAGGAGTTGGACCGTCTCGCCCGCATTCACATCGAGAGTGGATGCCAGTTTCGATCCGAGAATGATCGAATTCGGATTGTTTCGAAAATCATCGAAATTTCCATCGACAATTTGATGCGACAGATCGGTCGTTTGCAGATGGAGGGCGGGATCGATCCCGAAAAGATCGACAGTCGCGTTTTCAAAACCTGAGCGCGCGCTGAGTGTCCCGCGCAGCACCGGCGAACACGAAACCACATCGGAAAATTGGCGGCTCACGCGCATGATCGCACTGGCGTCGTCGATTCCCTCGAAATAGCTGCGATGTGCCGCTTGTATTTTGGAATTCTTAGGCGGAACCAGCATGGGCGAGCGCGGCCGAAAGCGGGAACGCACAATCACCGCGCCATTGCTGCCGAGGCTTGAGTCGATGAAGTATTTGGCGAAACCCTGGGTCTGCGCCTGTGTGCCAATGAAAATGGCCACGCCGAAAACGACGCCGGCGAGGCTGAGGAGCAAGGCGCGCTTGCGATGAACGAGAAAGCGCATCGCGATGTAGAGTGGCGGGGTCACTTTATTTGCGAGGGGACGATGTCGATCTTGCGCTGCCGCACCGCCTGGCCGAGCCGCAATCTGTCCTGATCGCTTAGAACGACATGATCGCCTTCGGAAAGGCCGCTCATTGCCTCCGAGAAATCGAGCGTGCGAAAACCAACCTTGACTGTCCGCCGTTGGACGCTGCCGTCTTTCACGATCCATGCTTGATCGACAAGCAGGGCGCGTGTCGGCACGAGCAGAACATTTTCATGAGTGCCGGTAATGATGTTCATCTCTCCGGTCATCCCCGTCATGAGGTTGTCGGGCGGCTTCTCCATTTCGAGCACGATGGTGTAGCGTTGCGTTTCCGGGTCCGCCGCCGGTTGGATGGAGGAAACCCGGGCCGCGAATTGTTGCGTGCGATAGGCATACAATTGCAGGATCGCTTTCATCCCTGGTTTCACTTCGCCAACGTCTTCCTCGTTTACTTCGCCGCGCACGTAGTTCTTGCGCGAGGACACCGTGAAAAGTTCATTTCCCTCCGCCACCAGTTCGCCATCGATCGTCTTGATGTTGGTGAGAAGTCCGTCGATTCGCGAACGGACTTCGGAGTTTTTCATTTGCGCCTCGAGTTTTTTGCACGTTTCATCGAGCATCTCTAAATTGCGGTCGCGTTCGATACGCTCGGTTTCCACGGCGCCACGCAATCGATTTGCTTCCGTCTTCGCCTTCTCGTACTCGACGGTCGGTACATTGCCTGACGCCACCACCTTCTCCAGCCGCTGCAGGTTGTCTTCGGCGGCTTTGAGCAATTCTGAAGAAGGAAGGGGAAGCGCGGCGCGCTGCTTCGCCGCCTCCAGGTCCGCGCGAGCCTGCTTTAGTTGTCGCGCGGTTGCTTCATCGGCGATCGTGGCCAGCAGTTCGCCTGTTTTAACGCCTTTGCCGATGGCCCCCCGCCCGGTCGCGAAAGGGTCTGCCAACTTGATGAATCCCGAGTTTTGCGCGCGAACCGGGACGACGAACGCGGGCTCGATTCGCACCGTCCCATACACCGCGGCAAAAGCGGTTCCGCGGCCGACCGTTGTCACTTCTGCCACCGGCAGGAAAAAGTAATAGACGACGCCAAAAAAAAGCGCGAGCAGCGCTCCACCGCCCCATAAAACTTTCTTCGATTCCGGCAACTTCAATTGCTGGAACTAATGCATGTTTTGCGCGGTGTCTTCGGAAAATTGAAAATAGCGCCCGGTGGCGCGATCCCATTCGGCAATAGCGAGATTGTGCTCATAAATGGCATCGAGCAACCCGCTTTTGGTTTCTAAAAAACCGGTTTCGGTCAGACGGTACTCGAGCTGTGACGCCAGGCCTCCGGCCAGATTTTGTTCGACGACGTGTGCGCTTTGCTCCGCGGCGTCGGAAGCCGCCGCGAACGATTTTTGCTGGTCCTCGATCCTCTCCAAATCGTTGTGGATACGCAACAATTCGCGGCCGACGTTTGCTTCCAATCTTCGGCAAGTAAGTTCGTTCACCTCGCGCGCTGCGCGCTGCTTCAACGCCGCGCCCGTCACTTTGCCGTTGTCAACAACGCGCCATGTATAAACCGCTCCCGCCCGGATTTCCGAAGAGATATCCTCCGTCCGCCGTGAGGAGTCTTCGCGATGAATTCCCGACACTGGAATATACTCCCCTGAAACCCTGGCCTCGATCGCCGGATAATAACCTGCTTCGATAATGCGCTGATCTTCGTTGGCCGCGCGAATGAGCAGGCGGGCAAGTTTGAGATCGGCTCGTCGCTCCAGGGCTGCGGCCGTTTCCGAATCAAGATCGACAATCATCGGCGCGAATTGCAGCTCACCTTCCGCATCGGGCAGCGTTGCCTCCGGTCCGAGATCGTCGCCCATCGCCTCGGCCAATTTCAACCGCGCTTCCGCATAAGCGCGATGCGCGCCCTCGATTTGTGAATCAAGTTCGCGAGCTTGCACCGTTGCGCTTGTCAGAGCGCTACGATCGCTCAACCCGGCCTCGTAACGATCTTTCTGACTAGCGACGTTTTCATCTAACCGTTGGCGCTGGTCCTCGCGGATCGATTGCAGTTCGCGATTATAGAGCGCCGTGTAAAAGGCCAGCCGGGCCGCGTGAAGTTGTTCCACCACGGCAACGTTCAATTGCTGCTGTGCGATTAAGAGATCGACATCTCCTCGCCGGCGCGCCGGCTTGGCCGCCGCGTTGAACAGCGCCTGAGTGAAAGATCCGCGCGCGAAGGCAAACGCTTGCGTAGCACTTTCGCCCGCACGGTGGCCGCCTTGAACGCCACCGGGAACGCCGACTTTAGCATCGGCCCACATGATGGAACGGAGGATGAGCCGCTGGCCGGCCGCTTCTTCGAGGCCCGCTTTCGCCTGCGCGATCGCGGGATTTTTGTCCAGTGTGGTTTGCAGAACCATGTCCAGCGTGATCGCCTTACCTACCTGGGCAAAGTAAGCGATCAAAACTGAAATAAATATTTTCAGGATTGTGGTTGGCCTCCATCGGGCGCCCAGTTCTGGGAAGCACAGGCTGCCAACCTGTAGCATTCGGCCGCTGCGCCGAATGCATCTGCACGCAACAGCTCGCCCAATGTCCAAAGCGGTTCGCGGCAAGCTGCCGCGAACTACAGGCCAGCGGCCTGTGCTCCCCGGAGCCAGAACGCGCGGTTTCATCGCTCGGTCAACTTCGCCGGTGGCTGCGCCACATTTGAAACTCGCGCTTCCGCCCGCTCGTCTTTGTTGCTGGTCATGAAATCGAGCGCTTCCGGGGAACTGGCGCAGGCCCGGGCGAGACGCGCGAGCGCCACGTTATGCAAATAGATTGCGCTTAGACGCGTGGTTCGGGTCCGCGTTACATCGGAGGATGCTTGCAGGATGTCGAGTTGTGTTCCTAATCCGGCCGCGAAGTTGCTCTTAGCAATCTCGAGCGACTCGTCGGCGGTCTGCACATTTTTAGTTTCGGATTCGAGCACGCGTTCCGCTTGCTCGAGATCGAAAAATGCGCCGCGGACTTCAGAAGCAACCGCGCGTCGCGCTGCTTCGAGCGCTTGAACGGCGGCTTCGTGCCGGGCGCGCGTCGCCTGCAATCGTCCCTTTGTCGCAAACCCATCGAAGATGTGCCAGGTCGCGTTTATTCCCACCAAATACCCATGATTAAATTCGTGACCGACCTGCGGGTCCCGCTCGTTGTAAATTTCGTAGGCGGAAAAAAATCCCACCCGCGGGCGAAGTTCGCTTTGGTCCAGCGTGTATTGTCGATCTTCGATCTCGATGTCTTTCTGACGCGCTTTAAGTTCGGGACGGCTGACATCGGCTCGAACCAGACACTCGTTCAGGTCGAAATGGCGCGGGTGATATTGCAATTGTCCCGAGATTTCAAAGGGCGCGTGCTCAGAATCGGGCGGAAAGTCGATCCCGAAAAGTTCTCCGAGCCGCAGGTAGGAATTTTTTAGCTGGGTCTGCGCGTTGATCAACTCTGGTCGTTCGTTGGCCAGCGCAACGTCGGCGCGCTGAACGTTCAATTTGCCGACGATGCCCGCGCTCAACCTTTCCTGCTGCGTTTTGAGCTCCTCTTCCAAGACGCGCACGGAATCTTCGCGCACGCGAATCTTGGCACGATTTAAAAGGAGTTCGTTAAACCCGATGCGCACATCCATTGCCACCCGGTTGGCGGTTTCCTGGGACTCGTATTCCTGCTTGTCGATGTTCAAGCGGGCGATCGCGACCTGGCTGGTGACGGCGCCGCCGGTGTACAGGTTCTGTACCACCCGCAGCGAGGCATTGTAATCTTCATCTCGAAGGCGTGTTTCTGACTGGTGCTCTCGTTTATCAACCAGACCCGTCGATACCACCGAGGGAAGAAAGCCGGAGCGCGCTTCGACCAGACCACCACGGGCTGCCGCGATTTTCTTGCGTGCGACGGCAATTTCGGGATTTTGAACTTGGGCAAGCGCGACCGCTTCTTCGATGTTATAAGTGGGGGCCGCCGCCCGCAACGGAGCAGGCAAAGCCAACAGGATCAACAACGCTACGACCCGAACCCTGAAACGCATTTCGTCTATCTCTCCGCCAAGGCTTTCTTTTTCAACAAAAATCCCTCTCGGCTTTATGGTTATATCAGTTCTTGCAAGCGGTCGCGAGTGTGGAAAGATTCGGTCAATTGTCGGGACGGCAGCTGCTCCGGGAGGAGCTTGATAGCCAGGCTCCAGTAAAGCGGGGTTAACTTGCATCTTGCCGCGACCGCGAAGCTGCGGATAGCTTAACAATTCAGGAAAT
>WNGE01013463.1_pt1 | contig 21544 bp, 23 predicted proteins | sample 5400651 | NCBI WGS metagenome assembly WNGE01 (sample SAMN13153370, study PRJNA577476) | soil metagenome | isolation source: 60 cm soil or saprolite under grassland replicate 2 | place: USA:California | collected 2016-06-15 | reverse complement strand
CGTGCGCGCACGGATCCTGACGACGCGGCCCGCTATGTCGGTGCAACGGCGGTGGATGCCCTGGCCGTGGCGGTCGGCAGCTCCCACGCGATGCTGACCCGCGATGCGGTCCTGGACACCGGGCTCATCGCCAGGATCCACGGCGCGGTCAGCGTCCCGCTCGTCCTGCACGGCTCGTCGGGAGTCTCCGATGCGGCGCTGGCCGCAGCGATCGGTGCCGGGATGACCAAGATCAATGTGGCCACCCAGCTGAACAAGGTGTTCACAGCCGCCGTCCGCGACTGTCTCGCGGCCGATGCTTCCCTGGTCGATCCGCGACGGTACGGTGCGGCAGGGCGCGATGCGATGGTCATCGAGGTAACCCGCCTGCTGAAGGTGATCGGCGCCGGGATCGTCCGTCCGGATGAATCACCGGGCAAGCGGTGACGGAACGCGCGGAGGCGCCGGTGAGCCGGTATCGCCGGCGGAATGAGCTCCCGGACCTGGTCGTGGTCGGCGACTGCAACCCGGACGTGCTGGTGCTTGGTGACGACGTCACCCCGTCTTTTGGCCAGCAGGAGAAGCTGGTGGAGGGCATCTGGATGGTCATCGGCGGGTCCGCCGCGATCACAGCGGTGGCCGCGGCGCGGCTGGGGCTGAGCGTGCGGCTGGTGGCGGCGGTAGGAGCTGATCCGGCCGGGGATTTCCTGCTGGGCCAGCTTTCCCGGGAAGGCGTGGATACCGCTGCCGTGGCCGTGCGCGACGATCTGCCGACCGGCATGACCGTTGCGCTGTCGCGTGGCACTGATCGTGCGATCCTGACCGCTCTCGGCGCCGTGGCGTCGCTGACCACCCAGGATGTCCCCGCCACGCTCCTCACCCGGGCCCGCCATGTGCATATCAGTTCCTACTTCCTGCTGGAGCACTCGCTGGGGCCCGGGCTAGCGGCCATGCTCGCGGCCGCGCGGGCCGCAGGAGCCACCACCTCGCTCGATACCAACTGGGATCCGGCCGGGAAGTGGGGTGATGACCACCTCTCTGCCGCGCTGGCGCAGACTGATGTGCTGCTCCCCAACGAGGCGGAGGCCCTGCGGATCGCTGGCGAGCCGACCTTGCCTGCTGCGGCGCAAGCCCTCACCGCCGCGGGGCCCAGGCTGGCGGTGAAGCTCGATTGTTTCAACGCAGGGCTGATCGCCGGGCTGCTGCGCGGCCTGGCCCTGCCCGACGCGGCCGCGCTGGGCTGTGCCGTTGGCGCGCTGTCGACCCGAGCACCGGGCGGCACGGCAAGCTGCCCGGATCTGGCCACCGCTCTGGCCCTTGCCCAGGCCGCCACGGTCCGGAGGGTCAGCGGGTGACGCCTGGTGCTCAGCTCGGCGCGATGCCGGCGGCCAGCTTGGTTCCCCAGTCACGCGCCGCGCGCGGATGGCGTGCGGACCTACGAGCGGCTCATCTCGACCTCACCCCGGACGGCGGGAACCCTCTATGATGTCTTCCCGGGCGGCTGCGTCACCTACCGGTTCACCTTCGTCCCTAGGACCATCTATCGCGCTGATCCAGCAGTTCGAGAGCGCCGTTGGCCTGTACTCCAGGCAGCAGCTTCGGCTGGACCTGAAGCGCAAGCTCGGAGTGGAGCTGACTTCGTGACACCGCTCATCAGCTTCAGTGACCCGACGAGCCCTGGTGGGCGCGCACCCGCACGGCCGGCCGCCAAGAGCCGCAAGCGCACAATCCTGGAATCGCTGGCAGATCCCCGAGTGAGGCTTGCCATCGGCGTGGCGACAACGGTCATCACGGCACTGTCGGCCCGCGGCCGGCGGGTCGGGCATCACGAAGCCACGGTGTTCCGCGTGATCAATGACCTACCCGATTCGCTCTACCCCCCCGCATGGGTCGTTATGCAACTTGGCGCTCTCGGCGCCGCGCCCGTCGCCGCCGGAGCCGCGTGGGTAGCGCATGACCGCGAGCTCTCCGGCAGGCTGCTCGCGGGCGGCACCGCTGCCTGGGCGCTGTCCAAGCTGGTCAAGCGGCTGGTGCGCCGACCCAGACCAGCGACGCTGATCCCGGATGCCCACCGTCGCGGCCCGGATGCGGCCGGGCTGGGCTACTTGTCAGGTCACGCAGGCGTGGCAGTGGCGCTAGGAGCGGCCGCCTTTCCTCGCCTCGGTGCTGCCGAGCGCGCAGTTATCCTCGCCATCGCACCGATCGTGGGTCTGTCTCGTGTCTATGTCGGCGCCCACCTTCCGCTCGACATCGCGGGCGGCGCGGCGCTTGGTCTCGCCGTCGAGGCCACCGCGGCTATGCTCAGCGCCGGCGATCATGCAGAGGTGAGCTGACGAAATCATCCAGCGGGAACTCGCGTGCTCCGATCCCCTCCGTCTCGAAAACGGGCGTTGCTGCACCCGCCGGGAGCTCCTATCGGCGCGGCAGGCACCAGCGCCCGGACCCCGGCCGTGCAGCTGCCTTCTTCACATCGCCGGTCTCCGTTCTGACGGACAGGCCGCCGGTGGTCGATCATCCGGCCGCTGGAGTCACGAGTGCGATAGCGGAGAGCGCTCGGAGTATGCATGGCCATGCCCAACCGGCCCTCCTGACGATGGATAGCTTCTGGTCCGAGCAGCAGAGATCGCCATTGCACAGGGGTCAGTCGGCCGCGGCAGGGGACATCCGCGTCCGGACGGTTTCCTCGGCGAGCGCGACGGCGTTAGGGGCCGTGTCATGGGCGCCGAGTACGGCGCCGGTGGCGTACAGGCCGTAGATAATGAGCAGGATCCGTTCGGCCACGCCGTGGGGATCCTGCAACCCGCCTTGTGCGGCAATGGCGCGGAGTTGCCGGTGCAGCGCGTCGAAATGCCCGACCGCCACCTGGTGGGCCGGGTGGCCAGGGTCACGGAACTCGCTATGTGTGTTCAGGAACGGGCAGCCGTGGTAGTCCACGTCGCGGACCTGGCCGGCCACGGCACGGACGACGGCGACGAGCTGGCCGGCCGGGTCTCGCCCGGCCTGCTCGACCGCGCGATCGATGATGCCTTCCCATTCCGTGCGGCACCGCCTCAGGTAGGCGACGATGAGGTCGTCCTTGCTGGCGAAATTCCGGTACAGCAGGCTCTTGCCGCAACCGCACTCGTCAACGATCTGCTGCAGGCCGACCGGGTGCACGCCCTGCTCGCGGAAGAGGCGCGACGCCGTGTCCAAGATCCGGTCGCGCGCTCCCGGTGCGGGCTTTCGCGCCATCTCCAACCTCCTCGATCACTATAGCGGACCGATCGGTCCCTCCACGTCCGCGCTCAGAGTGGCGCGACCGTGACGCGAGTTCCGGTGCACGTCGCGTCGCGCATTGGTCGCCCCGCAAGGCCGGCAGCCCTATTGACGTCACGGCTACCCGTCGTTGTATCATGGGGACCGATCAGTCCCGGACCGATCGGTCCGAATCCTTTGCACGACAGGAGACATGATGACGTCCCAGCTCATATCTAGTGCCGCGACCCGGGTGTGACCGCCGGTGCGAGCCCTTGTCTACGACCCGAGCGCGCCGGCCGGCCTGCGCCTCGGTGACACTCAAGATCCCGTGCCCGGTCCGTCACAAGCCCTGGTCCGCGTCGAAGCCATATCCCTGAACTTCGCCGACGTGGCCTTCTTGCGCGACCGCGCAGCTCCGGGCGCCGTGCCCGGATTCGACGCGGCTGGCGTTGTCGTCTCCGCGGCCGGAGACGGGTCCGGGCCGCCGGCCGGCGCGCGGGTGGTTACCTTCGGCTGGTCGGGCGGCTGGGCCGAGCTGCGGGCAGTGGAAACCACCGAAGTCGCTGTCGTGCCAGCGGGGGTGGATGCCGGCCTCGCGGCGGCGATACCCGTCGCCGGGGTGACGGCACTGCGGGCCTTGCGGCGACTCGGCTCACTGATGGGGCGGCGGGTGCTCATCACGGGCGCGTCCGGCGGCGTCGGGAGGTTCGCCGTGCAGCTCGCGGCCAGAGCGGGCGCTCACGTCGTGGCATCGGCCGGCAGCCCGCAGCGCGGTGAAGGACTGGCGGCGCTCGGCGCCGCCGAAGTCGTCACCGGCCTGGACGGCGTAACGCGGCCTGTGTACGCGGTACTGGACAACGTCGGCGGCCACACCCTCAGCCAGGCCTACGCGCTGCTCGAGGCGGGCGGATGCGTGCAGAGCGTGGGGATGGCGTCCATGGAGCCGACCTTGATCGACTTCGAGCAGGCCAGGCTGCGCGGCGGCGGCCGCATCGAGGCATTCACCGTCGGCGATCACTTCGGCCCCGACCTGGCCTACCTCATTGGCCTCGTGGCCGCCGGCCAGCTCGACCCACAGGTCGGCTGGCGTGGCCCGTGGCACGAGGCCGCCGACGCGGCGGCCGCGCTGATGGACCGGAAGGTGCAGGGAAAGGCAGTGCTGGAGGTGTCATCGTGACCGCCCTGGCGGGCCAGCGCGTTGTCGTGGTCGGCGGAACCAGCGGGATGGGGCTGGCCACCGTGCGGGCGGCCCTCGCGCAGGGCGCCGACGTGGTCGCTGCCGGACGGCGCCCGGTTGAGCGGCGCGAGCCTGCTACCGGAGCGCGGCAGGAGGTGGTCGATGTCACCAACGAGGAATCAGTCCGGGCACTGTTCCAGAACGTGGGCGAGCTCGATCACCTCTTCGTGACCGCCTCGCCCGGAAGCCCGGGCGCGTTCGGTGAGCAGGACCTGGCTAGCGCGCGCACGTACATGGACGGCAAGTTCTTCGGTAGCTGGACCTGCGCCCATTTCGCTGCGCCTCGCATCCGAGCCCGCGGGTCCATCACCTTTGTAACCGGCGGAGCGGTCGTCCGGCCGCCAGCCCACGGATCCATGATCGCGGCAGCCTTCGCGGCCATCGAGGCGCTTACCCGGGCACTGGCGGTGGAGCTCGGCCCGCAGCGGGTGAACACGATCCGCCCCGGCTACACCGACAGCGAGATGTGGCAGTTCCTGTCCGACGGCCAGCGCGACGACCTGCGTCGGCGCGTCGCGGACGCGCTGCCGGTCAGGAGGATGGGCACGCCCGAGGATGTCGCCCACGCCGCCGTCTTCTTGATGACCAACCCCCAGGTGACGGGCACGGTGCTCGAAGTGACCGGCGGCGAAACCCTCATCAACACCCTGGAGCGACAGCCATGATTCTCGTCACCGGCGCCACAGGAAATGTCGGCCGCGAGCTCACCCGCGCGCTGGCCGCGCGCGGCGAATCTGTGCGAGTCCTTGCCCGCAAACCGGACCAGGCATCGTTCCCCGCCGGCGTGCAGGTCGCAGAGGGCGACCTCGAAGACCCCGAATCCGTCGCCCCGGCGCTCGACGGCGTCGGCAAGGTGTTCCTGCTCGGCGGCTTCGCCGCCGCCGGCGTCCTGCGGCGCATCCGCGCTGCGGGTGCCGGGCACGTCGTGCTGCTCACCTCCCGCTGCGTCATCGGCGGGAACCCCGAGAACGCGGTCACGCGGATGTGGCTAGACGCCGAAGCTGCCGTCCGTGATTCCGGCATAGGATGGACGATCCTGCGGCCAAGCGGCTTCCAGTCGAACGCCCTCCGCTGGCTCCCCCAGCTGCGCATTGGCGACGTCGTGCGGGCGCCGTGGCCTGCCGTGCCCATCGCGGCCATCGACCCTGCCGACATCGCAGCCGTCGGCTCGGTGGTGCTCACCGGGCCCGGCCACGAGGGCGCGGCGCTAACGCTGAGCGGCCCCGAGCCGCTGACACCCGGCGAACAGGTGGCGGTGCTTGGCCGCGCGCTCCGGCGCCCGCTGCGCTACGAGCCGCTTTCCGACGACGAGGCCCGTGCGAGCATGGCGGACGACGGTGCCCCGGCCAGCCTCATCGATGCGTTCTTCCGCTTCTTCAGCGCCGGCGAGTTCAACGACTCGGCCATCACCACCACCGTGCGCAAGATCACCGGCCGCCCGCCCCGCACCTTCGATCATTGGGCGCACGCTCACGCAGGCCTTTTCGGTAACGCCGGATGACGCGCGGTTAGATTTCGCCTGTAACCACCAGCCGCAACCGCCATCGCCCGGGTTCACCTGGCCGTGGCGGACCAGGCCTAGTAGTCCACTGGTCCCCAGCCCGCGTGGGACGGTCCTGCCGTAAAGCGAACGACCCCCGGGCCGGAGCCGGGGGGCGTTCGCTATTCGATAAGCAGGTCTGAACAGAGTTACCTGAGCTCGGTCGTGGTTACCGCCCTGCGACGACGGCGAGGTAGGTACCGGGAGTGGCACCAGTTGGGCCGTAGAGCCCCATCACTTGGTTCTTGTACACGGTATTCCCGGTCACAAGACTGCAGCCGCCGGTACCCGGCCACGCGGACGCCCAGACCCTGCTGCTCGCCCGTTTCGGCCGGCGTGTCTGACGACCGGTGCCCCGGCACGAGAACGCCGTGCCTCCCCGCCAGATCAGCCGGTTCTGCCACCAGCCAGGCGACTGGCTGTGCTGATGGCTGACGCTCGGGCTGACTGCGCCGGTGCCGACGGAAATGATGTAGGTGGTTCAAGCTTCGAAGTCCCCGGCGACTTTCAGACTGCGCACTAGCACCATCCGGTCACCCGCGATCCGTTCAGGGCCGAAGGTCCTGACGTCGGTCCCTGGCATGATCAGAGCCGCGAGCGCGTTGGCTCCCTGGGCGAAGCGGCGCGCTATCGCAAGCGTGAGTTCAACGAGGCGTATCATCCGTCTGATGGCCACGCCTGGGGAATGAAGTGGCCGCGCCGTGCGGCAGACAATGGGGGAACACATGGCATTCATCCAGCTCATAGAGATCACGAGTTCGCGGGTCAGCGAGATCGAGGCGCTCACCGAGGAGTGGCGGGCCCAGACCGAGGGACAGCGCACCGCGGTGCGGGGCACTCTGACCCAGGACCGCGATCGCCCCGGTACCTATATGCAGATTGTCGAGTTCGGTTCGTACGAGGACGCGATGGCGAACTCACGCCTGCCGGCGACGGCGGCATTCGCGGCGCGGCTGACCGCGCTGTGCGACGGGCCGCCAGTCTTCCGGAACCTCGACGTCATCAGCGTCGAGGAGATGTAACTGCAGGACCGCGGGCTGGCTGCGCGGGAGCCTTCCGGCGGGTGCTTCGCGGAAGGGCTAGAGATTCTCTTCGCGTAGCACGTTCATGTTCCGGAAACTTCAGCGCGCCTTCGTTGATCGCGGCTAGGAATGCCGCCAACTCTGCGGCGCCAGCCAGCAGTGGAAACTGCCCTGACCCGCGTCGCAGCCATGTCCCGCAAGGGAGGGCGAACCCGCCGTCCGGCAGGGCCTATGGTCGTGTTCCTCGCCCAAGCCGCCGATGCCTGCGCCGGCAGCATCGAAATCCGCGGGCTCGGCAGCCGGGTATGGCCACTAACGTGCGAACTAATCGGCCGTCGGCTTCTCGGCCGGCGGTCAGCATGCCCTAGGCAGCAGGTCTGAATCCGGGCGGTGGCGGCTCTGCTCGTACCGCCGCGGCGAACATACCCGAGCGTGGGCAAGCCGGACTATGACGCCTATTGTGAGCCGATCGTCACGCATGGTTGTCATGACTTCGTGGAATTTTCTTGCAATCGCCAGCATCCGTCAGCCCGCTTTGACTATTGGCCTATTCATGCCCGACGATGTCGTCATGGCGATGAAAACTTTGATCGTGGATGACCTCGACGGCTCTGATGGCGCCTCCACCGTGTCGTTCTCGCTGGGAAACACGGCCTATGAGATCGACCTGTCGAAGAAGAACAAGGCAGCCATGGAGAAGACGCTGTCCAAGTTCACTACCGCAGCCCGCAGAGTCGGGGGCAGCGGACGGCGCAAAGGGTCCCGCAGCGCGAGCCGGCAGCAGACCGGCGCCATCCGGGAGTGGGCCAAGGCCAGCGGGCGCAAGGTTTCCGAGCGCGGGCGCATCCCCCAGACCGTTATCGATGCCTACAACGCCGCTCACAACTAGCCGCAGCCCCTGCCGGGCGCCAGTGCGCGCGTGAACTTGGCCATTGACGTGCTCCGCTGCTGTTCGGCTGGCTGGTTTCCCTCTGCTACTGAGCGACATGAGGCGAGCCGGCGGGCGAAGAACGACAGGATCTCGTCGCGGGCGGCGATCGTTGGTTGGCCGATTTCATCGATCAGGGGTCGTCCAGCGGTAGCGACGGCTGGGCCAGGACCGGTGCGAGCATCGATGCCTCGAGCATCATCGTGAGCGCGAAGTTGCCCGTGAAGCGCATCCCGATCGCGCCGACGCCCGGACCGCCACGCTCCCCGTGCGCCAGCCTCGCCAGCGACCGGAGCCAAATGGTCACCGGGCTCGACGCGTTGGCGGCGAAGGCCCGGAACTCAGCGCTGATACACGCCCGCCGGAAGGTGATGCTGCCCTCCTCAACGTCAGCATCTGCGGCTTAAAACAGACCCCACATCCGACGAACGAAGTAATCGCCGTGACCACTGCCGCTGTCGACACCGACCCAGGCGGTGGCGTCCGAGTCGGCTTCCGCTGGCTAGAATGTCAAGCTAGCGCGGCCAGGACGACAGCGGATCTGCGAGGGTTGCATCATGGCCAGCGGCGCGGCGCGGCGGTTGCTGTTGCTGCGGCACGCCAAGTCAGCTTGGCCCGATGTGGCCGACCATGAGCGGCCGCTGGCGCGCCGCGGCCGTCGCGATGCTCCGGTCGCGGGACGGTGGCTGCGAGCGGCAGGCTGGGTGCCCGACCGTGTGGTGTGCTCGACGGCCAGGCGCGCCCGCGAGACGTGGCAGTTGGCTGCGGCGGAGCTTGATGCCTCTCCCAGGGTCAGCTTTGACCAGCGGGTGTACGGGGCGGCAGCTGGCGAGCTCTTGGATCTGGCCCGCGAGACCGCGCCGACGGCGCGGACCCTGCTGATCGTTGGGCACGACCCTGCCATGCAGGAACTGACGCTGGCGCTCGCCAGCGCCGGGGCTGGCGATGCGGATGCGCTCGAGCGGGTTCGGTTCAAGTTCCCGACCGCCGCGATCGCGGGACTGGAGTTCACCGGAACCTGGCAGGCGCTCGTCCCAGAACAGGCCCGGCTGGCTGCTTTCGTGGTTCCCCGGGAACTCCGCGCCGGCCCTGGCGCGGGATAACCAGCTGAGGTGATCAGGCAGCAATGCTGGCGGAACACGACGGCGGTTGCCTTACCAGTTGGTGCCATGCGCGCGCGGCGTCGCGCATGGGGCCCTTGATGTCAATCTCGTCTGCTGAACGGCTGAACATGATGTCCCACGCTGGGAACAGGGCCCGGATCTCGGGCAGGTCAAGGCGCCGTGGGCCGAACCGCCCGCCGCCTTGGCCGAAAGCGAACATCAGCAGCCTCGCGCCGGGCGCGGCTACTGCGGTGATCGTCGCGGCGGCGCGGCGCCGGTCGGGGTCGCTTAGGCCGCCGAAGCAGCCGATGTCCTGCAGCAGCGTGTAGCCGCTGCCGAGGGCTGCTGGCGTGATCCGGGCGATGTCGGCCTGAATGAACCGGACGTCGGCGCCGGCGAGCTTGGCGTTGCGCCGGGCGCGCCGCAGCGCAACTGACACGGCATCAATGCCGGTGACGCGCCAGCCGCGGGCTTCGCACCAGATCGCGTCGTGTCCGGTGCCGCAGCCGATATCGAGCATCTGGCCTGCGGGCAGCGTGCCGACGAGGTCGACTAGCGGCGCGGACGGCTCGTGTCCGTCCCATGGCGTGAAGCCGATGCGGTACATGACCTGGTACGGCATGCTCATGATCAACTCCTGCTAGAGTCTTGCTCTATCAATAGAGTTTTTCTCTATTTAAGGAGTGTTACTCTATGGCGTGCCCGACGTCAAGAGGGAAGCAGCCGCCGCCGGCGGGCGGCGCGCGCGCAAAGCACTCGAGACCCGCCGCCGCATCCGCAGCGCCGCCCGGGACCTGTTCGTCCGCCAGGGCTATACCGCCACAACGATGCGGGCAATCGCCGCCAGCGCCGATGTGGCATGGCAGACGGTCTACTCGGTGTTCGGCACCAAGGCCGCCCTCTTGTCGGAGATCTTCGACGTGACCGTGGCCGGCGACGACCAGCCGATCCCGATGGCACAACGCCCGTTCGTCAGCGAGATAGCCGCGGCGAGCGACCCGCGTGAGAAGGCCCGGATCTTCGCGGCGCACCTGCGCGAGACCACTGCCCGCACCGCGGCCGTGCAGGGCGTCATTGAGTCCGCTGCGGCGACCGACGCGGATATGGCACAGCTCTGGACCGAGCTCATGGACCAGCTCATCCGCGGCATGACCATGGCTGTGACCGCCCTGCATGCCCAGGGCGCGCTCCGCCCGGACCTCACCCTCCAACGCGCCGCGGACCGCCTGTGGTGGTACGCAGGACCGTGGGCCTACCGAGGGCTCGTCCTGGCCCGCGGCTGGAGCCTCGATGAATACGAAGCCTGGCTCGCCGAGACCCTCTACACACAGCTGATGACACCAGGGCGACCCGATCCGTCGGCCGAGGGCCGCCCGGACCTGGTGACGGACGATCCGATGAGTCGAGGGCCCTCCGGCGGTGACGCGCCTTCCTCGAACAGCCGCTTACCTGCTGTGCTGCGCGCCTCAGTGCCCGGCTGGCCCGGCAACGAGAAGTCGATGGTCAGCTGGCTCGTCGTCTTGCTCGCCAGCGCGATACCCGCCACGACCCCGCCACGGGAACGACGCCACCCCGCGGCCCGCTCAAGCCGGCAGAATATGCGGGGGGGTCGGCGCGGCGCGGCGGCTCGGCATTGTCATGCGGCTTCTGCCTGTCCGGCGGCCTGCCCGGCTGCGGCTTGGCTCTCGCGTGCGGGGCGTGGCAGGAGCAGCGCGGGCACCACTGCGACCGCGATCAGGGCCGCGGCGACCCAGAAGGTCGTGCCGAAGGCCGCGGCGAGTGCTGGCACCGTGTGAGCCTCTTGTGCGGGTGGTAGCGCTGTCAGTGCCTGGATGCCGTCGGGGTGATGGGGCAGGTTGGCTGTGATCGCGTGCTGCAGGATGACCGCGAAGATGGCGGTGCCGGTCGCGCCGGCAATGCGCTGGATGGCGTTGAGCGCGCTGGTTGCCCGTGGTATTTCCGCGCGGGAAAGAGCCTGGAAGGCGGCGGCCATGGAGGGGACGATGGTGCTGCCGATCCCCAGGCCGATCACGAGCAGGGCACCCGCCAGGTAAGCGTAAGAGGTGCGTGCGCCCACCTGGGTGAAGGCGAGCGTGCCGAGGAATGCCACGGCCATCCCGGCCGACGCGACGCTCCGGGCGCCGATCTTGTCGGTGAGTCGGCCCGCTAGCGGCAGTGCCAGGGCCGCTCCGATGCCTTGCGGGCCGAGCAGCAGCCCGATCTGGAGGGGGCTGTTATGGCGGACTACCTGATAGTAGAGCGGGATCAGGATCAGCGAGCCGAACAGCGCGATCCCGAGCAGGAGATTGGCAGCGGCTGCGGTGGCGAACCCGCGGCGGCGGAAGAGCGAGACGTCGATCAGTGCGCTCTTGCCGTGCGCGGTGGCGTGCCAGACGAACAGCGCGACCAGCGCCAGGCCGGCCAGCGCGGTGATGATTGTGCGGGTGTTGCCGAAGCCGCCGTGACTGCCTGCCTGCGACATGCCGTAGAGGAAGATGCCGATGCCTGGGGAGAGCAGGATCAGCCCTCGCAGGTCGAGCCGCTGGCCCAGCTGAGGCCTGGCTTCGGGCAGCAGCCGCCACGCGGCGAGCACGGCTGCGGCGCCGATGGGCAGGTTGATGAAGAAGATCCAGCGCCAGCTGGCGGCTCCGATGATCACCCCGCCGATCACCGGGCCGAAGACCGGTGCGAGCAGCATCGGCACGCCGATCACGCTCATCACGCGGCCCATCCGCTGCGGGCCGGCGGCCTGGGCGAGGATCGTCTGCCCGACGGGCAGGATCATCCCGGCGCCCAGCCCTTGGAGCACCCGGAAAGCGATCAGAGGGCCGATCGACCACGCGGCGCCCGCGAGCACCGAGCCGGCCAGGAACACCAGCAGGGCGGCGAGCCAGACGCGTTTGGCGCCGAAGCGCTCGGACGCCCAGCCGGTCAGCGGGATCACGGTCGCGAAGGCGAGCATGTAGCCGGTCATCACCCACTGGATGGCCGGGATCGACGTCTTGAAGTCGGCGCCGAGGGTGGGGATGGCGACGTTCACGACTGTTAGGTCGAGGACAGTCATGATCGTGCCCAGGATGACGACCGCCGAGAGCACGAGAATCTCGCGGCTCAGGCCGTCGGCGCGCCCGCCAGCCGTGGCCGTCTTGGTTGCGGTTCTGCTGAGTGTCATCGGATCCTCCCAGGATGTATGCTGGGTATGCTCTAAACATAGAGTAGAACCAAACTTAGGGCAACTCTATTTCTGAGATGATGGGCAGATGGGGCTTCGCGAGCTGAAGAAGGAGCAGACCCGGCAGCTGATCGCCGGCACAGCGTGGCGGCTGTTCGCCGACCGGGGGTTCGACCAGGTGACCGTGGCGGAGGTCGCACGCGAGGCGCAGGTCGCGGAGGCGACCGTGTTCAACTACTTCTCCACCAAGGAGGACCTGTTCTACTGGCGGCTTGAGGCGTTCGGCACGCGGCTGGCCGACGCAATCAGTGCCCGGCCTGCTGGCGAGCCGGTGCTTGCCGCCTTCCGCCGCGCCCTGATGGCCGAAGGCGGCCTGCTCACCCAGCTTGAGGCGGGCGATCCGGAAGCGCTCGCGCGGCTGCGCACGGTCAACCGCGTGATCGCTGCCAGCCCGGCGTTGCTCGCCCGCGAGCAGCAGGCGATCACCCGCAACGCCGAGTCCCTGGCCGCACTGCTGGCCGCTGAGATCGGCGCGCCCGCCGACGACCTGATCCCCCAGGTAGCGGCGAACGCGCTGATGGGCGTCCACCGCGCGCTGATCGACTACGTGCGCCGTCGCGTTCTGGCCGACGATGAGCCTGCCCGGCTCGCCGCCGACGTTCGCGAGCTCACTGCGGCGGCTTTCGCGCTGCTGGAACACGGCCTGGCCGACTATGCCGCCAAGCCACCAAGCCTGCCCGCGCCCTCGTTCCAGCACCCAGCCGCGAGGACGGCTGCACCGTAAGGGGGGCGGTTGGACTGCGCGGCGGGCCGGGTGCCCGCATCCGGGAATGAGGGCATGACGGCGACGGCGGTGAATACCTGGACCGGTGCTCCATGCAGCGGCTGTGGCTGCCCCGCAGCAGTACCAGCTGATCCCGGAACGCGCCTTCATCAGCCACCACAAGCCGACCGCGCCGTCCGCCTGGCGCAGCTGCGCAAGACTGCGGTGGCCGGGTCAGAGCTTGACCCCATAGGTCCGCTCTAGGTCTTCGATCCAGTCGTTTTGGATGGTGATGCCGTAGTTGTCCGCCAGCTCGTAATACTCCGGCGGCGTGCCGTGCAGGGCCAGGATCGGCGCCAGCTCCTCGAAGTAGGTTTCCAGCCCTCCAGGGGAGAGGATCTCGACCACCGTGGCGGAGGCGCTGGCCGCGTTCCACATGGCATGCGGGATGCCGCGGGGCTTGGCCAGGTAAGCGCCCGGGCCGGCCTCCAGCACCTGGTCCCCGATCCGGACCCCGACCGTTCCGGACAGCACCAGCGAGAACTCGTCTTCCCGGGAATGGTTGTGCGGCTTCACCAATGTCCCGGAGGGAATCTCCACCTCCATCACGGCGAGGGTCCCGCCGGTGTCGGGGCTCACCATCTTGTAGCTGAACCGGACGCCGAAGAGCATGACAGTCCGCGCTGACCAGTAATCGGGGCAGAACGGCCGCGCGCCGCCTGGCACGGCTGTGGCTCTTGTGGCCAGCCAACACGTTTCGGCTGTATGCCCAAATTGCCAGATCCGAACGGATCTCTGTGGTAGGTATTACCCAGTCCAGTCCAGTTCAGCCCGGTAGCTAGGTCTTGGGGGGCATACGGTGTTCGGTATCAGGACAGGCCGCATGATGGCACGGTTTGGCGGTGTCGTAGTGGCCGGCGGGGTCCTCGCACTCTCGGTCGCAGCTCTGGGTGAAGCCACTGCCTTCAGGCCCGACTACCAGGTCCCGCTCCATCAGCCGATGCCGATAACGGCGGCGGGCTTCGGCACACACTCCGAGCAGTGCGGGAGCATCCCCGATACCGAGGACGGCTGGCACTTCGTTCTCCCGGGCGACTTCACCGTCTTCGTTTCGCTCACTGTCACGTTCAGCCCGGGTGGCACTCAGACCATCACCAGTTTCGGTCCGCCCACCGACAAGCATGCGTTTGCGGCTTCCGCTCCAGGAGCGGTGCTCGAAAGCGCCTCGGCGATCGTGAAGACGGAGACCGGCAAGAAGCAGGTCCTGTGGTTCAACCTGTCACATACCTGCCCTGCGACGGCAACGCCGACGCCGACGCCGACGCCAAGCGGCACGCCGACCACGACGCCGACCGTCACGCCGACGCCGACGCCAAGCGGCACGCCGACTACGACGGCGACGCCAACTGTCACGCCGACGGCGCCCACGTCGCCGAGCCCTAGCCCTTCCACCTCGCCCGCACCAGCGCCAGCACCTACGCCGGTGACGACCACCCTTCCAGTGACGGGCTGAAGCGCTGGGAGCCCATGGGAGGCGGCTGACGCGCGACTGGCTCCTGCGCATCAGCCGCGGCCGCCCAGGCCGCATCGATGACGGCAATTCGGCCGTGCGGCGGTTCTGGGTCGGCCATGTGCGGCAGGCCGTGGTCGCGGGAGCGGTAGTGGCAGCGGCCGGCGCTGCGGTGCTGGCCACCACGTTCAGCGGATCCGGCGAGTCACCGGGAAATGCAGCGCCCCGCATTGTGCCGCCTGTCCGTGTTCCGGCGGCGGAATTCGCTAAACTGCGCCGCGCGACGACGTACACGAGCATCCCAGCGGCTCCCCGCGACCCGGCCCCGTTCGCTCTCAGCGGCGGGCTGGTGGTGCGTCCGCTGACACCGCTGGTTGTTTATGCCGGGCCGGGGAAGCCGCCGATCGCGGTGCTGCCGGCAACAGAGCTTGGCGGCCCGACCTGGGTTCCGGTAGTGCAGAGCAGACCGGGATGGGAGCGCGTGCTGCTCCCGAGCCGGCCGAATCGCGCCACCGGGTGGATTTACACTGGCGCGGCCGATCGCTCGCAGCTCGACACCCGGCGCAGCACGTACCTCGTCCGGATCAAGGTCGGCGCGCGCAAGCTCAGCGTCGACCACGGTGGCCGGCCGCTGGGAACCTGGACGGTAACGGTCGGCGCCCCCAGGACGCCGACCCCCACGGGACGGACCTTCCTGCTCGCGCTGCTAGCCCCTCCCCATCCGACCTATAGCCCGCTCATCCTGCCGCTGGGGTTCCACTCCGATACGCTGACAACCTACGGGGGCGGCCCCGGCACTGTTGGCGTGCATGGCTGGCCTAACCCGTCCGTGTTCGGTCGCGCGGTCAGCCACGGCTGCGTGCGGGTACCCCCGGACGCGCTGCACGTCCTGTCCCTAGTCCCGCTCGGCAGCATCGTCCTGATTACCCACTAGCCCGCAGCGGCCGCAGCCAGCCGGGCCAGGAACACACCGCGGCCGACGACACCAGATCCCGCCCGGTCAGCCCCATCACCCGCACCTCCCGCCGCACCGCGGCAGCCACCACCGCCACCAAGTCTGCGCCCCTAACACCATCCGCCGGCTTCGGCTCGTTCTTGCAGCGCCGATGAGGCGATGGCGGCTAGTTCGGGCCACGATAGCCCGCCTGGCATTGCGTCATCGCTCGCGGCGCCGCAGGCACTGAACTCATGCCTGTCCAGCACATCCAGGTCGATGTGCAGCCACCATCCGGGAGCCTGTGAGGTGACCTGCTCGGCGGCCTGGCGGCCGCCCTCTGCCGGATCTTCGTGCAGGTCAGCCGCGGTACGGAGCCGCACTCGGTCCGCGATCGTGGGAACTGCGATTTCGCGGCGGTACAGCTCGTCGCGCATCCCCAGCATGGCGATTGCCTCTGGCCGCAGCACGCCCGCATGGCCGCGCAGTGATTCCGGCGCTCGCTGGCCAGTCAGGCCCAGCAAGAAGGCCACCTCCATGTTGGCGGCCTCGCCGGTCGTGGAGACCTCCATGGTCGTGGCATCTTCGTGGCCGTCGATGAAGACCAGGCCAGCCCCTCCGAGAACGTCCGCAAGCGCAGGCACCGCTCCGAGCAGCACTGCGCAGTCAGCGCCATAGATCAGCGGAAAACGTCCTTGCGCCAGAGCTGCCCGGACACGCGCATGGAGTATGCCCACCATTTCCAGGAGCGCGCGCTCATTCACAAACCCGGAGGATCCACGTGCCGAAGTGGGCTCCGAGACGATGACATCCGGCGTCGGGCTCGCGCGCTCCCGCAGGGCCGCCGCCAGGCCAGCCTCCCGTAGCTTGGCGGGAGCACTTGCTTGCCCGGCGACGCGCCCCGAGCCATCGAAACACACGCCAATCAGATCAATTGCGTCCAACGTGGCAGTCCCTCCTTGGCCCAGACTCACCGGCACGCAACGAGCACGGCCTTCAGATCCATAGATACCCGCAGCGTCGCCACCCGTCTCGCCGGATCAGCGCTTACAGCCGAAGCGCGCCTGTACCACCCGAAGGACTGGTCCCGTCCCGGGTCAAGAGCCGCGACCCCATCTCCGGGAGCACGGCCGGCTGCTCGAAGACGAGCCATCTTTGTGACGCAGCGTGACCGAAGCCCAGGCGCGAGGGCACGATATCCGTTCTGTACGGGAACGGCCTCTTCCGTACGTTCCGGCGGCGGCGCGCAGATCGGGCAATTCTGGCCCGTGGGCGAAAGCCGTGGGCGCGCGACCAAACCGCCAGGATCAGGCGGGCCCACGATCACTCGGCTACGGGATCCCCGAACGGGACGAGGCTAGCGTCGGCGCGGCGCAGCACGGCGACCGCCCCGGCCGGCGCGGGCCTGCGCCCGGCCTGCCGAGTGCTCGCCGGGCCCGGGCGCGGCCTGCGCCCGGTGCCAGGCACGGCGATCGGGATCGGCCTGCGGGTCGGTAACCTGCGCCAGCGCGCGGTGCACGTCCTGCCGCTCCTGAGGCGACGCCGACCAGTAGGCCGCCGAGCGCACCAGCGGATGACGGAACCGCACCCAGGCGCCGAACTCGACCAGCCTCCGCCGGCCGCTGCCGTCGCCCCCTGAGCCCCGACTCCCAAGCCGCCCGTGTGCCGCGCTGGGGAGCCCGAACCCGCCCGCCAGCTCCGCCAGGGGTCACCCCCGCCTGGCCCTGGGCCTGACTAACAAGGCAATCGCCGGCGGCCTGGTCATCTCCCCAAGACCGCCAGCCGTCACTTCGAGTACATCTACGCGAAGATCATCGAACGGCCGGAGCGCCCGCTCGCCGCGGGCGTGGAGTGGGTGATTCAGATGCGCGCCATGGGCGGCAGGTGGCCCAGCCGCGCTCGTGCGCTAACCGTCGACCGGACTGCGCTGAGTTTCGAGCACCGATCCTGCAGCGACGACGGCAATCCGACGTACGCCCTCTGGTCATGGCGGGTGCGCCCCAGCGAGCACGGGTCGACGCTGACGGTGACCTGGGCGGTCTATCCCAGGTCCTTCTGGCGCAAGCTACTCATCGCCCGCGCCCGGCGATCGGTCCTCGCCCAAGAGGTCAAAGCTTCCCTGGCCGGAATGGACAGCTACCTACGCGCCGACAGCCGCGCGCCGGCCAACTCCACGGGTGCCGGACCGGCTACCTGACCAAGTTCGCGCGACCATCAGGCGATGGCCGGCGGGCAGGTGCGCGCTAATCCTGACCGGCTGGCTGGCCGTCAGCACCTACGTTTCCAGGGCCGCGGCCCGCCGCGCCGAAGCATTCGCTCTGCTGGGCCTGGGTGAGGAGTTCCGCGATCACTAGGTGGAAGAATCTGACGGCCGGTGGTTTCCGGACGGGTACTGCGTTCGGCTAGCAGGGGAGGGAGTGGGTGTGCCGCATAGGTTCCCGGCTCTGCTCGCCTCCCCGGCGCCGGGCGCCGGGCGGTTGTGGCTGACCGGTGCCCGGTTGTTCGACGGGGCGGGCGGGCCGGTTCGTGACGGGGCTGCGGTTCTGGTTGAGGACGGGGTGATCCGGCGGATCGCCAGCGAATCGGAGCCGTGTCCTGACGGTGCCCTGGTGCTGGATGTTCGGCAGCGGATGCTGATGCCCGGGCTGATCGATGCGCACACGCATGCGGCCGGCCGCGTCGTTGAGACTCGGCGGGGCGCCGAGCAGGCCCTGCCCGGGACCGCGGGCCATTTCCTGCAGGCCGAGCTGCGCGCGTACCTGCGGCAGGGGGTCACGACCGTCCGGGTCACCGGATCGCAGGGGCAGCGGCCGCAGGAGGCCCGGCAGGCGATGCGGTACGGCGCGTTCCGGGGTCCCCGCCTGCTGACCTGCGGCAAGATCATCTCGGCGACCGCGCCGGGCGGCCGGTTCTACGGTGACATGTACCGGGAGGCCGACGGGCCCGACGATATGCGCCGGGCGGTCCGCGAGCAGATCCGGGCCGGCGCTGATTTCATCAAGGTCATGACGACCGGCGCCCGGTCGAATGAGCTGGAAGACCCCGAGCCGCTGCAGCTGACCGAGGCGGAGCTTTCGGCTGTGGCCGGGGAAGCGCACCGGATGGGCTTCAGGCTGTCGGCGCACGCCGAGGGGCTCGCCGGGTGCCAGGCGGCGATCGCGCACGGCGCGGACACCATTGAGCACGGCATGTACCTGCACCGGCGGCCCGACCTGCTCGAGGCGATGGCCGCCAGCGGCCAGGTGCTGGTGCCGACGCTGTCGGGCTATTACCAGATGGCGGGCCTGGGCGATGCCATCGACCCGTCCGGGGCGCAGCGCGCTCCGGAGATGCCGCCGGCGCTGGTCGCGCTGGCCGGCTACAACCTGGAACAAGGCGCGGCCAGCATGCGGGCCGCCAGGGACGCGGGTGTCAAGATCGCGCTCGGCAGCGACGTCGCGCTGGGCGTCCCGCTGGAGATCCAGCGGATGATCCACCACGGGCTGAGCGCGCGCCAGGCCCTCGTCACGGCGACCAAGAACGCCGCCGAGGCCCTGGACCTCGGCGAGCGCATCGGCACCATAGAAGAAGGCAAGCTCGCCGACCTCCTGATCGTCGACGGCGACCCGCTCCGGGAGCCGGGGCTGCTGGCCGACACCAGCCGGATCTGGCTAGTCCTGCAACTCGGCGTCCCGGCCGCCGGGCAAGCCCTCGAGAACGACATCAGCGCCGCCACCTGATTTCGCGTCCGGGACACGCCAGCCGCGCAGCGCGGTCGGTCAGGGCACGACAGTGACTGGCCACTTGCCGGCCCGCACCAGCCGGACTGCCAGCGAGCCAACAAACCGGTGGCCAGCCTTGGCGGACGCCCCGACGACGACAGCCTCCGCGCGGACCTGGTCGGCGACACGGCCGAGCTCGGAGAACGGGTCGCCGCGCCTGGCCACGAAGGTGGCGGATATGCCCCGCTCGCGGGCTCCCTCTTCGACCTGGCGGCGCAGGTCGTCGGAGGTCGTGGTGAAGGCCTCGCCTTGCGAAACGGCCACCGCGGCACCGGCACCGGGCACGGCGGTGGCCATCGAAAAAACCGGCCCGACGTAGACGGCGACGAGGCGAGCGCGTTGCCGGCGGGCCAGCCCGGCCGCGTATGCACCAGCCCGCAGCGAGGTGGGGGAACCGTCGATGCCGACGAGGATCACAGTCGGGCCGTCGGTTCCCAGCTCGAAGGAGCCCGCCGCGGCGAACGTCACACAGGCAGTATGGACCATGCACACGCAGCCCGGGCAAGGGCGCCACGTGCGGATACCCCGGTCCGCATCAGCACCTGCTCAAGAAACGCGCCTCGAAAGCCGAGAGCGACCCGGCCGGAACTCTCCAGGCGTTCACCCTCGTAGCCGCGATGACGGCCGTCATCATGCTGGCCCATGTCCTGCGGTCAGCCTCTAAGCCGCGTCGTGTCGCAGGCCTTCTTCTGCGTATTCTGCTAGCAGGTCGCTGACCGACAGGCCACGCCGCCCGGCCTGGGCGGCCAGCCGCTCGGCCAGCACGGTCGGCAGGACAACGGTACGGCGGACGCAGTCGTCGCTTTCCCATACCTCGCCGGGCGTCTCAGGCAAGCTCCCTCCTTTCCGGCGCGCTGCGCGCCAGTTCCTTCACCGCGACATAGCGGCGCAGGATGCGGTCGCTCAACAGGCCAAGGCAGCTCAGGTTGGGAAAGCCTGGCCCTTGAGCGAGCCCGGCGACCAGTGGCAGGTGCAGCGCCGGGCTCAGGCCAGCGACCGACAGATCGACCTCGATCCGCCGTTCAAGCCCGGTCCCCGCCAGCGCACTCTCGAGCCGGCGGCGAGCCTCGCCGCCGAGCAGTCCCTCGAACCAGCGGGCCCGGAAGCCGATCGCGACGATCACCAGGTCGTAGGCGACACGCTCGCGCTCGGTGCCGTACTCGATGGTGACGACAACCTGCCGCTCGCCGGCGTCGATCGCCACTGCCCGCCCGGCGAGCCCGCGATAGCCACGCGCCTGGTTGAGGATCGCCTCAGCCTGCTGGGAGAAGACGCCCCGGTCGATACGCTCGAGGAACTCGCGCCGGTGCGACTCGGCCAGCCGCGGCCAGTCACCGGGGTCGGAGTAGAACCGGTTCTCCTCGTGGCTCTCCCCCCGCGAATACAAGGTTCCGCGGCTGGCCAGAACGTCGACCGTCGAACGCTGGTGCGACTTGGCCAGCAAGCTGATGACCACCGAGGCTGCTGTCTCGCCACTGCCGATCACGCACACGCTCTGGGCAACCTGCTGGCCGGCCGCTCGCCCGGCCAGCCAGTAGCTGCGCCCGTCGAGCACGCGCGGATGCTGCGGCTGGCCCGCCACGCCGGCCGGCGGGCCCGCGCCAGTGAACACGCCAGCACCGCGCAGTTGTATTCGCCCGGCGAACGCGTCACCGCCGCCAGCGCGGCTCGCCTGGCGGCGGGCCGAGCACTACGCCGCGCTCGGCCCCCAGCAGGGCACACGTCGCATGGGGAATGCGGACGGGAGCGCGGGACCGATGGGCACCCGGTCCCGCGCCGGTGTTCATGGCAGCTTCTGCAGCCCGGCGGCGGTGAGCAGGTACCCGGGGGCAGCGGTCGCCGGGTCTGCCATAATCGTCGTCTCCCTTTGCGTGTCCATGGTTTCACTGGCTGTCGTACTCGTCGTGGCGGCGGTACCAGACGCCGGCGCGCAGGTCGCCCGTACCCACGAACAGGCTCTCGTTGCGCCCGCGTGGCGCGCGGTCGAGCCACTGGTACATGCCCCAGAGACCGTCCAGCCCGCGCGCGTACGCCGAGTAGGTGTGGTAGACGACGCCATCCTCGAGCGCGAAGGCGCTCATCCCCGGCAACTCGCGCGTGTACGTCGCGGCGTCCGTTCCGAGCGCGGCGGCGATGTCGGCGATGGGGCTATCGCCGGCCTCCAGCATCGGCGTCACGTCCATCGACCGGTAGTTGTACTCGACGGCTCCGGAGCGCTGCTGCTCCTTGGTGACCGCTGCCTGGAAGTCGTAGTTGAAGTCGCTGCCGGACGACGAGGCCCAGGGGAAGTTCCAGCCCATCCGCCGCTGGTAGGCCTGCAGCTTCGCCAGCGGGGCGCGCGATACCGCGCAGAGCGTG
>WNGE01002691.1_pt1 | contig 21546 bp, 22 predicted proteins | sample 5400651 | NCBI WGS metagenome assembly WNGE01 (sample SAMN13153370, study PRJNA577476) | soil metagenome | isolation source: 60 cm soil or saprolite under grassland replicate 2 | place: USA:California | collected 2016-06-15 | reverse complement strand
AGATGCGCCGGCAGCGGTCGACGCGGGTGCCAGGTCACCCGCACCAGCACGTCGCCATTGGAATCGACCTGGCCGTCGACGTCGACGTGCTCGCCGAACGCGCGTTCCGCCGCGGCGCGCATCGAGCGGACCAGGTGCGGACGAGCCGCGACAGGAGCCGCCAGGACGAGTGTCGTCGAGGTGCGACCGTGCCGCGTCGCCGCCACGCTCACGCCCTCGGTGGCTTCCTCGCGTTGGTTGCCGCGGAGTTGTTCGTCGAACACGGCCATGTACGCCTGGCCGAGCATGCTGGCGATGACGGTTGGCGGATCCGGCGTATGCGCCAGGCGCCGTGCCAGGTCGTGGACCGGGTCGGCTTCGGCGAATCCGTCGGCGATTTGCACGTCGCTTTCGCGTTCGGTGGGGATGGGCGCCGGCCTCCGCCGGCGGACCACGAGGCGGCCGGCCGCAAGAGCCGCCGCCGCTGCGGCGCCAGCCGCCAGCGCCGCCTCGGGTGGCGTCACGATGATCCGTGACTCGGGAGCGGAGTCCGAGATGGGTGTAGGCGCGGCTGTTGGAGAGGGCGCGGCGGGCTCCGCGGTGGGTGTGGGCTCCTGATCGACCGGTGCCGCGGCCAACACGGGCGTCACGCTTGGGACTGGTTCTAGGGTTGACGCGCGGTCTGACTGCTCAGCTACGGCGCTGACAGCCGGAGCCGCGCCTGCTCCGACGCTTGCCTTTTCTGCAGGCGTACCCGGGTCGGGTTCGGGCACGCCTCGATCCAGCGACGGAATGCGCAGGCGGAGCCCCGCCCAGATCACGTTTGGATCACTCAGGATGTGTCCATCGCTGAGCTGTGCGCCTCGATTCGGCGCGAACAGCTCCGGCCAGCGCTGCCCGTCGCCAAGGATGACATCGGCGATCTTCCACAACGACTCGCCGTGCCGCACGGTGTGCCAGGCGCGGCCTTCGGCGTCGTACTCGACCAACCGCGTCGGGTTGCGGATGACCAGCAGCCAACCGGGGAAGATCTTGCCCGCCTCCTGGAGCGAGCTGCCGTCGGGCTGCGGCCGGTCGCGGTTGTCAGCGTAGATCTGCTTCCACCGGTCGGGATCGCCGAGGTAGCGCTTACCCAGGTAGGCCAGCGACTCGCCAGGCCGAACGACGTGCACGATGTCGCCCGCTTGCAGATCAGACGGAACCGGGCGACTGGCAGCCTCGGCCGCGGACGTAGAGGCGGAGGGCTCGCCCTCCGACGTGCGGTCCTGAATCTGGTTGACCTGTGCGGTGAGTGGCGCCGCCATCGCTAGCGGTAGGTTTGGCGCCATCACGGCCACGCGAACCAGCAAGGCGCCGGCCAGCGACGCGTCGACCGCGCGGCGGACGAAGGGCAGCGTCAGCAGGTCCGACAGCCAGCGCAACGAGCGCACCCAGGCGGCACCGGCAGCGACACGCTCGCCGAGGATGACGCCGACACGGAGCAGGGTGGTTGCGGCGACGTACGCCCAGCCCAGCCAGAAGACCCAGCCCAGGACGACGATCGCCGCGTCGAGTTGTGGACCGGTGGGGCTGTGGATCAGCAGCTGTAGCTGGGCGTCGAGGTCGGCCGGAGGTGTTGGGAGGCTGGTGGGAAGACGCGGCAGGCCCACCAGCGCGTACACGGCGGCGCCGAGCGCAGCCAGGCTGAGGATGAGATGCCCCAGGCCGATCTCACGGCCGGTCTGCTTGTTGTTCGTAGCCGCGCGGCTCACCGGCCCACCCGCTGGTCGCGACACGGCACAGCTGGCGGCACATAGCCAGGCGAGATGAGCATTGTCTGCACCTGACAAACCACATGGCTGGATGTCCAGGTGCCCCAGCGCGCGCCGCCAAGGCTGCCGCTTTCGTTGAACGGCCCATCGAAGGTGGAGGTGGAGGCGATGCGATACGTGCCCGTCCACCGGCCCCTCAGCGTGACCGGAAACCCGCCCGCGAAATTGCGCGAATCGAACTGGTACGTCCACGCTACCGGCGAAGGGGTGTACGGGTCGCTATAGGCCCGCCCAAGCCCCGTCAGGGAGTTGAACGGCGGCGGCGTGCTACCCGCGCGGCCGTCGCCGAAATCCCAGTCGAACTCGGCAGACGAGAGTGTGATACTCACATCGATTGTGTCGACGTAGTTGGCGGAGTGGTCCTCCAGGCGGGAGGTCGTCACCGCGTGTCGCGTCGCGCACGTGGCGTCGTCGCACTCCATCGAGACGGTCCACACCCGCTCCTGCCAGTACAGCGTCCACGGCAGATCCAGCTGCAGCGGAAACACCAGCGGCTCGCCCCGATAGTTGTTGACCCAGAACCAGTTCTCAAGGCCGGTGAGGCCGGGGTCCGGGTTGATGCCGAGCTTGATATCGGGCAGCGGCGCATCGCGCCACAGGTTTTCCACGGCGCGCCGGGCGACCGCGATACGGTCCACGCGGGTGCTGTGCATGTTCAGCCGGCCAGGCATCGGCGGTACGCCGGGTGCCGGCGGCAACGTGAGATCGATGACGACGGATCCACCGGGGGTGTCCGGATTGTTGGGATCGCGCATGCTTTCGAGGATGGTGCCGGGGCCGGCCCGACCCACCGCCATCAATGCACATCCGCCTCCAACACCTGGACACGGTGGCGGTGGCGGAGGGGTCGCGACGGTCATTTGTGTATGGACCGGCGGTGAGAGTGGCCCAGACGGTTGCGACGGCTGCACGGACGCGATCGCAGTCGTATTGGAGCTTATGAGAACGGTTCGACTTGGTCCTCCACGTACCCCCTCATCACGTTGGCCAAAGATAGCCTGTGCATTTGGGATATTTGGAATGCTCACAATTTTTGGAGGTCCAGTGTCGTCCGGGTGGCCGGGCCCTGCTTCCTGAGCAGCTAGCACGATGGGTGCGATGAACGGCAGCAGCAGAACGAACGGAAGAGAAATGGCCGAAGGTTTGAAGATTTTCCTCACGGCGTCGTTTCTCCGTCGACGACTTCCACGCTATCAGTCACTTTCCATACACCGTCGATTAGCTGAAGGTCATCGACTACTTTGTGGACGGGGGCGTTGTCTACTGTTGGTTCCGTTTGGCCCGGCAATGGTTCGTGGGTGGTGGCATCTACCCAGATTGACATGTCTGCATAGCGATCGACGATCTGGGCCCGACCATCATGCGCCCACGACACCGCGAAGGTGTGCTGGATCTTCACCTGTGTCGCACGGCCGGCAGCTTGTTCGTCCTCAATGTACTTCTGCAGCCTTGCCAGATCTGGCCCAGCAGCCACCTGGCTTAGAGGCGTCGTGTCGAGGCTCAGGAACGCATCGGACCGAACCTGCCAATATTGTGTGTAGGCGTCGGACAATGCCGCCTCAACATCAGGTGCTGCTGTCGGCCACGGCGTCGCGATCACGGCGCTTGCGCCTGCACTTGTCGTTGTAGGCGCTTGGGTCGGCGCAGGCATCGCAGCGCTGGTCGTCGCGACAGCCGGCGTTGTCGGCGGCCTGACCAGTGCTGGGGCTGGGACAGTAGTAGCCACCTGAGGTGTGGCAGCTGAGGCTGCCGCCGGAGCCGAGACTGCGGTTGGCGCGCGGGTAGGCGCCGCGGTGGGTGCAACGGTAGGTTGCGGGGTCGGTGGCAGCGTGGCTCGCGGTTCAGTGGTATCGGCCGCCGAGACCGTTGCCTGGAAGGCACGTGCGTAGGCCGTGGCTGTTGGTGCTGTCGGGAACTGGCCACTGGTTACCGGACCCCTGACGGCCTGGAAGCCGAGCCAGACCACAAGCAGGACCAGCGCGATGAGGCCGAACATGGCGACGCCGACACGCCACGGGAACCGAGGCTCGGGAGGAGGCGGGATGGGATCGCCGGGCAGGCGAACGGGCGTGGTTGGGGTGGTCATACGTGCGGACCTCCCGTCATGGCTCGGCCGTCGCCTGGCCGACGAACGGATGGGCGGTGCCATCGGCGCTGACGTCGATGGTTGGCTGGCCAGGCGGATGCAGAATCGTCGGCGGCACGGGTAACGCTACCGTAACGACAATTGTCTCGGGACCGGCGCTGGCGTCAACGGCGGCGTTGGGCTGCTGCTGCAACACGTACGCGCGGGCGATCTGTTCGGCCGCGGCGACGTCGAGCTGGGGTGGCGCGGTCGGGTGATCGCGTGCGGCAACCTGGTCCAGCTGGCTTGCGCCGGCGCGTGCAGCGCTTTCGGCCAGGAGCTCGGCGCGGCGATGGGCGGCAAACAGCAGCATGCCGTCCTCGATCAGCGCCAGGCACAGGATCACCACCAGGACGGCAGCCATGAACCACGGCATCGCCTGCGCTCTTGCTCGGCTGCGCGCCGTGGGCATCACAGCAGGCTCCGGAAGGCATCGACCGGCTCGACCGCCTGGTGCTGGAGTTGGATGGTGCCCCAGCCGACGAGCGGCACGCTGTCGAGTGGCAGCTGGTAGCTGACCTCCACGCGCACGCTGCCGCCGCGATCGAAGTCGCTCCCGCCGACGGCCACGTCCAGGCGCTCGAGGGTCATGCCGTAGCCGGTGGCTACCGCGGAGGCCCGATCGATGGCGGCCGGCTCGACATCGGCCGCACTCGAGACCAGCGCCCCAGCGCGCGCGGCTTCGACCGCCACGCCCGCCACCTCGCCGTCGGCGCGGGCCACCAGGCCGACGGCGGTGATCAGGAACAGCCCAACGAGCAGGCCAGGAACGACGAGCGCGAGCTCCAGCGTCGCCTGGGCTGGTTGAACATGGCGAACCTGCATCACGGTGCCCAGACCTGCTTGAGCATGCGCACCTGGTTGTCCAGCGGCAGGCTGAGCGGCGAGGCGGTGCCCAGCCCGAGCGGCCATCCGCCGCTGACGTCGATGGTGACGCTCGTGGTGTCTTCGTGGCCGGTGAGTGTCACCAGCTGAGCGCTGGGTCCGAGGCCTCCCTGGAGCAGGGCATTGCCCACCTCCAGGCCGTGGGCGAGATCACTGCCCTGGGCCGAGGCGGCGCGGGCGGCTTCCTGCGCCGCGGCCAGGCTGATGTTGTCGGCGTACGCCCACAACCCGACCTGGACGGACATGGCGATAAGCACGCCGAACAGGAGGGCGGCCAGCGCGGCTTCGACGGTGGCCTGGGCCGGCTGGCGGCTGGCGCTGGTCAGTGGAACTGGGGCAGAAGCGCCTTGACCTGGTCGGCGGCGGCGGTCACGATCGGGTTGAACAGCGTGTAGGACAACAGGGCTAGCAGCGCGCCGCCAGCTACGACCAGCCCGTACTCGACCGTGCCCTGGGCACGCCGGCGCGTCCGCGCAACAGACGAACGAATCCCTAGAGAGTGCATCGAGGTCCTCCGTGGGGATGGCCTGCTGGTGGCCGCGATCTCCGTCCGTCGGCCTGCCAGCGCGACCCGAATGCACCAGGGACAGCTCGGTTTCCCTGATGGAGGCGGAAGGCACCCGTTGTTGGCGTAACCGAGCCACGCCGACAACCAACCGGGACGCAACTCCACGCGACGTGAGGATCGCGCGGGCGGACAAAAGCCAACCAGACGAGAGCGGCGAGGCGAAGTTCGTCGCCACTCAGCCTCCCCGCACCAGGGCGTAGAGCGCCAGCAGGGCGGGCACCAGGGTGACCACGACGACGACCGGCGTGAGCACCAGCGCCAGCGGAAAGAGCATCTTGATCGTCCCGCGTTCGGCGGTCGCCAGCAGTCGGGTGACCGCGCGCTGCTCGAGCGTACTCGCCAGCGTTTCGAGGCTCGGCGCCAGGGGCAGGCCCTGCGCATGTGACGCTTGCAATAGCCCGACGAAGCTCGACAGCTCCGGCACATCCTCGAGCTCGGCGCGACTTGCCAGGTGGACCAACATCGGCGTGTTCGCAGCCGCACTCAACCGCAGGCCCTGATCGATGAGCCCACCCAGCGGACCGTGGCTGCGCGGGCCGACATGAGCCAGGGCCACATCCAGCGGCAGGCCCGCGCTCATGCCCAGCGCCAGCAGCCGCGCCACGTGCGGCAACTCGGCCAGGAGGCGCCGCTTCCTGGTTCGCGCCACGCGCCGCAGCAGCAGCCAGGGCACCAGAAACCCGAAGGCGCCGGCAAACACCGAGACGACCAGGTGAACCGCGTCGAGCTGTGCGTGGCTGGCAAAGACGGCCAGGAACAGGCCGAGCGCGGCCGCACCCCAGAGCACCTGGCGCGCCGCGAAGGCTTGCCGGCTCATGCCGGGGTGGACGACTTTCAACTCGCGCTCGACCGCGCTGCCAAAGACGCCGTCGCGCAGCACCAGGCGCTGGATCGGAGTGACCAGGTCCTCGAGCAGTGGACGCAGGGCTGTGTCCAGCGGTGCCCACGGCAGCAGCGCGGGGACGGGTTGCGCGAAGGTCGGGCGCTGGCGATGCAAGCGCGCACCCACGTCGAAGCGTCGCAGGCGCTGCTCGAGTGAGGGCTGCGGCTGAAACAGGGGCACGCTCGAGAGCACCAGGTACAACCCGAGCAGCGCCAGGCCGAACAGGCCCACCTCGAGCGCGGTCATCGGCTCACCTCGCGTTCCTCGGACGGCAGACGTGCCAGCCACAGCATCAAGGCATACCCTGCAGCCAGGGCGACGATGGCGCCCGCCAGCACGAACTGGCCGGTGGGCGTGTTGAAGGCCTGCGAAGCGATTGGCTGCGAGGTGCGCAGGCCCAGCAGCACCACGATCGGCAGCACCATCAGGATGCGCGCCTGCATGACGATCTTGCCGCGTGCGGCTTCGACCTGCTCGCCCAGCGCCAGCCTGGTGCGCAGGCTGCTGGCGAGCTGGTCGAGGCACCTCCCGAAGCGTTGCGGCCCGACCTGGTTGTGCAGGATCAGCGCGCTGCACACCCAGTCCGCGGTACGGTCGGCCAGGCCGTCTGCCCAGTGCTGGACTGCCTCGGCGAAGCTTGCCCCCAGGGCGAGCTCACCCGCGAGCTGGCGGAAGCCGGGGCGGAGCGGCTCGGGACCTGCCGTTCCCAGATGGGCCAGGGCTACGTCCATGGGGATCGTGCTGGCCAGGCTGTCGCGGAGGCGGTCGATCGCGTCGGGCAGCGCGTGCAGCACTGCCTGGCGGCGGCGGCGGTGCCGGCCGCGCAACACCAGCGGGTAGGTCGCGGCGCCAATGACCAACCCCACCGCGTCGAAGATCGGCCCGCCCAGCAGGAGTTGGGCCACGGCGCCGCCCAGAAGCGCGCCGGCGATGCTGATCAGCACGAACAGGCGTGGGCTGATCGGCACGCCCGTCTGCACGAGCCAGTCGCGCAACCCGCTCACGACGCGCGACGGCCGGCGCGGGGGCCGCGGGCGCGGCGGCAACAGGCTATCGTAGATCAGCCACAGCCCCAGTCCGACCAGGCCAAACAGCAGCCACGGCATGCTCAGGCGGCCGCCTCCTCGTCGGCGTAGTCCTGCCAGCGGAACTGGATGTCCTGGTCCTCGAATGCCTCGAGCAGGTTGGGCGCGTACGGCTGGCGCACCAGCGGGCCCGCGCCCTTGCGCAGCCACAGCGGCCGGGTGGCGAAGCCGCCACCGTCGAGGCGGCGCGTCGGGTCGACCTCGACGACCTCGGCCACCAGCCGCGTCCCGTCCAGCTTGCGCAGGAAGACGACGATGTCGATATTGCGCCGGATCATGTCGCGCAGGACGCCTTCACCGGGCGCCAGCGGCGAGTGGCGGGCGGCAGTGAGCAGCCGCTCCAGCGCGTCAGTCGCCGACCTGGAGTGAATTGACGTAACTGTGCCCCGATGGCCCGTTTCGCACGATGCCAGCAGCGTGTACGTTTCGCCGCCGCGGCATTCGCCGACCACGATGCGGCTGGCCTCGCAGCGCAACGCGTCGTCCTCGAGCAGCTGGCTGAGCGTGATCGCGCCCGAGCCGTCGGTGCCGTCGTCGCGGCTCTGCCAACTCTGGACGCGTCCCAGCAGGCGGTGCAGCTGCAGCTCGCGCGTCGTTTCCAGGCAGATGATCCACTCGTCGGCGTCGTCGACCTCGAGCAGCAGCATGCGCTGCATGGTCGTCTTGCCCGTGCCGCCGTCGCCGCAGATCAGGATGTTGGCGCGGGCGCGCACCGCCGCCTGCAGGAACGCACAGCAACCCGCGGTGAGCGTCTCGGGCACGAGCGACTCGATGCGGCGGTCGAGCAGGGTGAAGCGCCGAATGGTCACCTCGGTGTACTGGGGTGTGACCGGCGGCATGGCCGCATGCAGACGTGAGCCGTCAGGCAGCGCGAAGTCGACACGCGGGTGGGCGTCGTCGAACAGGCGCCCGGCCAGGCTGGCGAAGCGCTTGACCAGCTCGAGCACGGCCTGGTCGTTCCGAAAGCGGACGCCGGCGAGGCGGTACTGGTGGCCGTTTTCGATGACGTACAGGTGATGCGGCCCGAGGATGCGAATGGTCTGGACGCCTTCGTTGCGCATCAGCGGACCCAGCTCGGCCAGGCCCAGCACCTGGTCATCGAGCCACTGGCGCGTGTCGGCGGGGTCGGGCAGCAGCGGGTCGTTGGCCGCCGCGGCACGCCGCTGGGCGAGCTCGACCTCGTCGCGCATCGCCGCATACAGCCGCTCGCGAAGCTCGTCAGGGTCCAGGCTCGTCTGCTCGAGCAGGGCGGCGCGCGTGCGCAGGATCGTCTCGAGCAGCGCATACTCGGCCGGCGTGCGCTGCGTCCGTGGCAGTCCTGCCCGTGGCGGCAGCTGATCGATCACGCGCGCCTCCGCACGGACCCGTGCACGATGTGCTTCTGAGACAGGGATGTGGTCACGTCGCGTGGCCTCCTCTTTCTCCATTCAGCGGAACAATGCCGCCGGCGCCAGGGCCAGGCGCCGCCACCACCGAAGTCCTTGTGAAGGACTGCTGACCGGGACACGGATGGGGCCGCCGTCGGCCAGGCGGGTGGCCAGACCGAGCAATGGCGCCGACAGGCGGCAACCCGGCTCGCAGACGAAGGGGCGGTGCTGGGCGCGCGCTGCCGCGACATGCTGGGCGTCGAACGGCAGGACGGCGACGACGGGCGCGCGCAGGGTGTATTCGATGACGCCCACTGCCTCATCGGTGCCGGGCAGGCCAACCTGGTTGAGCACCAGGCCGGCTCGCTCGCGAAGGTGACTGGAAGCGTCAAACAGCACCCGCCGGGCGCGCTCGATGCCCTGCTCGTCGGGTCGCAGCACGACCAGCAAGCGGTCGGCAGCGTGCAATGCCGTGCGATCGATGTCGTCATCGTCCGGCGCCCAGCCGCCGCCGGAGCTGTCGAGCACGACGAAGCGCTGGCTGGAGCGCAGCGTGCCGATGACACGCTGGAGGAGCTCGGCGGTCACGTACTCGCGGTATGCGGGGGTGCTGATCCCGCAGGCGACCCGGCCCTGGCCGCTGGGCCCCATCGACTGCAGCTCGGACTCGACTGCCGCCCGCCAGGCGCTTTCGTCGCCAAACGTCGGCTGCCCGGTGCCGCCGTCGCGCAGGCGGCGGCCGAGCTGCGGCAGCCCGCGAGCGGGGTCGACCGGCAGGTGGAACTCGACCGCGCTGCCGCGCGCATTCACGTCGAGCAGCACGGTCGGGGCGGCAATGCTGAGCGCGTAGGCGAGCGAGACGGCGACCGAGGTGGTGCCCTCGTGGGTCTCGGCGCTGGTCACGGTGATGACTTCGCCGCTGGCTGGCTGCGAAGCCTGGGCGGTCAAGTCGGCGCCGTTGGCACGGGCGGAGCGGCCTCGGGTCGCGGCTGGCCGCGCTGCAGTGGAGGCGGTCCGCGACCGGCTGGACCGGTGGCCCAGCAACGCGTCGCCAATGGCCGTGGCCAGGCCGGCAGCGTCGCTGTCCAGCCCGAGCACCGGGACCGGCAGCTCCATCCAGCGCGGGGCGGCCGTGTCGGGTGCTGTCACGACCAGTGGTCGTCCCGTGGCAACCAGCGCCTCGAGCGTCGCCGCTGGGACCGCCTGCAGCGTGCTGCTCAGGACGACGACGTCGATCGAGTCGGTGCGGCCAAGCGCCTCGCGTACCTCGCAGATGGTCGAGCAGAACGTGGTCACGCTGCAGCCGCGGCCGCCGACGGCGAACGCGGGATCTTCGAGTAGCGTCAGCAGGCGGGCCTCGTGCGGCTCGCCGACGGCCAGTGCGACGCGATAGGGCGGCAGCCTCATGGAGGAGGCTCCTGGGCTCCCACCAGGCTGAGGTCGAGGTCGCCGATCTGGCGGGCTCTAGCCAACGCCTGGTAGCCGGCGTCGTCGGTACGCAGCACCAGCGTGGTGCTCTTGCTGCTACCCAGGCCGCTCCGGTCGCTGCTCGAGCCGACGCCGAAAGCGCCGCTGGAGTCCGAGCGGCCGACGGAAAACACGCTGGCCGCCGGCAGCACGACGTGCGTCTCGGCCGCCTCGGGCCGGCTCTTGTTGGTAGTCACCACGATCTCGACCACGTCAGCTGCCTGCAGGTGCAGACCGAGCGCGGTCTCGCTCGGGATCTGGAGCGCGTACAGCCGCTCGTCCGGGCCGAGCTGGCGGGTGACGGGCTGGGTCTGGCGACGCGTGATCAGGTCGCCGGCGTTCAGCGGCTGGGCCAGCCGCCGGCCGATCAGCGCGCTCCGCTCGCTGCCGGAGACAAGAGCTGTGGCGACATCGTCGGGCAGGGCCTCGGCGACGACCTGCAGGTCAGCCGCCTGAAGTACCTGGCCCGGCTGAACGTCATGCGCGGCGCGGAGCACATCGACGGTGCGCGGCTGGGCCGTGCGGTACACGGCCGCCAGGCCGAGGATGGCGCTGACCAGCACCAGCAGTCCGATCAGTAGCCGCGGATTGAAGCGCGGTGCGGCGAGGCTTTTCGGAATCGGTGGAACGGGCAGCGGTTGGGCGGATGCCAGGGCCATGTTTGAAAAACAACCTCCTCGAGCAGGACGGGCTCAGAACCCGGCGTGCAGTGGCCCGCCCAGCGTGCTGGCGAACCTGTGCACGAAGTCATTCAGGAACATGCCGAACCACAGGGACACCGTCCTCGCCACCGTCACGAGCACGAGCCGGGTGACCGCCAGCTCGACGGGCCTGATCGCCAGGCCGCCGCTGGACAGGGAGGTGGGGAGCTTGGATTCAGCCATCGCTTGGAGAGCTTTCTGGGTGCAGGACACCCGAAGGGTGTCGGGAACGGCGGCTAACGCATCGGGATGGGCGGTAAGCCCCCTTTTGCGCGCTGCTGGTCGTGGCGGTCCAGGTATTCGCTGACGGCCTCCGAGATCAGGTCGGAGATCTCGCGGTCGAGCACGGCGGCGTGGATGCGCAGGCGCTGGCGCAGGCCGCGCGGCATCCAGATGCCGACCTTCTCGCGGTCGCGGCCACCGACAGGCTCCGCGGCTGGTGACAGTTCGTCGCTGTCTTCGTCGCCGCTGGGCTGGGTTCGTCGGCGTTGTGGCCCGACCACGTAGCGCACTCCTTCCTCAGGTATCCAGAGGACATAGGAATACCAGGAAGGAAACTCCCCAGTTCCTTCAAGATCTTCATCTTCCAAGCTAGTGCTCCTCCACAAGGTTGTCAATCACGTCTTTTTTCGTGTCCTCGCCCCCAATGCCGGCGCTGTGATGCCGTCTGCTTAGAGCATAGAACGCCTGTGCTACACCCGTGGGAATTCTTGCGGGCGGGCAGTCGGCCTCTGGCGCCGCACGGCTGCTGACCCAGGCTGCGGAGGCGACCTCGCCCGTCGTCGCGCTTGATGGCGTCGTTGACCTTGTCGACGACCATGCGGCGATACGCGTCTCCTAGCACCTGCGACGCGCCTACTCGGCCTGCGGAGTCAGCTCGCCTGGCTCACCAATCCTCGAGTCGCCCTGCTCTGGTTGCTCCATGGCCGCCAGTGTCCCCAGCGGCCGTTGCCTAGGCGTTGGCGAGGTGTTGTTTGGTCACCATGCTGGCTGTGGTCCCTCCAGGCATCCCGCAACGATTCCTGCATTTTTGACCCATTTCGCCTGAGTTTGGCGACTCGAGGCTGATGGTGCGCTGCTGTATGGCTGGCCGGTCGTAGCGCTCGAACAGCGCGATCGCGAACCTGGTCGCTGCGGGCGCCGTTGTGGTGTCGGGTACAGCGCCTGGCCGTCCGCGCGCCGCACGGACTGAGGTAGTCCTTGAACTCGGTGCTCCAGACGCGCAGGGTCGAGGCGGACACCGCGAGCTGGGTGCCGAGCTCCCTCGGGCGGAGCACCGCCGCGCGACTGGCGGCGCGGCGCCAGGCCAGACGTGCCATGCGGCGGGTTGACGCACGCCGCGTGGCCGGGCCGTTCGATAGCAGCATCAGCCCTGACACACTCATCCGCGCAGGGCAGTGCCCCACAAGATGTGGTGTCCGACAAAGCGCATAGCCACAAGATGTCGGATGCAGAGCTTGACCCGGGTCAATGTCAAGCCTTTTCGAAGCAGTCGGAAAGCTTGCCTGGCCAGGTCAGGCGGGAAGCTCGGCTGGCAGACCGAAACGCGCAAAGACCTCCGGGGTAATGAACGAAGTGACCTCCCGGATGCGGTCGCCACGCAAGGTCAGGACATCGAGCACTGTGGCGACGTACATCCGCTTGGTGACGTGCCGCATATAGCAAGCAACGGCAAGTTGTCCGTTCGCGCGGGCAGGCACGTGACGCCAGTCTTCGCGCAACACGTCCTTCAAGAAGCCGACGATCTCTTCGACGTTGCGATACCAGCGCGCCTGCGGCGGCATGGACCACCTGGCATCCTCCGTTAGCATGTCAACCAGCGCCTGCATGTCGCCGTGCTCCCATGCAGTCATGTACCTTTCGACGATCTGGCGCTGGCGGTCGTCGCCCAACGCCCGCAGCGTCGCCTGCTGGCTCTCGCCCTGGACCCGTTCGGCTGTCGTCCTGCGCGCGCGATGGAGCGCGCTGTTCACCGACCCGAGCGTCGTCTCAAGCGAGTTGGCGACCTCTTGAGCTGAGAAGCCCAGCACGTCACGCAGGATCAGTACGGCGCGCTGGCGGGGCGTGAGGTGGTGCACGGCCGCCACAAAGGCGAGCTCAATGCTTTCGCGCTGTTCGTACCGCGCATCGGGCGCCGCGAAGCCATCCTCAACGCGCAGTATCTCGTCCGGGTAAGGCTCCAGCCACGTGGCTTCAACCTGCGGTTCGGCACCTCGTTCAGGAGCAGCATCGGCGCCAACGTAGTCGATCGGCAGCAGGCGCCTGGGCCGTTTCTGGATGAGCTTCAAGCTCGCGTTTGTCGCGATCTGGCACAGCCACGTCCGAAGCGAGCTGCGGCCCTGGAACCCGGAGAGCCCGCGCCAGGCGCGGAGCAGGGTGTCCTGGACCGCGTCATCGGCGTCGTGCAGAGAACCAAGCATCTGGTAACAGTGAACGTGGAGCACAGCGCGGTAGGGCTCCACGAGCGTGCTGAAGGCCGTCTGATCGCCGCGCCGAGCCGATTCAAGCAGCGCCGACTCCTCTTCACTCACTGCAACCGTAGGTCTGCCCACCCGCCGCCAGTGTATGCCCGGCCTGGGGTGCTCAAACTTCGCGAAGAGATGCGTGGGGTTCAGCGAACAGTTTTGCCGCCGCGCGGGATCAAGAGTGTATGAGCTCGCACCTTGCGAACATGCTGTCGCCTGTCCGGCTCCTCCATGACAAGAACGCGGTCATCTACGGTGGCGGAGGCACGATAGGCGGCGCCGTCGCACGCGCCTTCGCCCGCGAAGGAGCCGCTATCTTTCTCGCAGGTCGCACGCTGGAGCGCGTCCAGGCAGTAGCCAATGACATTTCACGCCGGGGCGGAACCGCCGAGGCTGCGCAGGTGGATGCTGGCGACGAACGCGCCGTCGAGGAACACATCGCTCACTTGGCGGCGAAGACCAGGCGGATCGACGTCTTGTTCGACGCGATTGGCATGGAAGACGTCCAGGGAACGCCGCTGCTGGAGATTCCACTCGAGGACTTCGTCCACCCCATTATTGCCGCTACCAGAACGAAGTTCGCCACGGCGCGCGCCGTAGCCCGTCACATGGTTCAGCACGGCTCAGGCGTGATCATGACAATCACCGGCGAACCCACTCCCGCGGCGGATCTTGGCGGTTTCATGGCCGCTTGCGCAGCCGTAGAGGGCCTCTGGCGGACTTTTGCGTGTGAGCTCGGACCGCATGGGGTTCGACTCGTCGTCCTTCGGTCCGCTGGATCGCCCGATGCACCCAGCGTGCAGAGCGTCGTATCCGTGCACGCGGAGAAGCGGGGGATGAGCCGCGAGGAGTACCACACGGATCTGGGAACCCGGACCATGCTGCGGCGATTGCCGCTTGTCGTCGAAGTGGCGAACGCCGCGACACTCCTGGCATCCGATCGTGCGAGCGCAATGACCGCGATGAACGCGAACGTGACGTGCGGCGCATTCTTCGATCTCTGATGCGTCGGGCCCTGAGACTCGCGCGGGCCCCTTGCTTGAAGAGCTACGAGGCTCGATTGGAAGCAACACAAGATTTAGCCGGAGAAAGTGATTCAAACGCTAATGACCACCACTGTCGAACGCGTGCAATCCCTTAGCGCTTTTCCGCTCGCCGCGCGCATCAGCGACGCTGTGTCAACCGTTATCCTCCGCTACGGTCTGGTCCTGTTCCTGCTGGGCGGTGGCCTGAGCAAGTTCACCCAAGAAGAAGCTTTGAGGATCCAGCCCTGGGTCGCCCATAGCCCCTTCCTCGGCTGGCTGTACGCCGTCACCGACGTCCACGGCGCCTCGATCCTGATCGGCGTGATCGAGGTGATCATCAGCGTCCTGCTAGCCTTGCACCACTGGTGGCCGCAAGTCTCATTCGTCGGCAGCCTGGCCGCAAGCATCCAGTTCATCATCACCTTCAGCTTCCTGTTTACGACCCCAGAGTTGTCGCCCGAAACGCAAGGCTTCCTGATGAAAGACCTGATCCTGTTCGGCGCGGCGGTATGGACGGCGGCAGATTCACTGCGGGCCGCCGGTGGGGGTCCCACCGAGCACGGCCATTGAGGATCGCATCGATCTGAAGAAGGCGCGAGTATCGTCCACCAGTACTTCCGGTTGCTCCAGCGCGGCGAAGTGGCCGCCGTATTCGAACTCCGACCAGTACACGATGTTGTTCGTTCGCTCCGCCAGCGAGCGCACTGGCAACGCGATGTCGCGTGGGAGCGAGTGACGCGCCATCCGACAATCTGACCGCTAACCGTAGCGACGCCCAAATGGGTCAAAAATGCAGGAATCGTTGCCGGAGGCCCTCCAGCTCGCAGGGTCTCTCACGACCACCGAGCTCGACTCAGGCCCTGGACGCGGATTGGCTCATGGCCCGTTGGATTGTCCAGGCTCGCGGCCAGCAGCGTCGCGTCGAACCCCACCGGCGCAAGTGAGCACGACCGGGTGCTGTTGCGCGGTTAGGTCCCTCAGCCGTCCGGCGGCAGCACGACCGGCAGCTGCCTGAAAACGAAGCCAGACTGAATGCGAATTGAAGGGTATATCCCCCCACTTTTCAGCCGTTTTCAATCTCAATTTCGCGCCAACGCCGATCACGCTCAAGCAGCACTTTCGTCCAGGCCAGCAAACGCCTGGCGACTGCACATGTGTTCTGCATCAGCGCCACTGGTCGGCTCTGGCGCGGCCGTTCGCACACTGCTTCGCCCGTACTGAGCCGTAGCTCCCATCCTGCAGCGGCGCGCGGCGTTGGCCGGCCTGGCGGCGTTGGCCTGCCCCGCGCTCAACGCGAACGCTCGGAGTCCAGTCCCGCGTCGGCGCCCGCTGTCGGGTCCCGACCGGCAAAGCACGCGGCTGGCGACGAAGGTGGTGCCGGTGTCTTCAGCGAGGAGGAGCAGCTTGCGGCCGAGCGCCAGAACACCGCTTCGCACTTCCGCGCACCGCCAACCAACGCCTAACCAACGCCTAGCCAACGCACATGCGTTCTAGGGGTCCGGCAACGATTCCTGCATTTTGGGGCAATTTCGCGAGCATCCCCTTCGCGGCGTGGTCAGGGGGACCGAAGCTGGCTCGGGTTGGTCGCCAATATCGGCAAAGGCGTCCGCCACGTGCAAAACGCACCGGCCTGTCGTGCAGCCCACGCCCGTTCAGGTGCCCGGGATCAGCCGGATCGTCGCCGTCGACGGCGGCGATAACTTCAGCGTCGCCCTCGACGCCGACTCACGGACTGGACATGTGGCCTGAACTATCTCCGTCAGCTCGGCGACGGCACCACCGACTCCCGCGCAACCCCATGCGCGTCGAAGGGCTCCGTGGCATCGCGGCCATCGCCACGGGCGAGGTACATACGCTCGCTCTCGGCCGCGACGCCACCGTCTGGGCCTGGGGCCGGAACGATCGCGGCCAGCTCGGCACCGCCACAACCGATCTTTGCTACAAGGGCGTCCCCGTACAGCCGAACGCCCGTCCAGGTCACGGGCCTCACCCGCGCCGTCGCCATGGCCGCCGGCGCAACCACAACGATCCGCAGGTCGCCGATCGCGCCCCATGCGCTCTCTCTAAGACCTTCGCGGCCGAGCGTCGTGGAGTCCTGGACCGTCGCCGGCTCTGCATTACGTGGCCTGCTCCGATACGAATGCGGAGCGGTGACCTTGACCGTCATATGTATAGTCCCGGACCACCTCCTGCTCGACAGCCGGCCAATCCGGGTAGGTCACCACCCGACGCAATCGGTGCAGGCCATCGAAGGCGAAGTCCACGACCTGCTCTGCTGATCCATCGGGCGGCTGAAGGCCGGCGCGGGTGAGGTCGCCACGGTCGTCGTAGCTGTACGTGAGGACCTGGCCATCGGGTTGCTCGGCGCGGATGAGCGCGTCGCGGTCGTCATAGGTGTAGTGCGCCACACGTCCGTCAGGATCATTCATGGCGACGACGTTACCGACCGCGTCGTACTCGAATTGCGTGACCAGCGCCGACAATTGTGCCAACGCATTCGGCTGCTCGACTCGAATCAGACGGTCCTCGCGATCGTAAGCGAACCGCCAGGTGCGCTCGGCGGCCGACAGGCCAGAGCCGTCGTCGGCGGCGGCAACGCTTTCGAGACGTCCGGCCGCGTCGAAGCGCACGTCTGTAGCTCCCATCAGCGCGGTGCCCACCAGCTCGAACAACATGCGACGCGGATCCGTCGCGGCGCGCCAGTCAGGAATAGGGTATCCAGGACCGGTGCACGTCTGGCTCTCAGGACCCGGCGCCGCGGCGATGGGCGGCAACAATGGCACGGCGTCATCGGCGGCCGGTTCGCCCGCGGGCTGGGGCGTTTCACCGCCATGACGCGTGCAGCCGACGAGATCCCAGTCGTCGTTGTATGCGCGCTCCTCCACGAACGCGGCGTCGTTCGGCGCCGACAGCGTTTCCCGGCGCACGAAACGCCCAAGGTCGTCGTACGTGTCCGTTACGGTGGTTGGCGACTCGGGCTCGACGCCACTCGCAGCATGAGCTATGACCGTCGACCTGGCAGTATGTGGGCCCGCGCCGGTGGTGCCCGCGTAGGACAAGGAGGTGGTCCGGCCGCGTGCGTCGAACTGCTCGATCGCCCGGCCCTGAGCGTCGTAGTGATTGGTCAGCGCTACGTGACCGAGCGCGTCGGTGATGCTCGCCAGTCGCTGGGTGTCACCGTCATAGCCGTAGGTGGTCACTGAACCCTCGCGATCGGTCACGCGCCATAGGCGGCCGAGGTTGTCGTATTCGAACCGGGTCACACGTGGCGGGCTGAGCCAGTCGCTGATGGAGCACAGGCGATTCGGCGCACACGAGCCGTATTCGAGGTGCAGCGACCCGGGTCCGCTGGGGTCGCCGATGTCACTCGGCCACGCTGTAGTCGAGTAGCGGAGCACTGTCTCATGTCCTTGCGGATCGACGATCCGCTCGAGCAGACCGGCGGTATCGAAGTCCCAGCGGGATTTGTCGGCGCGCATGGACGTGTAGGTCGCGTCGGCATTGCGCACGAGCGTGTCGTGGAGGCCGGGTGGCGTCAAGTAGGTCCAGGTGCCGTCCGGATTCACACCTTTGAACCGGTACTGGTCGGTGCGACCGTCTGGTTCGACAAGCGCCTCGTCGTTGGGTCGGCTCGCGTCGAATGGCGCCAGATGCTGGTTGTAGCTGAGGTTCCAGCCGGGTCCCAGCGCCGTAACGCGCGTGTCAAAACTGGAGTGCGCACGTGTGAACGCCAGGACCGCGCCCTGAGGTGTGCGCATCGCCAGATCCAGCCGCGTGTAGACGAACATGCCGGTCACGGTGTTCACGGGGTCGCCGGCCCAGCCGAGCCAGGCTAGCCGAGGCGTAGACGGGTGTGGCGCGTCGATCGTGACAGTGAGCACGGCGCACATCAGCACGTGCCAGATCGGGTGCGGCATGCCCGCCGCTCTGAGCAACAGCCGTGCCGGACATCCGGCGAGCAGCATTAAGGAGGCTCGTGTAATCCGTGGCTGTCGTGGTCATAGCCGTAACCGGCCCTCCAGTCCGTAAGCGAGCTCATCCGCCCGCGCTTGTCGAAGGCATATGTCACATTGCTGTCGGGGTAGACGATCTTGCGGCGGGTGAGTTCGGATGCCACCGCTCGACCTGTTCAACGCACTGCGCGCGGACGCGCAAACAGTGCACCCTCGATCTCTGCGGCACCGCCAGCACCCGTTGACCATGACCTGTTGGTTATTACTCCAACCGACCCAATTGACCAGCCCCTCGCGTTCGCGGCTGCTGAGACTAAGCAAGCCGCACGCCCCGCGCCGCGAAATGGCCCCAAAATGCAGGAATCGTTGCCGGACCCCTTCTATCCACGGCGAGAATGTCCCTGGGCTGCGATCTCTGCGGCCGGCTGGCGATCTGGCAACGCCTAGCCAACGCCTGAGCAACGCCGCGTACGTAGGCTGGCGGTGTGTATTTGGGTTTACCGGCAACCGCGGCCGTCGCCGACATGCCGGTGGGAACGCCTTCTCCCTTCGCCTCTGCGCTGGAGCCGTGCTCCAGACCGCATGCGGGCAGCGAGGCAACAAAGACCTGGCTCGTCTCGATGAGCCGCTCGCGTCTTCAGCCAGTGACAACAAGGAGAACGTTGGCGAGGACCTGATCTCGCTCGACACGCCGGTTTCCGCCGAGGCGTTGGGCCGTTCACAAGCGTTGTCGGCGATCGCCGCTGCCCTCCTGTTTGCGGGTGGTCTGACCCGACGTCAGCGCGCTTGGTTAGAAGTGGGTACCGCCACGTCTCGTGCGACCTTGCACACACCTTCGATGGACGGGTCCGGGGGCTGGTGCACTACCAACCACAGCCCGGAGACGCTCTTGACTCTACAAAGTCCACAAAGTACACTGAGTCAACAATGAAGGAGCAGCCATGGCGTTCATGACCGTACGCGGCGCCGCCGCCGTGCTCGGCGTCCACGAAAACACCGTTCGTCACTGGGAGCGACGTGGCCTGCTGCGGGCGGTGCGCTTGCCTGGCAGCGGCTTTCGACGCTTCAACCCTGAAGACATCCAGGCACTCGCGGCGTCGATGCGCTCGCCGTTCGGGCCTCACGCGAGTTCGCCCGAGATCGTCGAGACGGGTCAGGTCGCGCGCGCCTGGCGTGGCGAGGTCATCGACGAGTAGCCGAATGTGCCGCCAGTAGAACGGCCGTACCTGCACTTCCCGCGTCCAACCACCTCGTACTACGAAATCCGATCCGAGTATCTGAGTCAGGGGGACCTCCTCGAGCAGGTCCCTTTTGGTGTCATCGGCCCCGAGCTTCTCTACATCGACGATGTTCCTGGCACCATCCTCCATCGCGTCGAGGTTGGCCGCGGAATGATCCTTTCACCAACCTGCGACTTCCGCCGACCAACAGTCGACGAGCTGCGTCGGGACCCTTCGCTGCCGCCCTATACCCTGCAGCCCCACGTCGTCGTCGCGCAGGTTCTGCCCATTGAGACCATAGCCCAGCGGTGGGGCCCTAACCGCGACAACAACATGCGCCTGATGCACGAGTTCGACCCGCTCCGCCGATACATGTATTTGCCGCCGCTGCCCGGGGACGATACGGGCCAGCAGTGGGCGGTCGATTTTACGCGGACGGATTCCGTCGCGATCGAGTTGCTCATCGACCAGCGCTCACACCAGTTGACGTTCGCGGCCGCACAGCACCTGCAGTACAAGCTGGTCCTGGCAAGCACATCCATCTACACCGACCGAGCCGTTTTCGATCCGCCGATGACCTGACGCCGGCGGGCGACCCCCGGCTCCGCTTGCCATGCTCGCCCCAGGCGCTGAACGCTCTAAGCGAAGCGCGCCATCACTGGCCGAGCCATTCTCTTGAGCCGGATGTCCAGGCGCATCTCGACCTGCGTGACCAGGTCCATGTACATGCTCTCGGCTGCGTAGAGGCCCAGGGTGATCACCGAAGAAGCGGTGACGGGCGAGCTCGAAGGCGAGCCAGGCGCGCAAGCCGCCCCGGTTCCAGCTGCCTCAGCCTGGCGGTCCTGCGGATCATGCTGCCCGTCGCGGCACAGCTGGGCTCGCCGCAAAGGCTGGGCGGCGGTACGCTCGCCGCTGCCAGCTTTTCCTGACGCCGCGGTCTGCGGCGAGCCCGGACGGCGGCACGCTCGTCATGATCAACGCCCGGCCCCGCTCGTCAGGACAGGGCGTTATTGCGCCGGTGAGCACGAGCCTGGCCCCCGCGTGCCCCACCAGCGTTCGATCCATCGTCAGTCAGGCTGCTGCCAACGCCTAGCCAACGCCTGACCAACGCCTCGTACGTAGGCTGGCGGTGTGTATCTGGGTTTACCGGCAACCGCGGCCGTCGCCGACATGCCGGTGGGAGCGCCCCCTCCCTTTCGCCTCTGCCCTGGAGCCGGGCTCCAGACGGCATGCGAGCAAGCGAGGCAACGGCCTGGCTCGAGCCATCATCGACGAGCCGCTCGCGTCCTGTCCTGATCCTGCCTTCAAGGAGGGTGCCCAAGACAAGAATCCTGAGCTCGCGCTAAACCATCGTGGTCGCCACCAGCGTGTGGCCGTTCACGTCGTCGAAGGCTTAGAGTTCCGCCGTCGACAGCATTTAATTTTTAATTTCAGAACTCTGGACATTGACTTGGACGTCAAGATTCAGAGTTTTGGGTGTGTTTGTATTGACAACGAGGGCAGTTGCCGGTAGCGTGGAGAGTGTCACTCAGCCGCCGGACCTACGCTCGATGAGCGACCGCGGCTGAACGACGTTCCTCCGCCGGGCGTGCTGTTCGGTCGTGGGCTGCGCTTGCTCAAAGATGCGGAGAGCGGTTGTCACGCCGTGTTTCTGGCGTCTGTGGCGCTGTTCGAGTGGTCTGACGAGGATCGAGCGACGCGGCGGCTGGTGGTGGCGCAACTTGTCAATGCCAAGCTCGCGACGCGAGTGGAAGTTGCGCGTGTGTTTGGACTGCATGTCAACACCGTGAGCCGGATTGCGCAACAGGTGGCGGCACAGGGCGTCACAGCCAGTATTGGGCGCAAACGAGGTCCGCATGGACCATTCAAAGTGACGCCAGCTATCGTAGCTGAGCTTCGACGTGCGGCGGTGGACGGACTGACCGAGCGGGCGGCGCAACGCCGACTGGAACAACGCCTGAAGATCAAGCTGTCACAGCCCCAGGTCCACCGTGTGATGTACAGGATCAAGC
>WNGE01004392.1_pt1 | contig 21548 bp, 19 predicted proteins | sample 5400651 | NCBI WGS metagenome assembly WNGE01 (sample SAMN13153370, study PRJNA577476) | soil metagenome | isolation source: 60 cm soil or saprolite under grassland replicate 2 | place: USA:California | collected 2016-06-15 | reverse complement strand
GCAGTCGGGTAATTGACGCCGCTTTCCCAGTCCTGGACCGACCGGTGGCTCACGCCGGCACGCGCAGCGAAGTGGCGCTGGATCAGTCCGGTGCGCCCACGGTGGCGCAGGAGCATGCTGCGAAACGATTCAGGCGCATACCCCCCGTCCATGATCTGCCCCGGCACACCCGGGCGCAGTCTATCAAGCCGTCTACGCCCCGCCTGGACATCTCGCCCTCACGCCCCCTGGTACTCATGAATTTTCAGGCGGCAAGGTCGACCATCACTACAGGCGTGCGCGTCAACTCCTCAGCGCCAGTCTCCTCGTTTCTCAAGGCCAGCTGTGCCACAAGCGAGTCTTTACCAAAGATGTACAAGTGCAGGTCACGCATGGGGCTGATCGTCTCGAACACGGCGTGCTCGCTAGCTCGCGCCTCACCCCGAGAACGCGGAAACTCCTGCCAGACAAAGGCGGCCACTGACTCCGGGTACAGCATCTCCATATTCAGCAGCTCGCACCGCAGCAAGTACCGCAAACCGAGTCGCGTCATAGCATTGACTTCGAACTGCGTGAACTCCAACTCACACTCCACCACCACCGTGGCTTTGTTCTGTGCCCGATCGGTGGTGATCGTCAGCTGAGGGTTGGTAATGCTTGCCATGATCCGAGAATATGCGCCGCGAACGCGAGGACGCCTCCGCCTTTAGTTGGACAACCGCACGCACCTGGAGGCTGACGGGCGTGTCCCGCTTGTGCCCGATGGCGGTGGTAGCGGCTCCGGAGAAACTGGAGTCATGAGCTTGAAGGCCGTTCCTCTTTTCGCGATCGGTCTGCTCGCGGTGACGGGGGTAGTTGGCCTGCTCGCCATCGCGAACGGGCAGCATTCACGTAGTATCCCGATGAGCGATCTGGCGCAGTTGGTCAAACAGGGAGAGATCGCCCGGATTGAAGTGAGTGGCGAGAGCGCGGTGGCGACCACTCGACAGCAGGACACGTTTGGTCTGCGTGTGGAGCCGTTCGCAAGCCTCGCCCAACAACTGGGAAGCTTCGGAGTCAGCGCGGACGAACTCAGCCAGATCAACTACAGCGTTGCGGACCCTCCACAGCTCGGTCTTGTCGCGACCGCGGTGGGCACTTTACTGCCCGCCTTGCTTCTCGGCGGCCTGGTCGTCATTGCAATACGTGGCGGGTCGAAACCGCACGATATGTTCAGCTTCGGTAAAACGCGGGTGCGCGCGTTCGATGCCGATCGGCCGCGGATCAGCTTTAACGACGTGGCAGGGCTCAACGAGGCCAAATACGAGCTCCAGGAGATCGTCCAGTTCCTGAAGTTCCCGGAGCGATTTACCGCGCTCGGAGCCAGTTTGCCGCATGGGGTCCTGCTCGTTGGCCCACCAGGTACCGGCAAGACGCTCCTTGCTCGCGCAGTGGCCGGCGAGGCCGGCGTGCCATTTTTCAGCATCTCAGGCTCAGAATTCGTTGAGATGTTCGTGGGCGTCGGGGCCAGCCGCGTACGCGATCTCTTCGACCAGGCCAAGCGCGTCGCGCCGTGCATCATTTTCGTGGATGAGATCGACGCTGTCGGACGTCGGAGAGGCGCGGGACTGGGTGGCGCCAACGACGAGCGCGAGCAGACCTTGAATCAACTGCTGGTCGAGATGGATGGTTTTCATTCCAGCACCAACGTCATCGTCATTGCAGCCACCAACCGGCCCGAAGTGCTCGACCAGGCGCTACTGCGACCCGGCCGTTTCGACCGCCAGATCCAGGTCGCAGCGCCCGATGTTCGTGAACGTGAAGCAGTCCTCGGGGTACACGCGCGCGGCAAGCCGCTGGATAGCGCCGTCGATCTTGGCACGCTTGCGCGCTCCACGCCGGGTTTTTCGGGCGCCGACCTCTCGAATGTGCTGAACGAGGCAGCGATTCTGGCGGCGCGTCGACACAGTGCCGTGATCGACGTGGGCGACATCGAGGAAGCCGTCGATCGGGTGGTGGCGGGGCCGGCGGCCGAAAGCCGGATCATGACGGAGTCAGAGCGACGATTGACCGCCTACCACGAGGCGGGTCACGCCGTCGTGGGGCGGTTTCTGGAAAAACACGATCCGGTCCACAAGATCACAATTGTTGGACGCGGTCGGGTGGGCGGCTACACGCGCTTTCTGCCAGCGGAGGATCGTCACTACCAGACGCGCAGTCAGTTCGAGGCGAGCATCGCCTCTGCGCTCGGTGGGCATGTGGCTGAAACGCTGGTATTCGGCGAAATGAGTACTGGCGCGGGCAATGACCTGGAGCGTGCAACGACGCTGGCGCGACGGATGGTGACGGAGTACGGCATGAGCGAGCGATTGGGCGTCGTGACGCTCGGTTCGCCGGACGTGCCAGGTAGTGAATCGCGCAGCTACTCCGAACACTCCGCGCACCAGATCGATCGCGAAGTTCGTCGTCTTGTCGACGAAGCGTACGCGCGAGCCCGCTCGGTGATCGTCGAACAACGAGCGGTGCTCGACCGGCTTGCATATGCGCTCTTGCAGTGGGAGACGCTGCGCGGACCCGAACTCGAGCGCGTGTTTGTAGGCGAGCCGGCCACGGCCACGGCTCCCGTGCCGCGCTCGAGGCGGCTCGCGTCCTCTTCGATCGCCGCACAGCCGTTACCCGCCGCGGCCATGAGCATCGAACCGCAGGGACGTGACTGACGTGACCGCCGTCACGCCCGAGTCGCCGACCTCGATCTCCCAGACACCAGGATCCACGGGGTTCCTGCAAAAGGTCTGGTCGTCGCTGCACGACTCGATTGGTGAATCGTCTTCGGCATGGAACATGGAACGGTGTCGATCTTCGGCCTCGTCTTTGGGGTGGCAGCCACCGCGCCGGACGCCACGACTGTGCTCCTTGCGGGTGCAACCGGGGCCGCGGCTGCCGCGGTTTCGATGATGGCTGGCACCTTCCTGGATGTGGAGTCCGCGCGCGACCAGGCTCGCGCACAACTGGCGGAGGCCGGCCAGCAAATCAGCCGTGATCCCGCCGCCGAAGCCCAGAAGGAACACTCTCGCCTGACCGGCATGGGCTTCTCCGAAGCGAATGCGACGTCAATCGCCGCGGCAATTCAGCGAACTCCGCAGGGGGCGCTCAAGTTCGTATCAGCGTTTGAGCTCCAGGTCGGTGGGGCCGCGTCGAAAAATCCGCTGGTTCAATCGGTTTGGATGTTCATCGCGGACTTGTTCGCCGCCTCGGTACCCGTGCTTCCTTTCGCGTTTCTGGGCCTGGCGCAGGCGCGCGCGGTGTCCATTGCAGTAACCGCCGCGTTGCTCCTGCTCCTGGGCCTGGGCCGTGGACTGGTTGGCAAACGCAACGCCCTGCTGACCATGCTCAAGACACTGCTGATCGCCGCGGCCGCCGCGGGCGCTGGCCTGCTCATCGGTCAGGCCATCACCCGTTGGGTGAGCGCAGCGTAACCTCAGCCAGCCTCCACGGCTCCGAGCGTGAGCAGCGCCGAGTGCTGTGCGTCGGTGATGCCCGACAAGCCGCTGATATTCATGCGCTCATATGGGCGGTCGGCCCGCAGTATTCGCAGACACGTCGCGCTGCTGACTTCCCACAACCGAACCGTCCCGTCGAAGCTGCCACTGGCGAGCAGTGCGCCATCGTGGCTGATGGCAACTCCATACACTGGGCTCGTGTGTCCTTCCAGCGTCGCCAGCGCGCGGCCATCCGGCAGGCTCCACAGACAGACCCTGGCGTCGAAACCCGCGCTGGCGAGCAATCCACCATCGGCGCGCAGTGCAACGCCGCGCACTTCACCCGTGTGCGCATCTATCCTGGTCAGCAACTGTCTGGTCCGGACGTCCCACAGCCGCAAGGAACCATCCCAACCACCGCTTGCCACAAGTCGCCCGTCCGTTGAGAGAGCGACGCAGTAGACCGGGCTCGTAGCAGCTTCGAGCACGCCCGCCGCGACTCCATCAGCGGTCCGCCAGAGACGAACGGTGCCGTCCAATCCTCCACTCGCGACGAGCTGTCCATCTGCGCTCAGGGCCACGCTGCGCACGCCACCAACGTGTCCACGCAGTGTCCGTACCGGGCGACCGTCAGGAACGTGCCACAAACGAACGGTGCCATCCCAGCTGCCACTCGCCAGGAGACTGCCGTCGAACCCGAGTGCCACGCTCCGAACACCGCCGGCGTGGCCGGATACCGTCGACAGCGGCTCGGCCGTCCGCGCGCGCCACAGACGCATCGTCCGGTCCCAGCTGCCACTGGCGACAAACTGCCCGTCCCCACTGAGGGCCACGCCGTACACCGGACTCGCGTGCCCAACTAACGTGTCGAGCTTTTGACCGCTGGCTGGGTTCCACAGGTTGACCGTGCCGTCCCAGCTGCCGGTGGCAAGGAGGCCGCCGTCCGCGCTGAGCGCTACTCCGTACACCGGGCTGGTGTGACCCGCATGCGTCGCCAGTGGCCGCCCGCTCGGGGAGTCCCAGAGTCGTACCGATCCATCGAGGCTGCAGCTCGCTAACAACTGCCCGTCCGTGCTCAGGGCGACACCGCGCACCGGGCCGGCATGGCCCTCGAGAATTGTCAGCGGCTGGCCGTCGGCCGTGTCCCACAGGCGAACGGTCGTGTCCCAACTGCCAGTGGCCAGGAGGCGTCCGTCCGCGCTCAACGAAACGCCACGAACTGAGCCGGTGTGACCCACCAATGTGGCGCGCAGCTCCCCCGAGGCCGCGGACCATAGCCGCACGCGGCCGTCTTCCGTGCCGCTGGCCAGCACGTCGCCGTCGTCGCTCAGACGCAAACTCCACACGGGGCTTGCCTGGCTGTCAAGTTCTCTCAATAGCTCTTGTCGCCGGACACTCCAGAGCCGGATCGTGCCGTCAAAACTCCCACTCGCTAGTATCCCGGCGTCATGCGTCAATGACACACTCCAGACCGGACTTGCGGTCGCCGTCAGAGTCGCCATGAGTTGCTGAGTGGCGATATCCCACAGTCGGATCGTTCCGTCGAAGCTGCCACTCGCCAGGACGCGCCCATCGCCGCTCATCACCATCGCATACACCGGACTCGTGTGCCCGACCAGCGTGGCAAGCGGAGTACCAGATGTTGCCTCGAACAAGCGGATGCTGCCATCTTCACTTGCGCTGGCGATCGTTCGTCCATCCTCGGTCAGCGCCACACGGTGCACAGGGCCGGTGTGCGCGTGCAGCACGTGTAGTGGGGTGTGATCGGCCACTCGCCACATGCACACTTCGCCGGCCGACGTCCCGGCGATGAGAATTTTACCGTCGACGCTGAGCGCGACGCTGAGCGGAAAATTGAAGACCTCTGTCAGGACCGCTTGCGACATTACCGTCTCGGCTAGACTGACATCCTGGGCATCGACCCCCGCCAGGTGGATCTGGCGGAGCGACAGTCGCGACAGGTCAAGACCCCGCAGGTGGCCGCGGAGGAGCCGCAAGAGATTGACCGCGTTGCCAGGTCCAAACCCCTGGTGCACACGCGACGTACCGCGCCACTTGTGGATCAATTCGAGCAACAGTGATTCCGTCTCTTGTGGACCGAGCGGCGCTCTCAGAGCTGCCAGGATTGGTTCGCCGATCAATCGCTCCTGGCTCTGCCGAACGTAGTCCCTCGCTTGCGCCTGAATCAGAGGGTGGACGATCAGCTGCGCGGGTTCGCCGCGCCTGACTTCGTCACTCACGCTCTCGACCAGTCGTTCCGTCACATACTCGAGTACAACGGACTGCAGCGTGAAGGCCGGACTGCCGTCGGTTTCTGCGCGCTCCACCAGCGACCGGTAGCGGAGTGCTTCGATCGCCTCCACCAGTGCGGCGCGACCCGTGCGCGGGCCCAGGTCGGCCATCAAATCTCCGATGGTCACGCATTCGCGCGCCACCGCCAGCGCGCCAAGGACCTCCTGTTCCAGAGGAGAGCTGCGTGCGAATTGTTCGGCGAGCAGACGTTTGATTCCTCCAATAACCAGGCCCGATCCTGTTTCGGTGAGGAACGAGCGAATGTCGCCGCCGAAAACGCTCCGAATGGTTTCACCAACGATCTTCAACGCCAGGCTATTGCCGCCGTAGCGTTCCACCAGACTGGTCCACTCAGCCGTGTCACCAGAGAGCTGTTTGCTGGCCAACAGGGCCTGGCCCTCGTGAGGCGCCAGCCCGCCGAGTTCCAGCAGGCGGACCGCGCGGCCTTCCAATAATGTCCAGTCCGGAGGCGCCTCGCGACTGGTGATGATCACACTACTCCGATGAGGCGACTGGGCGACGGCTTGCAGAAACGCGCCGTACCCGGCCATGTTCTCCCGGTAGCGAGCGTCACGCTGAGCCGGCTCGAGTAGCGTTTCGAAATTGTCGAGCACGAGCAGGCTCGTGCGCTGGCGCAACAGCTCCAACAACGCCACCACCTGGTTGGACTCGCCGTCAGGCGCCACGCGCTGCTGGCCAGCCAGGAAACCAATGGCGCCGGCTATCCACTCGCGGACTGGCGGAGCATTCCGCAGTCCGCGCCAGTACACGGATTCGTATGCGGGAGCGATCACCTGGGCGAGCCTCGCGGCGACGCTGGTTTTCCCGATGCCGCCCATGCCCAGGAGGGCGACGACTCGACAGTGGTCGTGCAACAGCCAGTCGCGGAGCGTGCCGAGCTCGGTCGCGCGTCCAACGAAATTGGTCACTGCCGGTGCATCGCCCCAGTCCTGTACGCGCGGACTCGCTGGCCCAGGCGGCGCGTTGGCGGGGATGCTGACCGCCACCGGCACCGCCTGGGCTGTCACGGGCGCGTCGGCGGTGGAAGCATGTGAGCGACGCGCCAGCTCCCCGGCAAACCACGTGTATTGAAATGGCGCGTGTGCCCGAGGTGATTCAAGCGCGACGGCGTCCCAGAGTTGGAGGGCCTCCGGAAGCTCTTTGCCAGCCGTTAGCCCACCCGCGTCGAGCAATGCCGCGGCCAGCGCCTGCAGCCGGCCCGTGCTCGGGTATATCACGCCGGATTCCCAACCCTGGATGGTCCGCAAGCTCACACCGATGCGGGCGGCGAGCTCGCGCTGTGTCAGCCCCGTTCGACCTCGGCACCGCAGGAGCAGGCTGCTAAAGCGCTCGCGATCTTGATCCCTCTGCATTGCGCGCCTTGAGCACTCCGAACGGGCATTTCGAGTCTACCAGCCCGTAACTCTGGTGCGAGGGTATGCCAAGGCAGCACGCGAATAGGCCCCCTGCAGCGCTGCAGGGGGGCCCCTCTGCAATGTGCGCGTCGTTTCAGGCCGCGAGATCGACGCTGATGGTTTCGGTCCGAGCTGTCACCTCAGATTTGGTCTCGTCGTTCGTCAGCGTCAGCTTTGCGACAAGCTTGTCCTTGCCGATCAGACGCTCGTGGAGGGAATCCATCCATTCGTGTGTGTCGAACACGACATGCTGGTAATTTCGCGCGTCGGCCGGCAGGATTGGAAAGCGCTGGGCGCGGTACGTAACGACCGGGTCCTCGTCCAGCATCTCCTTGTTCAGGACCTGGCAGGTCAAGGTGTACTGCAGGCCCAGCAGGTTCATTGCGTTGACTTCGACGTCAGTGAATTCGATGTCGCAGCTCACAATCACAGACGCTCGGTCATTGGGGCGGTTGGTCGTAACGGTCAGCTCGGGATTGTTGATGCTAGCCATGGTGGAAGGTGACTCCTTCTCTAGGATTGGCGCCACGCGGCGTCGTACCAGCACCCTCCACGCTACGGGTTGGGTTCTCTCTGCGCCTCGGCCTTAAGTCGCACCATCCATCTCCACCAGTCGATTGACGTCGACCTCAAACCAAGCACCGACGACGCCGACGCGCCTCAACCGTATCGTGATCTGCAGGACACAAACGTCTGCCTTCACCACGCCTCGTGGGCTCTTCCAGACCTTCGACCGATCGCCACCGCGATGTACCAGCAACGCGGATCCGGGGAGCGCATTTCGCGGAGAGTGAAGCGGAGTCAAGTCCAATCCTCTTGGGAGAAAGAATCTTATGCTTTCCTCTCTTACGCGCAACTGGTGGCTCGTCGCGCTGCGCGGGACGCTCGCCGTCATCTTCGGTGTGGCGGCGTTCGTGTTGCCAGGCGTGACCTTCGAAGTCCTGGTGCTGCTCTTCGGCGCCTATGCGTTCGTGGATGGCGTACTGGTGTTGAGCTTCGGATTGATGGCCGCCGGTGACGGCGAGCAGTGGTGGTCACTGGCGCTCGGCGGCATCCTCGGCATCGGTCTGGGGGTTTTGACATTTGCCAGGCCCGAAACCATGGCGCTGGCGCTGGTCTATGTGGCGGGGTTCTGGGCCATCGTCACCGGGCTGCTCGAGATTGTCGCCGCCATTCGCCTGCGCGACGTCATCAGCGGCGAGTGGCTGATGGGCCTGAGCGGCGTGCTGTCGATCATCTTCGGCGTCCTCGTCGTCGCCCAGCCGAACTCGGGCGCGCTTGCGCTCGTGTACCTGTTCGGCTTTTACGCCATCCTGGCTGGCATCTCGCAGATCGGGCTTGGATTCCGCCTGCGCGGCCTGGGTGAGGACGTCGGAAAGGCGCCCCTTCAGACCGTTTCATCCGCCTCGCGCTGAGGCTAGACAACGTCGGTGGCCGGTCTAACCGACCGGCCACCGATTGCTCCGGCAAGCAACGCCGAAAAGGAAACTGTTCACTCTCATGATTCCGTACGCCGCCTCCGGCACCGACGACGCTGAGGCGATCCTGCCGTGGACAAACATCGGCCTGATCGTCCTGAACTTCCTGGTGTTCTTCTATGAGCTCGCCGTCGGCGCCACCGGCGGTGACGACGCCGTGTCCAGTCTCGTCCAGAACTACGGGCTGGTCCCCTGCGAGTACACGACCCATTGCGCGATCGTCGCGGGCGCCCCCATCCCGTTGTGGATCACTCTATTTACGTCCATGTTCCTGCATGGCGGCTGGTCGCACATCCTGGGCAACATGGTGTACCTGTTCGTGTTCGGCAATCACGTCGAGCGCTCGATGGGCCACCTGCGCTATCTCGCCTTCTATTTGCTGTGCGGACTCGGCGCCAACGCGCTGGAGATCGCCACCGCGGTCGACTCTAGTCTGCCGGGTCTGGGCGCCAGTGGAGCGATCGCCGGAGTGCTGGGTGGCTTCCTCGTGCTCTATCCCACCAGCCGCATCGGTACGCTCATTCCGCTGGGCTTTCTGGTATTTCCCGCGCGCATCCACGCCTGGGTCTTCATCGCCTTCTGGTTCGTCCTGCAACTGTTCTCGGGCATTGCCAGCGTGGGTGGCGACGCCGCGACGGCCGGTGGAGTTGGGTACTGGGCTCACGTGGGCGGTTTTCTCGCTGGAGTGCTGCTGATCCGTCCATTTACCCTGTCCGATCGCGTTCGCCAGCTGCAGAACTATCACACGCGGTTCGCGCAATCCTAGGGGTTCCATGGCAAGTCTTGTTGAGATCCAATCCGCATCACCACCCGCTCCTCCGCAGCCCGAGGACGGGCCCAGTGATCTGAAGCAATTGCTCAAGTCGCTCGGCCCCGGCCTGATCACCGGCGCCTCCGACGACGACCCGTCCGGCATCGGTACATACGCCGTCGCCGGAGCGTCGCTGGGCTACGCCACGCTCTGGACTGCGCTCGCGTCGTTCCCGATGATGACCGCGGTGCAATACACGTGTGCCAAGATTGGCATGGTCAGCGGCACCGGCCTCGCGGGCGTGCTCCGCGAGCGCTTTCCACGGCCGCTGCTCTACGCAGCAGTATTCGCGCTGGTGATGGCCAACAGCGTCAATGCCGGCGCCGATATCGGGGCCATCGCCGCGGCGATCAATCTGCTGGTGCCGATTCCACTGGTGATGCTTATCGTGCCGATCGGAATGACCATTCTGGCACTGCAGATCCTTGGCTCTTATGAGGTGATTACACGCTGCTTCAAGTGGCTCACAGCCGGGCTGCTGGCGTATATCGGAGCATCGCTATTCGCTCGTCCGGACTGGGGTGATGTCCTTCGCGGCACGTTTCTCCCGACAGTCTCGCTTGATCCGGGCTACATCTCAACGCTGGTGGCCATTTTCGGTACGACCATCTCGCCGTACATGTTCTTCTGGCAGCCCAGCCAGGAGGTGGAGGAGGAAATCGAACACGGGCGCGTCACGCTGGCGCAGCGCCGAGGAGCCAGTTCTTCGGAGTTGAGGGCAGCCGCCGCGGATACGCGCATCGGCATGTTTTTCTCCAACCTGATCATGTACTTCATCATTCTGGCCACCGGCGCCACGCTCTTCCAGGCTGGTCAGACACAGATCACGTCGGCCGCGCAGGCAGCCGAAGCGCTGCGGCCACTAGCCGGCGATGCAGCTGCGTTGCTGCTGGCAGTCGGCCTGATCGGCAGCGGCTTCCTGGCAGTGCCGGTGTTGACCGGTAGTTCAGCGTACGCCGTTGCCGAAACGTTCGGCTGGAAGGAGGGGCTCGGCCGCAAGGCACGCGATGCGCGGGGTTTCTATGCAGTCATCATCGCCGGCACGGCGGTGGGGATGCTGTTCAACTTCCTCGGCATCAATCCGATTGACGCCCTGTTCTGGACCGCGGTGCTGAACGGTTTTCTGGCTCCGCCACTCCTGGTGCTGGTGATGCTGGTGGCGAACACTCGCGACGTGATGGGCTCGCGGACAAACGGGCCATGGCTGAACCTGTTGGGCTGGGGGACAACTGTTGTGATGTTCGCGGCCGCGATCGGCCTGGTGGTGACCTGGGGCCGCTGAGGCCACGCTTGGGGAACAGAGTGTGAGCACCGTGGAGTGGCAGCGTGTTGCCATTATCGGCGTGTCTGCCAGTGCTGGCGTGTTTCTGGGTGCGTGCCTTTGGCTGGTGGCTGGGTTCCTTGCTCCGGTTCTCGGGCTTTTCTTCGGCGGGTGGTTACTCGCTTGTCTGCAGGAGCCCCTAGTCACGCACGTCATGTGTCGGACTCGTGCGAGCCGTTCAATTGCGGTCGCCGGCACTGTCGTGACGATCCTCGTTGCGGTGGTATTGGCAGATGTCCTGCTCGCTCCGACGCTGAGCCGCGAGTTCACCACCAGCATGACCAACCTGCCGATCCAGTTGGATGCGGCCAAACAGCAGGCACTCGCCGAGCAGATGATGGTAAACGGCTGGCTCGGAGAGTACAGCGTACCGATTCAGGTGGACGTGGTTTCCAGCGGGTCGCTCGACACGGTGGTCCAACAAGCGGTGCGTGCCGCACCGGGTCCGCTGGGTCTCGTGGGCGGCGCGGTCGGAGCAGCCGGCAGCGTGGGCATGATGCTCCTGCTGTCGGTGTTCTTCCTTCTGGGCGGACCCCAGTTGGCGGAGCAACTCATTCACTCGTTCGGCGGTCGAGCATCCGCGGATGTCTGCTTCGTGCTGACCGCGGTCCACGACGCGTTCGAGGGCTTTGCACGCGCACAGCTGTTGCAGGCCGCGCTGTACGCAGCAGGCGTGTGGGCGAGCCTGGAGGTGGCGCACGTCGGGACCGCGCCACTCGCGAGTGTGATCGCTGGCGCCCTGCTCATTGTCCCGGTGATTGGCGCACTCTTCGCGATCGCTCTGCCACTTTTGGCAACACTGTTGTGGAATCCGGCTGCAGTGCTTCCGGTTGCGATTGCACTCGTGCTCCTGGAGCAGGTCGTCCTGAATGTTGTCGGCCCGCGGCTGATGGCTCGTCAGCTCGGGTTGCCGCCACTCCTGATGCTCTTCGGCATTCTAGCCGGCGGCCAGATTGGAGGCTTCTGGGGCGCCATATTCGGCATTCCGATTCTGGCGATCGTGCAGATGTGCCTCGAGCACTTTCGTTCACGATTCACAACCTGAGTTCCTACTCCCGTAGCTGCGATGTGCGGTCGCTGTCTGCGGACCGAGATAGCTGGCTGATGTGAGACACGTCCAGAACATTTCCAAATGGTTCAGGGAGGCTAGCGGGTACCAGCACATGATCGTTCGTCTCTAGAGCGACGCGTAGCCCAGCGCCTCGGCCGCTTCCGCGATGGCGAGCATTGAACCGCTTCTGCAGAGGCTGCTGTAGTTCGGCCGGTCACTCCAACGATAATCAGATGGCCATGCGACCGCCATCCGCTGCGACGATGGCGCCGGTCACGTAGCTCGCCTGGGGTGAGGCGAGTAAGACGACGACTTCGGCAATCTCAGCTGGTTCGGCCGCACGGTGGAGCGCGGTGGTCGTCCCGAGCTGGTCGAACAATGCACGCGCTTCTGGCCGGGGGTAAAGCGGGCCGGCCGCAACTGCGTTCACGCGCACCCCACGCGGACTGTACTCGGCAGTCCAGCCTTACGTCATCGAGGCGAGCGCGGCGTTGATCGCCCCGTACGCGGCACCCGTAGGAAGGCCGATTCGCCCAGCCATGCTGCTGATGTTGATGATGCTGCCCGTGCGGCGCTTGGCCTTAGCGGGGGCGAACGCACCCACAAGAAGGAAGGGCGCCCGGACGTTTTCGGCGAACATGGAATCAAAGTCCGCGACGCTCATGTCCTGGGTGGGTGCCCGGACCGAATGCCCGGCCTTTTTGACCAGGACATCAATGTCACCGAGCTCCTCGGCCATGTCTTTGATGTCGGCTGGACGCTACTGAAACGGGACAAGAGGCGGAAGTAGGCGCCGCTCGGCCCAAGCCGTTGTGGTGCTTCGCATTACCACGATCGTCCGCGAGCGCCACGATCGCGCGGACCGGCTGCGTGCCGCGTACAGAGCACTCGGCACGATACTCCGCAAGACTGGCTACGCGGCCGTCAGCGACACGTGAACTTCTACGAAGGTCTTAGCAGGCTGATGAACAACGTCCCTGGAGCGTGGAACAAGGTACTGTGGAGTCGCGAACGGTTCAGCCGGGCTGATCAGGAGGAGGTCGGATTGGAGCCGCTTGTGGTGTGAACGGAGTGCTCGCGTCAGGCGGCCGCCGGCTGTGCAAACAACCGCGCGTACGCGCACCAGGTTGTGCGCGCTGGCCAGCAGATAGCCTGCCAGTTGCGTCCGGGCCAGTCCGCGGTAGCGGGTCTAACGGAAGCCACCGACCGTCTTCGACCAGCCAAATATCTCCTCCGCCCTTTCCTCGCACGTTGGCTGATGGCATAGCCAGGATGCCGAGTCGTACGGCCATCGATCGCACTGGCCATGCCAGCGTGCTGGCCCAGAAGTAGGTTGACAAAACTGTTGACGAACAATGCCTTCGCGCCTTCGGGTGCGGACGTTTTACAGAAAGGAGAGCGGAGGTAAACGGCAGAAGACGCTTCAACATGTTGTCTGACTCAGGAGGACCAGGTGGGTCGACCCACCTGGTCCTTCTTGTCTGCAAGTGCCACGCGTCGGTGGTCTCGGCCGGCGCGTACAACTAGTGAATCCGTCGACCGGCTCGCCCTTGCGTCGCTCAACCGGTCCGAGGAACGATGTTCTCTAGTCGCGCTCTGGCGATCATGTCTTCTCGTCCAGGTCGAGTGTGTCCTGTAGGCCAGTGTGGCCGTGGCCATGTCAAAGTAGGCTCTCCGGCGAATCGTTTGTTGGAGCCGTAAATGCGGAGTGCAGACCGGTCGAGGCGAGTCGTCAGGTCAGTCAGCGAGTCGTGGACCATGTTCTGAACCACCTGAATGGCGAACAGCATCGGGTTGGCGAATACCAACGCTAAAATGCCGATGGCCTCGATCTGCGCGGAACTACGCCGCCGGTGCACGAGACCGTTGCTCGCTGTCGCTTGGCGGTGACCCGATACGGGTGCGTGGCCTCACGTTCGAGCTTCTGAATGCCGTGCACGCTCAGGCTGGCGTGCGGTCGCAAGCCCGTAGACTGATTCGTGGCGGGTGCGGACGTGTGTATCTCAATGGCCCGGAACCTCGTGAGTACGCGGGCGCACATGTGTCGGCTTCTGTGGAGTATCGGGCGCGAATTCCGCTAGTCGTACCTGGCAAAATCGAGCTTCGGACGGATACTGCCTTCCCGGCGAGATCGCCAAAAACGCACTATCGCGCGGAGGGTCGGCAGGGCGGGGGCTTCGTAAATCAGCGTGGTACCCTCCGCGGAGCTGAAGGTTCTGGGATGTTGCTTATATCGGCGCCGAATTTCGGCGACCTGCTGCGAGGGCACCGGCTAGCCGCCGGACTGACGCAGGAAGCGCTGGCCGAGCGAGCGGGCCTGAGCGCCCACGGGATTCAGAAGCTCGAGCGAGGCGCTGCCCACCCTTACCGTGATACAGCGCAGCGCCTGATCGCGGCGCTGCAACTCGAGCCAGAAGCGGAGGCCAACTTCCGGGCCGCCGTTCACCCCGTTCGGCGTCGCGGCAGCATTCTCCGTGGTGAATCGGTTCGGCCCGCCGAGCACAACTTGCCTGCTGCGCTCAGTAGCTTCGTCGGTCGGGAGCAGGAGCTCGCCCAGGTCATGGCCCGATTAGCCGGTACGCGCTTGCTGACGCTGACCGGTATCGGCGGTTGCGGCAAGACGCGACTCGCCCTTGAAATGGCTCGAGCGTTGGTCCAGGACTATCCGGACGGCGTGTGGCTGGTCGAGCTCGGCCCGCTGAGTGACTCCGCTCGTGTGCCGCATCAGGTCGCGGCGGTCTTGGGCGTGCGTGAGGCCCCTCAGGAGCCCGTGCTGGCCGCGCTCGCATCGGCGTTGGCTCGTCGGCGGCTTCTTCTCGTGTTGGACAACTGCGAGCACCTCCTGAATGCGTGCGCAACCCTGATTGACGGCCTCCTGAAGAGTTGCCTGGGCCTGAAGGTCCTGGCGACCAGTCGCGAGCCTGTCGGCATCAGCGGCGAGGTCGCCTGGCGCGTGCCGTCACTGGCAATTCCTGACCTGCAACGGCTGGTCGCGCTCGCCGACCTTGCCCGCATCCCTGCCGTCCAGTTGTTCGTCGAACGAGCCAGCGCCCAGACCAGCTTCGCCTTGAGCGAACGCAATGCGGAGGCTGCGGCCCAGGTCTGCCGGTCAGACCGATGCCGCCATCGCGCAGGACATGAGTCTGGCCGTGCGGACCATCTTTGTGTGGCGCCATCGGTTCGCCGAGCAGCGCCTGGATGGACTCAAGGATCATCCCAAGTGTCCACCGCCGCGCCAGTACCATGCCGACATCCAGGCTCGACTCCTGGTGCTGGCCTGCCAAAAGCCCGCCGAGGTCGATCCGACGCGGGCCGGGCAGACCCACTGGAGCATCAAAGACCTGGCGCAGTACGTGGCCGCCCATCCCGAGCTTGGCCTGGGCCGTCCCAGCAAGAGCACCATCGGCGTCATCCTCAAGCGTCACCAGGTTCGCCTGGACCGTCTTTAGCACCTGGATGAACGATCGCGATCCCGAGTTCGCCACCAAAGCCGTGGCGGTCATCGAGCTGCTGCTCAGTCCGCCCACCGACGGGCCGCTGTTCTGTGTCGATGAGAAGCCCGGCATTGGCGTACGCCAGCCGACCGCGCCAGACCAGCCGCCTGCCCCTGGTCGCGTGGCGCGGCGTGAGTTCGAGTACAAGCGCAACGGCACCGTGGACCTGCTGGCGGGCTTCTGTGTCAACGATGGCCACGTGTGTGGCATGGTCCGCCTCAAGCACCGCTCGCGCGAGTTCTGCGAACTGCTGGCCTTGCTCGACGAGCAGACGCCTGCGGGCAAGCCGATCCATCTGATCCTGGATCCGGTCAGCTCGCATTGGTCAGCCGAGGTTGCCAACTGGTTAGCCACCCATCCGCAGCGGACGTTCGTCTTCCACTTCTTACCGGTGCACGCGTCTTGGCTGAGTTTTATCGAGGTCTGGTTCTCGATCCTCAGTCGCAAGTGCTTGCGCCGAGCGGACTTCGCTGATGCGAGCATCGCCACCCAGGAGATCGAAGCCTTCATAGTCACCTACAACACCCATATGGCCCATCCCTTCGAGCGGAAGAAGGGCGTGCGCTTCTACAAGCGGCTGAAGGGCAAGATCGCCGCCCGTTCCGAGCTTCAGTTGGCAGCATGACTGAGAAGGACCGGCAGCTATGACCCGGATGCACTCTAGTAGTGAGCCGTCGGTCACGCCGATCACGTGCACAGGACGCTGGTTACCGGTGATCGGGGACTATACGCAGCGTCTCGTTCCACCCGCGCGGCGCAGCGCCCGCCGGCAGCCACTCACTGCCGCTGCTCTAGCCGCGCCTGCTGCTGGGACTGTTCGCGCACGAGATAGTCTCCAACAGGAGTGACCAGGTGCCATATATCACCTTGCCTTGTCCACTCCCCTCGTCGCACCCCCCTCAGGCGCGCATGCTGTTCGGCGAAGTCCAACGCCTGAGGGGCAGAGCTGAAGTCGGCGCTGGCCCGCACACCATTCTGGTCCTGGTACATGCAGGTCCAGCGTGCTGAGTGCTGCGTCGCGCCTCCCTCGCCAGCACTGGCAGCCGTGGAACCGACGCCGAACACGCGGCGATTGGTCGACGGCACGGCACCAGTTGCGATGCGAACAGCTATCTGGCGGAGTCGGTTGTGCACGGGTCGGGTGAATCCTCACGGCTGGATCAAGGCTCAGTGACGAATCGTCACATGCAGGCCGCGTGCCGGGGCGGGGAAGGATCGTCTTCGCTGAGCACCTGGGGTACGACGACATGGCGGTTATCGTCGGGACCACCGTCGAGCGGATCGTCAGCATGGCGCTGTACCGCACCTGCCCCGCTTCTGGTTGTACTTACAACACCTTTGCGAAATTGCCGGCTTGAATTGGCGTTCACAGGCGCAGACCAGAGTGGCGAAGGAAGCCAAGCAAAGTCCTGCGTCACTGCCTTGCGGTCGAGTCCGTCTTCGGCGATGTCGGCCACCTCGCTGATCGTGTCTGAGCACAGGTTGGCAAGTTCCGTGGATTTGAGGTTGCCCCAGACGCGTTCGATCGGATTGAGGTCGGGAGCGTAGCCCGGCAATCGCTCCACGGCTAACCAATGCCGTTGGCTCGCAACCCAGGCGCTCATCCGCCGGCTGCGATGTGCGGGCAGTCCGTCCCAGATGAGCAGCACTGGACGCTGCTCGAGCTCGTTCAAATCGCTCAGGAACTCGATCAAGGTTTCGCCGTTGTAGGCTCCAGGACGCAGTTCGCAGACAAGGTGAGCATCGCTGCCATCCGGTTCGTACACCAGGGCACCAGCCAGTGACAGCCGTTGCCAGTTGAACCGATGCCGCAGCACGGGCGTGTGGCCCCTGAGTGCCCAGGTCGCCCGCACCGACGGCAGCAGCGACACCCCGGACTCGTCCTCGAATACGATCAGCGCGTTCTGGCGCCGTGCGGTTTTTTCAGTTGCGGCCAGCGGTATTTGACCCAGCGCTGGATGACTTCGTAATTGCGTTCGGTTGCTCGGCGGGCCGGTCGCTGCCAACTCCAGTTCAGGCCCTGGCGCAAAATGTACCAGACGTGGGCTGGGTGGTACGACACACCCGTCTCCCGCTCGATCACCTCGGCCACGCGCTTCAACGTCCACAAATCGTTGGCATAGCCATTGGCTTCGGCGCCTCTTGCCAACTCGACCTCGACCTGGGCGAGTGCTCTCGGCTCAGCTTCGGCTGCCGGCCGACATGGCCTGGGTGGTAGGACACGCCCGTCACACGCTCGATCACCTCAGCCGCACGTTTCAGCGTCCACAGCTCATTGGGATAGCCGTTGGCTTCGGCGCCTTTGATCAGCTCGCCTTCGGACCGCGTGAGTTGTTCGCGACTCAGCTTCGGCAGTCGTCCGGTCCGTCCGGCCGCGCGCAGTCCGTCTCGACCGGACCGCCGCCACGCGCCGCGCCAATCCGACACAATCTGATGACACACACCCAGTTGACGCGCGATCTCGGCTGGACGCACACCTTGCTCGAACAAGTCCGCCCCACGCATCCGCCGTTCTTCCATCGCCGCGAAGTCGCGTCGCGGCCGAACTCGTCGCGCACCTGCCTTGGTCACTGACTGCTTTACCGGAACATTCGTCATGTGCCAGTTTTCCACGGATCGCTACTTCTCCGCTAGTGTCGAACGGCGGGCTATTTCGCAATTCTTTTTTTAAGTAGCCCTGCCGCTGTCGGCCGCCGCGGAACACTCCCCCCGGCTTGAGCATCTGTGGGTTGACCAGGGTACAAGCGGAACGGCAAGAGCTGGATTGAGGAGCACCGTGGCTGGCGCGTCGAGGTGGTTCAGCATCCCCCAGCCACACGGCCTGTGGGTAGCGCACGGTGATCCAAGCAAACGGACAGGATGTGGTCAGTTGGCATTGGTTGCCCCGGAGCACAAGGTGTCCACCCGTGCTGCCGAGGCGTTGCCATGCGTAGGGTCGGCGCAAGAACGGTGCGAGCTATTGTGAGCACTTGTGGAAATTGGGCGCCGGCGAGGAGCCCGGAAGGGTGAAAGCAACGGCGTAACCTCCCTTTGAAGTCAACCGGCCCGGGTTCTCCGGGCCAATTTGAGGAGAGTTACGCCGTGTCGAAACGGTATCAGGTTCTGCCCCCGACCGCACCCGTGCCAGCGCCAGATGACGTGCTCGAGATGCTGACGCGTGAGGGCGCCCGGAAGATGCTGCAAGCTGCGCTGGAATTGGAGGTTGACGACTTCCTGGGACGCGCCCGCTACCAACGGACGAACGAGTACCGCGGCTATCGCAATGGTCACCTGCCCGAGCGCACCATCGGTGTGGGTATGGGTGCTGTCGAGGTCAGCCTGCCACGAGTCAGCGATGTGCCGCCGGAGGTCAGCGGCGACGGCTTCCACTCCGACATCGTCTCGCGCTACCAGCGCCGCTCGCGCACGCAGGGGCGGCTGCTGGCACGGCTCTATCTGGAGGGCCTGGCAAGTGGTGACTTCGAGCCGGTCTTCCGCGCGCTGGTGGGCGAGACGGCCGCGTTGTCGCCGAGCAGCATCTTGAAATTGAAAGCCGACTGGCAGCAGGAGTACGAGGCCTGGAAGAAGCGCCCACTCCGCGGGCGCTACGTGTACCTGTACGCCGACGGCTTCTATCTGAAAGCTGGCGCCGATCAGGACAAGACCGCCGTGCTGGTCGTGCTGGGTGTCGACGAGCTCGGCCACAAAGAGCTGTTGGCCATGGAGCGAGGCTATCGCGAGAGCACGGCATCCTGGAGCGACGTGTTGCGCTCACTCAAGGAACGCGGTCTGGAGGAGGCACCGCTGCTGGCGATTGGCGATGGTGCGCTTGGATTGTGGGCGGCGCTCGACGAAATCTTTCCGACCACCCGCCATCAGCGCTGCTGGAATCATCGCCGCTTGAACGTGCTCGACAAACTTCCCAAGCGCCTGCACGCAGAGGTCCGCAAGCAGTTGGGCGCTCTCACCGAGGCGCCCACGCGTCAGGAGTGTGAACGTCTGCGTGATGGTCTATGCACGTGGTTACGCGCTCGCGGCCAGGGCCGCGCCGCCGCCTGCCTGGAGAGCGACTGGGAGGACTTCGTCACGCTGTACGACTTCCCCGAAGAACATTGGGTGCACTTGCGCACCACTAACCCGATCGAATCCATCTTCTCAGGTGTGCGCTTGCGCACCAACGCCAGCAAGCGGCTGCGCGTGCCGGAGAACGCGCTGTACCTGGTCTTCAAGCTGGTGTTGCGGCTGAGCTTGAACTGGCGTGGCATCAATGCACCCAATCAGCTGCGACTGCTGCTCGCCGGCCACCAGTTCCGGGACGGCCAATTGGTTCTGCAGGATGCGCCACCCGTTGCAGCCGCAGTCGGCGCATGAACAGCATCCCCATGTGTGACGATAGCCGTAACGCTCATCTCACGCGGGGAACATGCCCAGTGTGCGGCTGTACCTTTCCGATCGAGGGCCGCGGCATCTATTGCGGACCAACCTGCCGCCAACGCGCGTTCCGACTGCGCCGCCATCAAGCGAACCGACCGACAGCCACCCATCTCACCGACAGGTTGCGTCAGGAACGTCGGCTCATCGCTCAGACGGTGTACGAATGCCCGTCGTGCACTGAACGCTTCCTGGGACAAAGGCGCTGTGGCGACTGCAATCTGTGGTGCCGCAAGGTAGGTCTCGGAGGGGAATGCTCCGGCTGCGCCGAGATACTCACCATCGCCGATCTTCTCGGCGCGAATCCGGAAGGAGGTGCATTGGCCTAACCCGCGATTCCCACCACGTGGGAGGTAAACCGAATTTCCACGGGTATTTACAAGACCTCGTGCAGGGCGACCGCGGGCTGCTCGACCTACGCCAATTCGACATGACCAAGCTCATGGCCGAGCAGCCCGACTACGTGGTCTTCAACGGCCATGTGGGCGCACTTACCGGGGACAACGCACTGAAAGCAAGTGTCGGAGAGTCCGTGCGCATCTTCTTCGGCGTAGGCGGACCCAACCTGACCAGCAGCTTCCACGTGATCGGCGAGATCTTTGACCGCGTGTACGCGGAGGGGTCTCTCAGCAGCGTGCCCGAAACGGACGTCCAGACCACGCACGTACCGGCCGGTGGAGCCACTGTGGTCGAGTTCACACCCCTATTGCCGGGAACCTACACGCTGGTCGACCACAGCATCGAACGTATGGAGAAGGCGGGGCAGGGGCAGTTGATCGTTGACGGCCCGGACAATCCCGACATTCTGCAAGTAGTGCAGCCGGGCAGCGGCGGTATAGGTGGCCACTAAACAGCATGTGAGCAACCCAAAGATAGCGGCGGACCCGTCGAGGTTTGGTCGTTGTCGCCGGCACATCTCATTGCCGTCCCGAGGCGGCACCAGCGAGCAGACCGGACGTACGGAGTTGGACGCGTGTATCACACTATCCGTGTGGCCCTGCTGGTCGAGGTCCCGGTCCGCATTGCCGCTGAGAGGGGACACCACAAGCTAGGCCAACGACGAAGAGTCGAGCCGTTCGATTTCGCCGGAATACGCGCTCGGTTACAGCGAGCAGATTGCGAGGATCCCATGTATGAACCCGAAACCAGCGCCGACCTCGAAGAGATCTCAGAGGACGAGTGTCTGCAACTCCTCGAGCGGCATCACCTGGGTCGGATCGCCGTCGTCGTCGATGGCCAACCGCTGATCTTCCCCGTGAACTATGGACTGAGCCATCGGATCGTCACATTTCGCACCGCACATGGCACAAAGCTGTCATACGGGCCCGGGTCAAACGTTGCGTTCGAGATTGATGAATACGCACCTTCGACCCGCGTGGGCTGGAGCGTGCTGGTGCAGGGCGTGGCTATTGATGCCACAACTGCTCTCGACGACGTCTCCTGGACGGCCCGCGGAGCTTCACCCCACCCACTCGCACCCGGCGTGAAAATACATCGCCTAGCCATCAGGCCCACGAAGATCACCGGTCGTCGATTCAAGCTAGACAGCTGAGCCCGCGTAAAGCGGCTGATCGATCATGAACGATCCCGTTGACTTGCGATTGCCGCACATACGCGAGGCGGGAATGGTGACTTGGCGCGGTGCTGTCTGGCGGCGATCGCCTGGAGAACCGACCAGCTTCACACGCCGTTGACTGGGGTGGGCGACGTACTACCGCACCTCATCCATATGGCCGCCCTGGGCTCGCGGAAACATACTTTCAATACCCCACCGGGGTATATACTCCAGGAATGTCACTATATGTGTACGCCTGCCCGGTGTGTAGGCGCACTGACGAG
>WNGE01002688.1_pt1 | contig 21553 bp, 21 predicted proteins | sample 5400651 | NCBI WGS metagenome assembly WNGE01 (sample SAMN13153370, study PRJNA577476) | soil metagenome | isolation source: 60 cm soil or saprolite under grassland replicate 2 | place: USA:California | collected 2016-06-15 | reverse complement strand
TCTCGTAAGCCATGTTCTCGTCCACGTCCAGACCCATGTGGGTCAGCTTGAGGCTGATGTTGGCGTTCAGTTTGTCGGCGGCAATTTCGTCGAGCAGACTGTGATAGAGCCCGGCGCTGGCGCGCGCTTCCTCGGCGTTGGTGACGTTCTCACCCAGGTTGTCGATGGAAACGCCCGCGCCAAACCGGTTGACGGCGGCGGCCGCACGCACGGCGTCCGCAACCTGAGTGCCGGCCACGAAGCGCGCGGACGTACGCTGGCCGATGCGGGAACGCTCCGCCACACCGCGCAGCCACCGGCTTTCCGACAGCGCAATAAACACTGCCCTCAGCACGGCGCACCGGATTGTCGCGGGTTTTGACTGCCAGAGACGTTCATTGGCATTACAGTATTTTTTATCACAGGGCGGAAAAAATCGGCGTGAGCTGGATCACCGTTGCAGGAAGCATGGTTTTGTCGCGGACCTGGGGAGAGCCCCCGTCGCTCGTGTAGAATAACCTTTTGTCTTTCGTCCATGGACCTCTCTGCTATTCAAGCAGCCCTGCGCGAGCGCAACATCGACGCCTGGCTTTTTTACGACCATCATCATCGCGACCCGATCGCTTATCGCTTGCTCGGGCTGCCCGATGGGCTGATGGTGACGCGGCGCTGGTACTACCTGATCCCGGCCAAAGGCGAACCGGTCAAACTGGTCCACAAAATTGAAGCAGGCCACCTCGACACTCTGCCGGGCTCAAAGCGTCAGTACGCTGGATGGCAGGAGCTGTTCGACAGCCTGAAAGCGTTGCTGGCGGCGCATCGCGATATTGCGATGCAGTACTCGCCGAATAACATTGTGTTCACGATCTCGCTGGTCGATGCGGGCACGGCAGAAATGATTCGCGGCCTGGGCAAGAACATCGTCAGTTCCGCCGACCTGGTTGCGCAATTCGAAGCCACCTGGAGCGAAGAGCAGATCAAGACACACTTTGCCGCGCGCGACGTGATTGACGCGGTCACCGCCGAGGCGTTCAAAGAAATCGGGCGGCGCGTGCGCTCCGGCGGAACACATGAGCACGAGATCCAGCAATGGTTCATGGAAGCGTTTCAGCGCGAGAACATGGTGACCGACGATCCGCCCATCGTGGCCGTGAACGCCAACAGCGGCAATCCGCATTATGAGCCGCGCGCCGACCGTCCGGTGCCGATCCGCGAAGGCGATTTCGTTCTGCTCGACGTGTGGGCCAAGAAGAATACGCCGGGCGCGGTGTACTACGACATAACCTGGACGGGATGCGTTGGCAAGGCTCCGTCGGACCGCCAGCGCGACATTTTCAAAGTGGTCAGCGAGGCGCGCGATATTGGCGTGAAGACCGTGGCCGATGCGATGGCAGGCGGCCAGCCGATCGCCGGATGGGAAGTGGATCACGCCGTTCGCGACCACATCAAGAAAGCGGAGTACGGAGACTTTTTCATCCATCGCACCGGCCACTCGATTGGCACCGACGTGCATGCCAATGGCGCGAACATGGACGATCTCGAAATCCACGACGAACGGCGCATTCTGCCCAATTCTTGTTTCTCGATCGAGCCAGGCGTGTATTTGCCCGAGTTCGGCGTGCGCAGCGAAGTGAACGTGCTGGTGCGCAAAGGAAGCGCCGAAGTCACGGGCAAAATCCAACGCGAGATCGTGACCCTCTGAATGGCCAAACCCACGACAGATAAAGCAAAGAACGAGGCTGCCGAGCCGGAGTATCCGCTGACCACCCTGGCGGTGGTCGCGCCCATTGTGGGCTGGCTGATTCCGGGAGGCGGACACATCTTGTTACAGCGGTACGTGCGCGGCCTTCTGCTGCTGGTTTCCGTGGCCGCGATGTTTCTGATCGGCCTTGGCATGCACGGGCGGATTTATAAGCCCAACGGCGGAGACATCCTCGATATTCTCGGCTTTGTGGGCGACGTGGGCTCGGGCGCGCTCTACTTTCTGGCGCGCATCATGGGATGGGGCGACTATTTGGCTGCGAACGCTGTGGCGGATTATGGCAAGACGTTTCTGATCGTGGCCGGACTGCTGAACTTCATCTCCGCCGCCGATGCGCATCACATTGCGCTGGGGAAGAAGCCGTGACCCTCAACCTCTCACATTTCGCCGCGGCCGTGGTGTTCGCGGTGTTCGCATCGACCGTGTTCGGCATCACCCAGAAGGACACGCCGATGGAGCAGGTCCGTTACGGACTCTATTGCTTCGCCATGTTCGTCGGCGGAGTATTCGTCGCGGGATGGGTGATGGCGCTGCTGCGGCGCTAGATCGCCGGCCGCCGTTCGCTGGTTCGCTACGAGAAAATGAGCGGTAAGGACGGGCGGGGCGCCCGTCTCTCCACCCTGTTTATCCTTCCCACACAAAGGCGTCGAACACGCGTGTCGATTCGAAGCCGATGCGAGCGTAGAGGGCGATGGCTCGGTCGTTGGCTTCAGTGACGGTCAGCGAGATGGCATGGAAGTTGCGTTCGCGCAGGCTCCTGGTAGTGGCGGCGAGCAGGGCGACTCCCAGTCCGGCGGAGCGGTATTCGGGCAACACGCAGACTTGCGTGATGTGGCCGACGTCGGGGCGGATTTGCGAGCACAGAATCAAGCCGACCGGGGATCGGCTGCGGTGCTGGAAGACTACGAAGGACGCTTGGGGGTCGAAAATGCCGCATCCTGGGAAGCGCACGATGTTATTCAGGAAGCGCAGGGATCCGCTGAGGGTGCGGTACTGATCGTTAATTTCCGAATCGACGTGTCCGCGATAGGCGGCGGTGATGACAGCGGCGGCGGGCTGGTACTCCGCCTCGGACCACGGGCGGATCTCGAATTCCGGGCTGAGGGCTGAAGTGGTCTGCGGGTGCCGGCGGATGTCGAAGTTCATGAACACGCGCGGATGACGGCTGAAACCCTGCTGCAGAAAGGGGCGCGCGACTTCTCCGGTGTCGTGCGCCAGCAACTGCGCCTCCACACGGTGGATGCCGGGTGATTGTTGCAGGGTTTCGATGACGTGGGTCAGGAGGCGCTCTTCGATTTCGCGGCGGTTGGAAGTGCGTCCTCCGTCGCGGACATACAGGTCGCCGATCACGCCCTTGCTCTGCTCGTACACGAAAAAGGAGTAGCCGAAGATGTTGCCGCGCTCGATGGCGGCGTAGCCGGGAAGAATCTTCGCGTCCATGTAGCGCAGGATCATTTCGGCGGAGCCGGCATAGTCCCAGGAGAGAAGGCGTCCCCACGTGGCGACCTCGTCTTCCAACAGCGGGCGAAGATCGGCGGAAGAGAAATGTCGGAGGTCGAGGATTTCCATAAACAAGGTCTCAGCTGTCAGGTCTCAGGTCTCAGGAAAAACCCGTGCGAGATTCCGTTGCTAATTTGGAATCTTGTGCCTGAGATCTGAGACCTGACACCTGACACCTGACACCTGAGACCTATTCCTTTCCCACCCAGTACAGATCCAGCTTCTGGGCGGGGATGCTGGTTAAGTATGATACTCGTCGTCCAGGAACGAGTTGAGCAATTTGGGACTGGGTTTGTGCCGCAACCAGGACGTGAGCGGCGGCGGGCACGTGACCATTCTCGTAGTCCTGCGTCGGCCGATTCAGATAGAACTCGAGACCGTATTCCTGCACGCGATTGATGCGGTAAATCGCGACGGGCACGGTTTCGTGGGAAAAGGCCTGAATGCTTTCGGCGATGGGGCGGGCGGACTGCGTGGCGTCGAAGACCGGCGCGGCCAGACGCAGAATCGCCCCAACGCCTATTACGATGGCGAGCATGGTGACGGAACGCAGCCAGCGAAGGCCATTGCGTGAGTGGAGGGTGGCGGTGGTTCCGAGAGCGCAGATGGCGGCAATCGCTGCGGCGATGTAAGTTCCCCTGCCCGCCACGAGACGGTGATTCAGTTGAATCGAGGCGGCCATTGAGGCGCCAAACACCAGCAGTCCGCAGAGGGTTCCGTGCGCGGCAGCGAGCGGGAAATGGATTCTTGTTTCTTCGACGCGGCGGGCGGCGAAGTATTCGGAGACGAGCAACGCGCCGGCGGGAATGGCGGGCAGAATGTATCCGGGCAACTTCGATTGCGATGCACTGAAGAAGACGACCGGCGCGAGCAGCCAGATTAGCAAAAACAATTGCCAGGAATCCTCGGCGGCCGCAAAAGCGCTTTTCCCTTCGGACCAAATCAAACGCACGCGCTCGACGATGGCCAGGATCACCCACAGCGTCCAGGGCATCAGGCTCAGGAGCAGAACGGGAAGGTAGAACCAGAACGGCTGGCGATGGCGATACACATCCTGACTGAAGCGGGCGAGGTTGTGCTCGAGGATAAAGACGCGGAAGAACTCGGGATTGCGCAGTTGCACCGCGACGTACCAGGGGAGCGCGACGGCAAGGAATGGCAGGATGCCGGGGATCCAGAGCGTGCGGAAAGCGGCGCGCCAATCGCGCTTGGCAGCCGCGAAAATCAGAATGATGACAGCGGCGAGCGCGGGCGCGACTGGGCCCTTGGATAGAGTACCGAGGGCCAGAAAAATATAGAACGCTATGAGATAAATGCGCTGCCCGCTCTCATACCACGCATACCAGCCGAGCAGGGCGATGGTGAAGGTCGAGGCGAGGGGCATGTCGGTGGCGGCGGCGCGCGAGAATCCGATAATGGCTGCGGAACCAGCGGTCATCAACGCTCCGTCCTGCTCGCTTCCGGGACGGAAGCGGCGCAGAAAAAAGTAGATAGCCGCGATCATGAGCGCGGCGTCGAGGGCTGCGGGCAGGCGGGCAGCGCGATCGGTAATCCCAAAGACCGCGTACGAAGCTATCGCTTGCCAGTAATAAAGGGCGGGCTTTTCCAGCCAGGGTTTGCCCTGGAGAGTGGGGGTGATCCAGTCTTGGCGCTCGAACATTTCTCGCGCCACCTGGGCGTAGCGCGGCTCATCGGCGCCGAGCAGGCCGAAGGAACCGAGGCCATAGAAAAAAAGAAATCCGCAGAACGCTACCAGCCGCAACATTTCGGTGCGCGTCCGCATATTCATAGACTGCCGTACGAAATCCTCTCTCCGGTCGGGGCGGGCGGCATGGGAGAAGTGTACCGCGCCCGCGACACACACATCGGCCGCGATGTCGCCAGGCTCTTTGGCATCGCCGCTGCTTTGATCGCCCGGAACATTTTGTTCGTCGGGTCCACAGCGAACCAACCGCGGGTTATACTTAAGAACCAGATCAGCGCCTAAAGGCTTTGGGGTCGAGCGGCTCGCTTCACGTTTTGAGTTTCTACAGTTGCGATTTGTATTTGGGTCTTGACTTGCGCGGTGGATTCGGAGTACCAATGCTGTCCTTTGGGGATCGTGGGGTGCGGGGAGAGATCCCTGGGAATAGAGGCACCGGCTTTGCAGGCTGCGGAAAGAATCGAAATCGCAACGGCAGCCCCTAAAGGGGCGTTTGAAACGGGACGATTTAACGGCATCGCTAAAGCGATGCCGTGATACAAAACACGAGCCTTCCGCAGCCGGTTCGACCGCTGCGGCACCAGCGTGACCAGGGAAGCCAACCGAGTGTGGGGTCCATGTCCGAAAAACTTGCTTCCGCCCGACGGATTTCTTTTCTTGTGCGTGACTACGCCGAGTTGACGAAGGCGCGCATCACTGCTCTCATCGTGCTTACCGCTTGGTGCGGTTACTTCTTTGGCGCGCACAAGGCGGGCATTTCATCATGGTCCGCCGGATTGTTCCATGCGCTGCTGGGAGTCGCGCTGGTTTCCAGCGGAACCGCGGCGCTGAACGAAGTGCTGGAGTGTGACGTGGATTCGCGGATGCGCCGGACGGCGCAACGTCCGCTGCCCGCGGGCCGCATGAGCAGGCGACACGCCGCGATCGCCGGACTGCTGCTGACTTTAGGCGGATCGATCTATCTCGCGATTTCCGCCAATTCGCTCACCGGTCTGCTGGTCTTCTCCACGGCACTGGTGTACCTGGCGGTCTATACGCCGCTGAAGCGGGTGTCCCCGATCTGCACATTCGTGGGCGCATTCCCGGGCGCGATGCCGGTGGCGTTGGGCTGGACCGCCGTACGCGGGCGCTTGGAGATGGAGACGCTGATTCTGTTTGCCATCATGTTCGTTTGGCAGTTCCCGCATTTCCTCTCCATCGCGTGGCTTTATCGCGAGGATTACGCACGCGGCGAGATCCGCATGCTGCCGGTGGTCGCCTCCGACGGGAAATCCACCCTGTGGCGCATTCTCGCGTATTCCGCAGCCTTGATTCCGGTTAGCATCCTGCCCGTTGTGACCGGCATGGCCGGGCGAGTCTATCTGGTCGGCGCCGTTCTACTCAGCGCGGCTCTTCTGCGATTTTCTTACGGCATGGTAATGCCCCAGCTCCCGGCGACGGCGGCGGCTTCCAAACCGCCGGCCCGCCGTCTGCTGCAAGCAACGATCGTGTACCTGCCGCTGTTGTTCGCTTTGATGATGGCCAACTCGCGATCCTAGTGCCATCACCGGCCGGTATGCGTTTTTTCTGTCACATTGACGGGAGGCATACGCCACTCCTGCCCCTTGGCTTCCAGTCATCTGTACAACCGCTATGGCGTGGGTGAGAACTTGTCTTTCGCCCCGCTGGGGCTTGTCTGTTTCGCACGTTTCCCCACGGCTTGCTCCGTGGGCTGCATTCTTACGCCGCTTCGCGGCTAAGAGCGTAAGCTGTGTTTCACCGTTTCGCCGGAATTCTAGTTCTCACGCACACACTATAGAAGAGTGACGGTGAGTTGTCCGCGATTTGCGAGCCTGCGCTTGGCTTGTTATCGTGCAAGTGTTACCCGCCATGGCCGACGCCAAGAGCAAGCCGCGCCTCCTTCTGTTGTGCACTACGACCGGGTACCAGACGCAGGCTTTCGTGGAGGCGGCGGAGAAGCTCGGACTGGAGGTGGTTTTTGCCACCGACCGCTGCCATGTTCTGGAGGACCCGTGGCAGGACGGCGCTCTCCCGCTGCGCTTTGAGGATCCCGAAGCGGGGGCGCAGAGGATCGCGGAGTACGCGCGAACCCACGCCATAGCCGCGCTGGTCTCGATCGGTGACCGGCCGACGCCCACTGCGGCACGTGCCTGCCGGGCGCTGGGATTGTTGTCCCATCCTCCGGAAGCCGCCGACACCTGCCGCGACAAGTACCGCTCCCGTGAGCGCCTGCGGCTAGCGGGACTCAACGTGCCCGGTTTCTCCCGCTTCCCCGTGGATGCGGATCCACGGCGCCTGGTGGCGGCAGGCGCGGTCGGACTGGCGTCCCCGTGGGTGCTCAAGCCGCTGGCACTCGCGGCCAGCCGCGGCGTTATCCGCGCCGACACGGCGGAAGAGTTTGTCCGCGCCTTCGAGCGCATCCAGGCGCTGCTGCGTACTCCCGAGGTGGGCGCGTTGCGGGAGGAAACCAGCAACTTCATACAGGTGGAATCCTACGTCGAGGGGGCGGAGATCGCGGTGGAAGGCATCGTGGACCGCGGACGGCTACGCATCCTGGCCATCTTCGACAAACCGGACCCGCTGGTCGGCCCCTTCTTCGAGGAGACGATCTACGTCACGCCCTCGCGCCTGGCGCCTGAGACCCAGCAGCACGTGCTGCAGACCCTGGATCGCGCGGTGCAGGCATTGGGCCTATATCACGGCCCACTGCACGCCGAGTTGCGCATCAACAGCAATCGCGAAGACGTTTGGGTGATGGAGGTGGCGGCACGTCCCATCGGCGGGCTTTGCTCTCGCGCTCTGCGCTTCCGCATCCCACTGGTGGACGACAACATTTCCCTCGAAGAACTGCTGATCCGGCTGGCGCTGGGGCTGGAGGTGTCGCAGATCTACCGCGAGAACGCGGCAGCGGGAGTCATGATGATCCCTATCCCCGAGGCGGGGTTCTACCAGGAAACGCAAGGCGTGGACGAGGCGACGCCCGGCATTGAGGAGGTCCACATCACAGTCAAAGTCGGCCAGAAGCTGGTCCCGCTGCCGGAAGGATCGAGCTACCTGGGTTTTATCTTCGGCCGCGGACAGTCACCCGAGTTCGTCGAAGATGCGCTGCGCCGCGCTCATGAGAAACTGCGCTTCGTGCTCACCCCTGCCCTGCCGATGATTTGACTTAGAGTCCGGGAACACTCAATCTCGCTGGCAACCTGGGAGCTATAGGGGTCCTTCGACTCCGCAGGACGATTTGCTTCGCGCATCGTCCTGCCGCGCTCAGGATGACATTGTGCGGATTTTTGCGGATCTCGTTCGATCTCCGATTGCAAACCATCCAGCATTTTCTGGCGATTTAGAAGCAGGCCAACTGCCCGCTGGTGGGTTCGGATCAACAGTACCAGGGTTCGGTCAGATAAGGGATGGTGACCCGCGGCGGTGCGGGTTCGACCAGCGAAACGGGCGCTGGCGCTTCGTGTTCGTCTTTACGCACGGCGCGTTGCAGCAGCTCCCAGGCTTCCCTGAAAATCGCGGTGCGCGACGCGCCAGCCTTGGTCTCGCGCTGCATCATGGCTTCGAGATCGCATTGGAGTTGATCAACTCTCGGGTCCGGATTTGACCAAGGATAACTCAGCGCCTCCTGCTGGAAGGGACCGATAGCCACGTTGTGCAGTGGCAGAACGTCCAGCAGACGCGACCCGGCAGGAATCAGCAGGCGGATGGTGAGTTGCACCGGCGCGACGTGCTCCACCAACCTCAGCCGTGTCAGGGTGGCCAGCAGATCTTCGTAGCCTTCCAGCGTAGTCCAGGGCGTGAAAGGTACGAAGGTGGGCACGAGGAAAAGTCCGAGTTCGCGCATCAGCCCGGCGAGACGGATAAAATCGGTGCGCGTGTGGCCCTTGTCGAGGACGCGCAGCACATGGTCATCTACCGACTCCACCGCCGTGGTCACGAACGCGCATCCCGTCTCACGCAGCGCCGGAAGGCGCACTGCGTGCTTCAGCAGGTGCTCCACCTTGATGGTGACGTCGTAAGAGAGCCCGGGATGCTCGCGGTGGAGTGCTTCCACGATCTCCATGGAGTGACCGGCCCCGTTGAAGAAGTCGGGATCGCCGAACGTGATGTGCTGCGCACCGGCCGCGACCTGGCGGCGGATGTCTTCCAGCACGACCTCGCGCTGCACGATGCGAAACGTGCCGTTGTACACCGGCACGATGGGACAGTGACGGCACAGGTGCTTGCAGCCCCGGCTGGCCTCGGTGTAGCCCACGACGCGGGTGCTGTCGTCGGGCAGGGTGAGATGCGCGTACTTCTCCAGCGGAGGGAGGCCGTCGCGATAGGGCACCAGGAAATTCTGACGGGCAAGCGAGATCTCGGGCTCAATCTGCGGCTGCCCAGGGTCGATTGAGCCAGCCTCCAGGCGGCGGGCCAGGCTCAACAGCCCCGGCTCAAACTCTCCTCCCAGGATCGTGCCGACGCCCAAACCACGCAGCAGGCCCGCATTGACCGGGGCGTACAGTCCAAATCCGCACAGGTGAGCGGCGGGGTTTAATTCGCGGACTCTCTCTAGAGCGCGCACCGCGATCCGCGTGGCGGTGTGCATTGGCAGATAAAAGGCAATCAGGCCGGCGGTGCATACCGCTTCTTCGTCCAGCGACTGTCGCGAGAGGTCCAGCGAAATGGTGTGGAAGCCGGCAGCGCCCAGCCACGCTGCGGGCGAGGCCAGCCCAAACGGTTGCCGGCCCAGTTCGTAGGTCGAGATCAGCAGCACCTTCAGATCGGACATCAGAAACCTGAAATCAGGCCTTGCTGCGCGGGGGGACGTACCCCGGTGGAAGCGCGGCCGTCTCGCCGAAGAAGAAATCTTCCAGGTGCTTAACCAGGACCTCCTGGTCTTGCCGATTGGCGGGATTCAGCCGGTACTCGTTCAGGATCATCTTGCAATGTTCGCCCCACATCTTCCAGGCTTCCTCAGAGACGCTCTCATAAATCCGCCGGCCCAGTTCCGTGTCGAAGGGCGGCTCGTCCAGTCCAGGCATTTCCCTTTGGAACTTCACACAGAAGACCTTACGCTGCCCTGGTCTCAGTGGTTCAAGCGACATTGGAGGTGTATTGCAGCCCATATCTACTCCTTCCAGGCGAAAGGATTGCCCCCAAATAGTATCAGGATGCGGCCGGTCCTGTGGAGACAGTGGTTGTTCGGAGAAGGTTGGATGGCCCGCAATGTAGGCCGCCCTGAAGGTCACCACCACCTGTGATGCACGTCACAGCCCCATGTGTGGAAGGGGAGCAACATCAAAAAGGGAGCAACATCAAGCGGTTAACTGCGTACATCCCAATACGCTAGAGGATATCGATGAGCACGGAATTTTGTACCCGCTGCAAGCAGTCGCACCCGGGCCGGGCCTGCGACTATGACGACCAGGGAGAGTGTGCCGAGACCGTTCCGCAACCGGAAATGCCGACCGCGAAGTCCGTCTCGGCGAAGGAGGCTTCCGTCCACCCCCAGCCGGGTATCGACCGCGCCTAAAGCCGCCGGCTTCCCTTTCGGACGGTGGGATGCCACCGCCTGGCGGAATCGAACCAAAACTCCCGCAGGTCCGACTCCCGTCTCGCCGATCAAGACTCAAAAGTTGCAAGCTGAAGACTGAGAGCTGAAAGCCCAGGTCTCCCAGTTGCTGGACAAGTCTAGGTTCATGGTGTGCTCACCGTCACGGGCTGAGCGCGCAGGCGCTCAAGAACGCGGCTCACCGCGATGGCGAGGGGTCCCTCCACGGAGCACCCGCTGGCGCATTTGTGCCCGCCGCCGCCGAAATGCTCGGCGACGGCGGAAACGTTGACTGCGCCCTTACTGCGCAGGCTGACGCGGTAACGCTGGCCGGGCAACTCGCGGAAAAAGATGGCGACCTGCACGTCGCCGATCGAGAGCGCGTAGTTGACGAGACCTTCGCAATCTTCCTCGCGGGCGCCGAAGCGGTCCATCTGCTCCAGGGTGACCCAGATCCAGGCAAGGGGGCCTTCAAGATGGAGGTTGGAAAGTGCGGCGCCGAGCAGGCGTATCTTGGCGGTGGAATGTCCGAAGTAGATCGGGCGCGCGCAGCGGGCGGGGTCAGCTCCGGCGAGCACGAGTTCGCGCGCAACCGTGAACGTGCGCTCGTTGGTGCCTTCAAACATGAATGAGCCGGTGTCGGTCATGAGCGCGGTGTAGAGGCAGGTGGCGATGTCGGCAGCGACAGGCACGCAGGCGAGCCGAGCCAAGCGATAAACGAGTTCGGCGGTCGCCATGACGGTGGAATCGATCCAGTTGATGTGGGCGAAATTGCGGCCGCTGACGTGGTGGTCGATGTTGATCAGGAAGCAATCCTCCAGGCCCTGGAGAAGCGTGCGCTTGAGGCCGTCGCATTCGAGCAGGATGACGGCATCGTTGGGCGGCACGGTGTCGGCCTGAATGGCGCGGCCGGCGAAGGGCAGGTTCTGGTAGATGCGCGGGACGCCGTCATGCATAACGATGGTGGCGTCTTTGCCCATCACGCGCAGGATCTGGCCGCAGGCGAGCGCGGAACCGATGCCGTCGCCGTCGGGGCGGGCGTGCGAGGTCACCACGAAGCGGTGGCGCGCGCGAATCTCTTGTAAGACGCGGTCCAGCATACGAAGCTATCAGCCGTCAGCTATCAGCCATCAGGTTTCAGGCTTAGAGCCCGGACATCAACCTGCACGAATCCTCATTTTTTCATTCCGCGCGACATCAGTGCTCAGCTTTTCCTGATGGCTGATGGCTGAGAGCTGAAAGCTAGTGTTTGCGGCGTTTTTTTGCGCGATCAAGCAGCTCTTCCACGCGACTTTCTAACTGATGCGAACGGTCAATCTGAAAAAAGAGTTCCGGCGGGCGGCGGAGGCGCAGGCGCTCGGCCAGTTCGTGCCGGACGAAATTCTTGGCGCCGTCGAGGGCTTCGAGAGTGCGATCGGCTTCATCGTCGTCGCCGGCAACCGCAATCAGGACGTGGGCGGAGCGGGCGTCGTCGGCCATCTTGACCTCGGAGACGCTGGCCAAGCCGATGCGAGGATCTCCCAGTTCGCCCTCGAGGATGGTTTCGATCTCCTCCCGCAGCGCCTCGCTGAGGCGATCCCGGTGATATTTTTGGCCGCGACGCTCCATAGAAGTAGAGAAAACCGGTAAGGATAGCAGAAAAGAAGGACTTAGGTCTCAGGTCTCGGGTGTTAGGTCTCCGGGAAGACTTTTCGGCCTTGGGCACTCGGCTTTTTGGACCCAACCGTCGGTGTTGCGAGATTTTCCTGAGACCTGAGACCTGCCACCTGAGACCTTGTCTTCAGAGAAACTCCACAAAGGAATCCGTGATCTCGGCGCCTTGGTTGTTGGCGATGCGGGTCGCGGCGCGCTCCACGTTTTTCATCAGGCCATCAAGGTAGTCGCGGGAGTGGGAGACGCTGACCACGCCGATGGTGGCCTGGTTCCAAAGATTGCTCGGGTCCAGTTCTGCGACCGAGACGTTGAACGAGGCGCGCAGGCGGTCTTTCAGGCTGCGGACGACATGGCGCTTATCCTTGAGGGAGTGGGCGGCTTCGATGCGGATTTCGAGGGTGAGGAATGCCAGCATGGGCAGCTCTCAGCCATCCGCCGTCAGCCATCAACAAAACCAAATTAGGACTGATGGCTGACAGCTGATTGCTGACGGCTCCGTCTAGATCGGGATCGCTCCTTTGAACAGCCAGATCAAATCGATGATCAGGATAATCACTACCATCAACTCCAGCACGAACGCGCGGCTCTGGTGGAACTGGTCGACCATGAAGCGGTAGAGCTCTTCGGCGGTGTGGACTTTCTGGTTGACTAGGTTTTTGTAATCACTCACGCCGATCTTCGAGGCTGCGACCTTGTAGAGGCGCGCGGAGAACATGTCGCTTAGGAACTTGATGGCATTGTCGGCGCGCTCGGTGAGTTCGTCCACGTCGAGCAGGACGGTGTGCAGGCGGGTGGCGCGTTTGGCGGTGCGCCAGCGGGCGAGGATGCCGGTCTTGCCCTGGTCCATGAAGTCGTAAACGCTTTGCAGCTCACGGGTGAGCAACTCGTCGTAGTGGCGGAATTCGAGCAGCTGGGAGTTCGCGTATTCGAGCAACTGAATGACGGTTTCCGCGCCAGAAGCGCTGTCGTAGAGAAACGCTCCGTTCCAGCTGATCACGGCGAGGTCGTTGGGGTAGTACGAGATCTTCGACTGCATGATCTCCTGCTGCTCGCCGTCGGAGAGCGGAACGTTTTCGCCGCGCACGATCTGGGCGATGTGTCCACCTTGGGTCGCGAGCAGTTCCGCGGCGGACGGACTCCCGGCGATGTCGCGCACGTGGAAGACGAAATAATCTTCATGGAGCCAGCTGTCGTAAAGCTTGACCAACGCCGGGCGGGCGCGCTCGATTTTCTGTTTGACGATCTTCTGGGCGAAGCTGGTGAAGTCGGTGTCCCAAACCCAGCGGCTGGCGAGACGGACGAGCGTGTCCCAATCGCCGGCAAAAGGCAGCTCGAAGACGACGCTCAGCACGCCGTAGTCGTAGTACTTGATCTGGGCGTCGAGACGCTCGCCGCTTTCGAGAATCAGCGGCTCGACCGGTTCGACGACCGGGGGACGCTGGAAGCGGACGTATCCGGGAGCGGGGTGCTTGAAGCTGGCCTCCTGGCGGCGGGCGCCGAAAATGTCGCGGAGGGCGTCGAGGCGGATCTCTTCGCAGACGTCGAACTGCATCAGGACCAGGACCGAGCCTTGCAGTGATTTGTCTTGCGGCTGGGCCGCGAACCGGGTCGGCGTCGGGACGAGCAGGGTCTTTTCGGTTTCCATAACGTTCAGCTTTCTTCTGAAGAGCGCGACAAATGGGCCCAAACATCGGGTCAAAACGTGGGTCGCGGCCGGGCGACGCTACCTTGTCCATTGTCCCAGAAAACGGGGGAGTTGGGCAGTGGGAGGATAAGTCTATATTTAACAACTCTTTGCACGTGTATTGACAGTGGAGAATGGTGGCGAGCCATGCAGGAAAAGATGCGTCGCCGTCAGCCCGTCCGCGCTCACCGCAATCGCCCCCGTAATCGGAATGCCCGTGCTCGCTGGATACATTAGCGGTAGCGCCGGCACCTTGCCGGCTGTCGCGAGGGCGCCTCGCCCTCGCAGCGGAGGCAACAACCCTATGCGCCCAGAGCCGTTCGGATCGCGCCTGCAATGGATTTGGCCAGCCGCTCCATCTGCTCCTTAGACTCCGCTTCAATCATCACGCGGGCCAGAGCTTCGGTTCCCGAATAGCGCACGACCACCCGGCCAATCCCGTCCAGTTCCCGCTCGGCGTCACGAATCGCCGTCTGCACCGTCGGAATCTGCACAAACGGAGTCTTTTCCCGGACGCGCACGTTTCGGATCACCTGCGGAAATACCTTGAGATCGCCCGCCAGTTCCGCCAGCGATTTGCCCGAACGAACCATGATCTCCATCACCCGCAGGGCGGTCAGCAGACCGTCGCCGGTGGTTGCATCCCGGTCGCGAAAAAGAATGTGGCCTGATTGCTCGCCCCCCAGAGCCGCTCCCACGCGTTGCATTTCTTCGAGCACATACTTATCTCCGACATTGGCGCGCAGCATGGAAATGCCGGAACGCTTCAACGCCAGTTCCAACCCCATATTCGACATGGTCGTGGCGACCACAGTCGCATTGGCCAGTGCGCCGCGCGACTGCATCTCGCGTGCCGCCACCAGCAGAACCGCGTCGCCATTGACAACCCTTCCTTCCGCATCGGAGAACAGGGCCCGGTCCGCATCGCCGTCAAACGTCATGCCCAGATCGAACTTGCCTCGGTTGTTCGAAACGAACCGCGCCACCGTTTCCGGGTGCAGCGCGCCGCAACTCTCGTTGATGTTCTCTCCATCTGGCGCAGAGTGCAGGAAGGCCGCTTCGACCTTGAGAGCGCGCAATAACTCCGGCGCCTCCGCCGTAGCCGCGCCGTTCGCACAGTCCACCGCGGCCCGCAGCCGGCTTAAGTCGGTGGTGACGTTGCCCGCCAGCCAGCGGACATACGCGTGTCGCAGCTCAGCCTCGCCCGGAAGACTGGTGATCGAAGGAGTCGAATCCGCCTCCGGCAGCGCGTCCACATCTTGCAACAGCGCGAAAATCTCCTTTTCGATCGCGAGTTCGTGCGAGTCCGCCAGCTTATAGCCGTCCCCCGAAAAAACCTTGATTCCGTTGTCCGTCCACGGATTGTGCGACGCGGAAATCACCACACCCGCATCATATTTCTGCGAGCGTGCCAGGTAGGCAACGCCCGGCGTCGTGATCACCCCCGCGCTGCGCACTTCGACTCCGACCGCCGCCAGCCCCTGCCACAGGCGGTCGGCAATCCAGCGGCTGGATTCGCGCGTGTCCTGCCCAATGACGACCCGTGCTTTCGCATTCGTCCGCGTAAGATCGTGGCCCAAAGCGCGCCCAATCAGATAGACGCTGTCCCGTGTCAGAGGGAACTCGCCCGCAACCCCACGAATTCCATCGGTCCCAAAAAGCTGCCTGGTTTGTGTCATGCTACGAGCAAGGGGCAAAAAGCCAAGAGCGCAAAAAGTTAAGAGCGCGGAAGAAAGCTACTCCGTCTTCTTCTCCTCTCCCGAGCGCTCCATGATAACCGTCACGCGAATGGGCGTGGGGCGCACCACCTGGATCAGAGGGTCCGGAATATAGGCCTGGGTCAGGAATGATGCGCGCGTCATTGTCCCACTCGCGTCCACCGGATCGGTCGTGGCGGATTCCACCGCCTCCACTCGCCGGCGAGGTCCGGTGATCATGATGGCCGGCGGGTCCGCAATCGCCTGGGCAACCCGCATTCCACCGGCAAAGGTTCCGGTCACCCGCGCGCGCACTTCCACCGTACGCGCCGTTCGCGTGTCAAAAGAGAGTTGCAACTGTCCGGGGATGATCTGCACGACCTCAAGATCCTGCGGCACGTGGACCTGCCGCGCCGTCAAATCAAACGTCCGTTCGCCTGGACGGACGTTAGCCAGACTAATTTCGGCGCGCACATCGGACGTTTCCAGCCGATGGATCGCGCGCTCCGGTCCGCGCACTCGAATCTGCGCCTGGGTAAAGCTGGCCGAGTCGATCTCCAAGTTCTCGGGCAGATTGTGGAACTCGATCGGAACTTTGATTTCCACTTCAGCGATGGGATCGTGCGCCACGGCCAACCACAGGCCGACCGCCAGCAACAGAGATATCAGCTTGAGGCCGAAGTTCTGTACGACCGTCCGCTGGAAAAGGCTGGCCATCGTCAGTCGTCGCTCCCATCGCTCCCGGGGCGGACGCGCGAATCATGCCTGCGGGCCGATGGAGAACTCGGTGTCTCGTCCTCAACGAAGTTTTCCTCCGCCGGAGTGTGCAGAGTGGGCGCGGGAGCATAGCGCCGGAGCAGGCTGCTCAACCGCTCCCGCAGCCGTTCCACCGTCAAGTCTCGCTCGATGTTCCCCGCCACCGCCAGGCTGATCGCCCCGCTCTCTTCCGAAACCACCACCGCCACCGCGTCGGTTTCTTCCGTGATCCCGATCGCAGCCCGATGGCGGGTCCCGAGCTGCGTCGAAAGCACCGGGTTCATCGACAAAGGCAGAAAGCAAGCGGCGGCCGCGATCCGGTCCCGCTGCACAATCACCGCGCCATCGTGCAACGGAGCGCTCGGACGAAACACCGTCGCCAGCAGGTCATAGCCCAGCCGCGCGTCCAGGGCCACGCCGCTTTCGATGTAGGTGCGAAGCCCGATCTCGCGCTCGATCACAATCAGCGCGCCCGTCTGATTCTGCGAAAAAAGATTCGTGGCCAGAACTATGTCGTCGTACACATCCGCCGCCGAGGTCGACGAACGCATCCGCGAGATGCGGCTTCCCAGGTTCGTCAGCCCCTGCCGAATCTCCGACTGGAAGACCACAATGAGGGCGAAAACCACATACGGCAGCAGCGTGCTCAGCAGCCAGTTCAGGGTACGCAATTCCCCAAGGCGCGCGAAATAGAACGCTAGGGCCAGCACGGCAACCCCGACCAGCGTCGGAGCCGCTCGCGTGCCACGCACCAGCCCCAGAAACTGGTAGATCAGAATCGCGACCAGCACGACATCTACGATTGAGACAACCGAGATGTGCGGCCAGGACAGAGACAGCGTCACACGATCCTCACATTGGAAGTGGATTTTATTCTAATGCAGCGACGCCCGATTCCGGTTCGGTCCCCGTCACCCGGGCACGAACGCGTCCGCGCGCAAGCCGGGCCGAAACCTCGTCGCCCGCCCGCAACTGGGCAGCGTCCCTCACCAGCTCACTATTTGCATCGAACACCAGAGCGTACCCACGATTAAGAATCGCAACCGGCGAAAGCGCCTCCAGGCTCGCCGCCCGCCGATCCAGCACCGCTCGATTCTCAAGCAGCAAAGCGCGCGCGGCAGCGGCCAGGCTCGCAACCTCCGCATCCAGACGCTGCCGCGCCGCAGCCAGGCGCCGCCGCGCGTCATAGTGGCGAACCGCTGCCGAGGCACCCTCCCACCGCCGTCGCCAGCGTTCAAAGATCTGCCTCTGCCCGCGTTCCAACCGGAAGCGCAGATCGTCCAGCTTCTGCTGGCACCGGTTGATGCGATCCATCATCCGCGCAAACGCCCCATGCTGCGCCAGTTGGGTAAGCTCCTGGCGCGCCATCAGCAACCGGTACCGCACCGCACGTTCCAGCCGCCGGTGCAACTCCTCCGCCTGCGCTTCGATCTCCTGCCGCGACCGGATCACGATCTCCGCCGCCGCCGACGGTGTGGGCGCGCGCAAGTCGGCCACAAAATCCAGGATCGTGAAATCCGTCTCGTGCCCAATCGCCGAGATCACAGGAATCTTCGACTCCGCAACCGCCCGAGCCAGCCCTTCATGGTTGAAGGCGGCCAGATCTTCAACCGAACCGCCGCCGCGCGCAATGATGATCACTTCCACCGCGTGGCTTCGATTGAAATGCCGCAACCCCGCCACGACCTCGCCCGCCGCCGCGTCTCCCTGCACCTGCGCCGGATAGATCAGCACATTCGCCGAATGATGCCGCCGTGCCAGAATGTTCAGGATGTCCTGTAGCGCCGCCGCCTGCGGTGAGGTGATGATGCCAATCCGCCGAGGCAGCGGCGGAATCGCCTTCTTCCGCGATGCCTCAAACAGCCCCTCTGCCTGCAGCCGCGCCTTGCGTTGCTCAAACGCGAGTTGCAGCGCGCCCGCCCCCTGCGGCTCCATGAACTCAGCGGAGATCTGCAACTCCCCGCGCTCTTCATAAATCGTGAGCCGCCCGCGCACGGTCACATGCAGCCCGTTTTCCGGACGAAACCGCAGCAGCCGCGCCGACGACCGGAACATCACCACCCGAATCTGCGCGCTCTCTTCTTTCAACGTAAAGTACAGGTGGCCGGAGCCAGGGACGCGCAGATTTGAAATCTCGCCTTCCACCCAGCAATCGGAATACTCGCGCTCCACATGCGACCGCACCGCGGAAACCAGCGACCGCACCGTCCAGACGCGCCGCTCCGGCGCACGAAACTGAAACCCGAGTTGATCGGCCGTGTCCATGAAAGTTTCAGTGTACCCGAGACACATGTAGGGACAGCCGCCCCCGGCTGTCCAGCCGAGCGAAGCTCGGCAGCGCCTTTCGTCGGCGGGCGACTACCGCTTCAGCCGCCCAACCAGAAAAAAGAGAAGAGACAAAACCAAACTAACCAGAATGGACGTAGCCAGCGGAAAATAAAACGTAGCGTGCTTTCCCCGATAAAGAAAATCCCCCGGCAACCGTCCCAAAGGCAATCCCGCCCGCCCCAGCAGCATCGCGACACCGCCAATCACAACCAGCGCAATCCCGAGAGAGACCAGAATCCGCCCCATCTCCGCCATGTCCAAGTCTAACAAGTGTGGGGCGGACACTCCTGTCCGCCCAAAGCCGATTGCTACACTGATTTCTGTGGGAGAAATTCTAGAAACCGCTCGCCTGATCCTGCGCGAGTTCGTCCCCGAAGATGCCGACGCGCTGGCACAAGTCCTGTGCGACCCAGAAACCATGCACTATTACCCTGCACCCCTTGACCGCACGGGCGTAGGACAGTGGATCGAGCGCAACCGCCGGCGCTATGCCGAAGACGAACCCGGCCTCTGGGCCATGGTCCTAAAAGCCACCCGTGAAGTGATTGGCGACTGCGGCATCACTCGCCAGCAGGTCGATGGCGAGTCTCTCTACGAAATCGGATACCATCTGCGCCACGATTTCTGGAAACAGGGCTTGGCCACCGAAGCCGCCATCGCCTGCCGCGAATGGGGATTCGCAAATCTTCCCGCCAACCGCCTCATTTCGCTAATCCGTCCCGAGAACCTGCCTTCCCGCCGGGTCGCCGAGCGCAACGGCATGACCATCGGGAAAGAAGTGCAGTGGCGCGGCCTTCGCCATGACGTGTACGCAGTGGAGAGATCGCAGATAAACTCCCCTATTCGCAAGCCGCTTTAATCATCAACTCCTTTACAATTGTCATCTCTTTAACAAATTGTCGTCCTGAGCGAAGCGAAGGATCTATGGACTCTTCGGCATGATGCTGGGCGCTGGCAAATACATGGGTCCTTCGCTTCGCGCCGGATAACAACACGAAAAAGCAGGACGTCGACAGTCGCCGCCCCTATACCAAATCCTCCACCCTCAACCCATCCCCGCCCTTCCAAGCATTGTGAAATTCCCGCTCCACAAACCAGGCGTCCGAATTCCGGTCCTGCGCCTCGAGCGCCCGATGCAGCCCAAACAGCGACCGCGGATTCCGAGGATTCCTCGCCAGATCCTCCCGGAACACCTGCTCCGCCCCCTTGGCGTCCCCGCCCAAAAGCAGCACTCCGCCCAGCGATTCGCGCACCGGAAAAAACCAGTCCGGAGGCTCGTCATACTTCAGCCCATCCTGCACCGCCACGGCCGCGCGCAGCATGCTCAGCGCGGCAGCCTTGTCCTTCTTCGCCAGCGCCACCTGCGCCCCCAGAACATTCTCGGCAATCTTCAGGATGTCTTTCGTCTTATTGTTGATCGGCATCGTGAACACAACGTCGGGCGGCGTACCTTTCTCCGCCTCCGCCACGATCTTGTATTCGGCCTCCGCCTCGGCCGTCCTGCCCTTTCCCGCCAGCGCCATCCCGCGCGCAAAATGCCAGAAGCCCACCGTCGTCTTCATCTGCGGATCGGGCGCCTTCATCGCCAGAATTTCGTCCCACTTGTGGAAGCGCGCGGCCACCGCCATCGGAATGGTCATGAAACCTTCGAGCGGCGGCATGTCTTTCACTGCCGGACCCACGTGCTCGGCCAGCATGTCCCCCGCTTTCTTGGCCTCGGCATAATCGCCCGTCATGGCGGAACACATCGCGATGAAGTGCAGGTTGTGGCTGTAGTACATCATCGGATAAATGCCCTGCACGCCACTGCTCTGGATGTACGCCCGATCGGCTTCGGCTGCTTGCTGGTTCGTCTTCACCGCCGCCGCATAATCCCCCGTCCGTATGTAGACGTGCGCCGGCATGTGCACGATGTGTCCGGCCGCGGGCGCGAGCGCAGCCAACCGGTTCGCCCCAGCCAACGCTCGCTCCGGCGAATTCGAGGCTTCCACCGCATGAATGTAGTAGTGAATCGCGCCCAGGTGATTGGGGTCCCGCTTCATCACCGATTCCAGCGTCGCGACAATCTCTTCCGTGCCCGCCTCGGGCGTGCCATCCGGATGCCACAGTCCCCACGGGTGCAAATTCATTCCCGACTCTGCCAACAAAGTTGCGGCATCCAGATCGTCCGGAAAAGTCTTCACCACCTCGCGCATGGCATCGCGATAATCTTCCGCCGCCTTGCGCAGATCAGCCTTCGGGTCCGCCGGAAAACGCTTCGCCATCGCCCCGATATATGCGCGTTCGCTGTCGCCGGCGCCGCTGCCCAGGGCCACTGCTTTCTGGATCGCCTCGTGCGCCTGCTTGAATCGGTCTTCGCTCGCCGGATCGTTGTAATTCGGACCGACCGCTTCCGCGATCCCCCAATACGCCATGGCCAGTTTCGGATCCAGATCCGATGCCTTCTGGAACGAGTGCGCCGCTGCGTCATGGTTAAAGGCGTAAATCAGCCGCAGTCCTTGATCGAAGAACTGTTGCGCCTCCGCATTTTTCGTCGAGACCGGATGATGCAAGTCGCCCAGCCCAGTCATCAGCTTGACGGGCTTGGGCGCTTCCAGGGCGTGATTCTGAGCGACAGCGGAAATCGTGAGGCACAACCCAACCCAAACGGCGGTCGGCAGTCTCATACAACCCTCCCCTGAAATGAACTACGACAGACTTACTCGCGATAAAAAAGACACCCCAAATCGTTGTCGCAAGCTTAGAGCAGGACTGGTCGCACACGCAACAACCCATAATTCTTAGTAGTGCCCCAGTTTCAAACCGAGCCACTACCGAATGTTGTCATCCCGTCTCTAACGACGGTGTCCGTTGTCAAGACCTTTTTGGCAACACTTCGCCGTGGGCGCCAGAAGGTTTGGTTCGAGCGCCACTTTGTCTAGTAGAAAGGTTTTGACTTTGCCGACCAAGGCTCATGGTT
>WNGE01005853.1_pt1 | contig 21563 bp, 17 predicted proteins | sample 5400651 | NCBI WGS metagenome assembly WNGE01 (sample SAMN13153370, study PRJNA577476) | soil metagenome | isolation source: 60 cm soil or saprolite under grassland replicate 2 | place: USA:California | collected 2016-06-15 | reverse complement strand
AAAGATCGACATCTGCCATCCCGATCGTTGATCCCCCGTCGCGACCGAGAAAAGCAATCGTTTTCAGTTTACGCGCTTTTGCTTCCTGTAGTGCGCGCTCAACATTCCTGGATTTGCCGGAAGTTGTCAGGCAAATCAGTAGATCTCTTGGAAGGCCAAAAGCCGCCACTTGGCGAGCGAAAATCTCGTCGAAGCCGTAATCGTTGCCGGCGGCGGTGAGAAGTCCGCCATCGCCTGCGAGACAGATTGCCGGATAAGCGGGACGATCTTTTGTAAAGCGCACCACGAACTCCGTTGCAAAATGCGATGCATCGGCTGCGCTGCCGCCATTGCCGCAAACGAGCAACTTGTTTCCGGCCCGCAAACATTGCTCGATCAGATCGGCAGCCTTCGCGACTTGCGCATCCAGTTCGAGAAGCGATTGGAGAGTTTTTATCGCCGCGTCCACCGCGCCCATTAAAGTCTCGGATGAGCTGCTCATAACATCAATAACTGACACCCCGCATGGTAAACGTGATCGGGACCCTCACTTTTCGCACTGTACCCGGTTTGAAACGCCACTGTCGATACGCGTTGAGAGCTGCCTCATCAAGTATCTGATATCCGGTGCTTTTCAGCATCTGCGCCGATGTTACATAACCATCGCGTAAATCAACGTTTAATGAAGCAACGCAGCTTCCGGTAAGGTGATTGTTGCGCGCTTCGTACGGATACTGTGGCCTTGGCGCATATATGGCCAAGGCCTTTCGTTGACCTGAGGCCGATTCATTCTTTGCTTGGGCTCTGGCGAACGACGAGAAACGGCCCGAAATAGCAACGATCGCCAAAATGTGAAGCATAAATCCGCGGGTCATACTTAAAAATGATGCGCAATAGCAAGTCGACGAAATCGTAACTGGAACATCAGCGTGAAAACCAGTTTTTTTCTTTCGCACACGTTTTTTGGAACTTCCTTCTTCAGTTTCCGTAGAAGTGCTTGTGCACGGTGTAACGCTCGACCTCACATGTAAGCATCTCCGACGCCACGCTTTGTCGAGGCTAGCAAGTCCTATGGAAACCAGCCGATCATCACCCGCGAACTGCTTCTGGGGGACGGATCGCTTTGCCATAATCAATGAACCCAGGGTAAGCAGCCAGCTGAGATGATGAATAATGGATTTTAACAGCATGACTGATTCGCAAGGGACGCCCCAGCACGAGGACGAGTGCCCGCATTGCTGCGGTGTGGTGCGTATGCACAATGGACTTTGCCTCGGGTGTTTAGTGCAGACCGGGCTATCGAAGGGCGAAGGCTCCGAGCACGAGAATTTAGACACCCTCCTTTCTGAAATTGAATAAGGACGTCAATCAAGCACCTGGGGTCGTCGCTTCTTTCGCATTTCGAGGCTCGATCTTTGGATTGTGACAGTGGCGTTAAATACCGTCGTCCTGCAAAATAATCGGAACCTTGACCCTCCAGTTTCCGTAGAAGTAAGCGTGCGGGAAACTAGACAAATCCAACAGCCTCTCCTGGCATGCCGTCCCGTCTGTGGCCAAGCATCGTTCTACTGGCCTGCTTCCGATTTTCGTTTCCTGCTTTGCCCCCCGGTTTTCACATTTTTGAGGGTGAGTTTTTCGAGGACCCGCTCCTCGGTCACGTTTCCTTGATGGACCGTAGACCTAGACGCGGGTTTCTCCTGACTTACACACTCCCGCACGGTTTAGCGGGTTAGCAGTAGTTGAAGGAACCAATCAGATGAGGATAGAAGGTTATCTCCCGCATATCGGGCGGGCGACCAAGGGCGGCAGCTTGCCCTATAACAGTTCAAACGGGAACGGGGCGAGAGCGCCTCGTGTTACAATCGACTTTCCGGACGCGCCGGTGCACAACGTACCTGGCTGGAAATCGGCTGTAGACATTACATGCATTCTGCTTGCGCTGCCTATTTGGTTGCCGCTGATGATCTTACTGATGGTGGTCACGCGACTTGCTTCGCCAGGGCCGATTTTCTACCGACAGAAACGCGTTGGATTCGGTGGAAAACATTTTCTTATCTGGAAGTTCCGAACAATGAAGGTGAGTGCTGACACACAAACTCACGAACACTACTTCCAGGAATTGATGAGGGTCGATCGTCCGATGATCAAGCTAGATACGTATGGCGATCCACGCCTCGCCCCTTTCGGCCGATTTCTGCGCGCGAGTGGCTTGGATGAGTTGCCTCAAATCTTCAATGTGCTTTGCGGTGAGATGAGTCTGGTTGGGCCGCGGCCGTGCACGCCAAATGAGTTTGCGCATTACGAGCTGTGGCAACGGGAACGCGTGAACGGTCTGCCGGGGCTGACTGGATACTGGCAGGTAAACGGCAAAAACAAAACGACGTTCAACGAGATGATCGTTATGGATCTGTTTTATCTGAAGAACTTATCCCTCCTTCTCGACCTGAAAATCATGCTCAAGACCTGCACCGTTATCGCTGCGCAGCTCGGCGAATCGAGAGTGCCAACACAACATAACCGGCAAGATGGTGCGCCCGTTTCACCGGCACCGATCTTACAAACGTTGGTAGGATCGGCGCAAAAGAGTCCCCGCTCACCAACAACCATTTTACAAGCCTAAAGGAAACAGCCAGGACACCATGAAGAAACAAATCACAGTCGGCATAATCGGGTGCGGCTACTGGGGACCGCTGCTGGTTCGCAACTTCAAAGGTCTTGCGGACTGCCAGCTCAAAGCCATCTGCGATCTCAATACCGAGCGTCTAAAACATGTCCGCGCCCTGTATCCGGACGTCGAAGGCATGACGCAGACGCAGCAGCTTCTCAACGGCACAAACGTGGATGCCGTCGTCATTGCCACCCCGGTGAAGCATCATTACGAGGAACTAATTGAAATCGCCGACCGCAATGGTCTGGTTTTGATGATCGATCACACGTTTCTTTACTCGTCGCCCGTGCAGAAGATTGCCCAAATCGTTCAAGCCGGAGATTTGGGTGAAATCCGCTATATCAATTGCCGGCGTCTCAATCTGGGATTATTCCAAAAGGACATTAACGTCGCGTGGGATCTGGCGCCGCACGATATCTCGATCATTCTCCATATTCTGAATGAATTTCCTACCACGATTAACTGCCAGGGGAACGCTCACATTACTCCAGGAGTGGAAGACGTGACTAACATGTCGCTGTCCTTCTCGCGTAAACGCTTCGCTACGATCCAGAGCAGCTGGCTCGAGCCACGGAAAATTCGCGAAATGACGATCGTCGGTACGCGACGCATGATCGTGTATGACGATTTGCGCACCCGCGAGAAAATCCGCATCTACGACGCACGAGTAGAACGTCCGCCGCACTACGACACGTTCGCTGAATTTCAATACTCGTATCATTATGGAGACAGCTACATTCCGTACCTCCATCAGGAGGAACCGTTAAAGCTGGCCTGCCAACATTTTGTTGACTGCATCAAAACGAATTCTCAACCACTAACGGACGGCCATAAGGGACTGGAAATGGTCAAAATTCTCGAGTCGGCTAGCGCTTCGCTTAAGATGAACGGCGCGCCCGTGCCATTATCTCAACCGAGTAACGCAGTGCCGGCTCGCGCCCCTGTCAAAGCCGAAGAGATTTTGCAGGTCGAAGCATTCGCTGGATGAGTGTCGGGCGAGCTTTACAGCAGCTCAGCGCTGCGTGTGAAGTTTGACTCAACTCCCCCAGATCCACCCCAAGAGCCTAAACGCAAAATGAAAGTCCCCTTCCTCGATTTGAAGGCGCATCACGCTCCTTTGATCGAACAGTTCGATCGCGCCATTCGTGAAGTCATCGAGAGCAGCGCCTTTGCCGGCGGGCCATTCGTGGAAACATTCGAAGAGGAGTTCGCTGCATTCTGCGGCTCCACCTACGCAATCGCCGTGGGCAATGGCACCGACGCGCTTTGGCTTGCTCTCCTGGCGCTGGGAATTGGTGAAGGCGACGAAGTCATTACGGTTCCGAACACATTTATCGCTACCGCCGAGGCAATTACTTACTGCAACGCTCGACCAGTGTTTGTGGATGTAGACCCGGACACATTCACGATGAATCCGGCGGAACTTGAGAAGAGTCTGACCAAGAAAACTAAAGCGATAATTCCCGTTCACCTTTTCGGGCAGCCAGCGGACATGGACCCGATTTTGGAATTTGCACGCGCAAACGGACTTTTCGTCATTGAAGATGCCGCTCAGGCTCATGGCGCTGAGTACAAAGGCCGTAAAGCAGGCACGATGGGGGACGCGGGTTGCTTCAGTTTTTATCCCGGAAAAAATCTTGGCGCCTTCGGCGAGGCTGGCGCAGTAGTGACGAACGACCCTGAGTTACGGAAGCAAATCCAGATGCTGCGAGACCACGGCCAGTCACGAAAATATTACCACTCGACGATGGGATGGAACTGCCGGATGGACGGCATTCAGGCGGCGGTGTTGTCGATCAAACTGCGTCATCTTGACAAAGCGAATTCCCTGCGGCGCAAACACGCCCAAGAATACAATCAGGCTTTTGCTGGAATCGATGGGGTTCTTACGCCGTTCGGGGCGACGTACGCGCGCCACGTTTATCACGTCTATGCCATTCGCGTACAGGAACGCGACGCGCTGTTGCAACATCTCCAGAAAAAAGGAGTCGGGTGCGCAGTGCATTATCCGGTTCCGATCCATCTCCAAGCGGCCGGCGGAAATCTGGGCTACACAAAGGGCGCATTCCCAATAGCGGAGAATCTCGCCGACGAATTTCTTTCTTTGCCGATGTTTCCGGAGTTGACCGAAGAACAGGTCGAATACGTCGCCCGCTGCGTTAGCGAAGCGGTTGGTGTGGAAGCACTCGCTTAGAAAAAGTTTTTGAAAACTCTCCAACCAGACGCAGCGGAGTCCGTCGAAACGGCACACTTTTCCGGCGAGGATTGTTTGGTAGAGTCGAAGGCGAACGAGGAATCGCTGCAAATGCGAATCTGCGATCCTGTTCGCAATCCGGGCTGGGATCATCTGATTGCCTTACATCGCGACGCCGGGTCCTTTCATACGAGTGCCTGGGCAAAGGTGCTTCATAAGACTTACAACCACCACCCTTTTTACCTTCGGTTTTCCCGGGGCCGCAGGTTGGCGGCGCTGGTACCGATTATGGAAGTGCGCAGTTCGTTCACTGGCCGCCGCGGCGTCTGCCTCCCATTCAGCGATGCATGCGAGCCGCTCATTTTTGATCTGGAAGCGGTCGAATTGGTAAGAGATCAGGTCGTGCGCTTCGCTCGGGAACGCCGCTGGAAACACCTGGAAATCCGCGGGGGAAAATTGTTTCAGTCCGTCTCAAGTTCAGCCGCAACATTCTACGAACACACACTGGATTTGCGACGCCACGTTGAAGAACTGCACGAACGCTTCGACAGCCCAGTCCGTCGTGCTATTCGCAAGGCGGAGCGCAGCAATGTGAGCGCACTCGTTGTCCACAGCCGGCAGGCTATCGACGATTTTTACCGGCTCCACGTCCAAACACGCCGGCGCCATGGTCTCCCACCGCAGCCGGCATCGTTTTTCCTGAACATTTACGAGCACATCATCAAGCCTGGTCTGGGGTTTATTGTTCTGGCACGACGCGAGTCACGCCCGATTGCTGCGGCGGTTTTCTTTCGCTTCGGAAAGAACGCCGTCTATAAGTACGGCGCTTCGGACAAGAGGTTTCAAGAATTCCGCGCTAATAACCTTGTCATGTGGCAAGGCATCCAACATTTGGCGCGGACCGGCGTCGAAAAATTACATTTCGGCCGCACCGACTCCGAAAACGACGGTTTGCGACGATTCAAGCTTTCCTGGGACACGCACGAAGAAATAATCGATTACTTCCGAGTCGATCCATCGGGTCGGCAGTGTTCCACTCCGCTCCGCCGTGAGAGCCGCTTGCACAAGCGGATCTTTGGCAGATTACCGCTGGCGTTCAACCGGCTGGCGGGTTCGATCCTCTATCCACATCTCGATTAAAGGTAAAATTATGGCTCAAATCCGACAAGAACTGCAACAACGCTCTGGCGCAAAGCTAGGCGACATTTTCTTCGCTCTGTTCAAGCGCAAGCGAACAATCATGGTGTTTGCGACGATTGGTATTATTGCCGCCGCAGCGGTTTACTTTCTTTATCCACCTTCTTACGAATCACAGGCTAAGTTGTTGGTGCGGTATGTTCTGGAAAGAAGCGGCGTTGACCCGGTGGAAGCAGAGAAAGCCAGTTCTGGAGCGAACACCGAAGCCGATAGAGTAATCGGCGCTGAGATCGAGATTCTAACCAGTTGGGACCTGGCCATGGAAGTCGCCCGAGCAATCGGTCCTCAGCGATTGTTGCCACCGCCCCAAGACTTGCTCTCCCGGGTTGCCCGGGCAATCGGTCTGAAAGGATTGCTGCCCCCCTCTGGAGCATCGGCAACGGAAGGCGCCGCGGCTAGCAGCATCGTTTCAGGGTTGAAGGTGCTTTCTAGCAAAGGAAGTAACATCATTCTTGTCTCCTATAAAAATCGCGACCCGCAGGTCGCGACTCTCGTTTTGCAGGAATTGTTAAGTCGTTATTTCGTCAAGCATCTTGAAGTGCACCGCTCTGCCGGCGCCTTCGATTTTGTGACTCAACAAACCGATCAGGTCCGCGCGCGCTTGAATCAAACGGAGGATACCCTGAAGTCATTAAAGGAGAAGACAGGAATTGCGTCGCTCAAGGAAGGCTCGGCGGCCCTTACTACCGAGGCGGCGAAGACCCAGGAACAAATTAATGGCGCCGAGGCGGACCTGGCCGAACAACAAGCCCTCGTTACTCAGATCGTAGAAAAAAAGACAAAAGGGTGGAGAACAAAGACCTCGTCATCTGAAAACAGTCCGCAATCGGTAAAAGCGAAGGTGGCTGGCACACAGGCAAAAATCGAGGCGCTTAAGTCCCGACTTCGCGATGTTCAGCAGAGAACGAAGAAGCTTTCAGAAATGGCTCCGCAAATTGAAGACTTGGAGAGAAAGCGAGAGATGGACGAAGCGAATTACAAGTACTTCGCAGCATCAGTAGAAAAGGCACGCATCGACGAGGCTTTGGATCCCACCAAGATGCCAAACATCAGCGCGGTCCAGCGACCTTCACCTCCCAGCCTGGAGACTAAAACACGCGATAAGATCGCACTCGCGTTGGTTGGCGGGGGAGTAGCCTTGGGCATAGCGCTCGCGCTGCTAAGGGGCATGGTTTTGAACCAGACCGTTAGCCGGCCGCTCCAGCTGGAAACGCAGTTACACATCCCATTGATGCTCTCTATTCCATATAGGAACGGTCGCTTCTCCTTGCCTCGTAATGGTTCACCAACGAATCCCGAAGCGCTTACCACGGGACGGCGTCACGCTAAACTGGCGCCGTGGGAGGCCGACCATTTCATCAGGCCATACTGCGACGCGATCCGGGATCGCCTCGGTCTTTATTTCGAGCTCAATCACTTGACGCATAAACCGAAGCTGGTTGGCGTTACCGGCATGTCGGAAGAGGGGGGAACTTCCACTCTTGCAGCCGGGCTCGCTGCCTCACTTTCGGAAACCAACGATGGCAAGGTGCTGCTCGTCGATGTGAATCTGGGCCCGCAGGAAGTGCACCCGTTTTTCAAGGGTAAACCTGCTTATCCTTTGAACAAAGCTCTTAAGCCATCCGACTCCATCGCGTCGGCTACGGAGAATCTCTATCTCGCTACCGTGGGATCACCCAGTACCGGCGGTCCGGCGCAGCTCGGCTTGAAAAAATTTGGTCGTGGTCGAGGCGGAGAAGAACAACCGCGAGGTAATCAGGCGCAGCTATGGGAAGCTGATTGCGGAGCGAAACAATGTTGCAGTCGTGGTAAACAAGACGCGTTCCTACGTCCCGAAGTGGCTTGATTCTGAGTCTTAATTGGCTGCACTGATAACATTTTTGCAATCGGTCGCTTCCCGTTCGGTCGGGATTGTTGATATGCTGCGAATGCTCTCTCTTTTGCCACTCTTCCTGATACATCTGCTTGTCCTCCCATGTCGGCCTCGATGCTGATAGAGGCGCTCGCTGACCACCGGCGCCGAGGTTTGAAGAGTCGAGACAGGAGAGGCACACAAGTTTTAACCCGCCGCTTCGTGCTCACACCAACCTTTCTAGCGGCCACCGAGGTCGCTATTCTCTCATGTTACGCAATAGAGTTTATTACGGGCTAAAGCCTTTCGTTCCGCAATTCCTTCGAACGGCCATTCGACGAAAGCTGGCTATGCGATTACGCAAGCAAATCGGAGATGTATGGCCTATTATGCCGGGCTCGGAGCGGGCACCGGAAAACTGGCCAGGCTGGCCGGGGAACAAAAAATTTGCGTTTGTTTTGACGCACGACGTCGAGAGCGAGGCCGGACTCGGCAGGTGTCGGTCCTTGATGGAACTGGAACGAGATCTTGGATTTTGTTCTTCCTTTAACTTTATTCCAGAAGGGAGTTACCGCGTCCCAGTTGAATTGAGGCAGGAGCTCACTGCCAACGGCTTCGAGGTTGGCATACACGATCTTAAACACGATGGCCATCTTTTTTCCTCGCGTCGCAAGTTCACGCGGCGCGCCGCGAGAATCAACGCCTATGCGCGCGAATGGGGAGCGTCGGGATTCAGATCGGGGTTCATGTTGCGTAATCTCGATTGGCTGCACGACCTCGACGTGCAGTACGATGCGTCCACTTTCGATACGGATCCATTCGAACCGCAACCCCAGGGCCGGCACACGATCTTTCCCTTCTGGGTCCCGAATCCAGATGGCGAATCGATCAGGTATCAACGACCAACCATCAAGTCTTCTTCCAGCGGTTACGTTGAACTTCCTTATACCCTTCCTCAAGACTTCACGCTCTTCGTACTATTGCAAGAGAAGACGCCGGAAATCTGGATGCGAAAACTCGATTGGATCGCGCAACACGGCGGGATGGCATTAGTTGACGTTCATCCTGACTATTTGTGCTTTGATAACGCGATCGCAACATCAAGAGAATATCCGGTTGATCACTACAGGTCGTTTTTGAATTATGTGAACCAGCGCTATAAGGGCGCTTTTTGGAACACGACTCCGAGGCAGGTAGCCCAGTTCTGTGCACGAGTAACGCAGGACATAGCGAGCTAGCAAAGGGCTAAAACCACAAAATAACTTCTATGGATATTACAGTTTTCGGAATGGGCTACGTAGGGTGCGTGACAGCTGCATGCTTCGCTGAGATGGGTCATTCGGTGACCGGCGTGGACTTACAAGAGATCAAAGTCTCTCTCATTAACTCGGGAAAAAGCCCCATCATTGAACCGGACTTGGAACCATTGATTCGCCGCGGAGTTGACGCCGGACGATTGAAAGCCACTCAGCGGGTACAGAGACTTGGCGACATTTCCCTGATCTGTGTTGGCACACCTAGCAACGACAACGGCAGCCTGGGTCTTGACCAGTTAAAGAGAGTTGTCAGTCAAATCGGAGAGTTGCTACGAACCACGGATAGTTTTCACGTCGTAGTCGTCCGAAGCACGGTGTTACCGGGAACGGTGAACGATGTGGTGCGACCTTTGCTCGAACAAGAATCTGGTAAAAAGGATGGAAAAGACTTCGGCATCTGCATGAATCCCGAGTTCATGCGTGAAACCACGGCCATTTATGATTTCTACCATCCTCCCTTTACGATCATTGGCGCCTGTGGCGATCGTGCTGCCGGACGACTTGCAACTCTGTATTCCAGTCTAAAAGCGCCTGTGGAGCGCACTCCCATTCCGGTAGCTGAGTTGATTAAGTATGCCTCGAACGCGTTTCACGCACTCAAGGTATGTTTCGCGAACGAGGTCGGAAATCTTAGTAAGGCTTTGGGCATTGATAGTCACAAAGTAATGGAGATTTTTTGCAAGGATACGAAGCTGAACATCTCACCCTACTATCTTAAACCCGGATTTGCTTTCGGTGGCTCGTGTTTGCCAAAGGATCTTCGTGCTATTCTTTACAAGGCGAAGCAGCTGGATCTGGAGCTGCCGGTGCTTGGAGCTGTGCTCGAAACAAATCGGAAACAGATCGAGCTAGCCTTCAATTTGATCCGCCACACGGGAACAAACCGTGTTGGGGTCTTGGGCCTCAGTTTCAAAGGCGGTTCCGACGATCTTCGTGAAAGCCCCATCGTCGGATTGATCGAAACCTTGATCGGCAAAGGATATAAATTGGCTATCTACGATGAAGAAGTTGCCTTGGCGAGACTCGTGGGTGCAAACAAGCACTACATCGAGAAGGCAATACCTCACATTTCATCGCTGATGGTTTCTTCTCCAAAGGAAGCCATCGAAGCCAGTGACGTAGTCGTAGTTGGCAAGAATAATTCCAAGATTCAGGAAGCTGTAGCCAATAATGGCGATTCAAAGGTGATTATTGATTTGATTCGGTTACCTAGCGAAACCGTGAAGCTTTCTCCGAATTATCAAGGCATCTGCTGGTAGCGCGGGGTTACAAAGCAGTACGACCGTATGCGATCTCCAACCAAAGTCCTGATGTGGGTCGAAAACAATTTTCCCCAGGACACTCGCGTCGCGAATGAGGCACGTTTACTCGCTGATGCGGGTTACAAGGTCGCGGTAATCGCGCTTCGGAACCAGCGCCAGGCGGCGCGCGAAACCTGGAATGGTATAGAAATTTACCGTGTACCGACATTGGAGCTGTTTAAAAAGACAGTAGCTGGAAATGGTAACCGATTGAATCTGCTTTTCGTTAGGCTAAAATCTTTTCTTGGTTATGTTGTAGAATACCTTTACTTCACGTCAGCTTGTTTTCTAGTTAGCACATATATTTTTGTGAGGCGCGGCTTCGACGTAATGCACGCCCACAACCCGCCCGATACTCTCTTTTTGGCGGCAGTGCCTTTCAAGCTACTCGGAAAGAAATTCGTTTTTGATCAGCACGATCTCTGTCCGGAGCTTTACCGATCCCGTTATAGCGCCGCGGAAGGAGTTTACACCTGGTTTTTAAGAGTGTTTGAGTGGTGCAGCTTAAAACTTGCTGACGTCACGATCGCCACGAACGAATCGTATAAACAAATACAAATTCAGCGGGCGAATAAGAACCCGGCAGATATTTTCGTTGTAAGAAATGGGCCGAACCAGATGCGAATGACTCCGGCCGCGCCGAGCCCCCGCCTGAAAGGAATGAACAAGTCCATTCTGTGCTATGTTGGCAGCTTAAATCCACAAGACGGTGTCGATTACCTGCTGCGTTCGTTGCGCCATTTACTACATGGTTTGAAGCGTTCGGATTTCTATTGCGTAATAATGGGCACCGGAGACTCACTGCAAGATTTGCGTACTCTGGCTGGAAACCTGCAGCTTAATGGTTGCGTCGAACTAACAGGCTTCATCTCCGATGAAGACTTGCAAGCTAACCTTGCGGCTGCCGACATTTGCGTGGACCCCGACCCCTCCAGCCCATTGAACGACGTATCCACTTGGATCAAGGTCATGGAATACATGGCATCGGCAAAGCCGATCGTCTCTTTCGATCTGAAAGAAACCCGATTTTCTGCTAGAGACGCTGCCATCTATGTTGAACCGAACAGCGAACCTGAATTCGCGAAAGCCATTGCCCAACTCATGGATCAACCCGAGCTTCAGAACAAAATGGGGACCTACGGTCGCCGACGGGTTGAGAATGAGTTGCAGTGGACAAAGGTCGGCAAGAACCTCCTGGCGGCATATAAGACGCTGTTCGCAGAGAAATGAGCGACTTCTGTGAAGGCCACAAGCTGGAAGAAATTCAAAAAGCGCAGTTCCAGACTGGCTCGGTCCTGTGCCGAATAAATCACTCCATCGATTCTTGACTAGCCGGATTTCTTCCAGCCAACCACCAGGAGGGACCTTTCTGGCAAAGCCAGAGATCCGTCACGCCGGAATTGTAGATGTTCAGTTTGGTAAAGACGTCACTCTCATACAGCCTGTCAATCTCTATGGGTGCACGATTGGAGACGGCAGCTTCGTTGGTCCATTTGTAGAGATACAAAAGGGCGTAAAGATCGGCCAGCGATGCCGGATTCAGTCGCACGCATTTATCTGTGAGCTCGTAACGATCGGAGACGAGTGCTTCGTTTCCCACGGCGCAATGTTTGTTAACGACCTGTTCGGTACCGGCGGACCCGCCGAAAACCCGGAGCTCTGGCGATCGACTAGACTTGGCAATCGCGTGAGCGTGGGAACAAATGCCACGATCCTTCCGGTGACGATCTGCGATCAAGTGGTGATTGGAGCCGGCGCAGTTGTTACCAAGGATATTACCGTTCCCGGAATTTACGCAGGCAATCCAGCACGCCTTCTTCGCCGCCTTTAATGTTGTTTGCTTAGGTCTGACTTCTGACCTCTTCAGTTCTGCCTGATGAAAATCCCTTTTGGCGATCTGCACTCGCAGTACCTAACGATCAAACAAGAGATCGATGGCGCGATTGCCGAAGTCATCGCAGAGTCGGCTTACATTGGCGGGCGGCACGTGGACGCCTTTGAGCAGGCCTGGGCGAGCGCGGTTGGCGTGAAGCGTTGTATCTCCTGCGCCAATGGGACAGACGCGATTTACACCGCCCTGAGGGGACTTCGGGTAAAGCCCGGCGACGAGGTCATCACGTCGGCACATTCCTCGATCTCAACATCGGAAACAATTACGCAGGCGGGCGGCCGGGTCGTATTCTGTGACACAGATGAGGAAACGTTCGCGATCGATCCCGACGATATCCAACGAAAGATCACCCCCGCCACAGTGGGCATTATTCCAGTCCATCTTTACGGGCAGCCGGCCGATATGGATGCGATCATGGCGATCGCCAGAAGGCACAATCTTTGGGTCATAGAGGATTGTGGCCAGGCGCATCTTGCCAGATACAGGGGGCGATACGTTGGAACCTTTGGAGACGCCGCGACGTTTTCGTTTTGCCCAGGTAAAAACCTCGGCGCCTACGGCGACGCCGGATGCGTTGTGACTAATGACGATCGGCTTGCCGAGTGGATAACGACTTTCGCCCGGCACGGTGGAAAAGGCGACCACATCATGGAAGGAATCAACAGCCGCATGGACGGCCTGCAAGCAGCTATTCTAAATGCGAAATTGCCCCATTTACCTGCCTGGACTGAGGCACGCCGTTATGTTGCTGCGTGTTACGATGAGCTTCTGGATGACGTAGGTGATATAATCACACCGAAAGTCGGTCCTGGCCGTGACCACGTTTATCATCTCTATGTCATTCGCACAGAAAACCGAGATACGTTGAGGGAGTATCTTGCCCAGGCAGGCATCTCCACCGTTTTGAACTATCCTAAGGCATTGCCATTCTATCCTGCTTATGCACACTTCGGCCACGTTCCGAAAGATTTTCCCGTCGCCTGTTTTAATCAATCCCGCATTTTATCATTGCCGATCTATCCGGAGATGAAAAAAGAGATGATTACTCACACAGTTGAGTGTATCGGCAGCTTCTTTCAAGAATTTCAAGAACCGGATAGCGGCCCGGTGAAGGTAATCCAATTTGTGGAGCGTCGCTGACCTGTGATCTCTCCGAATTTTCGAGCTGCTGCGATACTCGGAATCGGCGGTTGTGCGTCGCGTTATTAGCAGGCTTCAACAAATGGTTTCGTAATCGATGAATCAACTCGAACCTCGCATCGCCAGCTTGTTTGGCCTTGGTCTGTCCCCGTCGCTGGCCCTTTTTCTCACAATTGCCCTTATTATCTTCCTTTTCAGGCGAGATATTCGGGAAAGGCCCGATGTTACTGGCGCGCTTTGGTTGCCACTCCTTTGGCTCGTGGTCGGGGGTTCAAGATCCATTTCGGCGTGGCTCAACCTCTTCGGCTTGCCTGTGGGCGGGGGTGCTTCAGTGGAAGAGGGAAGTCCGCTGGATGCATGTTTTTACTTCGGACTGGTCATAGTGGGCTTTTGTGTCCTCGCTAATAGACAAGTTCGACTTTCGGAAGTCCTTTCCAACAACGGTTGGGTTATCGCTTTCTTGTTCTTCTGTTTGATTTCCATCACCTGGTCTGATTTTCCCTTCGTTGCGTTCAAGCGGTGGATCAAAATTCTTGGTCATCCCATCATGGCGCTAATCATCCTTACAGAACCGGATCCCAAGGAAGCGCTAATCCGGTTGATGAAGCGGTGTGCCTATGTCATTGTCCCGGTCTCGATTCTTTGGATCAAATATTATCCTGAATTGGGACGGGGTTTTACCGACTGGGGCGGGGCAATCACGAATGGGATTGCCATGGACAAAAACATGCTCGGCGGGGATTGTCTTATCCTAGGCTACTTTTTCTTTTGGTATTTACTGCAAACTTGGAAATGTGACCGGAGCAGGTGGAGACGGAATGAGCTTCGGCTAATCGCCGGGTTCGCGATCGGTATCTGGTGGCTTTTTTCACAGGCCCACAGTGCTACAGCTGTCACATCGTTCTTCCTGGGAGTTTCGATCGTTGTGTTTGTCGGTATCCGCTCCATAAACAAGAACCTGATCGGGACATACCTTTTAGCAGGCTTGGTTATCCTTATCTTGGCAGAAGCTACATTTGGAATTTCGGGGCATATGTCGGAGAGTCTGGGGAGGGGTTCCGAGTTGTCGGGGCGAAGACCCCTCTGGACGGCCCTCCTAGGCTTGCATACCAACCCGATTCTTGGGACGGGATTTGAAAGCTTCTGGTTGGGAGACAGACCAAAGGCGCTGGAAGGCCTATTCTATTATATCCCAAACCAGGCCCATAATGGCTATTTGGAAACCTATTTGACCCTGGGATCGATTGGGGTGCTCTTCCTAATTGGGTTGTTTGTCGCTACATTCTGGAAAATACGCCTCCAGTTTTTTCAGGATTTTGAAATCGCACGATATCGATTGGGCTTTCTCGCGGCGGTAGTCGTCTACAACTGGACCGAAGCGGCGTTCAAAACGATAAATCCGATCTGGTTTGTTTTCTATCTGATCGCGATGGACTATCCACGAATTCGTTTTGCTACGGCCCAAGCATCCGAGGTTGAGGGCACGGAAGAGAGCGGGGAATTGGTATATGCCGAAGGACCCTGAAGGCGAAAATAACGTTCGCCGCTGCACAACACCAGGAGTGCGCCTTGCTGCTCTGGTTTTGCTTGCTGCCACTCTGATTCTCGGTCTTTCGCACTTCACCGAAGCAACAACAGTTAACGCAAACAGTGTGTCTCAATCCGATGTTGCGGCCGCAATCAGCTCAGCCGTTGACGGCGATATTGTAACCATACCCGCTGGGACATCCACTTGGACTGGCACATTGCAAGTTAACAAGGCGATTACGCTACAAGGAGCTGGCGTGGGCGTCACGATTATCAAGGATGCCATGCAATCTGGCCAACTCATTCGATGGTCATTAGCCGCTGGCCGTCCTTCGCGCCTGACCGGGATTGAATTTCAAGACGGAGGTAGAACAAACGAAGCTGCTGCGCCGGGGGGCATACTGCGCGTTGATGGCTCCAACACCAACGGAGCGACGTTTCGCTGGGACAATTCCAAGTGGAACAATCTCAATGGCGTGCCGGTATTCGATACGATCATCGGCGTCATAGATCATAACACATTCGTTCAAGATAGGAATCAGACCGCAATCTACATCTACGATTCCAGTTGGGATGGACGTAACTATGGCGATGGCTCGTGGGTGGTGCCAACCGGATTTGGCTCGTCCCAATTCCTGTTTATCGAGGACAACACATTTACGCATGATGCGTCTACCATTCGGGTGGTAACTGATGCCCATGCAGGCGCGCGCTTCGTGTTAAGGCACAACACGATTTTTAACGCCGTGCCCGTCAATCACGGGACGGAAAGCACAGGCCGCGTTCGCGGTGGCAGGGCGATGGAGATTTACAAGAATACTTACACGGGAACGGACGTTAATAACTCTGTAGGCGGTGCTCGTTCGGGTGTGGTGGTGTTCCATGACAACATCATCAGTGGCTATAAGGGCAACCCCAAATTTGATTTGTCGAACTTTCGGAACTTTTTCCCATTCGCTAGTTGGGGCGGCGCTGATGGGACAAATAGCTGGGACGTGAACGACCCTAAGATATTCTTCTCAGGAAAGGCAGCTAGTAACAGCTCTGGAAGAACCGTAACCGTTTCCGGCGGCAATTGGACACCAAATCAGTGGCTAGGATATACCATCCGGCGCACCAGTAATATTTGTAACTCTAATACGCTCACTTTTGGTACGATTTTGGGCAACACGGCAAACACAATCACCTACAGTGATAATGGTGGTTACCACTGGATACAAACCATGTCGTTCTGCGCAGGCGACTCCCTTGAAATTCGCAAGGTTGATCATGCCTTGGATCAACCTGGCAGAGCGCTAGGCTCGTTAATCAGCGGTGATACGCCGGTGCGACCGAGAGGCTGGAACGATCAAGTGACTGAGCCGTGCTACTCATGGAATAACGGGCAAGTCAACTTTGGAGGTGGCCCCGGTGTAAGACTAAACGAGCATTACTTCAACGACACTCCCATGCCCGGATACACGGAATTCACATCTCCACACCCGCTTACAAAATCTTCCCCTTGGGCCCCGGCGACGACCACGCGGACCGCCCTGCGAAAACCCTGGGGCAAAAAAGAAAAGAAGGCAAAGCAGGGAAACAGAAGACCGTGGAAAAAGACCAAAGAAAAGCCAACAAATGAGGCTGGAGGCCAGGAAAACCTCGGCGATTGAAATGATTCAACACCGTTCTCTTAACTCGGCCTTGAATTCTGACTACATTGTATCGCGAGATGAGCGAATCTTGGTCACCGGATCTAACGGCTTTATCGGAGCCAAAGTGGTCGAGAAGCTTCTCGAATTCGGCTTTACCAATATCCGCTGTTTTGTTCGGCCCTCTAGTAATCTTAGTCGCCTTCAGCACTGGCTGAACAAGGTCGATGCCGAAACAAATGTTGAGCTTGTTACAGGCGACCTTCTTTCGCGTGACGACTGCAGGGCAGCCGCTGAAGGAGTTTCAATCATCTATCATCTTGCGGCCGGGATGGAAAAGTCATTCGCAGGTGCATTTATGAACTCGGCGCTCGCTACACGTAACCTGATGGATGGGTTTCTCCAATTCGGCAAGCCAAGGCGCTTTGTGAATGTCAGTTCGTTTGCCGTCTACTCAAACCTGACCTTGAAACGTGGCGCCTTGCTCGATGAGACGTGCCCGTTGGAAGATGCGCCCCAGGAACGTTTTGATCCCTACGGTTTTGGTAAACTCAAGCAAGAAGAACTGGTGAAAGAATACGGCAGTAAATATGAACTGCCCTATGTGATTGTTCGCCCGGGGTATGTTTTCGGGCCCGGCAAACGAGAATTGAGCGGTCGCGTCGGTAATAAGACCTTTGGACTTTTCGTCCAGGTGAGCGGCGCGCAGTCCTTGCCACTGACCTTTGTTGATAACTGTGCTGAGGCCATTGTGCTAGCCGGCCTCAGGGCTGGGATTGATGGTGAGGTGTTTAATGTTGTGGATGACGAACTCATGACCGGCCGCGAATTCCTAAAAGCCTACAGGAACAAGGCAAAATCGCTTGTTTCGATTAGAGTTCCTTATGTTGTTGGTTACACCATGTGCCTGCTCTGGGAGAAGTACTCCAGCTGGTCAAAAAATCAGCTTCCCCCTGTTTTTAATCGGCGCCGCTGCTCTGCCGAATGGAAAGGAAATCGCTACTCCAATCAGAAGCTCAAAGAACGGCTCGACTGGAAGCCGCGGATCCCGATGGACCGGGCGATGGAGGCATTTCTGGCGCAGTTTGCATTGGACGGAAACGATGACCCGTTGAAGCGTTGAATTCCGTCGCTAATCACTGATCACTTATAACTGATCACCATCTTGATGTTAAAAATCGGAATCGTCGGTTGCGGAAAGATTGCGGACCAGCATGTGGACGCGATCCATCGCATTCCTGATTGTGAGGTTGTCGCCCTTTGCGATCGGGAACCGCTCATGGCGAAGCAACTGGGCGAACGTTTTGGGATTTCTGCATGCTTTTCTGAGTTGTCGGAAATGTTGGAGGCGGCGCGACTCGACGTTGTTCATATTACAACTCCGCCACAGAGTCATCATTCGCTCGCCAAACAATGCCTCGAATCTGGAAGCCATGTATATTTGGAAAAGCCTTTCACCATCACAGCCGGGGAAGCGGAATCGTTGATTCGGGTGGCAGAGCGTCGCGATCTTAAAATTACCGCCGGACACAACCTGCAATTCACGCCTGAGACCCTGGAGATGCGTCAATTGTTAGCACAAGGATTTCTCGGCGGAAAACCGGTACACTTGGAGAGCCATTTCTCCTACGACCTCGGCGACACAACTTACGTGAGTGCGCTACTTGGTAATCGCCAGCACTGGGTTCGCCAATTACCAGGACAATTGCTGCACAACATCATCAGCCATGGAATAGCCAAACTGGCTGAATTTCTCGGTGACGATCTGATCGAAATCGTCGCCACGGCACATCAAAGCGAGCAACTCAGGAATCTGGGTGCACCGGAAGTTCTGGACGAGTTGAGAGTCCTGATCCGAGATAAGAACGGAACAACAGCGTTCTTTTGTTTTTCGACACAGATCAAGGGGCTCAATGAGTTGCGCATTTACGGCCCGGCCAATTCAGTGACGGTCGACATTGCCACCGGAAGTTTAACTCGAAAGCAAAGTCGCGCGTACAAGAGTTACCTCACTTATTTTATTCCACCGCTGAAAAATGCCAGAGAGCATCTTAGGAATGCGAGATGCAATGTAATCAATTTTCTTCGCAGACGACGTTATCAGGATTTCGGCATGAAGGAGCTCATCGAACGTTTTTACAACAGCATCCGTTTGCGAGGCGAACCACCGATCCCGTATCGCGAAATCATTTTAACAGCCCGAATTATGGATGAGATCTTTTCTCAGATCTATCGCGACAGCGAACGGCAGCCAGGGGACAGGCGACAGGCAGCATCAAACAGAAGGAAGCCAATGTTTCACTGGTCACTTCTCACTGATCAATCATCATTCTCGCAAATCGAATGAAGTACGTCTTAATCACGCCCGCGCACAACGAAGAAGCGTTCATTGAAAGGACCCTCGCGTCCATGGTTGCGCAGTCGCAGTTGCCTGAGCGATGGGTGATAGTGGACGATGGCTCGACCGACCGAACAGCGCAAATCGTTGAAGGTTATGCGAGCCGCTATCAATGGATCGAACTCTTCAGGATGCCGGAGCGGATTGATCGGAGTTTTGCTGGAAAAGTTCACGCTTTCAATGCAGGTCTGGAACGGGTTCGATCGCTTGAGTTCGACGTGATCGGAAACCTCGATGCCGACCTTTCATTCGACCGGGAATACCTGGGGTTTTTGATTGGAAAGTTTGCAGAAGATCCACAGCTAGGCGTCGCCGGGACGCCATTTACCGAGGATGACGGTTACGACACTGCCAGGGATAGTTTCGAAGGGGAGAACCACGTCGCTGGCGGATGCCAGCTTTTCCGGAGGCAGTGTTTTGAGGAAGTAGGCGGTTACATCCCGAATCGTGGAGGCGGAATCGACTGGATTGCAGTAACGACAGCGAGGATGAAGGGATGGAAGACGAGATCCTTTCCTGACAAGCGATTTCATCATTATCGAAGCCTTGGCACAGCTGGGAAAAGCAATTGGGCGGCAAGCTTTTCATACGGGGAAAAAGATTACTATTTAGGTGGTTCGCCTTTGTGGCAGCTATGCCGCGTGTTTTATCGAGCCACAAAGCAACCCACTGACGGATTGGCGTTGCTCTCCGGTTACTGCTGGGGAGCCATACGGCGGATAGAACGGCCCGTTTCCAGTGAATTGATACGGTTTCACCGCCGCGAACAGACGAATAAATTGCGAGCTATTTTCCGCGGTCTTCTAAGATTCCAGAAGGTTGACAATTTTTCATTACTAAGGGAGCGAAGCGGATCCCAGCACGGCAAGCACGGGACCGAGGCGACGACCAGATGACAGAAGACAGAAAACAACTAGCAGAAGTATCCCAGGTCCTTGTCCATTTTACAGAATGGCTGGATACCTACGGTGAAAGGTCATGGGACTACCAAAGCTTCTTTGCCGGTCCTATGAGTGGGCGGGCCAAATCACTTTATTACCGGAACCGGCTCTTGGGCACGGCTGCTGTCGCGCCAATGATTTTTTGTGAGGCGGTCCTTCCATCCGCACGCCGCCTGTTTCATCATCCCATTCGATTTCCCATCGCTGACGCCCACTATGCAATGGGTTTTGCTTTCCTTTACGAGGCAACCGGAGATTCTTCTCAACTGGAAAACGCGATTCACTTTCTAACCGAGCTCAAAAAATCGCGCTGCGTTGAGTTCAAGGAATATTGCTGGGGTTATCCCTTCAATTGGGTCACCCGCAACGGCATAATCAAAGAACAAACGCCGCTCATTACGACGACGCCCTACTGTTACGAAGCATTCCTTCAGGCCTTCGAAGTGACTGCACAGGAGGAGTGGAAAATAGTTCTCGAATCGATTGCACGACATGCCGCGGCTGATATTAAGGATTTCAGAACATCAGAAAAATCGAGTAGTTGTTCCTACACCCCTTTCGATAAGGGTGGAGTTATTAATGCTGCCGCTTATCGTGCCTTCCTGCTCACCAGCGCCTCCCAGGTTTTTTGCAACGAAGATTACTGGAAAATCGCAGAACGAAATTTGAATTTCGTCTTGGAGAATCAAAACCCAGACGGCTCGTGGTTTTACGCTGTCGATGGAGTGCGAGATTTTATCGATCACTATCATACCTGTTTTGTGATGAAAGCGTTGGCGAAGATTCATGGCCTAACCGGACATCCGGGATGTCTCGAAGCGCTGTCGAAAGGTGTTAAGTATTACCTTGAGAATCTTTTTTCTGAAGATGGCCTTCCTAAACCTTTTTCCAAAGCGCCACGCCTGACCGTTTACAAGCGTGAACTTTACGATTGGGCTGAGTGCATTAACGTATCCTTGCTACTTCGAGACCGCTTCCCGCAATTGGAGTCGACACTGGAGACGGTGGTTGCAGGAATTCTGAAGGACTGGATCAAGCCTGACGGTTCCTTTCGCTCGCGTCGGCTGCACCTGGGCTGGGACAATGTTCCGATGCACCGCTGGGGACAGTCGCAGATGTTTCGCAGTTTAGCGTTTTATCTTTCTGAAGCAAAGAAGGGTGAAAAGCTGAGACGTGAGACGCCGAACGAGAATGCAGTCGAATCCGAAGGGCTGACCACGTTTAGCCTGCAATTTCCTACCGCTGATCGTAACAATTCCTGAAAGGTCAAAGATGAAATCGTCAGCTGTTTCTCCTGGTGTTTCGGGCAGCGCCGAGCACCAGGCACTCGTCGATACACACTTTCACTCGCGCGTCACCCAATGGAGAGATGTTTACGAGCAAGAGGGGGTCGAGGGCGCGATTTATCGAAAGCGGTTGGATCTAGTGTTGAGATGGATTGACGAGCTGGCGATTCCAATGGGACAAAAAATTCTTGAAATTGGATGTGGAGCGGGAAGATGCACTGTAGCACTGGCTCAGCGCGGTT